>ENA-UONS01002186-UONS01002186.1-human-gut-metagenome-genome-assembly--contig:-CS19-NODE-2186-length-15995-cov-4.818130_pt1 | contig 15995 bp, 10 predicted proteins | sample MGYA00242458_ERZ724005 | MGnify/ENA metagenome assembly ERZ724005
GGACATAGCTTGAGACATCCTGCCCGTAGTGGCGCAGCTCCTTGACCATGGAGGACGACACGGCGACGTTGTCCGCGCGGAAGTAGACATATTCCAGCGACGGATCGATGAGCTTGTTGACCTCGGCGATGTTTTCCTCGTAGTTGTAGTCCATGTTGTTGCGCAGGCCGCGGACCATATAGCCGATGCCGTGATGCTTCGTATACTCGGCGATGAGGCCGTCGTAGATGCTGACCTCGCAGTTACGGATGCCGCTGTCCGCCAGCGCGCGCTCCATGGCCTCCTGCATGCGGCGGCAGTCAAAGGCACGCCGCTTGCCGGAATTGACGGCCATAACGATATAGACCCGGTCAAAAATGGCCGAGGCCTTGCGCACGATGTCCATATGACCGTTGGTAAACGGGTCGAACGACCCGGGATAGACCGCTTTTTTCTCCATGCGTGTTCCCTCTTTTGCAGATATCGCGCCGGGATGCCCGGCACGGTATGATTGTAGCGGAACGGCCCGCAAATTGCAATAGGAAAAAGCAGCCGCCCGAAAAACAGGCGGCTGCATGAGAAAACGCATTATTCGCGGCGAAGGGCCTCGATGGGGTTGAGCTTCGACGCCTTCACGGCCGGGACGAGGCCGAAGATCAGGCCGATGAGGACGGAGAACACCACCGCCACGAGAATGGCGGGGACACTCAGCGCCGTCGGCGTATCCATGAACTTCGAGATGAGCTGCGACATGCCGATGCCGCCCAGCACGCCGAGCAGGCCGCCGATACCGGTCAGCACGGACGCCTCCGTCAGGAACTGCGCCAGAATGCGGCGGCGCTTAGCGCCGATGGCCTTTTTCAGGCCGATCTCCGCCGTGCGCTCCGTGACGGTCACGAGCATGATGTTCATAACGCCCACACCGCCGACGAGCAGGGAGATGCTGGCGATCCAGATGAGCTGGTTGTTCGTCGCGCTGCTCATTTCCTGCAGCTGCTGGGCCTGCTTGAGCAGATCGTCGCTGCGGTAGGAATAGCTGTTGTCGCCCGTGGCTTTGCTGGCGATGATCTGATGGCTCGTCAGATAGTCCGCGACGGCCTTGCCCGCGTCGGTCATGGTGTCGGTCGACGTGGCGCGGACGGCCACGTTCTGCGGCTCGTCGAAGCGGTAGAGCACCGGCCAGACGGACGTCGGCACAAAGGCCAGGCCGCTGGACTCCTGCACATACATCGCATAGTCCTTCACGGAGTTGATCCTCGGCTCGAAGCTGGATTTCTGGCTCACCACGCCGACGACCGTGAACGGCTCACCGGAGATCTCCACGATCCTACCGATGGGATCGTCCGAGCTAAAGAGCGTCTTGGCCGCCGTCTCATCGAGGATGACGTTCTTACTGGCCGAGGCAAAGTCGCGGGCCGTAAAGCCGCGGCCGCTGCGGACCTCATAGCCGTAGACGGAGAAATAGTGATCGTCCACGCCGTAGAGCTTGCCGCTGAAGCCCGTGTTGCGGTAATAGAAGCCCTCAACATTCTCGCGGCTGCGGTAGAGCGTCACATCTGCCACACCGTCGAGGGCAAGCATCTCATCGCGCTGCTCGTCCTGCAGGACGCGGATGCCGTCCGGCGTCTGATAGGACATGTCGACGGCCCAGTCATTCTGATAGAGCTGGACATTGACGATATTGCTGCCGGAACCGATGAGATTCTGCTTGATCTGCTCATTCGTGCCCTTGATGGTCGAGATGATCGTGATGATGGAAGCGATACCGATGATGATGCCGAGCATCGTCAGGAACGAGCGGAGCTTATGGCCGAAAACGCCCTGAAATGCAAGCTGGATATTTTCAAACATGCTCTCGCCTCCCGTTAATAGCTGCCGTAGTAGTAGAAATCATCCGAGTTGTCGCTCTCAATGGTCTCTGCGTTCTCCTTCACATCCTTCCCGTAGGGGAAGGCGATCCAGTCGTCGGCCGTCAGGCCGCTTTTGATCTCCGTATAGCCCCACTGCACGACGCCCGTCGTGACATACTGCTTGTGCAGGAGCTGATCCTCACCGCGGCGATAGACATAGCTGCCGCCTTCATCCTGCCGGATGAAGCGTGTCTCGATGCGCAGGGCATCCTCGCTGGCCGTCGACGCAGCGTCAAAGTAGACGTCGACCCACTCGTCCTCGCGCAGCGGGCTGTCCGCATCGAGCGCAATGAGCATGGTGTAGAAGCTGACGTTCTGGTTGCCGGACGAGTAATAGGGATTATTGGAGGAGGGCACCGGGGTATCGGAGATCTCCGCCACCGTACCGTAGACCTCGCCGTGCTCCCACGACTGGATGCGCATCTGGGTGCCGACCGGATATTTATCGCGGTCAAGCTCCGTCACGCCGGTCTTGACGTAATAACCGCCGCCGCCCGAGACGATCACGACGGGGCTTCCCTCCTGCTTGGCTGTGTCGGGGTCATTCACGCGGAGCACCGTGCCGTCCAGCTTGGACGTTACGACGCCGTTCGCCGCCTCCTGCTTCATGCGCTCCAGCTCGACCTTGTCCATGCGGAGCTTCAGGTCGAGGTCGCGGATTTCCTTCTGCTTCTCGGCGCGCATCTTTGCGATCTCCGCCGCAGTGTATTCGCCGTCATAGTCGACGACCGTGACATCCGGGCTGGCAGAGACATCCGCCGCAGCTGCCCGCAGGGTCTTGTTCTCCTCCTTCACGTCGTCCTGCTCGGGAATGAACACCGTGAAACGGATGGACTGCGTTTCCTCGTCGCGCGTAAGCTTCAGCGGAAGCTCACTGAGCAGCTCGGCGTGCAGGGCATTGCCCTCGCGCACCTGGAACACGACCCACAGCTCCGTTTTTTCGCCGAGGAGCTCTTCAAAATAGGCCTGATCATACTGCATATCCGCCGCGCAGAGGTAGAACAGCGGAGAGGCCTGCGTGCCCTCGCCGCCCATGAGATAGGGCAGCTCCTCCGGGGCAATGGGAACGGTCGGCTCCGTCGGCTCAGGCGGCTGGGTCGGCTCGTCCGTCGGCTCCGGCTCCGTCGGCTCCGTGGGGGGATCCGTCGGCTGCGTCGGCACATAGGGGCGCAGGCGGTTGATGTTGGCAAGGTCTTTTTTTGCCTTGTTGAGGTTCAGGTCGTCCTGTTTGACTGCGATCTCCTGCCGCTCGACCTGAATGTCGGAGAGCGTGGTATCATAGCGGAACAGCGGGTCGCCCTTCTTGACGGTCTGGCCCTCCTGCACGAGCAGGGCTGTGACGGTCTGCGTATCGGAGGCATAGATCTTCTGCAGGTTATCCGCCGTCACGTTGCCGGACTGTGTGCTCTCGTTCGAGAGCCAGCCCATAAACATGGACACGGGCGCGACCTTGACAGGGTCGCTGCGATGCCCAAGGTACCACAGCACGCCCACGACGATCGCCGCGGCAAGCAGCAGGCTGACGCCCGAAATTACGATCGCTTTGAGGCTCTTTTTCTTATGCAAGGCTCTCACCGTCCCTTCTGCCGTCCGACAGGATGCCGTCGCGGATATAATTGATCCGCTTTGCGCGCTCGGCGATCTCCTGCTCATGCGTGATCATGATGATCGTAGAGCCGGCGTCGTTCAGCGCGTCGAAAATATCCATGATCTGGTTGCCCGCAGCAGAGTCCAGGGCGCCGGTCGGCTCGTCCGCCAGCAGCAGCTTCGGACGGCCCACGATGGCACGCGCAATGGCGACGCGCTGGCACTGACCGCCGGAGAGCTGGTTCGGGCGGAAATTCAGCCGCTGGCCGAGGCCCATCATCTGCAGCGCCTCAATGGCGCGCTCGCGGCGCTCCTTCTTGTTCACACCGGCGTACAGCAGCGGCAGGGCGACATTATCCACGGCCGAGAGCTTCGGCAGCAGATAGAAGCTCTGGAACACAAAGCCGAGCAGGCGGTTGCGTATCTCCGCCAGCTGGTTTTCGTTGGCCTTGGTGACATTCTCGCCCGTCAGCAGGTATTCGCCGCTCGTCGGTACGTCAAGGCAGCCGATGAGATTCATGAGCGTCGTCTTGCCGGAGCCGGACGGGCCCATGATGGCGAGATAGTCGCCCTCCTCGACCTGCAGGTTGATGTTTTTCAGAATGCGGACGGTCTCCTTGCCCTGCGGATAATCCTTGCAGATATCCTTCATTTCAACGAGCATAGGTGACTCCTCCCGTCTGAGAAGACTCGCCGTCCTCGCTGCCTGCAGACTCCTCTTCGCCGCCCTCGATGAGGCCAGTGTCCGCGCTGTCGCCGATCGCGCCGCTGTCATCGACGCCGTCGCCGGTCGCGCCGCTGTCATCGACGCCGTCGCTCGGCTCTGCGCTCGGATCCTCCGTCGGCATGGTGTGCGTCGTCGGGTCGCCCTCCTCCATGCCGTCCTCGGGAAAGGCGATGTAATCCTCCGCCGCAAGGCCGTCGAGGATCTCATAGGTATTGTAGGTCTCGTCGAACGTGCCAACGGTGACGGTGCGCTTCTCGAGCTTGCCGTCCTTCTCGGCCCAGACCCAGAAGCCCTCCTCCGCAGTGCCCTGCAGGAATGAGGCGTCGAGCTTCATGGTGTCGGAGACCGTTCCGCCGTCCGACGGCTCAATATAGACGTGCTGACCGAGCATCAGGCCGTCCGTGCTGTCGAGCTCGACATAGAACGGATAGTTGCTGGAGCTGCTCGTGTCGTCGGCATTGGAATAGCCGTAGCCATAGGAAACGCCGGCGTTGCCGGAGCTCGGGTTTTCCGTATCGATCTCCGTGATGGTGCCGGACCAGACGGAATCGTCCACACGGGAGCGGATGACAACGGGAACGCCGACAGCGATGTCGCTGCGGTTCAGCTCGTTGATCTTGCCCTTGACGCGGTAAGCGCCATCCTGCACCAGCGTGATGTAGGCTGCGGCATTGCCGCTGCTGTCCGTGCCGTTCTCGTTGATGGCCTGCACCTTGCCGTCCACAGGAGCCGTCACATTCGCGGTGCCGGAGCCGGAGGTCATGGCATCGAGTTCCTTCTGCTTGACGGTGATATTATACTCCGCTTCCTTCTTGTCGGCCTCAAGTGCCTGGATCTGCACGGTGTAGGAGAGCTGCTCCGAGGTGGGCGCGCTCTTCTTTTCCTTCTCTAGCTGGGAGATCTGGGTCGTCAGATCCTTGACGTTGTTCTTCATCTGCTCGATCTCAAGCTTGGCCTTGTCGATGGTGAGCTGCATATCCTCCATATCATAGGTAAACAGGACCTCGCCGGACTTGACCTCCTGGCCGACCTCGACATTGAGCTGCTTGATCTTCCGGCTGGAATCGCGTTCGACCTTGATCTCCTTCTGCGCCACGACGACGCCGGAGCTGGCGTTCGCGCCGCCGAGCGAGCCATAGCCCGTGAGCGCCGCCACAGACTGGACAAAAACCGCCGCTTTCCCGGAGCCGCAGGCAGACAGCAGTCCGACCGCAAGCACCAATGCCAGCAGGCAGCAAAGCATTCGTTTCTTCATTGTAGATCCTCCGTTTCTGCGCCGCAGCGGCGCTTCCTCTCAGCCAGCCGAAAAAGTCCCTCTGGTTTTTCGCCGGACTGTTTCCTCTATATAGACGGCGCCGGTGCGCCGTTCGTTCCCTTGTATCGGAAAATAATTCCGCGGAAAAGGTGCCTCAGCGCGCGAGGATAGCCTGCAGGGCAGGCTCGAGCTCCGTCGTGTCGAGCGATTCGACACGGCCCGCATCGCAGGCCTCCGCCACGGCGGGGTCGATGGGCAGGCGCGCGAGCACCGGCAGATGATAGGCCTGCGCCGTCTCGTCCAGATGACTCTTGCCGAAGATCTGATGGCACTTGCCGCAGTCCGGGCAGCGGAAGTAGCTGTAGTTCTCCACAAGGCCGATGACGGGCACATGCATCATCTCGGCCATGCGTACGGCCTTGGCCACGATCATGGAGACAAGCTCCTGCGGCGAGGTGACGATCACGATGCCGTCCACCGGCAGGGACTGGAAGACCGTCAGGGGCACGTCGCCCGTTCCGGGAGGCATGTCGACGAACAGATAGTCGACATTTTCCCACACGACGTCCGTCCAGAACTGCTTGACCGCGCCCGCGATGATGGGTCCGCGCCAGAGAACAGGGTCATCCTCATGCTCGAGCAGCAGGTTCACGGACATGATCTGGATGCCGCTTTCCGTCACGGCCGGGTAAATGCCCTCCTCATCCGCACTGGCGCATTCGCTGACGCCGAAGGCCTTCGGGATGGACGGGCCGGTGATATCGGCATCCAGCACGCCGGCGCGGCGGCCGGTGCGCTGCATGGCCGTTGCTAGCATGGCAGAAACGGTGCTCTTGCCGACGCCGCCCTTGCCGGACACGACGGCGATGACCTTGCCGATCTTGGACTTCGGATTGGGCTGCGCTTGCAGGCTCTCCGGCTTGCGCTCCGAGCAGGCTTCGCTGCAGCTCGAGCAGTTGCCTCCGCAGGATTCACTCATAATGCAAAAATCTCCTTCTGACCGCTCCGGGGTGTACGGAGCAGATATAGTCATGGTATATTATAGCCGCTGCGGCCCCCGGACACAAGTCCGAAAGCCGCAGAATTCATGAACATTCCATTAAGAAATCGCAGGCTGTCAAAAAAACCTGCCCAGCCGAAAGTTTCGGAGGGAAGAAAAGTGGGAAAGGAAACCATACGAGTGTTCTTTCCCGTTCCACAATCCGGCGTACAGGCCTCACCCCTGCTCCAGCGCCTGCGCGGCCTCCTCCCAGCGAGCCATCAGGTCCTCCAGCTCCGCCTCGCAGCGCTCCTTTTCCGCCGTCAGGCGCAGCAGCTTCTGATAGTCGCTCGCAGCCCCGGCCAGCGCCTGCTCGAGCTGCGCCGCCTCGTCCTCCTTCGCAGCGATCTCCCGCTCGAGCCTGCGGACAAGCTTTTCCAGCTCCTTGCTGCCGGAGACCGGCTTGGCCTGCTTTTCCTTCTTCGGCTGGGCGGGCCGCTGACGGGCGGCCGCCTCGTGCTCCAGAATGGCGCGGTATTTGGCATAGCCGCACGGGAAGTCGCGGATGGTCCCGTCTGAAAGCTCCCAGACACGGGTGGCGAATTTATCGACGAAATAGCGGTCGTGTGAGACGAAGATCAGCGTGCCCTCGTAGTCCTCGAGGGCGCATTCGATCCATTCGCGCGAGGCGACATCCAGATGGTTCGTCGGCTCGTCGAGCACGAGCAGATTGATTTTTTCATCCATGAGCATGCACAGCCGCAGCCGCGACTGCTCGCCGCCGGAGAGCGTGCCGACGGTCTTGAACACGTCCTCGCCGGAGAACAGGAATGCGCCGAGGCGGTCGCGCGCCGTCTGGGGCGTGCAGTTCTTCTCATAGAGCATCGTGTCATAGAGTGTGCGCTCCGGGTGGGCAAAGTGAATGACCTGCGGCAGATAGCCCGACTTGACGGACGGGCCGAACTTGATCTTTCCCTCCGCGGGCAGCTCGCCGAGCAGCACGCGCAGGAACGTCGTCTTGCCGGTGCCGTTGTCGCCGAGCAGGGCGATTCGTTCGCCGCCCCGCACCGTCAGCTCCACGCCGGAAAACAGCGTCCGGCCGCCGAACTGCTTGCTGAGATTCTTGACGGTGAGGACTTCGTCGCCGTGGAACTCCTTTTCGCCGAAGCGGGCGCGGAGCGTCTTCTCCTTGGTCGGCCGCTCCGTCTTCTCGATGCGCTCCATGCGGTGCTGGATGGACATGGCGCGGCGGTAGAGCACACGGTTGTTGATGCCCCAGCCCTTCATACGTTCGACGGTGAAGCCGAGCTGCTTGAGCTTGGCCTGCTCCTGCTCATACTGCCGGAGCTGATGGTTGAAGCGCTCCTGCTTTTCCTCGAGATAGAAGCTGTAGTTGCCGCTGTAGAACTCGGCCTTGCCTGCGGATATTTCAATGATGCGCTGCACGACCTGATCAAGGAAATAGCGGTCGTGCGAGATCGTCAGGACCGTGCCCTTGAAGTGCCGGATGTAGTCCTCCAGCCACTCCACGCTGCGCAGGTCCAGATGGTTCGTCGGCTCGTCGAGCAGCAAGATGTCCGTCTTCTCGAGCAGCAGGCGCGCCAGGTTCACGCGCGTCTTTTCGCCGCCGGACAGGCGGTCGAATTCCCGGCCGCGCATTTCGGCCGGGATGCCAAGGCCGTTACAGACCTTGTCGACTTCCGTGTCCTGCTCATAGCCGCCGCCCGTCAGATAGGCGTTGCTCAGGCGGTCATATTCGCTCAGATTCGCTCGGGAAGCATCCTTTTCGAGCGTTTTTTCCAGTTCCTCCATCCGGCGCTTCAGCGAGGTCAGCGCGACGAAGGCCGTGCGCAGTACATCCTCGACGGAAAATCCTGCCGGATAGACCGGGATCTGAGAGATGAGGCCCAGCTTCTTCCCGGCGGCGATATGGATCTCGCCGGAATCGGGGGACAGCTCCCCCGTCAGCAGGCGGAACAGCGTCGTCTTGCCGCAGCCGTTGCGGCCCATGATGCCGACGCATTCGCCCTCGTGAATGTCAAAGCTCAGTCCGTCCAGCAGGGTCTGGCCGACCTCAAAGGACTTGACCAGCTCGTTTACCGAAATATCGATCATCGCAGTTCTCCATAGCGGTGTTGAAATTCTTCGCGCGTCATCAGCAGATTCAGCGCCTGCAGCAGCCCCGCGCTGCCGAGATGCTCCGGCAGGCCAAGCTCCTGCTGCAGCGCGCGGCGGCGCGCCGCGCTGTCCGCCCCGCCGGAAAGTCCGGCGAGATACAGATCTGCTTTCGTGATGGGGTCCGGCGGCTCCGGCGAGTCCTCCGCCTGCGCCCCTGCCCGGCGCAGCGCCTCGAGCAGCACCTCCGGCGGCATGCCCTCCACGCCGAGCTTGCCCTCCTTGCCGGGGGCGCGCTTGCGGCGCTCCTTGCCCGGCACATCGGGGATATAGGCGTGCAGCACCTGCTCCGGCGGCAGTGCGCCCTTGAGAAAATTGCGGATGACGAAGCCCGCACCGTCGGAGTCCGTTAAAATAATGAGGCCCCGCGCTGCGGCGACCTGCCGCAGAAATCCGAGCAGGCGCTTATCCTTCATCACGCCGAAGCCATGCGTCTCGATGACGGGCGCATCGACGAGCTGGCACAGGGCATTTTTGTCATAGCGTCCCTCGACGACGATGGCCTGCCGCAGCTTAATCATGGCGGGCCTCCTCGGCGAGCTGCAGGATCAGAAGCTCCAGAATCCGCGCCGGGTCGTCATAGGACGTCTTCATCTGCCGGTCGGCCTCGCAGCACAGCAGCACGGCCTGCGCACAGAAGCGGTCCGACAGCCGCCGCGCCTGCGCAAAGCACTTGTTGGCCGCAAACGGCGCGACGCCGCAGAGCGAGGCAAGGTCCTGCGAGGTCTTCCCGGCCGCCTGCAGAATGCGCGCGGCATGGAGCCTGCGCATATGGCTGCCGACCGCGCCGAGCATGGCGATGGGCTCGGCCCGCAGCTTGAGCATGACGCTCAGGCGCTCGAGTGCACGGTCAAACTCGCGCTGGCCCAGTGCGTCGGTGATCTCAAAGACGACCGCCTCGAGCGTCGGCTCCACAACGGCGTCGATGTCTGCGCGGACAATGTCGTCCGCGCCGGAATAGGCGCAGATCTTCGCGATCTCGGCATCGAGCCGCGTCATGGACGAGCCGCAGCGCTGCAGCAGATAGCCGCAGAGCGCAGGCGAAATATTCTTTTTCTCCGCGCGGAAGTGCCGCACGATCCACGCCGTGAGGTCGCGCTCGGTCTGGTAGGCGAACTCCGCCAGCACGGCGTTTTTCTCCATGGCATCCCAGAGCTTTTTCTTCCGCTTGTCCGGCTTGAAGTCCGCATAGACGAGTACAAGGCAGGCATAGTCCGGGATGTCGGAAAACAGCGCCGCCAGCTGTGTACGGTCGTCCTCCGGCAGGGCGAACAGATCGACGTCGTCGACCTGGATCATCGTGCGCTCCGCCATCATCGGCAGGGCCTCGAGGCTCTCCGAGAGGACCTGCATCGAAAAATTCTCCGATGTCAGGCGGTGGAAGTTGAAGTCCTCCGTCGGCCCGTCGACGAGCTGCCTGCGCAGCATGGAAAGATAGTAGCGGCGAAGATAGTCCTCCTCGCCATAGAGCACATAGAAGCTGCCGGGCGTTTTCTGCGCCAGATCGCCCTTCAGGCGCGCATAGCCGCCGGATTCCGCTTTTTTTGCCATAGCCTTACCTCGTGATCGTAATATCGCCCGCCTGATCCGTGCGGTACACGGCAGCGCCCGCCTCCGTCAGGCGGTCGAGCACGGCCTGCGCGGGATGGCCGTAGGAATTGTCCGCGCCCACGGAAATGACCGCGATCTCCGGTGAAACGGTCTGCAGCAGCTCCGGCGCAGTGGAGCTTGCCGCGCCGTGGTGCCCGACAACGAGCACCTCCACCTGCGGCAGGCTGTGCGTATCGGCCAGCACGCGCTCCGCGGCAGCCGGCATATCGCCCGGGATCAGTATATCATATTCTCCCGCGGACATCAATGCGGCAAGGCCGCAATTGCGCGAGCCGGGCAGGACCGGCGCAAACAGCTGCAGGCTGCCGCCGGAGAAGTCCAGCGTCAGGTCCTCCGTGACAAAGACGATCTCCGTGCCGCAGCGCTCCGCCGCAGTCAGGATCGCCTCGCGGCTGTCGCTCTCCTGCTCCGGCAGGAACAGCCGCCTTACCTGCACCCGCGCCATGAGCTGCGCGGCCCCGTTGCAGTGGTCCGCATCCAGATGTGTCAGGATAAGGCCGTCGACGGACGTTTCGCCGCCCATGCGCAGCTCGCGCGCGGCCGTTTCGCCGGCAGCCTCTCCGCCCTCGCCGCCGCAGTCCACCACAAATGTCGCACCGCCGCCCCGCAGAACGGTGCAGGCGCCCTGCCCGACGTCCAGCGCCGTCATGGAGACGGGGTCCGTCTCCCACAGGGCCGCGCCGAGGATCGCTGCCGTCAGCGTCACGGCCAGGCAGACCGCAAACACGCCGGGCTGCCTGCGCCGCTGGAGCAGAAAGATCACAAACATTCCGGTCGCGGCAATGAGCCAGACGCACAGGAGGGTCCGGTTGAGATAAACGGCAGCATAGGGAAGCCCGGCCGCCGTGGTGACGATGCCGCGCGCCAGCCGGAGCAGCCACGCCGCGGGCCAAGCCGCAATGCGCCCGAGCGGCAGCCACACAAGGCCCAGTACGGCCGTGACGCACCCGAGCGAGAACGCAAGGCTGAACAGCGGCAGGGCCAGCAGATTCGTCAGCGGAGCGGCCAGTGAGATCGACCGGAAATACCACGCCGCCAGCGGCAGCGTGAAGGCCAGTGCACCGAGCGTGGCCGCAAGCGACGCACAGATCGCGCGCAGCAGCCGCGCCGGGAGCGGATGGCGCTCCCGCAGGGCCGCGACACGCAGCAGGCCCTCCAGCCAGCCCGTCAAGCCGCCGGAAAACAGCTGCAGTCCCGCCACGGCGGCAAACGACAGCTGCAGGCCGACATTTGCAATGGCGCGCGGATTCGGCAGAAGCAGCAGAAGCAGGGCGAAGCACAGGGAGGTCGGCCCGTCGTTCTCCCGTCCGAGCAGCGGTGCAAGCAGCAGCACGGCGTTCATGACGACGGCGCGCGTGACAGAGGGCCGAAAGCCCAGCATGGCAGCAAAGAAGACCATCACCGTAATGCCGACGCCCGCCGTCAGCCGCCTGCGCCGCAGGCACAGCAGGCGCACCACGCCGAGCAGCAGCGTCACATGCATGCCGGAGACCGCCACGATGTGGGAGATGCCCGCATCGGACATGGCCGCCTGCAGGGCATAGGGCAGGCCGGACGTGTCGCCCGTCACCAGTGCGATGGCAAGCGGCGCAGTATCGGCCGGAAAGCAATTCGTGATCGTGCGCTGCACGGTCAGCAAAGCCCGCTGCGGAGCATAGCGCAGCGACACCTGCTCCGGATGCTCCCATTCGGCCTCGCCGCGGGCAAAGCCGAGCAGGAGAATGTCATTGGAAGCCAGATACAGGGAATTCCCTGTCTCCGTCACATCCGCCGTGACGCGCACGCGGTCGCCGAGCGCGGCATCCTCCGGCGCATCGAGGAGATAGAGCTGCATGCGGTTTCCCTGCAGCAGGGCAAGGCAGCGGTAGCCGTATTGTGTCCTTTCCGGCAAGCTGCAGACCTCAGCCTCGATGGTCTGCCCCTCGCCGCAGAGGGCGCGGACGGACACGAGCCGCCCGGCATCCGCCCAGCACCAGAGAAACCCGGCCGCAAGGCCGAGGGCGATCGTGCGCACGCGCCGGACCGGATCGCCGTGCAGAAGCAGAAGTGCCGCGGCAAGGGCCGCGAGGCACAGACCGGGCAGCCAGCCCCACGCAGCCGGGAGCGCATAGGCGCACAGCGCGGCTGCCGCCGCAAACGCCGCGGAGAACATCGCGAGAATGCGCATGGTCCGCCCTCCCTTCCGCCGAAAAAACCGGGGCGGGCTATTGCCCGCCCCAGGTGAGGTATTCTGGTCTCTTATCAGTTGAAGGACCCAAGCGTCTTGCCGCCGAGCACATGGAAATGCAGGTGCTTCACGGTCTGACCGGCGTCCTCGCCGCAGTTCGTCACGACACGGAAGCCGTCGGCGAAGCCGAGCTCCTTCGTGAGCTTCGCAATGACGGCGAAGATGTGACCGACGAGCGCGGCCTGCTCCTCGCCCAGCTCTGCGGCCGAGGCGATGTGGGCCTTCGGAATAACAAGGAAATGCTGCGGTGCCAGCGGCTGGATGTCATAAAACGCCAGGCACTGCTCGTCCTCATACAGCTTCTTCGAGGGGATCTCGCCTGCCAGAATGCGGCAGAAAATGCAGTCGTTCATATTTTTCCTCCCAGATTTACGCCAGATGCGTGGTGACAAAATCATCCACGCCCGCCAGCGCGTCGTCCAGCTTCAGCAGGTCGCGGCCGCCGCCCATGGCGGAATCGGGCTTGCCGCCGCCGGAGCCGCCGCAGGCTGCGGAAACCTCTTTGATGAGCTGACCGGCCTTGATGCCGCGGCCGACCGCGTTCTTGCCGCAGACGGCAAGCAGCGTGATCTTTTCGCCCTGCGTGCTGGCCAGCACGGCAACGGCGTCCGGCTCACGGTCACGGATCTGGTCGCCCATCTTGCGCAGGTCGTTCGGCGCGATGTCATTGCGCATGACGGTCAGAACCTTCAGGCCGCCGACCTCGCGCGCCGCAAACAGGCAGCGGTCGATCTCACCGCTGAACAGCTTGTCCTTCATGGCGTCCAGACGCTGCTTGAGCTCCTTGACCTCGCCGACCATGGCGTGGGCGCGCTGCATAAGCTCCTTCGGCGTCGTCTTCAGCTCGTGGGCGATATCCAACAGCAGGCGGCTCATCTGCTCCGTCTGGCGCAGGACCTCCTTGCCGGTGTAGGCCTCGATGCGGCGCACGCCGGAGGCAACGGAGGCCTCGGACAGGATGCGGAACGGGCCGACCTTTGCGGTGTTGTCCAGATGCGTGCCGCCGCAGAACTCCAGTGAATCCTCGCCCATCTTCACGACGCGCACGGTCTCGCCGTACTTCTCCCCGAACAGGGCCGTCGCGCCGAGCTTCTGTGCCTCGGCGATCGGCAGGACCATCGTCTCGACCGGCTCACCGCGCAGCACCATCTCGGAGACCTGATTACCGATCTCCACCAGCTCCTCCGGCGTGACGGCGGAGAAGTGCGTGAAGTCAAAGCGCAGGTGATCCGGCTCCACAAGAGAACCGGCCTGATGGCAATGCTCGCCGAGCACGCGCAACAGCGCGGCCTGCAGCAGATGTGTGGCCGTATGAGCGCGGCGGATGGCGGCGCGGCGCTCAGGATCGATCATGATCTTGCAGGCTTCGCCCAGTTTGATCGTGCCGCTCACGACGCGGCCGTAGTGCATGAATTTACCGCCCTTGTTTTTCTGCACGTCCGTGACCTCGAACACGCCGTCCGGGCCGGTGATCGTGCCGTGGTCGGCGACCTGACCGCCCATCTCGGCGTACATCGTCGTCCGGTTGAGCACCACGATGGCCTCGACGCCTGCGGCGATCTCGCTGCGGGACTCGTCCTCTGCCACGATGGCGAGCACGGTGCCCTCGGTCTCGTTTTTGTCATAGCCGACGAACTGCGTCTCGGGAATATCCTGACCGAAGTCGATGCCGGCCCAGCCGAGGTCGCCGAGGGCCTTGCGCGCCTCGCGCGCGCGGACCTTCTGCTCCTGCATGAGCTTCCGGAAGGCTTCGAGGTCGACCTCCATGCCCTCCTCGCGCGCCATCTCGACCGTCAGGTCGATCGGGAAGCCGTAGGTGTCATAGAGCTTGAAGGCATCTGCGCCGGAGAAGACGGATTCGTTGTTTTCCTTATGCTGCGCCAGCATCTCGGAGAAAATGCGCATGCCGCCGTCGATCGTGCGGGCGAAGTTCTCCTCCTCCACGCGGACGACGCGGGTGATATAGGCGGCGCGCTCACGAAGGTCGGGATAGTGGCCCTCGTTCTCGTGGATAACGGTCTCGACGACATCACACAGGAACGGATGGTCCACGCCGAGCAGCTTGCCGTGGCGGGCGGCGCGGCGGAGCAGGCGGCGCAGCACATAGCCGCGGCCCTCATTCGAGGGCAGCACGCCGTCGGAGATCATAAAGACGGATGCACGGATGTGGTCCGTGATAACGCGCAGCGAGACGTCCTTCTCGTGGCTCATGCCATAGTGCGCGCCGGTGATCTCCGTGACCTTGTGGGTGATGTTCATGACGGTGTCGACATCGAACAGGGAGTCAACGTCCTGGCAGGCAACGGCCAGACGCTCGAGGCCCATGCCGGTGTCGATGTTCTTCTGGACGAGGTCGGTATAGTTGCCGTGGCCGTCGTTGTCAAACTGGGAGAAGACGTTGTTCCAGATCTCCATATAGCGGTCGCAGTCGCAGCCGACGGTGCAGCCGGGCTTGCCGCAGCCATACTTCTCGCCGCGGTCATAATAGACCTCGGAGCAGGGGCCGCACGGGCCGGAGCCATGCTCCCAGAAGTTGTCCTCCTTGCCGAAGCGGAAAATGCGGTCGGCCGGGATGCCGATCTCCTTGTTCCAGATCTCGAACGCCTCGTCGTCGTTCTCATAGATGGACGGATACAGGCGGTCCTCCTCGAGGCCGCAGACCTTCGTCAGGAATTCCCAGCACCAGGCAATGGCCTCATGCTTGAAATAGTCGCCGAAGGAGAAGTTGCCCAGCATCTCGAAATAGGTGCCGTGGCGCGCCGTGTGGCCGATGTTGTCGATATCGCCGGTACGGATGCACTTCTGGCAGGTGCAGACACGGCGGCGGGGCGGCGTGACCTCGCCCTTGAAATAGGGCTTCATCGGCGCCATGCCGGAGTTGATCAGCAGCAGAGACGCATCGTTCTGCGGGATCAGAGAAAAGCTGGGCAGGCGCAGATGGCCCTTGCTCTCGAAGAACGAGAGGAACATCTCGCGCAGCTCATTGACGCCATACTTTTTTGTGGCCATGGGAATCATCCTCCTGAAAATACTCGGGAAGCGCTGAATCAATCGTCAAGAGCTGACAGCTGGAGATTTTGTCTCAGGCGAAAGTTTGGGAAACGGAGGAATACTGGATGTATTTCCCGTTTTCCAAACTGTACGGATGGGGCAAAAGATTCGCTGCTCAGCCGCAGACGATTTGTTCAGAGATTCCATCGGAATAAAAAGCAGACCCCACCCCCGGATATAGGGGCGAGGCTTCTCGCGGTACCACCCTAATTACCGCAGCGCGGCATCTTAGTCATCGGATAACGGGGATGGGCCGTCCCGCTCGTCGCGGGCCGCTCGGAAGTGGCGGTCTGCAGCATCGGCCGCAGGGCTTGCACTCTCCCCTGCTCGCTGACGGTTCTGCCGCAGATTGGCTTCTTCAACGCGAATTTTCACGATTCTTGGACTATTCTATCAGCGGACGCGTGATTTGTCAACCATTTTTCGCGCCGGTACGGCCCGCCCGCTTAACACAAACTTAATTTCTTCTGGCTTATATTTTTAATATCTCCGGG
>ENA-UONS01002193-UONS01002193.1-human-gut-metagenome-genome-assembly--contig:-CS19-NODE-2193-length-15957-cov-3.901522_pt1 | contig 15957 bp, 10 predicted proteins | sample MGYA00242458_ERZ724005 | MGnify/ENA metagenome assembly ERZ724005
CAGACTGTTTTCAAAGAGCCGGTGGAGAGCAAGTCGCATAAAAACAACGAGCTGCGTATTCAGCAGGAAGTCGATGCGATCCTGCAAAATGCCGTGCTTGGTAATCCGGAAGAGCCTCAGAATCTGCCGGAAGAAAACGGACAGGTGGAGTCTGCAAAAGCGGAAGGAAAGGCAGAAGCGGCGAAAAAAGAGAAAGCAAAACCAGAAAAGAAAAACGACGGAAAGAGCGAGAAAAAAGTCGAGAAACAAGCAGCAGATATACCAAAAAACAGAGGAAATTTCCAGGGAAAAGGAGGATTCCGTTCCGGATTTTCCAGAGGAGACGGATCTCGCAGCGTGCGTCGCTCGGACAATCCGGATGTGCTTTACGGACGTGACTTTGAAAGTGAATCTCTGGCGATCGAGCAGATCCAGGGAGAGATGGGTGAAGTGACGATCCGCGGACAGGTACAGACGCTGGAGACGCGTGACATCCGTAATAATAAAACAATTATTATGATGGAAGTGACCGACTTTACAGATACCATTGTGATCAAGATTTTTGCACAGACAGAGCAGGTGTCGGAAATTTTAAAAGATATCAAAACCGGTGCGTTTCTGAAAATCCGCGGCGTGACGACAATCGACCGGTTTGACGGACAGCTCAGTATCGGTTCAGTGTTTGGTATCAAAAAAATCCAGGATTTCCGCAAACAGAGGGTGGACACCTGGCCGGAGAAACGTGTGGAACTGCACTGTCACACAAAAATGAGTGATATGGATGGCGTTTCCGATGTAAAAGACATCATAAACCGGGCAAAATCCTGGGGACATAAGGCGATCGCCATCACAGATCACGGTGTTGTGCAGGCTTTCCCGGATGCGAACCACGCGGTTTCGCCGGATGAGGACTTTAAGATCATTTACGGATGTGAGGCTTATCTGGTGGATGACCTGCAGGACCTCGTTGTCAATTCCAGAAATCAAAGCCTGGAGGATGCCTATGTAGTCTTCGACCTGGAGACAACCGGTTTCAGTACGGTGGCAAACAAGATCATCGAGATCGGTGCCGTCAAAGTGGTAAATGGTAAGATCACGGATAAATTCAGCACCTTTGTCAACCCGGAAGTGCCGATCCCGTATCGGATCGAGGAGCTGACCAGCATCAACGACAACATGGTGCTCGACGCTCCGACAATCGAAGAAATCCTGCCGAAGTTCCTGGAATTTTCGGAAGGATGCGTGATGGTCGCACACAATGCATCGTTTGACATGGGATTTATCGAAGCAAACTGCAAACGGCAGGGCATTGAAAAAGAATTTACGGTTGTCGATACCGTAGCACTTGCAAGGGTGTTGATGCCGCAACTGAACCGTTTTAAGCTGGATACGGTTGCAAAGGCACTGAAAGTATCACTGGAGAACCATCATCGAGCCGTTGATGATGCCGGATGTACGGCAGAGATTTTTGTGAAATTTATCGAAATGCTTCAGCAGAGAGATATTACAACGCTGGATGGAGTCAATGAGCTGGGTCGTACTTCCGTGGATAAGATCCGCAAGAGTCCGTCGCACCATGCAATTTTGCTGGCGACAAACGATCTTGGACGTATCAATCTCTACCGCCTGGTTTCCTGTTCACATTTGAAATATTATAACCGAAGACCGCTGATCCCGAAGAGCGAATTTGTGCGTCACAGAGAGGGACTATTGCTTGGTTCTGCCTGTGAAGCGGGCGAACTGTATCAGGCTGTGTTAAACCATCGCTCGGATCAGGAGATCGCAAGGCTGGTCAATTTCTATGATTATCTGGAGATTCAGCCGATCGGCAACAATGCTTTTATGCTTCGAAGCGACAAGACCGATGTGGAGACAATCGAAGATCTTCAGGAGATCAACCGCAAGATCGTAAAACTCGGAGAACAGTTCAACAAAATGGTCGTGGCGACCTGCGATGTGCATTTCTTAAATCCGGAGGATGAAGTTTACCGCCGCATTATTATGGCGGGCAAAGGATTTACCGATGCCGACGAACAGGCACCGCTTTACCTGCGTACCACAGAAGAGATGCTCAAAGAGTTTGAATATCTTGGCAGTGAAAAAGCAGAAGAGGTCGTGATCACAAACCCGAACAAGATTGCCGATATGTGCGAAAAAATATCGCCGGTAAGACCGGATAAATGTCCGCCGGTCATCCCGGATTCGGACAAAAGTCTGCGTGAGATCTGCTACAACCGTGCCCATGAGATTTATGGCGAGGATCTTCCGGAAGTCGTTGTCGAGCGACTGGAGAGAGAGTTGAACTCCATCATTTCCAATGGGTTTGCCGTTATGTACATCATCGCACAGAAACTGGTGTGGAAGTCGAACGAGGACGGTTATCTGGTAGGATCACGAGGTTCGGTCGGATCTTCGTTCGTAGCGACGATGGCGGGGATCACCGAGGTAAATCCGCTGCGTCCGCATTATTATTGTGAGAAATGCCACTACAGCGATTTTGATTCCGAGGATGTGAAAGCCTATGCAGGAAGAGCCGGATGTGACATGCCGGATAAGACCTGCCCGGTCTGCGGAGCGAAGCTTCGAAAAGAAGGATTTGATATTCCATTTGAAACATTCCTTGGATTTAAGGGAAACAAAGAGCCGGATATCGACCTGAATTTCTCCGGTGATTATCAGGGAAATGCTCACCGCTATACCGAGGTTATTTTTGGAAAAGGCCAGACTTACCGTGCCGGAACAATCGGTACGCTTGCCGAGAAGACGGCATTTGGTTACGTGAAAAATTATTACGAAGAACGCGGCGAGCGGAAGCGTACCTGCGAGATCAACCGTATCGTAAAAGGATGTACCGGCGTGCGAAGGACAACGGGGCAGCCTCCGGGCGGTATTATCGTTCTGCCTCTTGGCGAGGAGATTGATTCGTTCACACCGGTGCAGCACCCGGCAAACGATATGACAACGGATATTATAACGACGCATTTTGACTACCATTCCATCGACCACAACCTCTTGAAGCTCGATATTCTCGGACACGATGATCCGACGATGATCCGTATGCTGGAGGATTTAACAGACATCAATGCACAGGACATTCCGCTGGACAATAAAGAAGTCATGTCGCTTTTTGTCAGCACGGAGGCACTTGGCGTTACACCGGAGCAGCTTGGAGGATGTCCGCTCGGTTCGCTTGGTATTCCGGAGTTTGGAACCGATTTCGTTATCCAGATGCTTGTGGATACCAAACCGCAGAGCTTTTCAGATCTGGTCCGCATTTCCGGTCTGTCCCATGGAACAGACGTATGGCTTGGAAATGCACAGACCCTGATCGAAGAAGGCAAGGCAACCATTTCCACGGCAATCTGTACACGAGATGACATCATGACTTATCTGATCGGAAAAGGGCTGGACAGCGAGCAGTCCTTCACGATCATGGAGAGCGTGCGAAAGGGGAAAGGACTGAAACCGGAGTGGGAAGAGGAGATGCTGGCACACGATGTGCCGGACTGGTATATCTGGTCGTGCAAAAAGATCAAATACATGTTCCCGAAAGCACATGCGGCAGCTTATGTTATGATGGCATTCCGCATTGCCTGGTACAAGATTTTTTATCCGCTGGCATATTATGCGGCATATTTCAGTATACGAGCTTCTGCATTCAGCTATGAGCTGATGTGTCAGGGACAGGAAAAACTGCTTCACTATATGGACGAATATCGCAAAAAAGGCGATGCACTCTCCAAAAAAGAGCAGGATTCCATGAAAGACATGAAGATCGTGCAGGAAATGTATGCCAGAGGTTATGATTTTCTGCCGCTCGATCTCTATCAGGCAGATGCGAGACGTTTTAAGATCATCGACGGCAAGTTGATGCCGGCGTTAAGTACGATCGAGGGTCTTGGAGAGAAGGCTGCGGATGCCGTTATGGATGCGGCAAAAGAAGGAAAATTTTTATCAAAAGATGATTTCAGAGACCGGACAAAAGTCAGCAAGACAGTCATCGACCTGATGGATGATCTGGGAATTCTGGGCGATCTGCCAGAGAGCAACCAGCTGTCGCTGTTTGACCTGGTAGGATAGATAAGGAGAAAAAAAGAATGAGCGAAGCAATCGTTACCCTGAAAAAGGGCGAAGGAAGAATGTTGAAATCAGGAGGACTGTGGATCTTTGACAATGAGATCGCAAGTATCCTCGGAAGCTTTGAGGACGGAGATATCGTGGCAGTACATGATTTTGACGGCTACGGACTTGGCAAAGGCTTTATCAACCGCAATTCTAAAATCCGTGTGCGGATGATGACAAGAAACCGTCATCAGGAGATTGATGAGGCATTTCTGAAGATGCGTGTGCAGGAGGCATGGGATTACCGCAAAAAAGTCAGCGATACCGGAAGCTGCCGTGTGATCTTCGGCGAGGCAGACTTTCTGCCGGGACTGGTGGTAGATAAATTTTCCGATGTGCTGGTCGTACAGTCCCTGGCACTTGGCATTGACCGCCTGAAAGATCAGATCGTGGAGCTGCTAAAAGAAGTCCTGGCAGCAGACGGCATCAAGATCCGCGGTGTCTATGAGCGAAGCGATGCAAAAGTACGCCGTCAGGAAGGCATGGAGCTGTACAAGGGATTTATCGGAGAGGCGTTTGATACCAACGTGGAGATCGAAGAAAACGGTGTCCGCTACATGGTCGATGTCAAAGACGGACAGAAAACAGGATTCTTCCTCGATCAGAAATACAACCGAAAAGCGATCCAGCATCTCTGCAAAGATGCAAAAGTGCTCGACTGCTTTACACACACCGGATCCTTTGCCTTAAATGCCGGATATGGCGGGGCAAAAGAAGTGACAGGAGTTGATGCTTCTGAACTTGCCGTAGAGCAGGCAATACTGAACTCCAAGTTAAACGGCATGGAGGACCGCGTGAAATTTATCTGCCGAGATGTCTTTGAACTTCTCCCGGAACTGGAAGAAAAAGGGGAGAAATTCGATGTGGTCATCCTCGATCCGCCGGCTTTCACCAAGTCCAGAAATTCCGTAAAAAATGCCGTGAAAGGCTACCGTGAGATCAACCTGCGTGCGATGAAACTGGTGCGTGACGGAGGTTTCCTGGCAACGTGTTCCTGCTCACACTTTATGACCTATGAACTGTTCACACAGACCATCCATCAGGCGGCAAGAAATGTCCACAAACGCCTGCGTCAGGTCGAGTACCGCACCCAGGCACCGGATCACCCGATTTTGTGGGCGGCAGAAGAGTCCTATTATCTGAAGTTTTACGTGTTCCAGGTGGTGGATGAGAAGTGATTTTGTAAAATAGTCACGCCATAATGATTCGAAAACAATCCAAATGGGAAAAATCCTGGCAGCATGTTAAGTGAAATCCGCCGAAGACGATATTCTCAAATTAAAGTAATGAAAACAGACTCCTGTATCAAGAAAGAATACAGGAGTCTGTTTTTTGGCAGAGTGGAAAAAAGGATTGACGTTGCAGCCTCGTCTGTTCTATACTAGAGGACAGAGAAATCAGATGATTAAATGCGGTTTTCAGGCTGCATTTCAGGAGGAATAAAGATGGAAAAGATCATTTTGACCGGCGACAGACCGACCGGCAGACTTCACGTAGGACATTATGTTGGATCTCTGAAACGCAGAGTTGAGCTGCAGAATTCCGGAGAGTACGACAAGATTTTTATCATGATCGCAGATGCACAGGCACTGACGGACAATGCAGACAATCCGGAGAAGATCCGTCAGAATATTATTGAGGTAGCACTGGATTATCTTTCCTGCGGACTGGATCCGGAAAAATGTACGATTTTTATTCAGTCACAGGTTCCGGAGCTGGCAGAGCTCTCCTTTTTCTATATGAATCTGGTTACTGTTTCCAGACTGCAGAGAAACCCAACCGTTAAGACTGAGATTCAGATGCGTAATTTTGAGACAAGCATCCCGGTAGGATTTTTCACCTATCCGATCAGCCAGGCATCCGATATCACAGCTTTCAAGGCAACGACTGTTCCGGTAGGAGAAGACCAGCTGCCGATGATCGAGCAGGCAAGAGAGATCGTCCGCAAATTCAACAGCGTATACGGCGAGACACTGGTAGAGCCGACCGCACTGATCCCGGAGAATGAAGTATGCTGCCGCCTGCCGGGTACGGACGGTAAGGCGAAGATGAGCAAGTCTCTTGGCAACTGCATCTATCTGTCCGATACAGAAGAAGAAGTTCGCCAGAAGATCATGAGTATGTACACCGATCCGAACCATATCAAAGTGTCTGATCCGGGTAGCGTAGAAGGAAACGCAGTCTTTACTTATCTGGATGCATTCAGCAGACCGGAACATTTTGAGCGTTACCTGCCGGACTATAAAAATCTGGATGAGCTGAAAGCACATTATCAGAGGGGCGGACTTGGAGATGTAAAAGTAAAACGTTTCCTCAATGCTGTGATGCAGGAAGAGCTGGGACCGATCCGTGCAAAAAGAAAAGAGCTGGAACAGCACATTCCGGAGATCTATGAGATACTGAAAAAAGGAAGCGAAGAAGCAAGAAAAGCAGCAGCAGAAACGATGGCTGAAGTGAAGCGTGCGATGCGTATCAATTATTTTGAAGATGCAGCACTGATCCAGGAACAGTCAGAGCGTTTTGCAGCTAAACATGAGAAATAAATATCAGAAATCAGGCAGATTCTTTTTCTTTTGACACAGGAAATGTGACCGTAAAAGAAGTACCGAGATTTTTGGCACTAACCACCGTGATCTTACCACGGTGGTTTTTTGCTATAGTCTGAGCGATGGCAAGACCAAGTCCATAACCGCCGCCCGTGCGGGCTCGCGATTTGTCGGTGCGGTAAAAGCGTTCAAACAGATGTGGCAGGTCTTCTTCCGGGATGGCCTTTCCGGTATTGTGGACAGTCAGCTTTATTTTTTCGTTTTCAGATGTCAGGGTGACGGTAACTTTTTTATCTGAACTGCCCGATTTTTCAAGAACATCTGCAATGCCGGCATATTTGCAGGCATTATCCAGCAAAATGGCAACCAGCTGTCGGATCTGTGGAGCATCACCGGATATGAAAATATCATCAGAAATTTCATCTTCTATCATGACACCCTGCTCAAAGGCAACCGGCTCAAAAGTTAAAAGACAACCAAGGATCAGGTCACTGAACGAAAACGTGCTGTAGAGCATTGGCGTGGATTTCGCATCGGAACGGGCCAGAAAGAGCAAATTTTCTACAAGCTTTTTCATACGGCCGGCTTCTTCCTGCGTGCTTTCCACCCACTGGAGTTCATCGCGGATCGTGGCATCTTTGTGTGAGAGCAGAATCCGAAGGTTTGCGAGAATTACAGTCAGCGGTGTTTTCAGCTCATGGGAAGCATCAGCGATAAACTGATTCTGCTGTTCCCAGGCCTTTTCGACCGGTTTTAATGCCCAGCGTGCCAGAAAAATGCTGACCAGAAGAAAACAGAGCAGAAAAAGCAGAAGCATCATGACGCACTGAATGACAAGCTCGCCAAGAGCACGTGTTTCCTGGACCGTATCGGCAAAGGCGATTTTTGTGCCTTCCGGTGTATTCTGCTTGATAAAACGCAGCTTCAGATTTGAAAGATACCCCTGATCTTCGGAAACAGCAAATGCGGCACTTACGGCAGCTTCGGAAAGCGTATCCGTTACGGTATAGGAGCCGCTGGAGTTGGTGTCCGTGATCTCGTTGTTTTCATCAAGAGTGACCAGAAAAACCGGGGTCGAGTTAAATGCCGGATTGCGTCCGCCTGGACCGAAATCAAGACTTGGAGACTGAGGTTTCGTGTCATTTTTCGGCGGCTCCTTTGAGCGTGAGCTGTCCAGCATCTGCCGCATTGCTATTTCACTTTCAGCACGAAAAGCGTGTACACGGGTGAAACAGAACATGCCAAGCACCACACAGAGGATCACGGCAACCAGGGACATGTTGATGATCACAAATTTGCGACGCAGTTTTTTGATCATGATGTTTCCTCACTTTCCAGCCGGTAGCCGACTTTGCGGACGGTTCCGATCGTGACTTTCGAATCCAGATAGTGGAATTTCTTGCGTAAGAACGAAATATAAGCCTCCACATTGTTGCTTTCGGCAGCAGACTCTGCACCCCAGACTTTGACGATCAGCGTTTCTTTTGAAATCAGGATCTTCGGATTAGACATCAGGATTTTGAGGATTTCAAATTCCTTATATCCAAGATGAATGGATTTGTTTTTGCAGGAAAGGTCGTTGCTGGAGAGATTGAGCGTCAGATCATCAAACGTCAGTTCTTCCAGAATCACCTCACCCTGACGTCTTGAGAGGGCACGGATCCTTGCAAGAAGTTCTTCCGGGACAAATGGTTTTGTCATATAGTCATCCGCACCGCTGTCGAGGCCTGTGATCTTGTTTTTTACATCGTCAAGAGCCGTCAGCATGATGACCGGTGTGGAAATTTTGGACTCCCGCAGATGATGTACGACCTCAAAACCATCCATGCCGGGCAGCATCACATCCAGCACGATCACATCGTAATCGCCGGAAGAAGCATAGGCAAGCCCGTCCCGGCCATCGTAAACAATATCTGCCTGATATCTGGCTTCCTGCATAATCTGCCCCAGTGCATCCGCCAGTCGCTTTTCATCCTCTATAATTAAAATCTGCATAAAATCGCCTCCTGTGTATATAAGATCAGACATTGCAGACAGTGCCTGCGAATGAATATTATAATTGATGATGCCATACGAATTGCTCTGTACTGCGTACTTGCGAAATTCTGTAACCCTGGCATCATCAGTATAGCATAAAAAACTGAAAACAGGCTGAAATATATCACAGTCAGATATTTGATCAAATCAGGCAAGTTCCCTGCTTTCATTGAGAGTATCCGCTTGACTCTCCGACTAAAATATGTTCGACTTAAACTTCGTGACATGAGCGAAAATTTCGTTTACAATAGATTTCAGGTCCGCACAAGGAACAAAGCAAACAAGTTCAGATATCATACACAGCGACTGATCATCAGATAAAATCCAAAACAAAATAGAAGAAAAGAGGAAGAAGCATATGAAATCATTAGTGATCGCAGAAAAACCTTCTGTGGGAAGAGATATTGCAAGAGTTTTACATTGCAGCAAAAACATTCCGGGAGCACTCGAGGGGGACAAGTACATTGTAACCTGGGCACTGGGACATCTGGTGACGCTTGCAGATCCGGAAGAATACGATAAAAAATACAGCAAATGGGACATGGAAACACTGCCGATGATGCCGGAAAAAATGCAGCTTGTTGTTATCAGACAGACGGCAAAGCAATATGGGCTGGTGAAAAAGCAGCTGTTCCGCAAGGATGTAAATCAGATTATCATTGCGACCGATGCCGGAAGAGAAGGAGAGTTGGTAGCACGCTGGATCCTGGAAAAATCAGAATGCAAAAAGCCGATCAAACGTCTGTGGATCTCCTCAGTCACAGACAAAGCCATCCGCGAAGGATTTGCAAACCTGCGTGACGGCAGAGCGTACAACAATCTTTACCATGCGGCAAAAGCCAGGGCAGAAGCGGACTGGCTGGTCGGCATCAACGCTACCAGAGCGATGACCTGCAAATACAATGCACAGTTGTCCTGCGGCCGTGTCCAGACACCGACGCTTGCGATGGTGGCACACCGCGAGAAAGAGATCCGCAGTTTTGTACCGAAGGAATATTATGGCATGCAGATTTTATCCGGCGGCGTGCGTTTCACCTGGAAAGATGCAAAAAGCTCCGGTTACTGCACATTTCAGAAACAGAGAATGGATGAAATTGAGAAAAAAGTAAAAGCAGAGATCAAAAGCGGCAAAAAAATGATCATCAAAGAGGTGAAAACAACAGCAAAGAAAACATTTGCACCGGGGCTTTATGATCTGACGGAGCTGCAAAGAGATGCCAACAAACGTTTTGGATATTCGGCAAAAGAGACCTTAAATATCATGCAGCGTCTCTATGAAAGCCATAAAGTGCTGACCTATCCGCGAACCGATTCCAGATATATCACAACCGATGTGGCAGATACCTTAAAAGAACGTTTAAAGGCATGCAGCGTCGGACCTTACCGTAAACTGGCAGGAAGCCTTTCCATGCGTCCAATCCGCAAAAATGCTTCTTTAGTGGACAATAAAAAAGTGACGGATCACCATGCGATCATTCCGACCGAGCAGTTTGTGGATCTGCAGACGATGACGAACGAAGAGCGTAAGGTCTATGATCTGGTAGTACGTAGATTCCTGGCAGTACTGCTTCCGGCATTTGAGTATGATCAGACCGTATTTACCGGCGGGCTGGCAGGAGAGAGTTTTACGGCAAAAGGTAAGATTGTGAAGAGCCAGGGCTGGAAAGAAGCCTATGAAAATCTTGAAACGGATGAAGAATGGGAAGAAGCGGACGATTTGGCAGCGGCACCGAAAGAACAGACGCTGCCGTCCGTGAAAAAGGGCGATAGTATGCCGGTCGCAAAAGTGACAGTTACAACCGGAAAGACAACGCCGCCGGCTTATTTTACGGAGGCAACGCTGCTCTCCGCCATGGAAAATCCGGTCCGCTACATGGAAAGCAAAGATGCAAAAGCGGCAAAAACACTGGGCGAGACGGGCGGACTTGGTACGGTAGCGACAAGAGCCGATATCATTGATAAATTGTTTAACTCTTTCCTAATGGAGAAAAAGGGAAATGAGATCCATGTGACCGGAAAAGGAAAACAGCTGCTGGAGCTGGTTCCGTCCGAACTGAAGAAACCGGAGCTGACGGCAGCCTGGGAAATGAAACTTTCCGGCATTGCAAAAGGAAACTTACAGGAAAAAGCATTTATTGAAGAAATCAGCGATTATACCGAAGAACTGATCCGTGAGATCAAGGCAGGCACACAGACCTTCCGCCACGATAACCTGACCAACAAGAAATGCCCGCAGTGCGGCAAAAGACTGCTTGCGGTCAATGGAAAGAACAGCAAAATGCTGGTATGTCAGGACAGGGAATGCGGCTATCGGGAAACTCTTTCCAGAACATCCAATGCGAGATGCCCGAAATGCCATAAAAAGATGGAACTGTACGGAAAAGGAGAAGATCAGACATTTATCTGCAAATGCGGATACAAAGAGAAACTTTCAGCATTTAAAAACCGAAGAGAAAAGGAAGGAGCAGGTGTCAGCAAACGGGATGTGCAGAGTTATCTGAAAAAACAGCAAAAAGAAGCCGCCGAACCGTTAAATAACGCGTTTGCGGCGGCTTTTGCCAAACTGGACATCAAATAGAAGCCAGAGTGCCTGTAAGCGGATGCGGATTCTTTATCCGATCAGCTGCAGGATCATTCCGGCGATCACAGCGATCAGATAGAGAATACCGGTAATGGCAAAACATTCTTTTTTATTCCGACTAGTCTTAAACAAGACTACAAGTCCAATCCCGGCACCGGTGCACAGACCGGCAACGGCAGAACCAAAACTGATCGCACCTTCCAGGAAGAGCTGCGTGATCAGGATAGAAGCTGCACAGTTCGGAATCAGCCCAAGCAGTGCAGTCAGAAACGGCTGGAAGACAGTCCCACCAAGCAGGGCTTTCGAGAGTGATTCCAGCCCGATCCCTTCGAGCAGAAGATTCAGAACGGCATTGAACACAAGGATAAAAGCAAAAAGCTTTAACGTGTGATTCAGTGCCGGCCTTATAATACCGTGATGATCGTGACATCCGCAGTGGTCACAGAGATCCTCGACGTGTTTCTGAGGATGTCTCCATCTGTTCCAGATAAAATCAACCAGATATCCGGCAGGAATGGCGATGATCAGTTTGGCGAGCAGAAGCTTTCCGACCACACCGGCCCGATCCGGATGTGCAAGAAGGATCAGGATCGCTTCATCCGAAGTGGATAAGTATACAGCAATCAAGGTTCCGACTGTGACAATGCCTCCGCAGTAAAGGCTTGAGATCAGAGTGGAAAATCCACACTGAGGGATGCAGCCAAGCAGGGATGCGATGGCCGGTCCGCCTTTTTTGTGCTGAAAGAAATGCGTCAGCCGGTTACTGGAATAGTGTTCGAGGGCTTCCAGGATCAGAAAAGCTACAAATAAAAAGGGAAGCATGCGAAGACTGTCAAGCAGTGCGTCCAGTGCAGCATCCAGAAATAAAGTTGCATTCATATGATATCTCCCATATTCAGGTTATGTTTCTGAGTTACCGGGTATCCGACGGGCAACAGATCGTATGCTGTGCGGATACCAAGCGTGATTATAACAAAAACGCGGGAAAAAGTATAGCAAAATTTGCGGAGGTTCTCTTCCGGTGCAAAAAAATATGCCGACCGAAGGAAAAATCCGTGGAAGTACTCAGAGAATTCTTAGTTGTAGTTTCAAAGGAAATATGATATACTCTCAGCAGAAAGTTTCAGGTAAACAGACACATAAACTGTCTCGAAACAAAAAAACAGATTGAGGTGCAGAATGAAAAGAGTATTATTGAAATTAAGCGGCGAAGCACTTGCAGGTGATAAACATATGGGCTTTGATGAGCCGACCGTTACAAAAGTAGCAAAACAGGTAAAAGAGATTGTCGATGCAGGTCTGGAAGTCAGCATCGTGATCGGCGGCGGTAACTTCTGGAGAGGCCGCTCCAGTGAGAATATCGACCGCACAAAAGCGGATCAGATCGGAATGCTGGCAACGGTCATGAACTGCATTTATGTATCGGAGATCTTCCGTTCTGTCGGAATGAAAACACAGATCCTGACACCGTTTGCATGCGGAGCGTTTACAAAACTTTTCTCAAAAGACCGTGTCAATAAATATTTTGAAAAAGGGATTGTATCTTTCTTTGCAGGAGGTACCGGACATCCGTATTTTTCCACCGATACAGCAACCGTGCTTCGTGCCATTGAGATTGAGGCAGATGTGATCCTGCTCGCAAAATCCATTGATGGTGTATATGACAGTGATCCGAAGACCAACCCAGATGCAAAAAAATACGATGAAATCTCTATTCAGGAAGTCATCGACCGCAAACTGGGCGTAGTAGATATGGCAGCGTCCATTCTCTGCATGGAAAACAAGATGCCGATGCTTGTTTTCGGGCTGAACGAAGAGAACAGCATAGTCAATACCGTAAACGGCAAATTCAACGGAACAAAAGTTACCGTATAATACCAGAATACAGGAGGAATCAGAAATGGATGAAAGAATCAAAGCATACGATGTCAAAATGACAAAATCATATAACAATCTGCTCGAAGAGTTCGGAGCGATCCGTGCAGGTCGTGCCAATCCGCACGTACTGGATCGTATCACCGTAGAGTACTACGGAACACCGACGCCACTTCAGCAGGTAGGAAACGTTACCGTTCCGGAGCCGCGTATGATCCAGATCCAGCCGTGGGATGCATCTCTGATCAAAGAGATCTGCAAAGCGATCCAGACATCCGACCTTGGCATCAATCCGAATACCGACGGAAAAGTGATCCGTCTGGTATTCCCGGAACTGACAGAGGAACGAAGAAAAGATCTGGTAAAAGAAGTGAAGAAAAAAGGCGAGGGTGCAAAAGTTGCTGTCCGCAATATCAGACGTGACGCAAACGATGCATTCAAGAAACTTGGAAAGGGAAAAGAGGTATCCGAGGACGAAGTCAAAGAGCTGGAAGAAAATGTCCAGAAGCTGACAGACAAGTATATCAAGGATATCGACAAGGCTATCGAGGAGAAATCAAAAGAGATCATGACCGTGTAGTCTTAGAAGGTAAATATTGGGTAAATACAGGGATGTTGCAGTGTGGCATCCCTGCTTTTTTGCACACAGGAGGTTTTGTGTATGAATATTCCACAACATGTAGCAATCATTCTGGACGGCAACGGACGCTGGGCAAAGAGCAAAGGGATGCCGCGTAATTACGGGCATGTACGCGGTGCCAAGAATCTGGAAAAAATCTGCCGTGACGCTTATGATATCGGCATCAAATATCTGACGGTCTATCTGTTTTCGACTGAGAACTGGAAACGTTCCAGAGAAGAAGTTGACGGGCTGATGAAGCTTTTCCGAAGCTATACAAAGACCTGTATCAAGACAGCAAGGGAAAATAATATGAAAGTCCGTGTTCTCGGAGATCCGACGGCACTTGCAGATGATCTACAGGAGAGCTTAAAAGAACTGGTTGAGTCTTCCAAAAACAATACCGGGCTGAATTTTAACCTTGCGATCAACTATGGAAGCCGTGATGAGATCGTGCGTGCGATCCGTCAGCTCAGCCAGGACTGCGTAGACGGGGCAGTAAAACCGGAAGACATCACAGAAGATCTCTTCTCTGCATATCTGGATACGAGAGAGATACCGGATCCGGATCTTCTGATTCGCACCAGCGGTGAGCTGCGTCTGTCCAACTATCTGCTGTGGCAGCTGGCTTATTCGGAGTTCTATTTCACGGAAGTTCCGTGGCCGGCATTCAATAAAGAAGAACTGTTAAAGGCCATTGAGAAATATAATGGAAGAGAACGCAGATATGGCGGTGTGAAAGGAGAATAAGATATGTTTGTGACAAGACTTATCAGCGGTATCGTTCTGGTGGCAGTGGCACTTCTGACAATCTGCAGCGGAGGCTGGATTTTGTACGGAACACTGACCATCGTATCGCTGATCGGTATGTTTGAACTGTATCGTGCAGTGAAGGTACAGAAACAGGGTGAAAACCTGCTGGCAGTGGTGGGATATCTGGGCGTGATCTTACATTATATTCTGCTGAGTCTCGGATATTCGGAGTATGCGATGATGAACTTGATCATTGTGCTGATCGCCATGATGTTTGTCTATGTGTTTTCTTATCCGAAATATCATGCAGAACAGGTGATGGCAGCCTTTTTCGGTGTGGTCTATGTGGGTGTCATGCTGTCCTACATTTATCAGACCAGGATGATCCGCGACGGAGCATTTCTTGTATGGCTGATCTTTCTGTGTTCTTGGGGATGTGATACCTGTGCTTACTGTGTCGGCATGCTGATCGGGAAACACAAAATGTCTCCGGTTTTAAGCCCGAAGAAATCCGTGGAAGGAGCCGTCGGCGGTGTTGTCGGTGCGGCACTTCTGGGAGCCATCTATGCGGCAGTCGTAGGCAGTCATCTGGAGGCAGAAAACCCGGTGATCACTTATGCGATTATCTGTGCAGTCGGAGCACTGATCTCCATGGTCGGAGATCTGGCAGCATCAGCGATCAAGCGTAATCACAACATCAAAGACTACGGTACACTGATACCGGGACATGGCGGGATCATGGATCGTTTTGACAGTGTGATCTTTACTGCACCGGTTATTTATTATCTTTCCATGTTTATGATGAGATAAGGAGGAACAAATGAAAAATATAGCAGTTTTGGGTTCAACCGGATCGATCGGAACGCAGACGCTGGATGTGGTGCGTGCCAATCCGGAAAGGCTCTGCGTAAAAGCACTGGCAGCAGGTCATAATATTACACAGCTGGAGAGCCAGATCCGCGAGTTTCATCCGCAGATCGCAGCTGTCTGGGACGAAGAAAAAGCAAAGGAGCTGCGGATCTGTACCGCAGACCTTCCGGTGAAGATCGTTTCCGGCATGGAGGGACTTCTTGAGATCGCACAAATGGAAGAAGCAGAAGTGCTGGTGACAGCGATCGTTGGCATGATCGGGATACGCCCGACCATTGCAGCAATAAAAGCAGGAAAGGACATTGCACTTGCAAACAAAGAGACACTTGTAACTGCCGGTCATATCATTATGCCTCTGGCAAAAGAATACAACGTAAAGATCCTTCCGGTGGACAGCGAGCACAGTGCGATTTTCCAGTCCTTAAACGGAGAAAAGAAAACACAGATCGACAAAATCCTGCTGACAGCATCCGGCGGTCCGTTCCGCGGAAAAGATAAAGCATTTCTGAAACATGTGCAGCTTGAGGATGCACTGAAACATCCGAACTGGTCGATGGGACATAAGATCACGATCG
>ENA-UONS01002201-UONS01002201.1-human-gut-metagenome-genome-assembly--contig:-CS19-NODE-2201-length-15917-cov-17.719834_pt1 | contig 15917 bp, 10 predicted proteins | sample MGYA00242458_ERZ724005 | MGnify/ENA metagenome assembly ERZ724005
AGCGGAAGATGTACCACATCGCCCCGGACATGGAGCTTTCGCCGCTGGCCTGCGCGTATGCCCGCGCCCGCGGCGCAGATCGGATGTCCTCCTTCGGCGACTGGATCGCCCTCTCCGACGTCTGCGATGTGCCCACGGCAAAGCTCATCCAGCACGAGGTGTCCGACGGCATCATCGCCCCGGGCTATGAGCCGGAGGCCCTGACCATCCTCGCCGGCAAGAAGAAGGGAAACTACAACGTGGTCGCCATCGACCCTGCCTATAAGCCCAACCCCGTGGAGCACAAGCAGGTCTACGGCATCACCTTCGAGCAGGGCCGCAACGAGCTGGTCATCAATGCCGACACCATGCTGAACAACTGGGTCACGGAGAACAAGACCGTGACCGAGGAGCAGAAGCGCGACCTCATCATCGCCCTCATCACCCTGAAATATACCCAGTCCAACAGCGTCTGCTACACCGCAGGCGGCCAGACCATCGGCGTGGGCGCAGGCCAGCAGAGCCGCATCCACTGCACCCGTCTGGCGGGCCAGAAGGCCGACAACTGGCAGCTGCGCCATATGCCGAAGGTGCTGGACCTGCCCTTCCGCGACGATGTGGCAAAGCCCAACCGTGACAACGCCATCGATGTCTACATCGGCGACACCCCCGAGGACGTCATCGGCGACGATGTCTGGGCCGAGACCTTCACCCGTCAGCCTGAGCCGCTGACCGTTGAGGAAAAGAAGGAGTATCTGAGCCATGTCACCGGCGTCTGCCTCGGCTCGGATGCGTTCTTCCCCTTTGGCGACAACATCGAGCGGGCACGCCGTTCCGGCGTCACCGCCATCGTCCAGCCCGGCGGCTCCATCCGTGACCAGCAGGTCATCGACACCTGCAATAAGTACGGCATTGCGATGGCCTTCTGCGGCATCCGGCTGTTCCATCACTAAGGGGGCATAAAAATGGCAAAGAAAATTCTGGTCGTTGGCGGCGGCGGACGTGAGCACGCCATCATCAAGGCACTGAAAAAAAGCCCCGACTGCGGTGAGGTCTGGTGTGCGCCCGGCAACGGCGGCATCGGCTATGATGCCCACTGCGTCAACATCAAGGCCACCGATGTGGAGACGATGGTGGGCTTTGCAGAGACGGAAAAGTTCGACTATGTCGTGGTAGCGCAGGACGACCCGCTGGCACTGGGCATGGTGGACGCTCTGGCAAAGGTCGGCATCCCGGCGTTCGGCCCGGACAAGGCTGCGGCCCGCATCGAGGCCTCCAAGGTCTTCTCCAAAGACCTGATGAAGAAGTACGGCATCCCCACCGCGAAGTATGAGACCTTCGACGACCCCGCCAAGGTCATGGAGTACATCAAGGCCGAGGGCAAGTATCCTGTGGTCATCAAGGCCGACGGCCTTGCGCTGGGCAAGGGCGTGCTCATCTGCGAGAGCGAAGAGCAGGCTGCTGAGGGCGTCAAGGAGATCATGCTGGATAAAAAGTTCGGCGCTTCCGGCAACCATGTGGTCGTGGAGGAGTTCCTCACCGGCCCCGAGGTCAGTGTCCTCAGCTTCACCGACGGCAAGGTGGTCAAGCCGATGGTGTCCTCCATGGACCACAAGCGTGCCAACGACCACGACACCGGCCTGAACACCGGCGGCATGGGCACCGTTGCCCCGAACCCCTACTACACCCCGGAGATCGCCGCCGAGTGCATGGAAAAGATCTTCCTGCCCACCATCCATGCCATGAACGCCGAGGGCTGCCCCTTCAAGGGCTGCCTCTACTTCGGCCTGATGCTCACCCCGGACGGCCCGAAGGTCATCGAGTACAACTGCCGCTTCGGCGACCCCGAGACGCAGGTGGTGCTGCCCCTGCTGGAGAGCGACCTGCTGAAGATCATGACCGCCTGCACCGAGGGCACGCTGGCCGACACCGAGGTGAAGTTCTCCGACGGCGCGGCTGCCTGCGTCATCCTCGCTTCCGGCGGCTACCCTGTGGCCTATGAGAAGGGCAAGCCCATCACCGGCCTTGTGGACGGTCAGCTGCCCGATGAGCCGGACGTCACGGTCTACCACTCCGGCACGGCCATCGCCGAGGACGGTCAGCTCGTCACCAACGGCGGCCGCGTGCTGGGTGTGACGGCCACTGCGCCCGGCCTGCCCCGGGCCATCGCCATCGCCTACGAGGCCGCAGAGCACATCCACTTCGACAAGCTGCACAAGCGCACCGACATCGGGATGCGGGCGCTGAAGGCGCTGGCGGAAGAATAACCTCTCAGTCTGCTTCGCAGACAGCTCCCCTATCGAGGGGAGCCTCTGGCGAAGAGGAAAACTTCTCCGATATGCCAAGGCCTCCCCTCGGTAGGGGAGGCGGCGCGGCGGAGAGGTTCCGCCCGGACGGAAAAATCGATACAGGAGGGAAATACCCAATGGTATATCGTATCTATGTTGAAAAGAAACCCGGCTTCGACGGCGAGGCCCAGAGCCTGCGCAATGAGCTTGTCTCCCTGCTGGGCATCAAGGAGCTGAACGGTCTGCGTCTGCTCAACCGCTACGACGTGGAGGGCATCGACGAGGCTCTGTTCGAGCAGTGCGTCCCCACCGTGTTCAGTGAGCCGCCGGTGGATAACACCTATGCCGAGCTGCCCGTCTCCGACGGCGTGTCTTTCGCCGTGGAGTATCTGCCCGGCCAGTTCGACCAGCGCGCCGACTCTGCCGCCGAGTGCATCCAGCTCATCAGTCAGGGCGAGCGCCCGCTGGTGCGCTCTGCCCGCGTCTATCTGCTGGAAGGCACCCTGACCGACGAGCAGGTGGCCGAGATCAAGAAATACGTCATCAACCCGGTGGAGGCCCGCGAGGCTTCGCTGGACACCAAGGCTACCCTGAAGATGGAGTATCCCATCCCCACCGAAGTGGAGGTGCTGGACGGCTTCAACGAGCTGGATGAGGCAGGCCTGAAAAAGTTCATCGACGAGAAGGGCCTCGCCATGGACCTGGGCGACATCAAGTTCTGCCAGGAGTATTTCCGCTCGGAGAAGCGCGACCCGACCATCACCGAGATCAAGATGATCGACACCTACTGGTCGGACCACTGCCGCCACACCACCTTCGGAACCATTCTGGACGACGTCCAGATCGACGATGCCGTGGTGCAAGAGGCCTTCGACCGCTACATGGCCATGCGCGCCGACCTTGGCCGCGAGAATAAGCCCCGCTGCATGATGGACCTGGCCACCATCGGTGCCAAGGAACTGAAAAAGCAGGGCATCCTGAAGAACCTCGACGAGTCCGAGGAAATCAACGCCTGCACCGTGAAGATCAAGTGCGACGTCAACGGCAAGGATGAGGACTGGCTGTTCCTCTTCAAAAACGAGACCCACAACCACCCGACGGAGATCGAGCCTTTCGGCGGCGCTGCCACCTGCATCGGCGGCGCGATCCGTGACCCGCTGTCCGGCCGCAGCTACGTCTATCAGGCCATGCGCGTCACCGGCGCAGGCGACCCCCTCAAGCCCGTCAGCGAGACCCTGCCCGGCAAGCTGCCTCAGCGCAAGCTGGTGACGACCGCTGCCGCCGGTTATTCCTCCTACGGCAACCAGATCGGCCTTGCCACCGGTCAGGTGGATGAGATCTATCACCCCGGCTATGTGGCAAAGCGTATGGAGATCGGTGCTGTCGTGGGTGCGACCCCCGCTTCCCACGTCCGCCGCGAGTGCCCCGCCCCCGGCGACGTCATCGTTCTGCTGGGCGGCCGCACCGGCCGTGACGGCATCGGCGGCGCTACCGGCTCCTCCAAGGCCCACAAGCTGGACAGCCTCGAGCACTGTGGTGCCGAGGTGCAGAAGGGCAACGCCCCCATCGAGCGCAAGCTGCAGCGCCTGTTCCGCCGCGAGGATGCCTGCAAGATGATCAAGCGCTGCAACGACTTCGGCGCAGGCGGCGTCTCCGTCGCCATCGGCGAGCTGGCCGACGGCCTGTATATCGACCTGAACAAGGTCACGAAGAAGTACGACGGCCTCGACGGCACCGAGCTGGCCATCAGCGAGAGTCAGGAGCGGATGGCCGTGGCGCTGGCCCCCGAGGATGTGGACAAGTTCATCGCCATTGCCACCGAGGAGAACCTTGAGGCCACCCCCGTGGCGAAGGTCACGGAAGAAAAGCGTCTGAACATGGTGTGGAACGGCAAGTCCATCGTCAACATCAGCCGCGAGTTCCTGAACTCCAACGGTGCCGAGAAGCACCAGAACGTCCATGTGGAAAAGGCCACGGTCTGGCAGCCCCAGTGGGAGGGCCTGACCTTCAGCCAGAAGATGAAGAACATGGTGGGCGACCTGAACGTCTGCAGCAAGAAGGGCCTTTCGGAGCGGTTCGACTCCACCATCGGCGCAGCCACCGTGCTGATGCCCTTCGGCGGCGCACGCCAGCTGACCCCCCAGAACGCCATGGTGGCCAAGCTGCCGGTGGACGGCGAGACCAACACCTGCTCCGGCATGGCATGGGGCTACAACCCCTATCTGATGAGCGCCGACCAGTATGTGGGCGCACAGATGGCCGTGATCGAGAGCGTGACCAAGCTGGTGGCCAGCGGCTTCCGCTATGAGGACGCCTACCTGACGTTCCAGGAGTATTTCGAGCGTCTGGGCAATGTGCCGGAGCGCTGGGGCAAGCCGCTGGCCGCTCTGCTGGGCGCTCTGGATGCCCAGATGGGCCTCGGCATCGCCTCCATCGGCGGCAAGGATAGTATGTCCGGCTCCTTCGAGCAGCTGGATGTGCCTCCCACGCTGGTGTCCTTCGCCACGGCCATCGGCAAGGCCAGCCGCGTCGTCTCCACCGAGTTCAAGAAGCCGGAGAGCACGGTCGTCCTCCTCCGGCCCATCCTCGATCCGGCGACCGGCTGCCCCAACTTCTTCTCCCTGAAAGCCAACTATAAGATCGTCGAGCAGATGATGGAGGAGGGCATCGTGGCCTCCGCCTGCTCTGTGGGCTACGGCGGTCTGGCCGAGGCCCTCTTCAAGATGGGTCTGGGCAACCGCATCGGCTTCAAGATGATGACCAAGATGTCCACCCACGATATGTTCAAGCCCATGTACGGCTCCATCGTGCTGGAGATGGTCTCCGACGCCCCGGCCGGCGAGCTGCTGGGCGAGACCACGGCAGACTACGTCTTCGAGTGCTGCGGCGACAAGCTGGATATGGCACAGCTGCAGGAGATCTGGGAGTCCAAGCTCGAGCCGGTCTACCCCTACCGCAAGTCCGGCCCCATCGTCGAGAAGATCAGCGGCAGCCTGACCGCTCCCGCTGCGCCCAAGATCGGCGTGGCAAAGCCGAAGGTCATCATCCCGGTCTTCCCGGGCACCAACTGCGAGTACGACACCGCCCATGCCTTTGCCCGCGCCGGTGCGGACCCCGAGGTGCTGGTCATCCGCAACCTGACCCCCGCTGACGTCACCGCCAGCTGCGAGGCACTGGTCAAGGCCATCAACGAGAGCCAGATCGTCATGCTGCCCGGCGGCTTCTCCGGCGGCGACGAGCCGGACGGCAGCGCCAAGTTCATCGCCTCCTTCTTCCGCAGCCCGGCGGTCACCGAGGCAGTGCGCCGTCTGCTGCAGCAGCGCGACGGCCTGATGCTGGGCATCTGCAACGGCTTCCAGGCCCTCATCAAGCTGGGTCTGGCCGCTTACGGCGACATCCGCCCCATCACGGCCTGCGACCCGACCCTGACCTTCAACACCATCGGCCGCCACCAGAGTATGCTGGTGCGCACCCGCATCGCCTCCACCGGCAGCCCCTGGCTGTCCAAGTGCAGCGTGGGCGACCAGCACACCGTGGCCATCAGCCATGGTGAGGGCCGCTTCGTGGCACCTCAGAGCGTGCTGGACACCCTCATCGCCAACGGCCAGATCGCGACCCAGTACGTTGATCAGGACGGCAGCCCCAGCATGGACATGAAGTACAACCCCAACGGCTCCGTCCTCGCCATCGAGGGCATCACCAGCCCGGATGGCCGTGTCTTCGGCAAGATGGGCCATTCGGAGCGCAGCGGCGAGTACCTGTACAAGAACGTCACCGGCGACAAGTATCAGCCTATTTTCGAGGGCGGCGTGGACTATTTCAAGATTTGATGGTAGAATAGGAGAAAAACTCTCCGTCATTGCTTCGCAATGCCACTGCCCGGGTTGCGGTACCCAGCATCCGCAGCGCTTTGCTTGCGTCTTGCTGGCCGCGGCCCCAACAGCGACTCCCTGTTTCCGCCACTGGCGGCGGTCGTCGTTGTTGCTCCTAACGAGGGGAGGCCTTGGCATACCGGAAAACTTAATCTCTTCGCCAGAGGCTCCCCTCGGTAGGGAAGCTGTCGAGCGGAGCGAGACTGAGAGGTTGAGGTTTCGTAAAACTTACCCAAGGAGGACATCCTAATGTCTCAGCATGACCGTTATATCAGCCCTTTTTCCACCCGTTATGCCTCCGATGAGATGCAGTACATCTTCTCGGACGACAACAAGTTCCGCACCTGGCGCCGCCTGTGGGTGGCGCTGGCCCGGGCCGAGATGAAGCAGGGCCTGACCAATATCACCCCCGAGATGGTGGCCGAGCTGGAAGCTCATGTGGACGACATCAACTATGAGGTCGCCATCGAGAGGGAGAAGCTGGTGCGCCACGACGTTATGAGCCATGTCTACGCCTACGGCCAGCAGTGCCCCAAGGCAGCAGGCATCATCCATCTGGGCGCCACCAGCTGCTACGTCGGCGACAACACCGACATCATCGTGATGCGTCAGGGCCTTGAGCTGGTGCGCAAGAAGCTCATCGGCGTGCTGGCAAAGCTGGCCAAGTTTGCCGAGGAGTACAAGGATATGCCCTGCATGGCCTACACCCACTGCCAGCCCGCCCAGCCCACCACCGTGGGCAAGCGTGCCACCCTGTGGGCCAACGAGCTGGTGATGGACCTCAACGAGATCGACCACCGCCTTGCGACCCTGCAGCTGCGCGGTGTCAAGGGCACCACCGGTACGCAGGCCTCTTTCATGGAGCTGTTCAAGGGCGACGCCGATAAGATCCGCGCCGTGGATGCCTCCATCGCCGAGGAGATGGGCTTCGACCGCGAGGCCGTTATCCCGGTGTCCGGCCAGACCTACAGCCGCAAGGTAGATGCTTTTATCCTGAATGCTCTGGCCGGCATCGGCCAGAGCTGCATGAAGTTTGCCACCGACCTGCGCCTGCTGGCCAACTTCAAGGAGATGGAAGAGCCTTTTGAGAAGAACCAGATCGGTTCCTCTGCCATGCCCTACAAGCGCAACCCCATGCGCTGCGAGCGCATCTGCGCACTGAGCCGCTACCTGATGGTGGATGTGCTCAATCCCAGCTTCACCACTGGCACCCAGTGGTTCGAGCGGACGCTGGATGACAGCGCCAACAAGCGGGTGGCAATGGCCGAAGGCTTCCTCGCCACCGACGCCATCCTGAACATCATGCTCAACGTCACCGACGGCATCGTGGTCTACCCGAAGGTCGTCCGCAGCCGCCTGATGGCCGAGCTGCCCTTCATGGCCAGCGAGAACATCATGATGCAGGCCGTGGAGAAGGGCGGCAACCGTCAGGAGCTCCACGAGCGTCTGCGCCAGCACGCCATCGCCGCCGGCAAGCAGGTCAAGGAAGAGGGCCTGCCCAACGATATGGTAGACCGTGTCGCCGCTGACCCCGCCTTTGGCCTGACCAAGGAGGAGATCACAGCGGGCCTTGTGCCCGAAAACTTCGTGGGCCGCGCTCCCCAGCAGGTGGAGGAGTTCATTGCCCACATCCTCAAGCCCATTTTCGACACGAATCCGGATGCTGTGGAGCAGCATGCGAATCTGAGTGTCTAAGGCTTCAAAACATTAGCTCACAAAGGGAGAACGCTGCTGCGCGTTCTCTCTTTTGTTTTGAGACAAAGCTTTTTTGGGCACTGCAAAAGCCTCTCCCAAAGGAAGAGCCTTGAACCGTTCTACCTAAAATGCTACAATATATCTGCACAAAACATTGAGAATCAGGAGAACACCATGCGACTCGACAAATATCTGGCCGAGACGGCCCAATGCACCCGGAGCGAGGCCAAGGCGCTGCTGGCAAAAGGGCGCGTCACCGTGAACGGCGCGGTCTGCAAGAAAGGGGACACCCAGCTGAAGGCCGCCGACGCCGTGGCAGTGGACGGCAGGGCGCTCGATTACCAGCAGTTCGTCTACCTCATGCTCAATAAGCCCGAGGGCGTCGTCAGCGCCTCCACCGACAAGAGGGACACCACCGTCGTCGATCTGGTGGGGGACGCCTACCCCCGGCGGGAGCTGTTCCCGGCGGGGCGGCTGGACAAGACCAGCACCGGCTTCGTCCTGCTGACGGACGACGGCGGCTTTGCCCACGACATCCTCGCGCCCAAGCGCCATGTCTCCAAGACCTACACCGTCACCATCGACACCCCGCTGACGGAGGAGATGCGCGCAGGCTTTGCCGCCGGTGTCACGCTGGCCGACGGCACGGCCCTCTCTCCGGCAGAGGTGTCCGCCCTTACGCCCGACGGCCTGACCGTCCGCGTCCTGCTGCGGCAGGGCGTCTACCACCAGATCAAGCGGATGTTCGGCATCTACGGCGCGGGCGTCAACGCCCTCCACCGGGACGCCATCGGCGGCCTTATGCTGGACGAGAGCCTTGCGCCGGGCCAGTGGAGGGAGCTGACCGCCGACGAAGTGGCGGAAATTACCACGGGGTGAGGAGGCGCTTTTCACCCCTTCTTCAAAAAAGTATCACAATTTGCCGGTAAAATAGCTCTCAGAACCACGCAGAAAGGCCTTTTTTGGCCCTAAAAATGCCCTGAAAGATAATTTCAACAAGAAAGAAGAATTTTTTTTGGTGAAATATGTTGCAAAAGTAAATTCTTTTGTGTAAAATATAAAATGTAATGCGGCGAAATTGTTGAAAATCACAATCCCGCCCACCTGCGGTTTGCACAAGAGAGGAAAAGGGGTATCCATTTATGGCCAATAGAGTATTTCAGAGCGTGATCTACCAGATGAAGGACGCGATCGACCGCGTGGTCGGCGTTGTGGATGAGACCGGCGCTGTCATCTCCTGCTCGGAGCTGAATCTGATCGGCGAGGTGCGCGAAGGCTTTATGGCAGAGCGTCTGACGGCCGGAGACCGCTTCGTGCGGGATGGCTACACCTATCAGCAGTTCTCCAGCGCAAAGCATAACGATTATGCCGTCTTCGTGGAAGGCGCTGACGAGACTGCGGGCCAGTTCGCCGCGCTGCTGTCCATCAGCCTCCAGAGCATCAAGCAGTATCACGACGAGAAGTTCGACAAGTCCAACTTTATCAAGAATGTGGTGCTGGACAATATCCTGCCCGGCGACATCTACGCCAAGGCCCGTGAGTTGCACTTCGCCACCGACGTCTCCCGGGTGGTGTTCATCGTCCGCGTCACCAGCGGCGGCGACATCTCCGCTTACGACGTGGTGAGCAGCCTGTTCCCCGACAAGCAGAAGGACTTCGTCTTCAACATCAGCGAGACGGACACCGTCCTGGTCAAGGAGATCCGCAAGGGCATCGACCGCACCGATATGGAGAAGCTGGCCGCCAGCATCGTGGACACCCTGTCCGGCGAGCATTACATCAAGGCTGTCGTGGGCATCGGCACCCCCATCGCCAACGTGAAGGATCTGGCTACTTCCTTTAAGGAAGCACAGATCGCCATGGAGGTCAGCAAGGTGTTCGACACCGAGAAGCAGATCATCCGCTACGACAATCTGGGCATCGCACGTCTTATTTACCAGCTGCCCACCACGGTCTGCGAGATGTTCCTGCGCGAAGTGTTCAAGCAGGGCAGCATCGAGAGCCTGGACCAGGAGACCCTGTTCACCATCCAGCGCTTCTTTGAGAACAACCTGAATGTCTCCGAGACCAGCCGCGGCCTGTTCGTCCACCGCAACACGCTGGTGTATCGTCTGGAAAAGATCAAAAAACTGACCGGTCTGGATCTGCGTGAGTTCGACGACGCTATCGTGTTCAAGGTAGCGCTCATGGTCAAGAAGTACCTGTCCAACAATCCGGCCAAATATTGATATTTCGTCTCAGCCGCCCCGGCTGCGGACGCCGAAACCGGCCGCTCGACCCCGATGCTGGCCGGTTTCTTTTGTAATGGCTTGGAACTTCTGTGCCAAATAAACTTTTCAGGAGCAAGATACTCATGATAGATTTTGAACATGTCACCAAGATATACAAACGGAGTGATACTCCCGCTCTGGAGGACATCGACTTCCATGTAGACGACGGCGAGTTCGTCTTTCTGGTGGGCCACTCCGGCGCCGGCAAGTCCACTCTGCTCAAGCTCATCCTCCGCGAAGAGCTGCCCACCGAGGGCCGCGTCATGGTGGACGGCAAGGACGTCGCCCGGCTGCGCCGGGGCAAAGTGCCTTTCCTTCGCCGCCAGATGGGCATCATCTTCCAGGATTTCCGCCTCATCCCCACCATGACGGTCTACGAGAATGTGGCGTTTGCCATGCATGTCACCAACATCGGCAAAAAAGACATCAAAGAGCGCGTCAACTACATGCTGGAGCTGGTGCATCTGGAAGATAAGGCAAAGGTCTACCCCGAGTTCCTCTCCGGCGGTGAGCAGCAGCGCGTGGCCGTGGCCCGCGCTCTGGCCCACAGCCCCCGCCTCGTCATTGCGGACGAGCCCACCGGCAACATCGACCCCGAGATGAGCCTTGAGATGATGGAACTGCTGGAACGCGTCAGCGAGATGGGCATCACGGTGCTTGTCGTCACCCACGAGCATGAACTGGTGCGCCGCTTCAACCGCCGCACCATCACCCTGAAGCAGGGCCGCATCATCTCCGATGTTCCGGCCAGTTTCGGCGAGGAGGTACACGTATGAAAATCTCTACGTTTGGGTTCCTCACCCGGCGCGGCGTGCGCAACCTCGGCAAGCACTGGGCCATGACCATCGCCTGCATCGCCTCCCTCAGCGTCTGCATGACCCTGAACATCTTCGCCAGCCTCATTGAAGTCAATGTGGACAGCATGGTGAGTTATCTGGGCAGCCAGAACGAGATGGTGGTCTACGTGGACCCCGAGGCCGATGACGCCACCATCCAGTCTGTGGGCAATGCCCTCAGCGGCACCGCAGGTGTGAGCCGGGTGCAGTATATGTCCAAAGAAGACGTCCTCAACCAGTACAAGGGGTATATGTCCGACTATGCCGCCCTGCTGAACGAGTTCGAGAACGACAACCCTTTCAAGGCCAATTACCGCGTCTCCCTGTCTGATCTGAACCAGATGGAGACCATAAGCAAGCAGTTCGAGAACATCAGCGGCGTCTACAGCGTCACGGCTCCCATCGAGATGACCAAGACCTTCGTGGAGATCCAGCAGGCCGTCACCAAGGTCGGGCGCGGTGTGGTGCTGGTGCTGATGGCTGTCAGCATCATCACGGTGGGTACCACCATCCGGCTGAGCGTCTTTGCCCGCCGCCGTGAAATCGAGATCATGAAGTATGTCGGCGCTACCAACGCCCTCGTCACCCTGCCTTTCGTCATCGAGGGCCTGACCATGGGCCTGCTCTCCGGCATCCTGACGGCAGCTGCCACCATCGGCGGCTATGCCTACATTGTTCAGCTGGCGCCCACGCTGGGCGGCCTGTGGCAGATGCTTATGGGTACGGCTCTGGTGCCGCTGGAAAATGTCTGGCCCACCATCCTGACCTACAGCCTCGCGAGCGGCGCTCTGGTGGGCGGTCTGGGCAGTATGTTCTCCATCCGCAAGCACCTGAACGTGTAAGGAGGGGCCTACTGTGTACCACGACAAGCATTCCGCAGGCTTTGTTCTGCATCATCCGCCCCGCCACGCAAAGCCGTCGGGCCATTCGGCCATGATGCGCGCCGCCTGCGCCTTTCTGGCCGCCGCCTGCCTCGTGCTGAGCGTGACGGTCTATCCGGCCAGTGCGGCCACCAGCATGAGCTCGCTGCAGAACAAGCTGGACAAGATCTCTGCGTCCATCAAGCAGCATAAGACGGAGCTGAGCGACGCCAAAAAGAAGGAAGCTGCTGCCAAGGCCCTCGAGTCTGAGCTGAAGGAAAAAGTTTCGGTGCTCCAGAGCCAGATCAGCGTCCTCAAGAGCCAGATCTCCGAGGTGCAGAACAACATCGGCGTCAAAGAGCAGGAAATCACCGCCAAGCAGAATGAGATCGCCCGGAAAGAGCAGGAGATCGCCGACCAGTGGGACGATTTCAAGAGCCATATGGCCGCGATGCAGGAGCTGCGGGACGGCGGCAGCGTCGCCATGCTCCGGGCTGTGAGCGATCTGTACGAGCTTCTGACCTTCAATGAGGTCATGCAGGACATTTCGGTGAAGGATACCGAGATACTCGACAACATGAAGGCTGCGAAGGAAGCCCTTGTGGCCGACCGCACCCAGCTCGTGGAGGAGCGCACCCAGCTGCAGAACAAAAAGGCTGAGCTGGACGCCCAGAACAAGCAGATGCAGTCCAAGCAGAACGAGCTCAACAACAGCGTCAAGGAGGCCCGTCTGAGCGCCGCTGAGGCCCAGCAGGCCCAGAAGAACGCCCAGGCGGCCATCGAGTCGGACGAGATGAACTACGAGGCCGTCAAGAAGGAGATCCAGAAGCTCATCGCAGCGGCAGCGGCCAGCAAGCCCCAGCTGAGCTTCAGCGGCTTTATCTGCCCGCTCAGGAGCTATACCCGCATCTCCAGCGAGTACGGCTGGCGCAAAAACCCGGTCTCCGGCGTCAACAAACTCCACGCCGGCACCGACTTTGCCGCCCCCGCAGGCACGCCCATCTACGCAGCCGCCAGCGGCTATGTGCAGGTGGCCGGCTGGTCCAGCGGCGGCTATGGCAACTATGTCGTCATCTATCACGGCAAAATGACAGACGGCAACGCCTACTCCACCCTCTACGGCCATATGCGCTCGGTGGCAACGTCGGCGGGCAAGTATGTCAACCAGGGCGACCTCATCGGCTATGTGGGCTCCACCGGCAACTCTACCGGCAACCACCTCCATCTCGAGGTGTGGAAGGGCGGCTCCAAGGCCAATGCGGTCAACCCCCGCGGTTATATTCCGATAAGATAACACAACTGTAATTGAAGTCGAGGGGTCAAAGGAGGCCACAAGGCGAAATGAACGAGCAAAAACGCAAGCGTATCCTTCGGGTGGGCTGTCTGATTCTGGCAGGAGTGTTCCTGCTGTCGGTGCTGGGCAGTGTCATCCTGATGTTTTTGGTCTGAACTGGGGAGGACACTGAATGAACCGCAAAATTTCCGTAGGGATGACCGTGACCATCGTCATTCTGGCAATGACGGTCACTTTTTCCATCACGATGCTGATGGCGATGCGGCTGTTTGACCACACCGTCACCAGCGTGAAGGAAAAGGAGAGCATGTACAACAAGGTGGCCGAGGTAGACCGCTATGTGCGCGCCAACGACTACTACGACATCGACGAGACCGTGCTGTACGACCGTCTGACTGCCGGTTATCTGCTGGGTACCGGCGACAAGTACGCCCGCTACTACACCGCCTCGGCCTACACCGACCTGCTCAACGCCCAGAGCGGCAAGCTGATGGGCATCGGCGTGGAGCTGGCCATCGACCAGTCCGGCTACGCCAAGGTCATCAAAGTGTATGACGAGTCTCCTGCCAAGGAGGCCGGCCTCCAGCGGGGCGATTACATCACCACCATCGACGGCGCAGACATCAAAAGTCTGGGCAGCGTGGAGGCTGTCCAGAACAAACTCCGGGGCGAGAGCGGCACGAGCGTCAATGTAGGCTGGCTGGACAGCGAGAACGCCCAGCACACCGCCGATCTGACCCACTCCGGCTTTACGGCCAACAGCGTCGATTCCGCGCTGGTGCAGGGCAATGTGGGCTATATCAAGATCTGGCAGTTCGACAACTCCACCCCCAGTGAGCTGGACTTTGCGCTCCGCAGTCTGACCGCCAGCGGCGCCCAGAGCTTCATCTTCGACCTGCGCGACAACGGCGGCGGCATCCTTGATGACGCCATCAGCTGCATCGAACTCGTCGCGCCGGAAGGCGTGCTGGCCTACGCTGAGGATAAGGCGGGCAACCGTACCCTGCTGGGCAGTAGCACCGGCGACTCGGTCATCAGCCAGCCCACCGTCTGCCTCGTGAACGAGAACACCGCCAGTGCGGCAGAACTCTTTGCGTCCAGCCTGCGCACCCTGTGCGGCACCCGCCTCGTGGGCAGCACCACGATGGGCAAAGGCACCATCCAGAGCAGCCCCCAGCGCCTCTCGGACGGCAGTGCCGTCGTGGTCACGGTGGCAAAGCTCATCTGCGGCGACGGCTCCTGCTTCGACGGCACCGGCCTGACCGTGGACGTGGAGCGCCCGCTGACTGCCGACGAGCAGGCCAGCTACTATGACTACACCCTCGACACGGACCCGCAGATACAGCGCGCCGTCAGCACCGCACAGCAGCTCACCGGCGTCACCACCGTGGGCGGCGTGAACGACGCTGACATCGCCGCCGACTCTGCCGCAGCCTCTTCGGAGGCCGCAGCCGAGAGCACCGCTTCCGGCGAGGCCGCAGGGGAGGCAGAGGCTTCCTCCGAGGCCGGTGCAGAAGGGGAGCAGGAGGCTGCAAGTGCGCAGTAAACACTTTTTGAAAATAACTTTAGTCGTGTAAATAGCTCAACCTCTCAGTCTGCTTCGCAGACAGCTCCCCTACCGAGGGGAGCCTCTGGCGAAGAGGAAAAGCTTTACGGAATGCCAAGGCCTCTCCTCGATAGGAGCAACAACGACGACCGCCGCCAGTGGCGGAAACAGGGAGTCGCTGTTGGGGCCGCGGCCAGCAGGATGTGAGCGACAGCGAAGCAGACGCTGGGAGCCGCAACCCGGGCAGTGGCACGCTGCAGGCGTGACGGAGAGGTTTTGCTGTTTTAGCAAGAAACAGAAAGGAAAACCACTATGCCGGAGCTGACCGACCTCTCCGTTATCCGCACCCTGTGCGAAAAATACGATTTCGCGCTCTCCAAGGGCTTTGGACAGAACTTCATCATCAATCCCGGCTTGCCGCCCAAGATCGTGGACGCCAGCGGCGTCGATAAGAGCTGGGGCGTGCTGGAGATCGGCCCCGGCATCGGCGTGCTGACCAAAGAGCTGGCCCAGCGCGCCGCCAAGGTGGTGTCCATCGAGGTGGACGAGCGCCTGCCGCCCCTGCTGGCCGAGACCATGGCGGGCGTGGAGAACTTCAAGCTGGTATTGCAGGACGTTCTGAAGGTAGACCTCCGCGCCCTCATCGAGGAGGAGTTCCCCGGGATGCCGGTGGCTGTCTGCGCCAACCTGCCCTACTACATCACCAGCCCCATCGTCATGAAGCTGCTGGGCGACCGCCTGCCCATCCAGAACCTCACCGTCATGGTGCAGAAAGAGGCCGCCGACCGTCTGGCCGCTGCCCCCGGCACCCGGGCGTCCAGCGCCATCAGCTGTGCCGTGAGCTACTATGCCACCTCAAAGCTGATGTTCACCGCTGCGCCGGGCAGCTTCTACCCGGCCCCGAAGGTCACCAGCGCCGTTGTGCGGATGGACATCCGCCCCACTCCCGCCGTACAGGTGGAGGACGAGGACGGCTACTTCGCCCTCATCCGTGCCGCTTTCGGCCAGCGCCGTAAGACCGCCGCCAACGCCATCGCCAGCGGCCTCGGCCTGCCGAAAGATAAGGTCATCGCGGCCATTGAGGCGGCGGGCTTCGACGCCCGCATCCGCCCTGAGGCCCTGACCCTCGAGGACTTCGCTGCCGTACAGCGGGAGCTGAAGTAAGATTTTATCAGAATAAAACGCCAAGGCCCTCGCAGTTTGGAACAGAACTGCGGGGGCCTTGGTCGTTATGTGGAAGGAATGGAGGATGGTAATCTGCTTACCTCAGCAGTGCG
>ENA-UONS01002204-UONS01002204.1-human-gut-metagenome-genome-assembly--contig:-CS19-NODE-2204-length-15904-cov-8.037920_pt1 | contig 15904 bp, 19 predicted proteins | sample MGYA00242458_ERZ724005 | MGnify/ENA metagenome assembly ERZ724005
ACGCACTTGCTTTATTTTCATTCACAGCTGTGAAAATCTTTCATGAGTCGTTGACCTGCTGCGCGGTCCGGCGGGAAAGGGGCAGCTTCTCCCCACTGGTCAACGCCACATCTGTGCTTTCAATCGCGGCAATATAACGGAAGTTCACCAAAAAGCCTTTGTGTATCCGCAAAAAACCCAGGGGCTGGAGCTGGTCCGTAATGTATTCCATCGTGCTGTATATGCTTTGGTCTCTTCCTCCGCTACTCAGATGAAGCAGTTGGGTTTTCCCAGAGCCTTCAACATAAACAATATCCCGGGCGTTGATCCGCAGAATCCCGCTCTTCTGTTGGAGTACAACGCTCCATTCAGGCTCGCTTCTTTGGGCTATCCGCTCCAGGAACTGATCCACCACTATCACAATTTCCTTGAGAAATTTCTCTTTCCGGACAAAGCCAAAGGGCTGTGTCAGCAGTGCGTCGAACACTTTTTCCTCCCGGCTGGACACATAGACAATAGGCACCTGGTCCCCCCGCTCCCGGAGCCAGGAGCCTAACTCGATACCGTTCTCCATCGGCATTTGAATGTCCAGGAACAGCAGATCATACTTCCGGGTTTCCATACGCCGCCGCAGACTGCCGGCTGAAAAAAACGTATCCATTTGTGTGGCAACGCCTTTTTTGCCAAAAGCAGCGGCAATGCTGCTGGAAATCAGCTCCAACGTGCTGATATCATCGTCGCAAACAGCAATGTCCAGCGTCCTCATGGTGCCTCACCTCCTTCCGGCTCGGTTATGATGACACTTGCTTCAAAGAAACCGCCCCTTATCTGGTAGCGAACCACTCCATTGTAGGCGTGGGTGATGGATTCTACGATCTTAGTGCCATATCCATGAATATCCTTGTCCCGCTTGGTGGTACGCAGGCCCATCGCAAAGGCGGTATCTTTTTCCAGCAATGGATTTTGCACAGAGATCACCAAAGAACGATAAATCAGGCGAATTTCCACCCGGATGATCGGCTGGGATAGGGACGGCGTTTTTTCAAGATACTCCATCGCATTGTCGATCAGGTTCATCAGGAGGCTGGAAAGGTCTGTATCCGCAAAGCCCATTTCCTGGGGAACAGCAATACTGGTTTCCAGTGTAATGCCGGAACATTGCGCTTTGGTCTGTTCCATGTTCAGTACGGCCATAATCGCCCGGTGGGGGCAGGTTATGGCAGAAAAGGCAGGTACCAGTTGACCGGAATACTCGGCAAAGTAACTGCGCAGCTTTTCATATTCACCCTGCTCCAAAAGGGTCTGCATCACCAGAATATGATTGTGCATGTCGTGGCGGATTCGCTGGTAGGTCTCCAGTTGATCCGTCAGAACCCGCAGCATAGTCTCGTCCGCCTGACGAAGAAGCTTTTCTGCCTGCTGACGGTTCCGCATCTGAAGCCAGTCGCTGACAGAAAACATAGCATAACTAATCGCAATCAGCAGCAACAGCATCATCAACGTTACAGTCAGATGAACCAGCGGTGGAAGTTCCAGATACCTTCCCTGGGAACCAAAGAGAACGCCAAGAATTCCGACAAGAGAAAGCACGGTTGCTGTGGTGCGGTTGGGAATTTCCGTGCGACTCATCCCGCGGAAAAGCAGCGTCAGGCAGACCAGCAGGATGGCGTTGAGCAGCGTGAGAAACTTTTGCAGCACAAAATCCTCCACCCCGTTGATGAGTCCGATTCCCATGCTTAAGGAAAGGGTCAGCGCATTCATCCCGGCGTAGACAGAAGCCGTGGCGAACCGGGACTGTATATTCAGACGCTTTGAAAAAACGACAAATACAATCAGCAGAAGCATTCCGCCTATATAGGGCAGGGCGTCAGCGCTTCCGGTATAACGGTATAGAATTGCGCCGGTAAATTCCATCAAGGCACAGGATAGGACCATCTTCCCCAGAAGCGCAGCCAGGGACTTCCATTCTTTCAGAGAATAACTGCACAGCAGCAACGGAATCAAAGCGGCAATGATATAATTGGATACGACAAAAATGTAGCCACGGGCCAACTGAAGATAATACACACGGAAATACTCGAAAAAAGTCACACATCCACCAGCTTTCGCCAGATTATTCTGTCATGATAGCAACTCCGAAAGAAGTTTGCGATAGCTTTCGGTTTTAATGGCAAGACCACAGCGTTTTTACGCTTCAACTGTTGGCGTTGGATTAATTTGCAGAGAACAACATCCCGCTGCGGCCGGAAATAGTCCCCAAGCGCAAACCACAAAAACCCCACATTCAAGTCTCATGAAAGAGGGTGAATGTGAGATTTTTGCTGCTTGCGGGGTAGGAAAACAGCCTTACTTCTTCTGGGGTTCGCCCTCGGGGAAGATGATCTTGTTGACGAAGAAGAAGACTACCATGCTGACACCGCCGTTCAGGACCGTGGTGCCGATGTTATACAGCCAGCCGGGAACAAAATGTCCGGCCACGGCTACCCAGATGCAGTTGATGGAATTGACCACGCAGGTGACCACGCAGAAGGCCAGCACATACCACATGGCCTGCCAGGCGATGTTGCCCTTGCTCCGGAACACCCAGCCCCGCTGGATGAAGAAATTGATGACCTCGCCGATGACCATGGCGATCATGTAGGCGGTGAAGTAGGCAATGCCGCCCTGGTCCGCGCCGTAGCCGATGATGTACCACTTAAAGGGGATGCCGAACAGGTTCAGCTCGATACCGGGAAAGCCGAAGTCCCGGGAGCCCAGAAAGGCAAAGGCCGCGGGCAGGAAGGTCAGCAGGAAATACTTGAATACCGTAATCAGATTGCTGACGATGACGAACAGGCCGCCCTCCCGGACCCATTTGGAAAGCTCCGGGTGCTTTTCGGCAAAGCTTCCCCACCAGTTTTTGATCGCGTTCATAGCTTAACCCTCCTTATTGGCTTCCAGCTGTTTCAAAAAGGCTTTATTACGGCCCATATTCCGGAAGAAGTCCCGGATAACCCGGCCCAGACCCCGGAAGAAATGGCCGTTGACCAGGAACACAATGTCGTCCACCATCTCGTCGCACACCATGCCTCCCGCCATCTTGCCCATGGCCCGGAAGGGCATGTTATAGATGAACAGGATATTGAGGTCCGGGGTGCCCTTTGCTTCGGACCTGTTTTTCAGCCAGGTCAGCAGCTTCCAGGCCAGCCGGGCCACGCCGCATTTGGCATAATAGAGCTGGCAGATGGCGTCATTCCTGGTCAACTCCCCGCTCCAGTGTCCGTCGGGAATGGGACGGCCCAGAAGCTCGGCAAACTCGGTATCGGAAACAGCGCCGATCCTGCCGCTTTCGTAGGCGGGAAGGCTGCCGTAGGGCACCGGTGCCTCCGTTCCCTCCACGTGGACGCAGGCGGTGAGCCGCACATCCGCCACACTGGAGGCAACGCTGATTTCATAATTGGCAGTCTCAATCTCCCAGCGGTCGGTTTTCACATTGAAGTACCGGAAGGCCTTGTCGTCCAGGGCCACGGTGACGGTTTTGCTCTCCCCCGCCTTCAGGAACACCTTGGCAAAGCCCTTCAGCTCCTTATTGGGCCGGAACACCTTGCCATCCTTGCAGGAGACATACACCTGGGCCACCTCCGCGCCATCCATCGCGCCGGTATTGGTCACGGTGAAGGTCACGGCCTCCCGGGAGGCGGAAAGGTTGGAATAGGCAAAGCCGGTGTAGCTCAGACCGTAGCCGAAGGGATAGCGTACCGGCACCCCGGCGGTATCATAGTAGCGGTAGCCGATGTACAGGCCCTCCCGATACTCGGCAGTGCGCTCCGGGCTCGGGAAATAAGGATAGGAGGGGTTGTCCGACAGCTTCTCGGGCCAGCTTTCGTTCAGCTTGCCGCTGGGATTGATTTTGCCCAGCAGAGCGTTGGCCATGGCACCCGCCCCGGCCTGACCGCCCAGGTAGCCGTGGATGGCAGCCCGGTATTTGCTTCTTTCCGGCATGACAAAGGGGGCGCCGCCGGAGAGTACCAGCACCACATTGCCGTTCACGGCGCAAACCCCGTCAATGAGAGCCTGCTGTCCCTTGCTCAGCTCCATGTGCTGCCGGTCCATACCCTCGGATTCCAGAATTTCATCCAGGCCCACACACAGCAGCACCACATCGGCGCCCTTCGCGGCGGCGACGGCTTCGTCAATCAGCGCCTGCTGGGGCTTGGGGTCCACCCGGGAGAAGCCCTTGGCATACGCGGTTACGTTCAGGCCTCCTGAAGCCAGAGCGTCCTTCAGATTGTCCAGCCTGGTGGGGTTGACCTGGCTGGAGCCGGCGCCCTGATACCGGGGCTTCCCGGCAAAGTCGCCGATGATGACGGTTTTGGTTTCCTTTTTCAGGGGGAGAATGCCGTCGTTGTCCAGCAGGACGATGGAGCCCTCGGCGCACCTGCGAGCAATGGCGTGGTGGGCATCCTTGTCAAAGGTCTTGGGAGCCTTGGAAACCGCTTCGCTTGTGGAGAATACCACGCCCAGGAGCTCTTTCAGGCGCTTGTCCAGATCCGCCTCGCTGACCCGGCCCTCCTTCACCGCTTTCACCAGACCGTCGGCACAGTCCGGGCCGGGGGCGGGCATCACCAGGTTGGAGCCTGCCTTCACGCCCTCCGGGTGGTCATTGTCCCCGCCCCAGTCGGTAACCACGAAGCCGTCAAAGCCCCACTCGCCCCGGAGGATTTCCGTAAGCAGATGGGTGTTTTCGTTGGCGTAAGTGCCGTTTATCATGTTGTAGCTGGACATGATGGTTTTGGCCTTGCCCTCGGTGACGGCCATTTCAAAGGCAGTCAGGTAGATTTCCCAAAGGGTCCGCTCGTCCACCACGGAATCCATGCACATCCGCCGCAGCTCCTGGGAGTTGACGGCAAAGTGCTTGGGGCAGGCGGCAACACCGTTTGCCTGGATGCCCCGGATGTAGGCCGCGCCCATTTTTCCCGCCAGATAGGGGTCCTCGGAGAAATACTCAAAGTTCCGGCCGCACAGGGGAGAGCGCTTCATGTTCAGGCCGGGGCCGAGGACCACGTTCACGTCATTGGCAGCGGCTTCCTCTCCCAGGGCACGGCCCAGCTCCTCGCCCAGCGCAACATCCCAGGAGTTTGCCATGGTGGCGGCGGTGGGGAAGCAGGTGGCGGGCACCGAGGCGTTCAGGCCCAGGTGGTCCCCCGCTCCCGCCTGCTTGCGCAGGCCGTGAGGTCCGTCGGACAGGAAAATGGCCGGGATGCCCAGCTTGTTTCCGTCCCAGGTGGTCCAGGTGCTCCAGCCCTGAAGCAAAGCAGCCTTCTGTTCCAGTGTGAGCTTGCGGATGTACGGTTCCATATTCACGGTAATCTCTCCTTCTTCGCGGTAATTCTGTTCAGATGCCAGCCCTGAGCGTATCTCAGCCCTCGCATCCGAACGGAGCGGCGGCCTCCCTCCTTCGGGAGGGAGGCCAGGATTGTCAGCAGTGAGGGTATTTGATTATTCTTCTTCCGCAGAGACCGTCTCAACGGTGGTCTCCTTGCCGGCCTTTTTGTAGTTCTTGATGAGCTTGACTTCCCACAGCGCCAGCAGGGCAATTACAAGCACATCCGCCACGTACAGGAGGATCTGCCAGGTGGGCAGGCCCTCCAGCAGGGTCACGGTGGGGTAAGCGCCGGACAGGGAGCCGGAACCGGTGCCGCCGTAGACAGGGTTGGTGGCGGACCAGCCAAAGGTATTGATCTTGGTATTCTTCAGGGGCAGGATACTGTCTTCGTTTTTCAGGAGGACGATGCCCTCCTCGGCGATGGCGGTGCAAAGCTCCGTGGCGGAGTCAATGCTCTTTTCGCTGATGCTGCCGCCGCCCATAGCCAGATTGACAATGGAATAGACAGGGCCGGTCAGGATCAGATTCAGGATGATAACCACAGCCAACACAAAGGCCAGCCAGGCATTGCCGCGAACCAGCTTCTTCTTTCCCTTGGAAAGCTTCACCGCGGCGACGGTGACGACGATCGCCAGCACCAGACAGACGGCAAGGGCAATCAGGTGTCCGCGCATCAGGCCGATGACTGTTTTGACGTCATCAATGTTGATTCCTAATACTAATATGCGATTAAAATCAGACAGTCTTTTCGGCCTAAATCGCGCTAAAACGCGTTCTCGTCCTTGATGAGCGGAAAGCCCATCTGCGTCCTCGGCCTTTTTTATCGCGATTTATGCTCGAAAATCCAAGTCTTCGTTCAATCGCATATTAGTATAACATGTGTGTTTCCTCCTCTAAAAGATGATCTTCTCTCGCACTCCGCTTTCAGGAGCGCTATCACTATAACATGGAGAAATCCACCTTCAAAGGCTATCTGCACAAACTGTTGTTTTTTCGGCATAAACTGCAGGAACGCCGTTTTTTGTGGAAAATGCCCTGGAAATATTGCACAAAAATTGAGTATTTGATTTGTTCATGTTGCTATTCCCCGGTTGAAAAAGCGGGGGGCGGCAAGGCCGTCCTCCGGAAGGATTTCTTTCATTTTGTCTGGGGAATGGGAATCAGGACCTTCAGAACAAACCAGTCCATTTCCATCTGAACCGTGGCGGTGCCGCCGTATTTTCTGGCGGTATGCTGAATGCTTTTCACCCCGAAGCCGTGGTTGTCCGCGTCCCGCTTGGTGGACAGCGGAAGTCCGTCCCGAAAGTCGGGGGCGTCGGGGCAGTAGTTTTCCACCTGCAGCAGCAAAAACTGTTTCTGGGTGGTGAGGGTCAGATGGATCATCCGCTTGCTCTTATCCGGCAGCTTCAGCTCGCACTCAATGGCATTGTCCAGAGCGTTGCCGAACAGGGCGCAAATGTCCATCATATCCATGATGCCCAAAGGCTTACCGTCGGCAACCACCGTCAGGTTGATGCTGTGCTTCTGGCAGTACAGGCTTTTGCCTGTCAGCAGGGTGTCCAGCACGGAGTTGCCCGTTTTATTCTGGGCTTCATAGGTGGAAATGTCCTGCTCGATTTCATCCAGCCACCGGTTGCGGGTATCCGCATCCGTTTCCGCCCGGAGTGCCGCAATCTGATGCTTCAGATCGTGGTATTTCCGGTTAATCATCTCGATGGAGTCCCGGCTCATCCGGTACTGGGCGTACTGGCTTTCCAGCATCCGCTGCATGGCGGCCACCTCTTCTCTCGCCGCCGTCTGCTTCCGCTGCAGATGGTAGGCAAAAAGAATACTCACGCCCCCCAGATCCACAAAGGTACGGATGTTGTGAATCTCACTGGCGTACTGGCCGCTGAAAGGAGAATGCTTCAGATAGAAGCTCAGATTGCTGACGGCAAAGACGCAGATGCCGATAAACAGCACCGCCAGCAGCTCGTGCCCCGTAACGGTCAGCTCCGTCTTCCGGGGTTCGTTTCGCCGCTCCAGCAGGGTCATAATCAGGAAAACGCTTCCGTATATCAGCAGGAGCAGGCCGTAGCGCTGCCACCAGAGCGCGTCGTTTTCGGGCCACAGGTAGCAGTGCAGCTGCCACTCCAAAGAGGCGGCAAACTCAGCCAGTACAAAGGCCCTGACACAGGTGTACGCGCCTGACAGAAAGTCCAGATCGCACAGCAGAAGAAGCATCCCCAACATCATCCCCGCCGCCGCGATCATACAGGGAATCCACAAATACAGCGGGCAATCGTTGGTCACCACAAGAAACAGGCACTGCAGCAAAAGCGCCCCACCGGAGGCGGGAATATACCATTTCATCGGGAGCCGGGGCCGAAAGGAAATGGCGTAGAGCATACAGGCCATCCACTCCGCGATTCCCGTATAGACCCGGGGGATATCCAGAATATTCACAGTCATAACACCGCACCGCCCACAAAATTTGTCAGCGCTTCCATAAATTCATTCTTTCTGGGACGGCTGATCAGCAGGGGGTCCCCGTGAACGATGACGCTGCCGTCCTGAATGCTGTCCACATGCCGCAGCGCCACCAGGTACCCTTTGTTGCAGCGGAAAAAGTGGAATTTCAGAAGCTTCTCCTCGATCTCCTTCATGGTTCCGCTGATGGTGAATTCTCCGGTCTCCGTATGGAAAATCAGATTGTGGCCCTGGCTTTCCACGTAATAAATGGAATCCACATCCAGCTTATAGGTTCCGCTGCGGACCGTGAGCACCAGATAATTTCTGGTCCGGCTTTTGATCCGGCTGACGGCCCGGTTCAGGCGCTGGGAAAAGGCAAAATAGCTGACGGGCTTGAGGATATAGTCCAGGGCGTCCACCTCATAGCCCCGGATGGCATACTGGGCCATATTGGTGATAAAGAGGATCACCACATCCGGGTCCGTGCGGCGGATTCGCTTCGCGGTTTCCATGCCGTCCATTCCGGGCATGGAAACATCCAGCAATATCACATCAAACTGGCCCTTAAAGCCGTTCAGGAAGGAAAAGCCGTCGGAAAAGCGCTGGGTTTCGATCTTCTGTCCGAATTCTTTTTCATACCTTTGCAGGTATTCGCGCAGCTTCCCCGCGCTGCCGTCCTCGTCATCCACAACCGCGATGCGCATGGTATCGCTCCCCTCCACTGTTTTCTGCCGGTAATCCGTATAAGACAAGTATATCGGATTCCCTTGGAAATTGCAACCGGGAAAAGGGATTTCCCAAGCCTCCCCGCCGAAAAACCGGAAAATTGGTATTTAGGCTATCGGCTTTAAGCAGCAAGGCACAAGATATAGTGTCACCCAGAGGATACTGTTTCTTCCAGATGCACTTCAGCTGAAGGGAAAGCCGTACATCCGGTAAAAGCGGTGAGAATCAAGAAGCAGCACAGTATAAGAAAAATGAGAGCGTATGGTTTTCTCATTCGCATTTAGCTGCTCTCCTCAATATCCTAAGTTCTCCAGCCACTCGGCTACATCCGGGGCAGCTTCGGCCACAGTCTGTTCACTAACGGTAAAGCCATCTTCAATAACAGTGGCATCCGGCTCCAGTTCTTCAATGGTTTGGATCGTGCGGGAGAACCGGCTGCCGTTGTGAACATTAAACGGAATGATCGTTTTTCCAGAGAAATCATACTCATCGAAGAAGCTATATACTGCCATAGGAAGATCAGCCCACCAATTGGGATAGCCAATAAAAATGGTGTCGTATTGATCCAGGTTTTCAATATGAGAAGTCAATTCGGGACGAGCATTTTCGTCCTGTTCTTGGGCGGCATAGTCAATCAGCTCCCCGCCGTCTGTGGGATAGGCAATAGAAGTGCGGATAGAAAACAAATCTCCGCCCACATTTTCCTGAATCATATCCGCCACCGCACGAATTCGACCCACGGCCTGCCCGTCAATGGTGGTATAGCTGGCGGAAGCAATGGCATCGACGCCACTGTTTTCTGCAGCAGTGAAATAAGCAATCAGGATGTTATTGCTATCCGATTCGGTGATGCCACTCTCTTTCGGCTCAGAAGTATTTGACGGGATTTCATTGTCTTGCTCGGACGTTTTGGGAACGTCCCAAGAAACGTCCTGTGTTCCGCTTGTGGAATCTGTGTTTCCGCAGGCAACAAGGGAAAGTGTCAGGATGCCTGCCAGGAACAAAGGCAGAATCCGTTTTTTCAATATGTCACTCATTTGATTTCAACCTCTTTCTTGATTTGTTGCAACCAATGTTGCACTTCTTTTTCGTCAGTAACCATTTGGCTTCCGCCGCTGGAATCAAACTGGATTTGTCCTTCACAGCAAAATTTTGCACCTTTGTGTCTTTTAGTGTGTGACCAGGCCAGCCACCGTGTGTCTGGAAAGGAATGACTGTTTTACCGGCCCATTCATGCAGCGAAAGAAATGTAGCCATTGCTGGTGCCATTGTATACCACCAGGTCGGCGTTCCAATTGCAATTATATCGTAATCTTCCGGGCGGAAGGGTAGAGGCCGGATAGACGGATGATAGCTCCTCTGCACTTCCTGTTTCCCCTGATTCACGACTTCCTGATAAGAACCATCATAGGGCTGTACTGTCTGAATTTCAGCCAAATCTGCCTCTATGTACTCCGCCATCTGGTGTGCGATTTCTCTGGTATTCCCATTGGAGACAGAGTAGTAAACAACCAGTATCCTGCTCATTGGGCTTTCCCCCTTTATACAATTCGCGTTTTGCCCATATTGGTGAGCATTTCCACTGTGGAGGGATCGTAATGGTCAAAGAACAGACTTTTTCCTTCATCCAGAGTGCGGATGGCCTCCATATCCGCTTCACTCAGGGAGAAGTCAAATACATCCAGGTTCTGTTTCATCCGCTCTTTGTGGGTGGATTTTGGGATCACGACTACATCGGACTGGATCAGAAACCGCAGGGCAGTCTGTGCAGCCGTTTTTCCGTACTTTTCGCCAATTTCAACTAGAACAGGGTTGGTAAAACAGTTTTTCTTCCCTTCGGCAAAGGGGCCCCATGCCTCGTGCTGCACACCGTACTTTTTCATGTATTCGTGCGCAGTTCGCTGCTGCTGAAACACATGGGTTTCCACCTGATTGACCATGGGTGCAATTTCTGCGAACTGACACAGATCGATCAGTCGATCCGGGTAGAAGTTGGACACCCCAATAGCCCGCAGCTTTCCCTCTTTGTATGCTTCCTCCATGGCTCGGTATGCGCCGTAATAATCTCCAAAGGGCTGATGGATCAGCATCAGGTCAAGGTAGTCGGTTTTCAGCTTGTGCAAGGATTTGTCGATGGATGCCTTTGCCTTTTCATAACTGGCATTGGACATCCAGATCTTGCTGGTGAGGAACAATCCCTCTCTGGGTACGCCACATTTCTGGATAGCATTGCCTACCGCTTCCTCGTTTCCGTAGGACTGAGCGGTATCAATCGCGCGATACCCCACTGAGATTGCGTCCAGTAAACAGCGCTCACATTCTTCGTTCGAGACTTGGAAAACGCCGTATCCCAGTTTTGGCATTTTAACGTTGTTATTCAATAATACATATTCCATCATGGATAACTTCCTTTCTGTGGCTTCACAACACTTCTCCAGGCATTGCCTGGAAAATCTTTTGTTTCTGATATTATTGTAAAGGTTCCTGTAAGGTTACAGAAGTCTCGATTCGTTATGAAGTATTAACCTTTAGCTTTCCGCTAATACAAAAACAAGGTGCCTGTTGAAACAGATACCTTGCCTTGTGAAATCATTCTATTGATTAGACGAATATGCCCATTTATGGCCGGGTGTAGCGCACCCATAACACATTCGGTACAACTGTCTGCACCTCTTTAAGATGAAATGCAGTCGGTGGCCAGGATGGCAGAAAATCAACTTGGGTAAAGGAACTGACACTGTTGCCGCCGTCGGCTACCGGGGCAATGACTAGACTCAACTCGTCCACCAAATTTTCAGCCAAAAACGATCCATTGACGATCCCGCCGCCCGCCAGTATCAGCTTGTTGATGCCAAACAGTCGGCGCAGTTTCTCCAAAAGCAGAGTGCAGTTCAGTCGTTTCTCGCCGGCAAACAGATAGGAAACCCCTTGATTGTGCAAATAAGACAGGTATTCTGGAGCCACCTGCTCCGTCAGCGCCTCGATTACATGGGCGGCGGGGCGCCCTTTTTTTCGATGGACAAGCCGGAATAGGCCAGCTGACCCTGTGGGTCCACCGCGACAATGAAATTGCCCATGGCCTTGCCTGCCGGGTTTACCCAATCCGCTCGGGGCGGAGCAGGCATCACAGTGGGTAGCTGCCCCACCTTTCCCTCGGCATAACCCCCCAGCATGGTAGTTGTGCCGTATAAGGTGGCCTGACATCCGTAAAAACTTCGCAGTTCCCCATAGACTTTTATCGCCGGAACTGTTTCAGGCACACCGAAAAACGTACCGTCAATCTTTCCGTCCAGAGAAGTGAGCATATGGCACACAACAAAAGGGCGTTCCATCTTATTCCTCTCCATAGACATCTTTTGCCATCCGCAGAGCCGCCCACGCCTTGGGCCAGCCAGCATAGAAAGCAAGCTGGGTCAATGCTTCGCTCATCTCGGTGGCGGTTACACCGTTGACCTTGGCCCGTTCAATATGATGAAGAAGGGATGTATCCAGAATTCCGCTGGCCATCAAGGCAGAGACGGTAATCAGGCTGCGGTCACGGGGCGAGAGCTTATCCTCTCGCGACCAAACCTCTCCAAAGAGGACATCATCGTTTAATTCCGCAAATTTAGGGGCAAATTTGCTCATGGCATCTCTGCCTGCTGTTACTTTATCCATGATAATCCCATCCTTTCTTTCGGATTTATTTTAATTTATCATATTCTGCTTCATCTACCGGCTCCAGCCACTCGGCTTTGGAACCTGGAACGGAAATCGCTATATGGGCAAACCAACTGTCAGGAGCCGCCCCATGCCAGTGCTTTACCTCGGGCGGAATGTTAACCACGTCTCCAGGGTTCAATTCCTGAGCGGATTTGCCCCACTCCTGATAATAACCCCGCCCCGCCGTACAAAGAAGGATCTGACCGCCGTTATGGTGGATGTGCCAGTTGTTCCGGCAACTGGGCTCAAAGGTCACGTTGGAAACAGACACGCCCATATCACTCAGGGGGCACAGATAACTGGCCCCGCTGAAATACTGCCCGGCCACCGTGTTGGGACTGCCCTGCGGGAACAGATTGTGAAATTCCTTATTCATATCATTCGCCCCCTTATTTCAACTTGCCGCCATCGCTGAACGCATTGCCCACACGCTCACCCAGCACATGGTACCCATTGTTGGCTGGCTCAAAAGAGATGGGCTGGAATTTGCTCATATCCAGCTTCCCATCGCTGTCCAGTACGCTTTCGTCAATGCTCACATTCACAATCTGACCGATGATGTTGCCGTCCTCGCTCACTTTCAGGAGTTTGCACTCCAGAGCTACCGGCAGCTCATCGATGAGGGGCGCATCCACCGATTCGCTCTTGGTGCAATGGAAGCCAGACTTCTCCATCTTTTTCGGCTCATTATTTGCGGACACCATGCCAACATAGTCCGCAGAAACCGCATGGGCAGCGTCAGCAAAACTGACGGTAAACGCTCCCTTTTCCTGGATATTCTTGGTGGTCTTATGACCAGCGCTCAGACACAGTACTACCTTGTCTGCATCGTACAGGCCGCCCCATGCGGCATTCATGGCATCAGGATTGCCGTTTTCATCATAGGTGCCGATCACAAGCACCGGCAGCGGATAAAACCAGGATTTTGTTCCAAAATTCTTACGCATTGCAAATTCCTCCTTACTTCTGACCATCCACGTCCGGCACAATGCTCGCATACTTTTTCAGCATTGCCGGGGTACTGTGGTAGTAGCGCTTCTGCTGATCCATCGCCGCAATTCGATCCAGCTCATTATCCGTCAGTGCGAAATCAAACACATCCAAATTATCTTTGATGTGCTGGGGATCCTTCGATCCGGGGATTACAATGTTGCCGCTCTGAATATGCCAGCGCAGGATAATCTGGGAATTACTCTTTCCATATTTGTGCGCCAGTTCTGTAAACAGAGGCTCCTCCCGCAGAGTTTTATCCCCGTGGCCCAGGGGATACCAAGCCTGGATGACGATGCCTTCTTTATCCAGAAATGCCTTCAGTTCCTTCTCCTGTGAGTAGGGGTGCACCTCTGTTTGGAGCACGGCAGGCTTTACCTCGCAGATGTCCAGAATCTCCTGCACCTGCTCCGGGGTAAAGTTGGAAAGGCCAATGGCGCGCACCTTGCCCTCTTTGTAGGCTTTCTCCATGAGCCGGTAACCTGCGATATAGTTGCCTGCGGGCTGGTGGATCAGCAGCAGGTCAATGCAGTCGGTTCCCAGGCGCTGGAGCGTCTTTTCTACCGCATCTTCCTGCTCATAAAAACTGGGCCACAGTTTGGTTTCCAGAAAAATCTCATCTCTCGGAATCCCAGATTTCCTCATAGCCCGGCCAACGGCTTTTTCGTTCACATAGGCATTGGCCGTGTCAATCAGGCGGTATCCGCACTGAAGAGCGGAGAGGACGGATGTCTCCGCTTCATCCGGGGTAAGCAAAAAGGTGCCAATGCCTGCCATGGGCATTTTGATTCCGTTGTTCAAAGTTGCGTATTCCATAAATAAATCCTCCTAAAAAGTGATTGCTTATTTGTACCGATACAAACCGTGTTTACCAAAATTTGTGGCTGGCGGTTCAATACACCAATGCCGTAAAGGAAAAAGTGACCAACTTCCACCGTTTTTCATCCTGGGTGTACACTTCCGTCACCATAAAGTGGTGAGTGGTTTCCTTCCCGTCCAGCAGTAGGCTGTAATCGCAGTCAGTAAGCACCACTCCGGTATCTCCAAACAACTCAGCCTTCTGACTGTGGAAGGTAATATTCGTAGGTTGAAAGGCACCACTGGTGTAAAATTCGATTTCCTTGTCCAATTTGCAGGTGATGCCAATATGGACAAAGTTACAGTCAGGATGAGCACAGGCTCGCATTCCCACTTCATCGGCGTGTTCCATAGCTTCCCAAAACTGCCGAGATATATCAAGTAGCGTTTCGTTCATGAGCATACTCCTTCCGTTTATTTTAAAGGCGTTCCACCGAATACCGCAGACATATCCATATGATCCAGTGCGTCGTCCAGAGCGCGCACCTCACTGGGCGTCAAAAAAACAGCTGCGGCCCCGGCATTTTCTTTCATGCGATCTTCCTTGCGAGTGCCAGGGATAGGTACAATCTACATCTTCCGGCATAGAGAAATAGGCAATCAGGATATTGCTATCAGAGTTGGGAGTAACCGTTTCTTGCTCCACGGTATTGGAAGAAGACTGTGCCGCATCCAAGTCCACTTCCGGGAATTGGGCTGTAGAAGATTCCGTACTTGAAACCCGATCGGGTACCGAAGTCTTACTCCCACAAGCGGAAAGGGTCAAAAGAAGCATTCCTGCAAGAAGAAGGGGGAAAATACGCATCATGGGGGCCTCCTTTCTGATTGTTATGACAGGCTCAGGCTATCCAGCCATTCCTGCACATCGCCCTCACTGACGCTGGAACGGAAACGCATTCCTTCCTGCCAGTCTCCGGTTCCAGCCAGTTCTGCCAGCAGTTGTCCGCTTTCGCCCAAACCGGAGCTTGTCGAAGTGGCAAACGGAATCACCGTTTTACCCGTAAAATCATTGGCCTCAACAAACGTATCCACCGGCCATGCGGCAATTCCCCACCAGATGGGATAACCGATAAATATGGTGTCATAGCTGTCCCAATTTTCTACAGTATCAGCCACGAGTTCTACATTTCTTAAAGATTCATCTTCGTGTTCCTGAGAAACTCGACTGTCCTCATTGTTGTAGTTCAGATCTTCGTCAGTATAAGGATCAGCAGGTTCCAGTTCAACCAGGTCGCCGCCGGTAATCCCCGCAATGTACGTAGCTGCCTGTTCCGTATTGCCAGTAGCAGAGAAGTAAACCACCAGTGTGTTACCAACCTTCCCTTCGGTTTCCTGCTGGGAAGCCGGTTCCTGACTGGCAGCGGTGGACAATGTGGATTCCGAGGTGTTGCTTGCTTCACTGGATGCAGGGGGGACGGAAGATTCCGGCGTACTGGATTCATTTGTGGAAGATGTGGTGTTTCCACAGGCTGCGAGGCTCAACGCCATTACAAAGCACAAGAAAATTGCAGTCAATTTTTTCATGATGATCATTCCTTTCCAGTATTAATCGAGACTCTTATTCATAACATTCACGGAAGATTTTCAAAATCTCTTCATGGGTCATAGGCTTATAGCTGCCCTGGGAAATGCCACAGGAATCAGCGATTTCTTTTAGTTGCTCCTTTTGTACGCCCAGCTCCTTGAGGGTAGTTGGCAAGCCAATCTCTTGGATGAAGCTGGAAAGGGCATCGATACCGGCCCGAGCCAACGCTTCATCGGATTTTCCATCCCGCTCGATTCCCCATACATTTTCGGCAAAACGGACAAACTTGCTTAAGCCTTCCTTATACA
>ENA-UONS01002208-UONS01002208.1-human-gut-metagenome-genome-assembly--contig:-CS19-NODE-2208-length-15895-cov-7.905051_pt1 | contig 15895 bp, 16 predicted proteins | sample MGYA00242458_ERZ724005 | MGnify/ENA metagenome assembly ERZ724005
CCAATTATACAGGAGGTGGGTATTATAGTACGTCAGACGAATCTGGCACAGACCATTGACCTTATATCAGACCGTGCGAAATATGATGAATGTGCGAAAAAAATATTGACTTACAAAGCAATCATAGCATGGATCTTAAAATCCTGTACAAAAGAATTTTCTCAATACAGCGTGAACTTTATTTGTAATAACTGTCTGAAAGATGACGCAGAAATTTCTAAACGTGCTGTCCACCAGGATCAGCTGGACCGTGATGAGAAACTAAACGGAGACGAAAGAATCGAAGGTTTGAATTCAGAGGCGAATGCAGTCAAGGATCAAACTGTATATTATGACATCCGTTTTAAAGCCTATCTTCCTGGAAACATTGAACCTATACAGCTTATTATCAATCTGGAAATCCAGTTGAATGATACTCCAGGATATCCACTTGTAACCAGAGGATTTTATTATTGTGCAAGAATGATATCAGAGCAGTATGGAACCATATTTACAGATGAACATTACGAAAAGATCCAGAAAGCATATTCTATCTGGATCTGTCCGGATCCGGCTAAAAAACGCAAAAATGGTATTTTCAAATATCACACAATTGAGGATACGATACTGGGGAAGTCCTATACAGATCCTCAAAGCTATGATCTGATGGAAGTGGTGATCGTAAATCTGGGAGATGCAGATAAAGAAAGCGAACTGGAGATTCTTGACCTGCTAAATATCCTGTTTTCAACGTCTGCCACTCCAGAAGAAAAAAAGAAGCGGTTACATGAAGATTTTGATATTGCCATGACAGAAGAATTCGAGAGTGAGGTGAGAGACATGTGTAATCTAAGTAGAGCTCTTGTAGACCAGGGAATTGAACAAGGAATGAAACAGGGAGTTGAAAAAGAAAAAATGTCCCTGGCCCAGATGATGATCGAGGAGAAGGAGCCTGCCGATAAGATTTCAAAATATACAGGCTATGCTATCGACAAGTTAAAGGAAATTGCAGCGGCAATGGGACAGACACTTGTGTAACATATGATTTTATAGGAAGAGGCTGTCCTGAAAACGTAGTTCAGCGATAACCTATAAACAAGCATTCTAAATAAGCTCGCCTTTTGGCGGGCTTATTTCCTTCTCTTAATTATACAGTTAAAGAGATTCATTTCGGCTGAATCATTACATTTACCCCTAACTTTTCTAATGTACGAATATTCCTATTGATTATCTTTTCTTGATTGATAACGGAGTAGTAGTCCGCTCCAAGGTCATGATAAGGAACTTTCTCTTTTAGTATATGATAAATCGCGATTAACATGGTATGGGCTACTGCAATTAAAGCTCTTTTCCCACCTCTGCGCGCGGCAATTCTTTGATAACGGGAGTAGAGATAACTTTGCTTGTTTCGTATTCCAGCACGAGCACATTCCACCAACGTTGCTTTCAAATATTTATTTCCTTTCCGTATTCGTGTACTCATCTTTTTTCCGGCGCTTTCCTTACACTCAGGCACAAGCCCCGCCCATGAGCTGAAACGGGATTCATTTTGAAAGTGCTCCATTTCCACACCAGTTTCCGCTAAAATTCGTTCTGCACTTTTTCTTCCAATCCCAGGCATATCATCCAAAGCTTCGATTGCCCAATTTATGGATTCTGTTTTTTTTAATATCTGCATCTAAATCCATAATTAAAGCGGTCAGGCTTTCAATATGCCCAAGTTGATGTTTCAACATTTTTTGCTGATGTTCTGATATCCGTCCTTGTAGGGATTTCTGCATTTCTGGAATTTTATCTCTGGCTCTTCCTTCGGCAAGTTCACTTAAAACAACCGGATCTGTTTCTCCAGATACAATTGCCTTTAAAATTGTCATACCGCTTTTTCCGCTGATATCGGTAATTACACTGCTCAATTTAACATTGCAGCCTTCTAACACAGCCTGGATTCGATTTAATTCACGAGCACGTTCTTCAATTACCTCCTGGCGGTAACGGGTTATTTCTCGCAGTTCTCTTTGATCCCTATTTGGTATGTAACTTGCTTTTACTAATCCATGGCGTACCAGATCGGCAATCCACTCTGCATCTTTTACATCCGTCTTACGTCCGGGAACTCCTTTGATATGCTGCGCATTCACAACCATGATCGGTATCTGTTCTTCTTCAAATATATTATATACAGGTTTCCAATAAGAGCCCGTACTTTCCATGGCAGCCATCTCACAATCTGTTTCTTTCAGCCACGAAACTAATTGGAGAATATCTTCCGTTATTGTTGAAAACTGACGGATTTCTTTTTTTCTGACACTCGTAAAAATACAGGCTACCATCATATTTTTATGAATGTCAATCCCACAACACCGCTTATACAATACTTCCATAAAGCAAACCTCCTTCGCATAAGCCGATGCAGCTCCTTGCTTAATTGTTGGCTGTCCTGCGTCCTCATCAAAAAACGATGGAAACAAAAAGTGGTACACCTAAGGAGCTGAAAATCAGTCTGTCGGACGGGCTTGTAAGCACCAATCCCCTTCCGATCTTATTCGGCACCTTAAGTATACCACTACATAACGTATAGCTAGTATCCAGTTTTCATTTATTGTGGTGAGATTTTCTCATGATTGTCTGTCGGGAAATAGACAGTTCTAAGAGAGGGAGGGTGTGACTCATATAAACACAATTAACAAAATGAAATCAAAAATGTAGTGGGATTTGAGGAATCAAAACGACTTCCAGATGGATCGTTCTTGATTCCTTTTTCTTTACAAATCGGTTACGTTCGCAGTACTGAAATTAGTGTATAATTGTAATAGTAAAAATCACGCACAATAAAGAAATAATCGGGTTTGTGTAAAATGAAAGGAACATTATTATGAAAGCAAGAATACTGGTGATAGAAGATGAAATGGCAATCAATGATCTGCTTTGTATGAATCTGGAAGCTGCTGGCTATGAAACAGTAGGTTATCTGGATGGAAATGATGCAAGTGAAGGCGTCGTACAGGACCATGAATTTCAGTGCGCACTTGTGGATATTATGCTTCCGGGAAAGGATGGTTATACCCTTTTACCGGAATTAAAAAAGTTTGGTATTCCGGTTATATTTCTTACGGCAAAGGCTGATGTTACAAGTAAAGTAAAAGGGTTAAAAGACGGAGCCGAGGACTATATAGTAAAGCCTTTTGAAATGCTGGAGGTAATGGTGCGTTTGGAAAAAGTGTTAGATCGTTATGGAACGGCACCGAAACAGATTCAGATAGACGATGTCATAATTGATACCGTAAGTCACATAGTTACGAAAAATGGAGAAGAAATATATTTAAAACCTATGGAATATAACTGCCTTATGGTGTTCGTAAAAAACCCAAATAAAGCACTTACCAGAAGCCAGATCTTGCAGGAACTGTGGAAGGAGGAATTCTGCGGAGAAACAAGAACTGTGGATGCACACGTTGGACGCATCAGAAAAAAACTAAGCTGGCAGGATAAAATCAAAACCATTCCCAGAATTGGTTATCGACTTGAGGTGGATTTATGAAGCTATTTACAAAAATTTTTTTACAGGTAATCTGCGTGGTGCTTCTGCTGTCATCTGGAATCTTTTTCTATACAACTTACAGGTGGAAAAATCAGAGCATACAGAATATCAACAGTTATGAAAATAGCAGGTTTCAAACAAATATTTCTAAGTTTGAAAACATGCTAATGCGGATTAAAAGTAAAACACAGGACACTGATGATAAAATCCGGGAAAAAATGATTATTTATGCTTTTCGTCAGGTATTCCACGACAGCGCCGTTTTATATCAGGATGGAAAAGAACAATATAATGGGACAAAATATGAGTTTGATCTGCAAAATATCAGAAACCTAACAAAAAACAAACATGATGGATTCGAAAATGACATCTATTGTGATAAACCACTGATCAGCAAAACAAATGGCAACGTATTTTTGCTCTTTTATTTTTCCAGCTACAGTTCTACAGACATGAACTATCAGATTGTCACCTACAAAGATATTACCAGTGTACAAAAACAGAGTCAGACACTGTTTTATCAGGCAGGAGGGTTTACCCTGTTTCTGGTTCTGTTTGTTGGCTTTTTCCTGTTTTTGACTTTGCGGAAAATTATGGAACCGCTCACAAGGCTAAAAGAAGCGGCTGTTTCTGTGGCAAATGGAAATTATGAGATAAAAGTGCCATCAGAAGGAAAAACGGAACTGGCACAGGTTGGGAAAAGCTTTAATCTTATGACAGGTAAAGTAAGGGAGCAGATTGAAAAGCTTTCTTCCGTAAACCAGGCACAGAGACAGCTGCTTGGAAGTTTGGCCCATGAATTAAAGACCCCAATGACCGCAATCATAGGATATGCAGATACACTTCTAACGGTACGCCTATCTCCCAAGAGGCAGGAGATAGCGCTTGATTATATTAGAAATGAATGCCGAAGGCTTTCCAGACTTTCTGTGAAAATGCTGGAACTTACCGGATTATATGAAACAGGTGAAGCAGAATTTGTTCCAGTGGAAGTTCAGATGAATCAATTTCTGGAAGATGTAAAAAAACTTGTTACTTACAGGCTTCAGGAGAGAAATATTTGTCTTGAGATTCATTGTAATCCAGAGAATCTTAGAAAAACATTTGATCCGGACCTTATGATGAGTGCAGTGACAAATTTTATTGATAATGCAGTCAAGGCTTCCGATGAGAATTCAAAAATCGTACTGGAGGCAACCCAAAATCATTTATCCGTTCAGGATTATGGGAAGGGAATTCCAGAGGAGGATCTGAAAAGAGTAACAGAAGCTTTTTATATGGTCGATAAATCACGTTCCAGAGTAAAGGGAAGTGTTGGGCTTGGTCTTGCGCTATGCCAGAAAATTGCAGATATACATGGATTTCAGCTGGAAATTACAAGCCATCTGGGAAAAGGAACGATCGTATCTGTTTTATGGTAAATAATTGGAATTTACAGAACAGTTACAACTTGCGGAAGATTTGGTGTAATGAAAGATGCTATACTTGTAGACATAAACAGGAAGGAGAATTTATTTAACATGAGAAAAAACATAAATAAAATTGTAGGATTAATACTTTGTATAGGAATGCTCACAGGATGTGCCCAGACCCCGGAATCTTCCCTTGTAAAACCAAAAGGAAACAAGGCAGAAGATGCTTATACAGAAGCTGAAGGCGTAGATATAGTGAAGGAGGATTCTTCTGAAAATACAAAGGATAAGAACACAGCGGTAAGAACAACTATTCGAGACCTGCTCAATGCTCCGGAAACTTATAAAAGTCAGACTACAGATGACAGTGCAAAACTTGTAGTGAACACGGATGCCACCGTAGAAATACCGGATGTAGAAAAGATATCCGCAATTTCTGTCACGCCTGCAGAAGTTACACAGGATCTTCTTGACCGTATTACAAATGCCTTTTTCTCAGAGGCAAAGCTGTATACATCGGATAGCTATTATACCCAGACAAAGGATGAAATCAAAAAAACGTTGGATGAACTAAAAGAAGATGTAGCAAACGGAAATCTGGATCCCTATAACTATGGAACAGATGAAGATGGAAATTATATCTATGACATTTATGGAGAAATTGAGATGTATGAGCAGGAATATGAGGCTGCTCCGGAAAAGAAGACGCTGGTAGAAGGAAGACCTGTTGCAGGCTCCCAGGAGACAGAAAATGGTACTGCGGAAAATGACTTCTCCGGTGTTGCACAGATGCCGGATGGAACGGAATATTTTTACAAGACATCTTCCTACGGATCCGATACCTTATCTGTCAAAATCCGAAAAACGGCAAAATCTGGCGGGGAAAAGCTGCCTGCGGACACGATCTGGTCTGAGTATACTTCTTCCAGTGAAGGAGAAAAACCTACTGAGGAGTCCATTGGGATTTCATTAGATGAAGCCCAAAAAATGGTACAGGAAAAAGTAGATAAAATGGGGATTACAGATCTGCAGTTTTCAGACTGGAGTTATGCATTGTGCAATAGTCTTGAAGAGGATAATAGTTTAAGTAATCTTGGAAGCGGATATGCGATTTATTACACACGTACTATAAACGGTGTTCCGATTACTCAGACAATGGCAGATGGCGGTGCTTTGGAAGATATGGACAGCACTATGGAGACCTGGTCTTATGAAAGTCTTTATTTCTTTGTCGATAAAGATGGAATTGAAAGCATGTCTTATTCAAACCCTTATACCATAGGAGAGACAAAAACAGAAAATTTAAACCTTCTTCCATTTTCTGAGATTATGAAAACATATGAAAAAATGATGGTAGTGACCAATGCAGATAATATGGAATATGAAAAATCAAGAGTTTATGATGTTGACCGGATTGTTCTGGGCTATGCAAGAATTTATGAACCATCCACAGATCCGCATACAGGTCTTCTGGTTCCCGTTTGGGATTTCTTTGGAAGCAGAAAAGTGGAAGGTGACTATGATGGGAATAGTTACTCGGACATCACAGACTATCCAAACTGGAGCTTCCTTACCATTAACGCCGTGGATGGCAGTATTATAGACAGGGATCTGGGCTACTGATATGAAGCAGGTACTTGGAATTGTACATTACAATTTCTTTGGCTATTTTCGAAATCCAAAAGTCATTTTTACCTTCCTTCTGGAATTTGTACTTAGCTTTCTTCTCACTGGAAGAATCATGGTTGTTATGGAAAACTATGATACACCGGTACAGGCTGTAGAGCCATTTCTTTGGACCTTTGGGGATGGAACAGCAGTACTGCTCAGTTCTCTTCTGTTGCTTCTGTTGTTCTCAGACCTGCCAAAGATGACACCCGTTACTCCATATCAGTTAATTCGAACAACAAAGAAAAAATGGCTTTTGGGACAGTTTATTTATATTATTCTTGTGACTGCTCTTTATACAGTATTGATGCTGATATTTACATCTGTACTGTGTATGAAGGACAGTTATCCGGGCAACCTGTGGAGCGAGACTGCTGCCATGCTCGGATATTCTGAACTGGGGAAAAACTTGCAGGTCCCCTCTACAGTAAGAGTCATGGAGAGTATCTCTCCGTATGGCTGTATGCTGCAGGTTTTTCTCCTGTTATTTTGCTATTCCCTGACACTTGGTTTTGTGATCCTTGTTGGAAATCTTTATAAAGGAAAAACAAAAGGCATGGTGTTTGGACTTCTTTATAGTGTATTTGGATTTTTACTGGAACCCAGTGTGGTAGCCGCAATTTTGCATAAGGAAAAATATGAAATGTATCAGGTGAATGTACTGATCTGCTGGATCAGTCCTTTGAACCAGGCTGTATATGGAAAACATAACCTTGGCTATGATCCATTACTTCCGACCATCTGGCAATCCTGTATGTTCTTTGCAGGTATTTTATTTGTTCTTATGGTTCTGGCACTTCGCAGGATGAAAAAATATCCCTTTGAATTTCTGGGAGAAAAAACATAATCAGAAAGGGAAATATCTATGCGGGTAGAAACAAAACGTATGCTTTTTGGCAGGAGTTTCCTGGCGGCATGGCTGATTGCCTGCTTTTCTATTGCAGCAGGTCAGACTTATCCAAGTTTGAAAAAAGCATTAACATGTGGAACTTTTATCAGCCTGCTGGATGGTTCATTGAAAAGTCAGATGGTATCTTTTGCCATCCCTGTAGCTGCAGTACTGCCGTGGAGTGATTCTTTTTTACAGGAGTATAAAAGTGGATTTTTAAAAGCTGCATTTCCCAGGACAAACCGCAGGCTATATGTGGAAGGAAAAGTCTTTTCTGTTATGACATCTGGATTTTTAGTCTGGATATTTGCTATAAGCACCATACTTCTTGTTAATTTTGTTATATTTTATCCTATGGAAGCAAAAGGCAGTTTCCCAAAGGAACAGTTTCTGGAGCTGCTTATGAAAGCTCTTAGGATGGGACTGACCGGAAGTATTCTAAGCACTTTTGGTGGAATCTGTGGTACCTTATGGAATTCAGCTTATATGGCATATGGGATTCCTTTTGTCAGCTATTATTTTGGAATTATACTTCATGAACGCTATTTCAAAGACCAGATCTGGTTTTACCCAGTGGAATGGATTCTGGCAGATGGAAACTGGGGAACGGATAAAGCGGGACTGTGGTTATTTCTGCTATTATTTTTATTGGTGTTAATGGGAATTTTTGGAGGTGTTTTAAATGGAAAAGTGGAAGAAATCTGAATTTCAAAATACCTGTGTGAAAATAGAACACGTAACCAAAAGGTTCGGGGAAGATCTGGTATTAAAAGAAGTAAATCTTACCTTAAAGGTGGGACAGGTTTACGGCGTTGTAGGAAATAATGGCTCTGGCAAAACAGTACTTATGAAATGTATCTGCGGATTCCTTCCTGTTACCACAGGCACCATCCGTGTTTTCGGAAAAGAAATCGGTCGTGATGTAGATTTTCCAGAAAGCCTTGGTGTCATCATTGAGACGCCTGGCTTTCTTACCCAGTATACAGGTGTAAAGAACCTGGAAATACTGGCAGATATGAAAAGAATGATTTCAAAGGCAGATATCCGCCTGATCCTAAAAAAAGTAGGACTGGATCCGGATATGAAAAAGCCGGTTGGAAAGTACTCTCTTGGAATGCGGCAACGCCTTGGAATTGCACAGGCCATTATGGAAGATCCTCGCTTCCTGATTCTGGATGAACCATTTAACGGTCTGGATAAACACGGCGTGGCAGAGATCAGGGAACTTTTGCTTGATTTAAAGGCAGCTGGAAAAACCATTTTATTGGCAAGCCATAATGATGAGGATATCCGGATTTTATGTGATCACGTATATGAGATGGATGGCGGAGTTTTAAGAGAAAGGACAGCCTGAAAATGGGAAAAAAATTTGTGAAAACCACATTCGCAATATTAAGTTTCATGATGCTTCTGCCGACATCTGTTTTTGCAGAAGATGCAGGGAATATGGAAGCTGCTTTTGTGGGAGAGTCTGTTCTGGAAGCAGATCAGTCAGCTTCTTATAGTGATGCAGACAGTACATTGCCTTTTGAAGAGGAAAAAAACAATCCTACAGATGAGAAGATTCCGGAAACTGAGGAACAGACTCCTGAAAAAACGGATTCGGAAAATCAAAATTCTGACCTGGATGGATTTATATCAGGAGACGCTTCTGCTGAGGACGAAAAGAAGACAATCCATGTCATAATAGAAAATGGAAATACTGATACAGATAATGGAACACAGATTACAGATCCTGTTATAGATAGTGGGGATTATTCTGCTGGAGAGTATAGTGGAGGCGGTTCTTCTGCCAGCTCGTCTGGTGAGAAAATACTACATAAACCGCAGGTTCTTTTAGAGGATAACAATCTTTCCGGACAAAATCTAAAAGCAGGCTCTGTCACAGAAATGTCACTGACATTCCGGAATAAAAGCCGTAGCCAGAATGTATTTGGTCTAAAGATTTCTATTTCTGCGGATACAAAGGGAATTGAATTTGAGAGAAACTCTTTTTATGTTCAGAGACTGACTCCAGGAGAAGCAATTACCCTGAAGCAAAAGGTCACTATAGCAGAGGACTGTACTCCAGGTCAGGCAACAGTTTCTTTTTCTCTGGATTACGAAGATTCAAAAGCGACGGGAGCGACAGGTACAGAAACGCTATCCTTTCAGATCACTCAGTCGGCGCGTGCAAAACTGGAAGCTTCTGATATTCCTTCCGTTTTATATACTATGGATACGGTAGAACTTCCGGTGAAAGCAATGAATCTTGGAAGGGATAAGATATATAATGCAAGTGTCCGGCTGGAAGCAGACGGATTGAACCCAAAAGAGTCCGCTTTTTTAGGAACAGTAGAAGCTGGAACAGCAGTACAAGGAAGTCTCCGTGTATATGTAAAAGGAAAATCAGAAGAAGATGACGGTTCTTTTCCTGGCAGGATTACCGGAAAACTGGTTCTTACTTATGAGGATGCAGCCGGCAATTCCTATGAGGAAAGTACAGAGTTTGAGTCTGAGATTAAAGAAGCTAAAATCCAGTCTTTAAAAATAGAGGATGACCAGGAAGAAACAAACAGCTGGTGGTATTCCGTTATTGCAGTTATTGCAGTACTGCTTGTTTCTGTGATTCTACTTCTTTTGGGCAAGCTTCATAAGAAAAACATACTCCTGGAAGAAACCAGAAAGGTGGATGTCCATTGAAAAAGAAAAGAATAGACAGTTTTACCTGTTTTGTAGGTTTTCTTCTGATATTGGCATTATTTTTCTTTATAAAGCTTTTTTCAGGAATACAGGACGGGAAAAAACAATACTCGGCACTGGTTTCCCTTGGAGACCTTACTTATGATGATGATTTTTTGAAAAAGGCCAAAAAAATAGAAGGGATAAAAGAGATATGGCCCGTTGTGGAAATTCCAGTAACCATCAAGATTGAAGATTATACGGAAACAGCCACCTTTTTAGGAATCGATCTGAATGCGTTTGGAGAAAATCCAGAGCAGAATGATTTAGGAAATACACCGGTGTTGTTGCTTGGAAGTAAATCATTGCAAAACATGAAAGACTCAAATAATCATTCCATTTCAAAAAAACAACAGGAAAAATTCCTGCAAATGGGAGAAAATCTAACCATTTCTTATGCACTTTCTGAAAATACAAAAGAGCTTTCTGGCGCGGCAGATCATCTGGTATCCTTAACTGGACACGAAGAAAATGAACAGCAAACTGTTTATCTTCCATGTAAAGTAACTGCCGTAACGGAAAATGAAGATATATATATTCCTTTATCACAGGCGCAGGAGCTTTGCAGTGAGATGGGTGAGCCGCTTAAAATTACAAAAATTTATTTGAAAGTGAATGGAAAAATGAATCTGGAGAAGGCAAAAAAATTATTTGAATAAGGTATTCTTGCAAAATTAATTTGTATCAATCTCTGGTATTCATTTGACTAACTATTGTATTTTGTGCATGTTTTATGTAATTTTATCCATGTACTTATTTAAAAGAAAAGTATATACTTTATTCTTGTAAATAAAAGTATTTTATTCCCCTAAGGCTTGCTCCATTGTCTGCATGACAGGCAATGGAGGCCTTCTTCCAACGTATTAATCATAATAAATTGGTATTTTTGTAAATTGTACCATATAATGGAAAACTGTTAGATTGTGATCTTTTAGATACAATTTAGCAGTTTTTTATATGATGGAAATCCAATACAAAAAACCACTTTTTCATGCTATACTTCATTTATGAATTATAGCAAGAGCAACACCAATAAAAAGGTCTGGGCAGGTTTCCGTTTTGGGAAAGAATGTAATTTATAGTAAATGAGTAGAAATTGCGATTGTTTTTTGGTACAATATATTGATTAGTAGTGAAATAGCTGGCGGGATTTATGCGTAAGAGTGAAACTTTTATCCTGCCTTAGCCGAAGATATCCCAGACTTTGTTCGGGAAAAGGGTGTGAATATATGGTAAAAATTATTTCAGACAGTACCTGCGACCTTTCACAGGAATTATTGCGAAAATATGAGATTGACATTCTTCCGCTTCATATTCTTCTGGGTGATAAAGAATATGAAGATGGAAAAAACATTACTCCGGATCAGATCTATGCCTGGTCTGATGCAAACAAGACAACACCTAAAACTTCTGCACCTGCCCTGGCAGATGCCATGGAGCTTTTTCGCCCCTATGCAGAGGCTGGAAGGGAAATTGTCTGCTTTTCTATTTCAGCAGGTATGTCCACTTCTGGAAATGTGATGCGCCTTGCTGCTGAAGAACTGGGGGCTTCTGACCGAATAAAAGTAATCGATTCTGCAAACCTTTCTACCGGTATCGGTCTTCTTGTAGTAGAAGCTGCAATTATGGCAAAGAATAACCGGACAGCTTCCCAGATTGTTTCTGAGATAGAGAAGTTAAAACCAAATGTGAGAGCAAGCTTTGTGGTAGATACCCTTACTTATTTATACCGTGGCGGACGCTGCAATGCAGTAGCGGCTATGGCCGGAGGTGTTTTAAAACTGCATCCCAGGATTGTAGTGGAGGATGGTGCAATGAATGCATCTAAGAAATACCGTGGAAAAATTGCTTCTGTTGTCATGAACTATGTAAAAGATATGGAAAAAGATTTAAAAAAAGCGAGACCTGAACGCGTATTTATAACACATTCTGGCTGTGAACAGGAAACTGTAGAAAAAGTGAGGGCTTATCTGAAAGAACTTGACATTTTTGATGAGATACTGGAAACCAGGGCTGGCGGTGTTGTATCAAGTCATTGCGGACCTGGTACGCTAGGTGTTTTGTATATTGCAAAATAAAGAATGCATTGCGATATCTGCTATATGCTTCATTACTATAAACCCGCAGTAACACGAATATATTTCGTATTTACAGAAGCACTGGAAGAAAATGGTATTCTGACTCAGAAATAATAAAAAACAGGACAGCAAAGGAGAACAAGCCTATGCCAACATTAACAATCATTATATCACTCATTATTTTAGCCGTTTACATTTTCTTACTGGTTGCTAATAAAAGTAATCCAAAAACAAATGGAATGCTGATGGTTGTACAGGGAGCTTTATGGACTGTGATCGCAGTAAGCAACTGGGCTGAGAATACGGTTGTAAACCGGAGTTGTTACATTATAGTAATTGTTTTATCGTTTATCTGTGGAATCCGGGAGCTTATTAAGCAGCATTAAAAAATGAGAATGGCTAAAACTGTTCCTTTAGGTGGAGATGTTAAAAATGATTCATGATTTAATGTACATTGAACTTAAAACGGGATATTCAGATGATGGTCCGGCATGGATCGGATATGTGAAAACTTCAAAGAGTAAGAAAACAATCTATTTTAATAACCATGCCTTTCAAAAATATAATGGCAATTATTCCAATTATATAGATATTGAGAATGGCGACGAATATTGGATTTCCGGGTTGAAGAAGAAAGAGAGTAATCGTCATTGGGATGGACATGGAAAAATCATGATCGACCGCAGAGCTGTTAATGAATATCTGTCTCTGATTGGAGAAAGGGAGCTACCGCTAAATTTGTTTGAAGTGACTGATATGGAAGATAGCTTCCCCATTGAAAGAGTAAATAGAGTATTGAACCAGAAGATTACAAGTACTGATAATTTTGAATAACCATAAGGGAACACTTCAGCTGACAAAAGGGAATGTCTAATGAGCTGTTCTCTTTTTGTTATGCTATGACTCAAAAAAATATAATTTTTTTGAGACGTCCGTCAAAAAAAGCCGACTTTATAATTGAGAACATTTTTGAGGAGGTGAACATCATAGACGATAAAAAAATAATAGAACTCTACTTTGAAAGGAATCAACAGGCAATTAAGAAAACAGATATAGAATATGGAAAGCTCTGTCACAAAATTGCCTATAATGTCCTGAATAACCGCCAGGATTCGGAAGAGTGTGTAAATGACACCTATTTAGGAGTATGGAACAGAATCCCACCTGCAAGGCCAGGCAATTTTAAATCTTATATTTCCACAATCGTCAGAAATATTTCCATCGATAAATTTAGAAAACTAAAAGCCCAAAAACGATCAGCCAATATGGTTATGGCATTGGATGAACTTGCAGATGTACTGCCGGATGAAAGGTATGCTCCGGGCAGGAATGATGAAGAGATTGGAAAATCGATCAGTATTTTTCTTTACAAACAAAAAGAAGAGATCCGGAGAGTGTTTCTTCTAAAATATTTTTATTTTGAATCTAACATAGCTATTGCAGAGAGATGTGGTTTTACTGAACGCAAAGCATTAATGTTTTTGCATTCTTTGTTGGTATGGTTGCAAGTTACTATTTGTATTCAAACTATATTGCAGGATTTTTTCCAAGAAGCTATGCGGTGGTTTGGTTTGGATTTACATCTGTTTCTCCATTATTGGCTTTTATCTGCTGGTATACAAAGGGGAAAGGAAAAGTGGCATTTATACTGTCAGCTCTGATTTTGGCAGTGTTGTTCAATATGTGCTTTCTATATGGATTCGGATATTTTAGTGCATGATACCTATTGCCGGATTGTTATTCGTCATGCGTCCTTTGACGCTGCCCGTATGCTGGTGGCAAGGTGGAAACGGGAAATCTCCCTTGAATATTTGACCGAAGAAAAGTTTGTCCCGCTAAGCACCACAGACGAGTATCGCACATCTGCAAAAGCACACGGTATCATCACAAGGGGAGACGACTGCTATCGGAGGTAATCATATGACAAATCAGAGTACAATAGATAAAGAGGTCAAGAAAAAGAGTCGTAAAAAACCGGAAGTTAAGATATATAAAATATCAATACTTGTTCTAAAGAACTAGCACATCTTCTGTAGATTCTGTATCTTTTGATTATCCATCAGTATACTAATTTTAGAGCGAATTATCGTTCTGAAGGAGGTGTTACGATGGATTTAAAAGCGGTTGGTCAGCGAATCAAGGCTGCAAGAGAGGCAAAAAATCTTACACAGGAAGAACTGGCAGCGCTGGTAAATTTAAGTACAACACATGTCAGTGTGATAGAGAGAGGACTAAAAGTAACAAAATTTGATACCTTTGTAGCGATAGCCAATGCACTTGATATATCGGCAGATGCACTGCTGATTGATGTCGTGACACATTCTGTCACAGGTGTTACCAATGAATTGTCTGAAATGATAGAAAAATTACCAAAGAACGAACAGAAAAGAATTTTAAATGCAGTCAGAGCTTTTGTAGGCTAATAGAATTAACTGCAAAATTGAAGGGCATAAAGCTCTTCTTTTTTTTATGGATTCATTTGTAAAACATGTCTTTTTTCGCAATCAAAACCATGATATTATAGTTCTAAAGAACTATATATAATTCTTAAAAATAGATATAGGCAAAATGCAGGATTTGAAGATGTTAATCTGTCTGTGCAGAAAGAACGAAAGAAAGTAACACTTAAAAGAGACAAATCGGTATTGAAAGAAGTAACAGATTATGCAGTAGGACAGTTAGAAGGGAATGAATGGAAATATGAAGAGAAGTATCATTGCAGTGATCTCAGGAGCAGTGATCTTGATAATTGCGGCAAAAAGTATTTATATGAAATCTGAATCCGGTCATAAGAAAGGTGAACCGGATGTAGTTGGAACATTTTCCATAAATCGTGATGAAAATATAACTGTGGTCGCTAACCGGGAAAATATTGAAGATAGAGAAGCGTTTGCAAGAGAACTATTGCAGATGTACAAGGATGATTCTTTTCATTCGACAAAATTCTCAACAGACCATGGATATGCGACGAGCCTTGATATGTACATTTATTTATGGAAAGAGGATATTGAAGAAGGAGAGTCGGTAATGACAGCCGAATATAGGCCTATAGAATACGGAAAGGACTATGATGTTGTCAATAATCCTGATAAATTTCAACTATATATAGATGGAGAAGAGATTGAGTAAGAATTTCCTGTGGGCAAACCTTTTATCATATTTTTTAAAGAAAGATTAAAGAATAACAATACAAGCCTTTGGATAGCTGACAACACGCTGCCCGCAGGAGAAAATCTGCGGGCGTTTTTCTATTTATATGATTTTCCATTAAATCTCAATTTTGGAAAGAAGATGACTATCTTAAAGCCCTTTCCCCATTGGGAAGCAGCTTCCAGACGAAGGTTTAGATCGTCAGCCATCTTCTTAACCAGGTAAAGCCCTATACCGGTGGCTTTCTTTCTGCTGTCAGTAAAATCCCCGGTAAAGCCCTTCTGAAAAATATACGGCAGATCATATTTTTTTACACCGATGCCGTTATCCTCAACTGAAAGGACATCTGCGGTCTCCGAATGTATCATAGAGATCGTTAGCATGGGACTATCGCTGCTATATTTTATGGCATTGCTCACGATCTGTCCCAACATAAACTGAAGCCCTCTACGGTCTGTAT
>ENA-UONS01002215-UONS01002215.1-human-gut-metagenome-genome-assembly--contig:-CS19-NODE-2215-length-15877-cov-5.923651_pt1 | contig 15877 bp, 10 predicted proteins | sample MGYA00242458_ERZ724005 | MGnify/ENA metagenome assembly ERZ724005
TTGCTTTAGCAACCATCTACCCCTGCGCCGAGTGCGCATCCCCGCGGAGCATTTTTATCGTATGGAAACGAAGTTTCCTATACGATAAAAAACCCGGAAGAGAAATCTTCCGGGTCTGTGCGCTGTTTGCTTTGGGTTTCTTCTGCGTCGGCAAAAACGCATCAGAAAAAGCAATCATCTTCTTCCATCCAGACTGTACTGTCGGCTTCGGAGTTTCCGTCTGCTCCCATTGCAGAAGGATCACCGAATCATGCCCCGCTGACTTATACAGCGAAAGGCTCGTGGGCTATACCACCGGTTGGGACTTGCACCCGACCCTGAAGAACTTTACCTTTATTAACGTGTTGAGTATATGACGTTTTTGATAAAAAATCAAGAGAAAATTTTGTTTTTTCTTATTTCTGATCCAGACGCATCGTCAGGCCGATCCGTTTTTTGACCGGATCAACGTCCAGTACCTTTACATCCACGATATCCCCAACGCTGACTGCTTCCAGCGGATGCTTGATAAAACGGTCCGTGATCTGGGAAATGTGCACCAGTCCGTCCTGATGGACGCCGATATCCACGAATACACCAAAGTCGATGACGTTACGGACGGTTCCCTTTAACACCATGCCGGGCTTTAGGTCCTTCATATCCAGCACGTCGCTGCGCAGGATCGGGCGGGGCATATCCTCACGCGGATCGCGGGCAGGCTTTTCCAGCTCCCTTACAATATCTGTCAGCGTGATCTCGCCAATACCGAGCTCTTCCGCCAGCTTTTTCTTGTCCGGGATGCGGCGTTCCAGTGCAGAAACGGCTGCTGCCTTCTGGCTGCCGGATGTGCTGCTGCCTGCAGCGGCTCCTGTCGACGCATTTGCAGCGTTCAATGCTCCTGCGCCAGACCGCCCCGATGGGTTTGCTCCTTTTTTGTCGGTTCCGCCATTGTCTGCATCCAAAGTCATTCCCTGCATGGCTGCTGCCAGTGCGCGTCCCATCGCCGTATCCGTATTGCGGATGTTGAAGCCGTTTTGTCTGCGGTCCTTGCGGTTTGCTTTGTTTTTGGCGGACACATTCTGGCGTGCAGCGTCGCCTGAAGTATTTTTGCTGTCAGCGCCCGATGTGTTCTGCGCAGCGCGTCCCTTTTTGGCTTCCGCCTGCAGCATGCGCACATCTTCCATGGAAAGCTCCAGTTTCTTTAACAATTCCATCGTCGCAGGATAGGACTCGGGATGTACGCTCGTCGCATCCAGCGGATTTTCTCCGTCCGCAATCCGCAAAAAGCCTGCGCACTGCTCAAATGCTTTGGGCCCCAGCTTCGGAACCTTTAACAGCTGCTTCCGGTTTGTAAAGCGTCCGTTTGCTTCCCGGTATTCTACGATATTTTTTGCAACCGTCCTGGAAATACCGGAAATGTACTCCAAAAGCGGAGCAGATGCGGTATTTAAGTCCACGCCTACCCGGTTTACACAGTCCTCTACCACACCGCCCAGGGCTTCCCCAAGCTTTTTCTGGTTCATATCATGCTGATACTGTCCGACACCGATGGATTTGGGATCGATCTTTACCAGCTCGGAAAGTGGATCCTGCAGACGGCGTGCGATCGAAGCCGCACTTCTTTGTCCCACGTCAAACTGCGGGAACTCTTCCGTTGCCAGCTTGCTGGCAGAATAAACAGATGCGCCCGCTTCGTTGACGATCACATACTGAACCGGCTTTTTCAGCTCTTTGATCAAATCGACGATCACCTGCTCGGACTCGCGGCTCGCAGTGCCGTTTCCCACAGAGATCAGAGAAATATCGTACTTCTCGATCAGCTTCTTTAATTCCTTTTTGGCTTCTTCTACTTTGTTCTGAGGTGCAGTCGGATAAATGACCTTCGTATCCAGTACCTTTCCGGTCGCATCCACAACAGCAAGCTTACAGCCGGTACGAAACGCCGGATCCCAGCCGAGCACTACATGTCCGGCGATTGGAGGCTGCATCAAAAGCTGTTCCAGATTCTTGCCAAAGACGCTGATTGCACCCTCTTCGGCTTTTTCTGTCAGCTCATTGCGGATATCGCGCTCGATCGCCGGGGCGATCAGACGGTCATAGCTGTCCTCAATCACGGCGCGCAGTACCACCTCCGTCACCGGATTTTCTTCGGTAATTACTTTTTTTGCAAGGTACTGTAAAATACGGTCACGGGGTGCTTCCACCTTAACAGTCAAGAATTTCTCCGCCTCGCCGCGGTTCAATGCCAGCACACGGTGTCCCGCTGCCTTTTTGAGCGGCTCCTCGTACTGATAGTACATCTCATAAACACTCTGCGCCTTTTCATCCCGCGCGGTGCTGGTGAGCTTGCCCTCGTCCATCGTGATTTTCCGGATGTACATCCGGTAATCCGCCTCATCGGAAATTCCTTCCGCAAGGATATCCTGTGCGCCCTGCAGCGCTTCCTTTGTATCCGCTGCGCCTTTTTCAGGATTCACATAAGCAGCTGCCGCTTCTTCCAGAGAACCGGAAAATTTCTGTTCCCGGATCAAATCGGCAAGTCCGTCCAGCCCCTTTTCCTTTGCAACACTGGCTCTCGTCTTTCTCTTCGGACGGTAAGGGCGGTATAAATCCTCTACGACAACCAGCGTTTCTGCCGCCAGAATTTTATTTTTCAGATCCTCCGTCAGCTTGCCCTGCTCTTCGATGCTCGCCATAACGGAGGTCTTTTTCTCCTCCAGATTGCGCAGATAGTTCAGACGCTCGTACAGATTTCTCAGTACCTCGTCATTTAAGGAACCGGTCGCTTCCTTACGGTATCTGGAAATAAAGGGAATCGTGTTGCCCTCGTCGATCAGCTTGACCGCAGCTTCTACCTGCCAGCGCTCTACCTGAAGTTCCTCTCTGAGCTTATTTAAAATGTCCATGTCAATTTCCTTTCTGTCTGTTTGCTTCCTGCCTGCACTGCAGCGCGTCCTGGTCGATCAGCAGCGGCATATTTTACCAATCTGCGGCGCATCCGGCGCGCACATTCCAGTCCGAAACCATATTTGACAGCATACCAGAAGTCCCGTTTTTTGTAAAGCTTTCGCCCGGTCAGCACGTTGGCCTCATTCTCCGGATTTCATGAGCTGGTTTTCCCACGATTCATAGCCCTTTTGTCCCCTGCGGTCGGGAAAGCTGTAATTTTGGGAAAGCCACTTTCCAAGATACGCCGTGTACTTTGCGCCGCCCGCCTCGTTTAAGTGCGCGTGGTCTGCATAATCCGTTGAAAAGTCCAGCCCCATCTCCCGATAATGGGCAGGCGTATTAGTGTTCCAGAACAGCAGTCCATCTTTTTCTGCCAGCTGCCCAATGAAATTGTAAACCTCCTGATCCCTTTCCTCCAACAGATACGGTCCGGAAATCAGCGCAAGTGTAATGCCTTCTTTTTTCGTCAGTTCTACGACTTTTTCAAAATATTCCTTTGATTTTTCGGTCATTTCCTGCGATGTCGTCACATGGCTCATATCCGGCTCCGTCAGCTCTGCGTGGCGGTTTAGCGGCGTGTAGCCTTTCCAACGCTCCTGCGTTTTCCGATTCCAGACGAAATTCTGAAAATCCTCTGTCGTCAGCTGGTCATATCTGGAATGATATTCCGTAAATCCCAGAAAAAAGTGACTTTGCTCCTCCTGCACGCTTGTATACACTGCTTCCAGCTTATTCAGAGATATCCGCATCCCGTCAAGGTTTTCATCTGCCCATCCCGGCTGGAAATCATCATAAAAACGACTCGGACAGAACATGTCCAGCACCACCAGCTTCGGCTTCTGGTTCTTCAACGCTTCTTTCAGATTATAATAGCTGTTCCAGAGCGGCTGCTCCGCGCCGGTCATCAGGTACGCTGCCATGCCGTATTCGTCCCAGAGCAGCTGCGTATTCACGTTGCAGTGAACGTGGCTGCTGCCCAGAAAAAGTACGTCGATTTTATTTTTCGGCTGCACATACAGATACCGCGTCTGATCGACTCCATGCGGCGATTTGACACACAGAACCCGATTTAAATTGTTCAGTAAAAGGAGCACCAGACACAGAAAAATGCCCCCTCGAATCCACTTTTTTCTCATTTTATTCTCCATTCCGCAGGCGCTTGCGCCGAAGGAATCGCGAGGCGAACATCCAGTTCGGCTCTGCGATCCCAGCTACTTTATGACGCCTGCGGCACAAATAGCAGTGTGAAAAATAAGCGATCACGCTTATTTTTCACATTAATCTCCCCACATGCCTTAAAATTCCACATAAATAAATCCGGACGGGTCAAAGCCCTTTCCATATTGCCCGACCACGAACACTGCTCCGATCAAAAACAGACAAATCGCCCAGCGCACCGGAAGCGGCATCCTATAAATCCAGACTGCCGGCTCCTGTTTCTTTTTTTCAGAAATCAAATCAATTCCAAACAGCACTGCAATCCCAGCAACTGCAATGAAAAACTGCGTTTTTTCCAATCCCATCGTGAACAAAAACTGTCTCCAGTACAGAAATCCGTTCCACCTGGTAAACATATTTTTCAGACAGATCACTGCCATCGATACCGATTCGCTGCGGAAAAAGATCCAAAAACACATCACCGTAAAAAAGGTCAGCAGAACCGAAAGCATATGCCGCAGCTTTTCCAGGCCAATTTTTGCTTCCCCGAATACCGCTTGCTTCGCCTTTTTGTAAAAATCCTGCACGACCTGTCCGGCACCATGCAGCAGTCCCCATGCCAAAAACTGCGGCGCGCCGCCATGCCACAGACCGCTGATGAGAAAAACAAGCAGTATATTGCGCTGTCTGACTGCAAGTCCCTTTCTGCCGCCGCCCAGCGGAATATAAATATAATCCCTCAGCCAGCTGCTCAAAGAAATGTGCCATCTGCGCCAGAAATCCGTCAGGTTTTTGGCGAAATAAGGCTGCTTAAAGTTCTGGACCAGCTCAAAGCCAAATAGTCTGCCGACACCGACCGCGATCATCGAATAGCTCGCAAAATCACAGTAAATCTGAACCGCATAAAAGAGCGCCGCCATCAGCATCGTAAAGCTGTTGGCATCCTGATACATGCTGTATACCTGATTCACGAGAATTTCCGCCCGCTGCGCGACGATCAGCTTCATCCCATAGCCGAGCAGCATCGCAATCAGCCCCTGCATGACCCGATCATAATTTAGAAGCTCACGCCGCTTTTTTTTCGTAATTTCTCTAAGCTGTCCCAGAAAATGGTCTCCACGCTCGATCGGTCCGCTCATAATGTTCGGAAAAAAGGAGAGAAATGCCGCAAAGCGCCAGAAGCTTTTTTCCGCAGGATATTTTCCCCTCGAAACGTCTATCAGATAGCCGATCGCTTCCAGTGTATAAAACGAAATTCCGATGGGTGCGACGAGTCCGAACTTCGCTGCAACATCCAGATGAACGATTTGTAGACCTCTTCCATATGTTTTGTTGATGATTTCATTCCAGACCGGCAGATATTTAAACACTGCCAAAAGAATCAGCTGAAAAGAAAGGCACGCTCCGATCAGCAAACGGCGCTTCGTCCTGTCTGCGCCTTTTTCCACTAAAAGGGCACAGCCCCACGTCAGACACACAGAACTCAGCAGCCAGATGCCCGCAAACGGATCTGCCCACTCGAAAAAGAGGATATTGAAAATCAGTAAAACTGCCAGCCGTCCCTTTTTCGGCACGGCATAAAATCCTCCTACTGCTGCCGCCAGAAAAGCGGCAAATGTAAATGATTGAAACGACAAGACTTTTCTCCCGGATATCGGGAAACCCCATTCCCGTATTTGTCCGTCGACCCATCGGGCAAAGCCTGGTACAGCGTTTCGTAAATAACTATACCAATCGCGTAGGATGTGGATTCGAGTGTGCAGGTATAAAAACGCAGGCGTAGCGGGCTACGCTGAGGCTTTTATACCTGTGCAATCGGATTCACAGGCAAGTGAGTGGTATAGTTATTTCGAAAACGATGTACTAGCCGTTACAACAGTGCGGAATGGATGCAGGGCGGCTGGCTCAGCACCGCGTGGTTCGATCCATCTAACGAACTGCAGCTCCGTTTTGCGTAACGACTGGCTGTAAATCCGGTTTCTGAAAACTCCATTGCCCTGTTTTCTCCGAAACCGTTTTCTCATTTCCTGTTGAGAGTATTATATCCATTTTTTTCAGAAAGCGTCAATCGTTTCGTCCAAATCCTAAGAAAGACTTAAGCTTTTGGTTACAGTTCACTCGTACCGTTTGGGAGCAGATTTCATGCTCGCATGAAGATCTGCTTACAAAAAGGTACGGAGGGAGCGCCATTTTATGAGCAAAAATGAGCTGCGAAGCAGCGGAGAGCGTCGAAGACGCGGTTTTGCGAATGGCGCGAGTGAACTGTAACAGCTTTCAAGGGAAGCTACAAGCAGCGTTCTTTAACGGTACACGATTTCCCGCTGGATCAGGAAGCTGATAAAGAACAGGAATACGTCCACCAGGATCTTAACTGCCACCTCCGAGCCACCCAGAACGCCATACAGCAGGCTGACCAGTCCGGCGCTTGCCAACATCTGCACGACTGCGAGCACAAAATAGCGCACCGCCGATTTCCACATTGCGCCGCTGCTTTTAAACACAACCCTGTAATTCAGGAAAAAGTTGTAGCCCGCCGACACCACGCGCGCAAGCACGGTCGAAACCACAATATAGCTGACAGCCTCCGGCATTCTTTCTTTCGTCAGGCTGCAAAACAGTGCAAACAGCACCAGATCGATGATGCACGATGACAGGGAAGAAAACAAAAATTTTGCAAATACCAGATAAATCCGAGCTGAATCCAGCAGCGGGTTGAAATGGCTGCCTTTGTTATCGTTTAAGTAAACCGTTTCAATTGGCACTTCGCGGATGCCGACCTTTTGCTCTCCTGCCTCCAGAAGCATGTAGGTTTCAAACTCGAACCGCTCGCCCTTGACGTTCATCAGATGGCGCATAAACGCAGCCGGAATGCCGCGCAGCCCGGTCTGGGTATCCGATACCGCCACGCCGCAAAGGTATTTGAGCACCTGACGTGTGATTTTGTTGCCCCATTCCGATTTTGCCGGGACGTTGTCCTGATCGAAATTCCGGCAGCCCAAAATCAGCTTTTCCGGCTCTTTTTCCATCGCTTCCATACATTTCTGAATACAGGCGGGCGTATGTTGTCCGTCCGAATCCGCGGTAATCGCTCCGATCGCCTCCGGGTATCTGTTTAAAACTTCATTAAAAGCAGTTTTTAATGCACGCCCTTTCCCCAGGTTCACCGCATGAGTCAAAACAATTGCGCCGAGCTGTTTTGCCTGTTCAAACAGGTTCCGATACTCGTTTCCGCTTCCGTCATCCACCACGACGATTCTCTCGATTCCAGATTCCTGCAGCGTCTGCAGCAGGCGGATCATTTTTTCATCCGGTTCATAAGCCGGTATAATGACCGGTATCCGTTTCTCCATTGTATTCTCCATTCCAATGTTTTCCTTGCGCTATTTCTGTGTACCCTTACTCTGGTGTTATCCAACGCCGTTTGATTCCTTTTATGGCTGTCCCTGTCGGCTTTCTTCCGCCCTTTCCAATATCAGCGTCCCGTCGTTTATTTGAATTCGATACAACGTTTTCCACGCAAATTCCTCTGTATAAGGCGCAAACAGATCTTTTAACGCTTCATCCGTTTCATCTGCATATAAGTAGCCCGCATGGGAAGCCTGCACCAGTTCCCACACCTGTCCGGATGTGGTGTCTTCCCCGATTCCGCCAAACAGCACCGACACCGGAGACGCCTCAAACGAAATGTAAGTATTTCTGACCCACTGCGCCGCATCCTGTACATTTTTCAGATACAGTACCCGCATCCCACTGCCCATGTCCTGTTTGGACATTTTTTCCAGAAATTCCTCCGACGCTTCCGTGATCATGTTCGACCGTGCCTGCAAATCGTCGTCTAAGCGCTGCCGGTAACCGATCATCCCGTCATAGACAGCGCCCCAGTTTGCACACAACAATACAGCTGCAGCCAGCGCTGCATAGGGCGAAATTTTTCCCCACAGCCTCGGACTGCGTTCCAGAAAAATCCCGAACAGCAGATACAACGTTCCAACTGTAAACGGTGCACTGTAGCGTTCGATCGACGCAATCATCCCGGTTGCTTCCAGATACTGGGTTTCCGTCGCAAAAATCGTCAGATGACTCACAAGGTTGATGCCGTAAAAAACAATTCCCGTCAGCGGCACATACACAAACAGGAAATTCCGCTCCGTTTTGGTCAGAAGCTTCCTGCGGTACAGCCATGCGATTCCGATCAGAAAAATCACAAACAGGGCAAGCGCCGATACACCGATCCAAGAAAATCCATCCCGATGCAGCGCCCGTGCTGCAAATGCTTCTGCATACGCATGCAGCAGCTTCTGTACAGTTCCTTCAAGCAGGATCGGCAGGTTGCCCGACGCCATCGAAACCGCCGCCCCGGTCAGTTTTGCCACCCGCTTCATGAGCAGACAAAACAGCATCCAGCTTCCTCCACTGACGGCTGGAAGTGCTGTGATGCAAAGCAGCTGCCGTATTTCTTTCTTTTTGTCCGCTGCGCCATGCAGCCGCCAGAACCAGACAAAGACGAGGGCGAACGCCGCCCACAAAAATCCAACGGACTTTACGAGCACCAGAACGCCGAGATACAGGGCGATCCGCAGGTTGGAGAAGGTGCGGGAACGGGAAGCTGCATCAGCAATGTCTGCGGTAGCAGTGTCTGCGGCGGCAGTGTCTGCACCAGGCGCAGCCCGATCTTCCAGACAGCTCATCAGTATCACACCGTAGATCACCGCCATCACCAGGTCGGCGCACATTCCTCCGAGGTAAAACGTCTCTGTCATACTCGGAAACGCTGCCAGGCAGACCACAAGCACAACGGTCCAGAAAAGCTGCTTCACCGTCCGTCTGTCAGTCTGCAGCGCTTCGTCCAGCCTGCTAAGCAGTGGCGTCAGAAAAACAAACACGCCGAAATAGTATCCGGCAAACATCAGCCCCTCAGAAAAGCCGTCCGGCTTTAAATGAACAAACCACCATTTGAGCAGCTGGATTCCCGGCGGGTAATCGCCAAACTCCGAAGCTGCATTCGTATATTTCGCTGCAAAGCCATCCAGCGCATACAATGCCTTGACGTCCGTTGCCCAGAAATTCAAGTCATCCCACCACGTTGCAATTTTATTTCCGGTCAAAAGCACTGCACCGGTCAGCAACACCATGGCAGCAATCACAGACGGCGCAAAGAACATCTCCCGCAGCTGTGCAAACAGCTTTTTCTTCTTTTCTCCGGATAAAAACAGAACTCTCAAAACTGCTCCCACCACAATCGCTGTGCTGAAATAATCGATCCAGGACAGCCGCCGGAAAAATGCGAGCACATATAATATTAAAATCAGAATACAGGTTGCCAACGGCAGGACAGCCGTCAGCTGCTTTTCAAATCTGAGCGCCAGCAGGCAGGCGATCATCAAAAAAGCAGCGAGCAAAACAACAGCCATGTTCTTTCTCCTTCTTCTTTCGTGTCTGTTACATCTTAGCATAATACAGGATGGCGGGCAACTGCAGAAGTGCTGCGCAGTGCGCCTTACGGCATAACGTACATCGCTGTAAAGCGCACCGCAAAATCGGGCGGAAGCTTTCGCCCCCGCCCGGTTTTGGTTTGCTGATTCAAATTTGTCAATGGCTCTGTCCAGATTTATACTTCCGGCTCAATCAGCCCGTAGGTATTGCCTTTTCTTCTGTAAACAACATTTACCTGATCCGTCTCTGCATTGCAGAATACATAAAAGCTGTGTCCTAAAAGCTCCATCTGTACGCAGGCATCTTCCGGATACATCGGTTTGATATCGAACTTCTTGGTTCTGACGATTTTAACCTCTTCCTCCTCTTCTTCATCCGCTTCCAGGTAATCAGGCTGGAAACTTGCAGCCGCCTGCTGCTGTGCGATCAGCTTCGTCTTGTATCTTCTGAGCTGTCTCTCGATAATTTCCTCTACCAGATCAATCGATACATACATATCGCTGCTGGTCTGCTCCGACCGGATAATGTTTCCTTTCATCGGGATGGTCACTTCAATTTTCTGTCTGTCCTTTTCCACACTTAATGTTACATAGATTTCCGTATCCGCTGTAAAATACCGCTCCAGCTTACCGAGCTTTGCTTCTACTGCACTGCGCAGACCGGGTGTAACGTCAATGTTTTTTCCGCTGATAATCATCTTCATAAAATCATCATCCCTTCTGGTCCATAATTAGGATATTGCAAGAGCTTTCTTTCTCTATCCTTATTCAGATTATACCATAAGTCCTCGTCCCAGGCAATATTTTCTGAGCAGTTTAAACAATTGTCTTTTTTTTCTGACAATTATATTTCTTTTCAGACTGCCGACAAAAACTGGATTGCTGTGATAACTTCACAAAACAACTGTTTGTTTTGGACATTCCGTATTCCACAGGATTCGGTTTTTTCGTCTGTGGATAATGTGGATAAAATAGTGTATAACTTAATTTCCCGCATTTTTCGCCTTTTTTCGATGTGGATAACTATGTGAGTTTTCATTTTTGTTATTTCGCACATTTTTGTTTCTTCTTGTGCATTTTAACAAATCCGGCTCCTGAAATTCCATTGCTGCTTTTTATCAATATCAGACAATTTCCGTGTTTTGAAACAATGGGCAGATTTTCGCTTTCTCCCTGTGAAAAAGAATGTGCCTTGGCACATTCTCGCGCCGAGGCGCGGTTGCTTCAGCAACCATCTACCACTGCGCCGAGTGCGCATCCTCGCGGAGCGTTTATTATCGTATGGAAACGAAGTTTCCAATACGATGAGAAAACCGCTGTACATTCCTGCACAGCGGTTTATCTGTTTCTTATTTTATTTTGCGTATTTGCTGCAGCCGTCTTAGAAAATACGTCTGATGGCCACAGGTGTTCTATAGCTTGCGTTCGAAATCTTGATACCGGTTGCTTCCGTGCTGGCATGGACGATCTGTCCGCCACCGATATAAATCGCAACATGTCCGGAATAGCAAACCAAATCACCGGGCTGCGCGTTTGCCAGACTTCCTACGTTATAACCGACATAACGATCGGAAGTGGAGGAATGCGGCAGGGATACGCCGAAATTCTTATAAACGCTCATAACAAAACCGGAGCAGTCCGCACCGTTTGTCAAACTTGTCCCACCGTATACATAGGGATTACCGACAAACTGTACCGCATAGTTTGCAACGGACTGTCCCAAGCCGGAACCAGAAGATGAAACAGTCACCTGCTGAGAAGCAGTGGATTCGGAAGAAGTACTCTTATCCGTTATCTCGGCATTCTTCCCTTCCTTTGCTTTTTCCTTTGCTTTCATACGCTCTTCCGCTGCCTGCGCGGCTTTCTTTGCGTCTTCTCTTGCCTTTTCTTCTTCGGCAATTCTGGCTTTCTCTTCTTCGATGGATTCTGCGGTCACATACTCTGTTGCAACTACGACATAATCCTCGGAAACCCAGCCGTCACCTTCCTCAATGCTGACTTTGACGAAACCGTTTTCTTCATCCAGAACGGAAAGTTCTTCGCCTCCGGGAACCAGACCAATAACGCTCGCTTCCAGGCTCGCATCGCTTCTGACCTTCAGGGTCTCGGTGTTGACAGTCGCCATCTTCTGACCGACTTCATCTGCGATCTTTTCCGCCTCGTCTCCGGTCTTGAAATACTCCGCCTTCACATAACCTTCTACGCTGCCGGATTTTACCTGATACCAGTCGCCGTCCTTTGCAACCAGCGTGCCGACAGAATTGTTATACAGCTTACCGACGATTTCGCCATCCGTGCTGGCGGTGCTGCGGATATTTACATAATCGTTGACCTGCGCGATGATCAGAACGTCCTGTTTCTTTTCACGCTCTTCATCGGAGATCTTCGTCTCAGGCTCTTTTAATACCGGCTCTACCGCTTCGATAATCTCCGTCTCAGCTGTGCTTTCTGCCTCCACTGCAGCCTCTGCTTCTGTCGCAGATTCTGCGACTGTCTGTGTTACAGATGCCTTGGTGTCGCTGGATGCAACCGGCTCTGCCGGCTCTTTTTCTTCTTTTCTCTTTTTAATTTCTTCGCGAATCTGCGATACCGAAACACCGTCATTTAATACCAGACCAACGCCTGCTGCCGGCAGGACTGCTGATATCGCAGACTTTGCGGATACCGTCGCTGTATTTAGTTCTGCAGCAGGCATGTTTCCGGTAACTAATACTGCCATCGCCATAGCCGCTGCGGTCATTTTAATCTTATGATAATGCATGGATTACTCCCGATTCTCAAAATTGTTACATTTGTTACAAAATTATTAAATCCGAAATATACTATAGCACTCCATGTTATTTTTGTCAATTCCTGCAGATCGCAATCTGACGGAAATACTGTAACAAATTTATGAATTTTTTATGACTTCATACAGCCAAAGCATCTTTAGTTGCTCCGGTGACCAGCAGTTTTCCCTTTGGACGCTGTTTTTTTACCGTGTCTGGAAATATTCCTGCACAGAGTTGACCGCATTTGCCCCGTCTGCAACCGCCGTCACGATCTGACGCAGCTTTTTCGTCCGCACATCCCCGACTGCAAAAATGCCCGGTACGCTCGTGCAGCAGTCCTCTCCCGCACAGATATAGCCTGCTTCGTCCGTTTTTACAAGGCTCTTGAAGCTCTCGGACACCGGCTGAATCCCGACCGCAATAAAGATTCCGTCCGCCGCGACAAAACGCTCTTCTTTTGTCTGTGTATCCAAAAGCTGCACGCCGGTCACGAAGGCTTCTCCCGTGATTTCCTCTACAGCTGCGTTCCAGACCAGCTCCACATTCGGCAGGGTAAACAGCTTTTCCTGCAGGCTCTTTGCCGCACGCAGGCTGTCCCTGCGGTGGATCAGGTAAACCTTTTCACAAAGTCCCGCCAAGAAAATCGCATCCTCCACAGCAACATCCCCGCCGCCGATCACTGCCGTCACTTTCTTCTTATAAAAAGCGCCGTCACAGGTCGCACAATAGGAAATACCTCTGCCAGCCAGCCGTTTCTCCCCGGGCACGCCAAGCTTTTTGTGCTCCGCACCGGCTGCAATAATGACCGCCTTTGCCGTAAACTCCCCAGCCGACGTCAGAACCTTTTTGCAGTCCGGCAAATTTTTGATTCCGGTCACATCCGCTTCCACAAATTCCGTACCGAGTCTGTCCGCATGCTCCCGAAATTGCATGCCGAGGTCAAAGCCGTTGATACCGGGAAGCCCCAGATAGTTATCCACCTCACAGGTATTTAACACCTGACCGCCGCTCATGGGATTTTTTTCAAGCACGAGCGTGGAATATCCCGCCCGTTTTCCATATATTGCCGCCCCGAGCCCCGCAGGACCGGAACCGATAATGATTAAATCGTACATAATTCCTCCATTCTGCAGACAACGCTTGCACTATTGGAATCGTTACTGTTTCCTGTGCGCCGACTGCCTCTTCAAAAGTATACGCAAAATCCGGCATTTTCACAAGTGACAACACAAGAAATCTGTGCTACGCTGATCCTAGTATTACAGTTTCCTCGTGCCATGAAAGCTACGTGTAAACTGTAACATCACAGTAGTGCCAGGTGTCAGAAAACGCCTGCGGAATGGAGATTTTTTATGTACTCTGATCTTACCCCTATTTTTCCGGCGGAAAGCTCCTCCCGCCCCATCGCGCTGATCACCGGCGCGTCTCGTGGTATCGGAAAAGCAATCGCCGAAACCTTTGCGCAGGCAGGCTATGACCTGATTTTAACCTGCCGCCAGAACCGGGAAAAGCTGGAAACGCTCTGTAAAAGCCTTTCCGAAGCTTATTCAATCCAGGCAGCCGCTTTTATCGGCGACCTCGGCGACTATGAAACGGTAAGGGAACTTTTTGCCCCGATCCGCCGTCTCAATCTTTTAGTCAACAATGCCGGAATTTCCCATATCGGACTTTTAACGGACATGTCCCCTGACCAATGGCACAGAGTTATGTCAACCAATCTGGACGCCTGCTTTTATACCTGTAAGCTCGCCGTTCCACTCATGCTGCACCGCCACTCCGGGCGGATTTTAAATATCTCCTCCGTCTGGGGCAATGTCGGCGCTTCAATGGAAACCGCCTACTCCGCCTCCAAAGGCGCAGTCAACAGTCTGACCCGCGCACTGGCAAAGGAGCTTGCGCCCAGCAATATTGCGGTAAACGCCATTGCCTGCGGCGTCATCGACACCGACATGAACCGCTGTTTTTCTGAAGAGGAACTGCAGGCACTGATCGAAGAGATTCCCGCAGACCGCTTGGGACAGCCTGAGGAAGTCGGACTGCTTGCGTTAAAGCTTGCAGAATCGCCCCTTTACTTAACCGGGCAGATTATCACAATGGACGGCGGATTTTTATAATCCGCCGTCCATTGTATTACTTTCTCCCCATTCCCTTCGGGAAGTTTACCTGATTCTTTTGTTCCTGCATCCGCTGTCTCTTGTTCATAATCCGTTTTAAGAAATAGATGATATAGGCGGTCTGAAGGTAATTGATCTCCATATTCCAGCCGATTCCCCCAAAGAAAAGGACTTCTGAAATCCCATACAGGACGATCAGCACCATCGGAATATAGATGCCCCATTTGCCAAAGTAGTTCGAATGCCAGCCAACGGCACCCATAAAGACCTGATTGACGAACATAACCAAAATAACCATGGCGTTGCCTTTTGCCGGATCGGGCAGCTGCATCAAAATCAGCGGCACCAGATAAAAGAGAATGGTCCCCCCCGCGCTGAAGCACGCCAGCCGAATCCAGTTTGCCTTGCTCAATTGTTTCATAACGTATATTTCTCCTTAATTTTCCACAAGCCAGTCGCGCTATCCTGCGCGCTCAGCGCCCCTGCGATACGCTTTTTCGTCCGTCGATGCGCACCGCACCCACGGCGAACTACGCTGCAGCGTCAGGACTGCAGTGCTTTCAGCTCGTAGAAATATCCTTTCTTTTCCATCAGCTCGTCGTAGCTGCCGACTTCGACAATCTTACCGTCCCGCATCGCAACGATCCTGTCCGCATTGCGGATCGTGGAAAGTCTGTGTGCTACCAGGAAGGTCGTGCAGTTTTTCATCATGTTGCTGGTCGCTTCCTGAACTTTTTTCTCGGAGGCAGAATCCAGCGCGCTCGTGGCTTCATCGAATACGATGATCTTCGGCTTACGAATCAGTGCCCTGGCGATGGAAATTCTCTGACGCTGACCGCCGGAAAGCTTATCCCCGTGTTCTCCCAGCTGCGTATAGATGCCATCCGGAAGCTTTTCGATCATATCCTCCAGTCCGACATCCTTTATGACCTCCATCACTTCCTTTTCCGTCACACGTTCCAGACCGTAAGCGATATTGTCCAGAATCGTTCCGGAAAACAGGATTGTATTTTGCGGCACGACTGCGATCTGATGACGATATTCATTGATATCCAGATTGACCATATTGATGCCGTCGATCAGGATCTTTCCGCTGACCGGAGGGATAAAGCCGATCAGCAGGTTCAGAACCGTAGATTTTCCGGCGCCCGATTCTCCCACCAGCGCAATGCTCTCCCCAGGCTTTACATCCAGAGTGAAATCGCTCAGCGTATTTTTATCGCTGTCAGGATATTTAAAATCCACATTGACAAATTTTACTGCGCCCTTTAATTCCCCCAGCGGCACAATGGAATTGTTTTCCTCCACATGGCTGTTGCCCATGATGTCGCCGATGGATTTGACAGACTCCAGACCCTTGCTGATCTGCGGATAAATATTGATCAGCGTCGAAATCTGTCCCACCAGAGAAGTGAAGTAGGTCTGATACAGAACAACCTCGCCAACCGAAATTTTGCCTTTGACTGCCAGATAC
>ENA-UONS01002216-UONS01002216.1-human-gut-metagenome-genome-assembly--contig:-CS19-NODE-2216-length-15871-cov-5.065819_pt1 | contig 15871 bp, 9 predicted proteins | sample MGYA00242458_ERZ724005 | MGnify/ENA metagenome assembly ERZ724005
GCTCCTTATCTTTTAGGTAGTGCAGTGGCAATCCTTACCAGTGGATTTGTTGTTTCTTCATTAATGAGTTTGCTGGATTGGATACCTAATATCATGGAGCAATCTTTCGATATCCTCCAATCCGGCTGGGGAGGGATTCTTGCAATAGCAATCGTAGGCCCTGTACTTGAAGAATTATTGTTCCGGGGAGCAATCACCAAAGCTTTGCTCCAACAATATAATCCGACCAAAGCAATTCTTATTTCGGCACTTCTATTCGGTGTCTTTCATATAAATCCCGCACAGATACTTCCGGCATTTCTGATCGGTATCCTGTTGGCATGGACTTATTATAAAACGGGTAGTCTGATACCTTGTATATTCATGCATATATTAAATAACTCCTTATCAGTATATCTCAGTATCAAATATCCCGAAGCGGAGAATATGGATGACCTGATTAGCGGTACACCGTATCTTATTATTCTTATCGGTGCAATTGTCATACTGGCAGGAGTCATTCCATATATGCAACGCATGACCTCTAATAAGTAGAGGTCATATCTTCAGGAACACAAATATAAAAGTCTGCTCTTCCTTTATTTTCTTCATCTAATTGGTCTATACTTTCCTGACGGACTGAACAGACAGTTTTAATCGTTGTCCCCGGACGATATTGAAGCAGATAAGGAATTATTCCTCCTTTAAAATCAGAATGGTAGTTCCCGTTAAAATGCAGGAATTTATCCTTTATATTATGAGCTATAAACCAGCCCATTGTTGCATCTTTGATAGCTTGCGCCTGTGCCAAATATTCCTGATTGCCTTTACTCTTACCCATCATCTGCATTAATGCAAAAGCACCACCTTCTTCTTCCTTGTAGGTAAACTGAATAGGAAGAGGCGGCAAGTATCGCTTTGCTTCATTAGATAATGAATCCAAATACTGTAAGCCATTATCTTTTACAACATTAGCATAGCGTCGTGGTACGTTAGTTGCAATAAATGGAATTTTATTCTCTTTTGCGAAAAAGACAAATGGAGCATAATCCGTACTATAATTATCCCACAACCGGGCTTCTGCCTCAAATCTGTCATAAGAAATCGCGCGACTCATGTATTCATCCAAAATCAGCTGATTATCCGCCTCAAGCATTTCAGCTCCCAACATCAGTTTTTCCTTATGAATAGCATATAGCGAACGGGTTATTTCATATTCCAGCCAATGAGTAATACAACAATTATGAATCTCGCCTATAAACACGACATCCGGTTGTGCCAACGCTTCAATAAGCTCATCATAGCCTATCTCCTTGCCTTCGGCATTAAACAATGTATATGCTCTCTTGTATCTTTTCTGAGCAAAGGCCGCTACTCCTATAGAACACAAAAGCAATAACCCACAAAATCTTGAGAAAAATAAATTATTCATATTTTTGATGTTTTCCAATATATAACAATACAAATTTATCGGGATTCGTAAAATGCTTAAATGCTTTCTGAATATCCACAGTGGATATGCTATCGAGACATTGTTCATATCGCTCAAAATCAGCGACAGACTCACCATTCTTCAGCAAATTCACAAGATTAGTACGCCATTCGGCAGAAGCCTCATCCGAAAGCACTTTTCGTTTTGTAACCCAAAAAGACTTTTTCAAAGTTTCCAATTCCTCTTCGCTCACTTTACTTGTACGAAGCTCATTTATAATCTGCTTTATAAGCTCCTCCACCTTCTTCGTATTTACGAAATCAACAGAGGCCGACAAATCAAAATAAAAGACTTGTTGTGGCAGCCCATTATAAAATAAAGAAGCGTATGGAGAATAGACTATATTCTCTCCTTCACGCAAAACACTTAACAAGCGGTTTTGCAAGATATCACGCATCAATTTCAGTGTAAGGCTATTTTTCAAGGAAGGCTGATAATTTCCACAGAAAACATAATCAAAGATAGTCTGCGTATCATTATCATTCGGAAATTCTTCTATGTAAGTTTTCTTAGGGAGCTTAAACGCTTTGTTGGGATAAGACACTGTATTTACTTTCGGCATACGTCCGAACGTCGCAGTTAACAATTCTTTGATGCTATCCGTATCAAACTTTCCTGTTACTACGAATGTCATTTGCGACGGATTGCTGTATAATGAACAATAATAATCTGCAATCTTATCCAGATCCAATCTTTCCAGATCCATTTTTGTTAGAGCCGGACGAGGTACCGTATTTCCCATTAGAGAATCCAGGCGGTTTGTCAACATACGATCAGAAGCACGTTTCATCATTTGTTCCAATACACTTTCCTTCCCGAAACGCTCCATTTCATCTTTACGAATCTCATCAAAATCCTCATAGCAAAGCTCCGGACGACACATCTTCTCGTACATCAAATTAAAGAGTTCTCGTGCTTTGGCAGCAGGAGACATTCCCATAATATCATGCCAATAATTACTGATAGCAATATTCATAGATATTTCTTCCTGTTGCATAAAAGAAGATAGAGTATCATAAGGAATACAAGCTACCCCTCCCATTTCCATATAACCTCCTGTCCCTTCATATAAAGGATAATCTTTATCTGATAAATCTGCTGTCCCTCCTCTTCCAAAAGCTGTCACAAAAATGGATTGACTTTCATCATTTGTCGGACGGAGAAGAATACGTAAGTCATTTTTCAGAATTACTTCTGTTATGTTAAGGTCTGCGTATTTCTTCTCACTAACTATATCTGAGGCCTTAAAAGGATAACTCTCAACCAGGCAAGCAGGTGTCACTACTCTTTCTTCTTTCACATCTTTACGTACATACGTAAAATCTTTCAACGGGTTCTTAATACCTTCATCCCATGCCTGAACAACTTCTTCTTTTTTAAGAGAATTTTGTTTACCTGCATTATTACGATAAGCCACCAATAAGGTTTGATCTTTGTATGAAAGCCACTCACGCAAAAGTTGTTGCAAAGTAGCGCTATCAGTCGCCCGTATCTTGTCCGCCAACTGTTTCATTTCACTATCTGACTGAATATAACGGTCGTCGGATATCACATAATCAACAAAATCATCACACCATTTAGAAGATAATTGAGTTGAGTTATCTACTTTCAAACGCCTCAGATGCTCATTAATAGCATCCTCCACTTCTTCCTGCTTAAAGCCGTTTTTCTGAATAGACTCCATTTCATTAGACAGTTCGGATACTTGTTGCAAGAGATTTGCCTTATCTACCCCGGAAAAAGCAAAAACAAAATGATTCTTATCAGAAAGAAACCATGCATCAGAAACATTGCACCGGATATTCTGGTATTTCAACCGGTTACTGATAGCACGTATCAATAAAGATCCGAGTTCCTTCTGATAAATACTGCCGATTGTATTACCAATCACACAAGGATGAGGAATCATCAGCTCCAACTCTGAACTACGCTCCAGATCATCCCCAATTTCATATAACTCAACTCCCGGGTCATAAGTCAATGGATAAGTACGATAGCCTTTGACTTCTTTACGAGGAATAGATGAAAACATTTCCTTGATTTGTTTTTCAATAGATTCCGGATCTACATTACCAACCACAACTACGGTAGCCATCTGCGGAGAATACCATTTTTTATAGAATTCAATCAACGTCTTACGGTCAATACTACGAATATCCTCGGAACTTCCCAACGGCATACGCTCCGTGAAATGGTTCTTTCCGATTTTTAATGCATAAAAATCATCCCCCAAGTCATATCCGCGCAATTCTTCCAAAATAACGCCCCGTTCCTTCTTCGTCCGCTCTTCTTCGAAAGTGATTCCGCTCAGCCAATCTTTCAAAATCAATAAAGTTTTGCTACTAACTTTATGGTCAGTTTTATCCATAGGCACTGTCAACATAAAGATCGTACGATCATATCCGGTTACCGCATTTATATCACGTCCAAACTTCATGCCCAAAGTTTCCAGATAGTCTACCATTCCCCTGCCAGGAAAATGTTTACTACCGGCAAACGACATATGCTCCAGAAAATGGGCGGCTCCTTTTTGCTCTTCCGACTCTTGAACAGAACCGATACGCATCACTAACCGGAATTCTGTTGTGTGAATCGGCGCCTCGTTAGGAAGGATTAAATAATGTAACCCATTAGCCAAGGTCCCTTCAACTGTATTAGGAGGTAAATTTACTTTTTTCTCCAAATGAGAAGCTTTCTGTTGTGCAAGCATATTCACGGGAAGTCCTCCTAATAGAACTGCCAAGAATAGAAAAACTTTAAACTTTGTCTGCTTAAACATGAATGGTCGTTTTATATATTATATTTATTCATTTAATGTATAAGTCACGCGAATCTGAGTATACCCTAACGAATTAACATGATCCCAAGGGAATTGAAAACTAAAGGTTTTCTCATTAAACATTCCTTTCGGTTCAATCCAGTCTGAAGGTTCATTCTCCCAATTGTCTTCATCAATAGACGAATACACTAAACAAACTGGATTTAAAGTTATTCCTTCCTCTATCAAATCACTAACACTCGCTTCCACCATATTATCTCCCTCCTGAACTAAAATCGTACCACCTTCGTCAGCCATTTTCTTCCAACGCTCCCAAGCGGTAAAAGAATATTCAAAAGGCAATGATTCTATTTCTTCATCCCAAAGATTTAAAGTCGGGCCTACGAATGAAAAAGTACCTTCATCCGGCAATAATTCCAAATTATCAAGAACTACACTAAATACTTCCTTACTCATGTCATAGCCAATCGCCTCCATCATAGAGACATATTTACTTCCTTCAAAAATCCAAAATTCATTCTCCACCGTTTCTTTTCTGTATATTTCCCACAAAAATGAAGTTATTCCCATTGGATTATCAATCATCTTAAGTATCGGACGATCTGCAGTAGCATTCTCACTCAATGTTATCATACTCTTTCCTTCAAAGGAGCGAGTCTCCGTATCACTAAATACTCCAACCTCATCTGCTGGGAAAGTCACCTCTACGCGACAGCTTACTTCACCCATAAAGCGATTAAGATTAAGCCTGTACTTCTCCATATAGCCATGAACAAACTCAATCTGTTGTTCGGTCAAGTCCGGCAAGGTTGGATTTGGCCTTACAGTTATGTTTAAATCATTCCATGGTTGGATACGTTCGGCTGTATAATCCTTTAACTTTAAAGTTATCATCCTTTGGTTAATCAGCAAACTCTGACGATTGGAAAGTACCTTGAAACGCGCCGTCTTCTCTCCCGCCTTTATTTGTACTGCCCCATTTTCCAAGCGCAAAATATCATCTGCATTATCCAACAATTCGAAATTAATTACAGCATCATTTTCTACGGAAGTAGCCAGAAGTACATCAACAGTAATTGCACGTTCATCACTTTCCGAAAGTGCAGGATCATCGGAAGTACTCATTTGTATATAATTGCGTCCCTTATAAGTATAATCAATGTTGTTACTACAAGCTATAACAATCCAGGACAGACAAATCAAAAATATGAATAAAGAATAATATTTGTATTTCATAATCTTCTTTGTTTTTAAGATAGAAAAATTATCTATTCAGAGGCCACCCCTCATTTTGAGTCATATTCTCATTATATTTATATTCAGAACGAGGAATAGGAAAACACCAGCGATAATCGCTACTCTCAATTTTTACATCTTCACTGCTCCCCCATTTCGCTAACCGGGAAAGGCTTCCAGAATGTAAACGTTTCAAATCAAAATACAGTATACCTTCACCCGCAAATTCTTTCATTTTTTCCAGATGAATAGCCTGCAGCAGTGCATTACCTGTCAGTCCCTCATCAAGAGTCGTGGCTTGACAAGCTGCCAAATATTCATTCAATTTCCGAATTGCGACATCTTCTTTACCCACCATCCGACTATAAGCCTCGGTAGCTATGAAATAAGCTCCGGCATAACGCATTATATTTATATATTGTATACTTTCTGAATCCTTATTTACTTTATTATATTTACCTAGCAAATTCCTTTGTTCTCCTTCCATTTCAAAAGGATAAACATTGTATGTCTTCCGTATATCTTCCTCCCCATAAACAATCTGAGGATTCAAAGCGAAATAATCACCACTTGTTTCATTAAACTGAATGTCCGCATAATAACTCTTTGCTGTATAAAACGCAAAGATACGCCCCTTGCAAGAAGCAGTTTCCCACAAACGTTTATATCCCGCAACAGTAAACATATCATCTGTTGCCTGCTCTAATATTTTCTCTGCATAAATCGCAGCCTGTCCATATTGTCCTGCATATAATTCCAGTTCAGCAAGCAAATAATAAACCGCTGTTTGAGATAACCACCCATTTTTTTCCGGAGCATTCTCCGTATCGGCCGCCTCTGTCAACAATGTACGGATAGCAGATACACAATCTTCAATAGAAGAACGTTTTGGAAATTCAAGTCCCAAACGTTCTTTCAAAACAATGCCATCAGCTTGCGGATCTTTGTCATAAGCTGGTGCAAACAACCTTAGCAAATTGAAATAACAAAGAGCCTTCAATGCTTTGCACTCACTTATTATAGCTGCTTTTGCACTCTCCTCCGAAGCATTCTCCAATACGATATTATCCACCCGTTCAAGCAAAGTATTGCAAGAAGCAATTGTATTATAATATTCCAGCCAGATAGTCTCCGCAAAAGAAGTTATAGAGTTATCCTGCCACAAATAAAGATTCTTCTGACTCATATCCTTTCCTGTAATAGACGTTTGACAAAAGTCATCACCTAAGATAGAAAGTTCATATTCATAGTGCGGATATAGTAAATAAGCAGATGTCAGGAGCGAACGGGCCGTGGAAACATTAGTAATAGCATCAGGATCCGAATACTGGTCAGCAGGAGGAATATCAAGTGAACAAGACGATACTCCCGCTAAAATTCCTGATATGGCAGTAAATATATAGATGAATTTCTTTATCATAATCATTATTCTTTAAAAAGTCAGACTCATATTGAATGTATAAATAGGCTGCATACTACCCGCCAATGTACCACTTTCCGGATCCGATTCCTTATATGAGGTCCACGTAAACAAATTAGAACCCTGAAAAGCAAGCGTCGCATACTTTACAAACGGTAATGTCTTTCTTAAGAAATGAGGTGGCACTCGGTAACGAAGAGAAACCATAGAGAGCTTCAAATAATCACTCTTACCTACTGTCAACGAGTTCGGGTATTGGCTTAAATTGTCTTCTGCTACAGCAGATGTGTAAAAAGGAGTCGGATAAACTTTACCTTCATCTCCCGGTTTAAACCACATTTTATCTGTTTGTCCAGCAACAGCATTTTTATTTGAATCATCTTTATCACGCACATACGAATAGTTAAATTGGTGGATACCACCGTGTACATAATAGAAATCCATATCCAAATCGAATGATTTATAAGAAAGCGATAGTCCAAAACTTCCGCTATATGGAGGCGTAGAATGACCCAATGCTACCACATCTTCAGCAGTCAATGCTTCACTTGCTTGTTTTTCCTTATTACCTTTCACCAGAAAAACAGGATAACCAGTCAAAGGATTAATCCCCAGAGAAGAAGGTCCGTAAATCATATCATACGACTTACCCACCTCATAATCAGGAAGCAATGCTTCTTCAGAGGTATATATTCTATCAGCATAATAAAGATCAATAACTTTGTTACGGTTATAAGCTATATTCCCCCGCAAACTAAGCAACCAATCGTTTGTATCCAACACTTTCATATTCACTCCAAATTCGAAACCTCTATTCTCAAGTATTCCTATATTACGTTTCAATGTAGTATATCCAGTAGAAGACGGAATCGGAACATCCAACAACGCTTGTTCGGTACGACGGTTGTACCAACTCGCCTCTAAAGTGATACGATCAAACAGACCTATATTAATTCCTGCATCAATAGACTTAGTCTGTTCCGGTTTCAGATCTTTATTATAAAGCCCCATTAAGTCAAGTGGACGCTGGTCTTCATAACTGTTAGTAGAATAAGCAAAAGTGGCTACTGTTGAAGAGACAGAGACGCCATTCAAATTGGCAGTATATCCATAAGAAGCTTTTAGGTTCAGACGGGTTAAAACGGGGTTATCCGACAGAAATTCATAATAACTAGGAGTCCAACCAATCCCCACTGCCCAAGCACTGTTCCAGCGTTTGTCGGAAGGCAAAATAGAGGAAGCGTCAGTCTTATAAGTACCATAAAGGTCATAAATATTATCAAAAGTATACCCGACAACAGCACCAAATCCCAACTGGGCATTTTTATCTTTCAACGCCCCCACTTCAGCTTTACGCGTTCCTTGAATAGATTGATTGATAGCAGCCGCAGATTTTATAGTTCCAACCCCATAACCGGTAATAGAAACATTATCCAACTGCGTCAGGTAATAATCTATATTAGCACCTAACGTCAGATTATGTTTCCCTGCATATACATTATTATAAGTCACACGAACATTAGTAGAAACATTGGTTGTCGTATTCTTTGATTTTGAATAAATACCACGTTGAATCTCAGGAACTCCCGTTGTCATTTCCGAATATGCAGTAGAAGGAGTAAATTGTTCTGTCTCGTCCAGCAAAAAATCCAGGCCGGCCACTGCCGCCACATCCAGTCCAGGTAATGGGTTCAAAATCAAACTGCCACTAATACCGGCTGTCTTTGCCGCATCTTCCTGACTGTACTGATTCATCAAATCATTGTAGGTACGTCCCGGATAAGAAACTAATTCGCCACTATCTTTTGTTTCATAAGGATTCAGTTCATAAACCAGTTGAGTAGGGTCCGAGGTTGTACCATTCGGTGTATTTGTCTTAGCATATCCCCCATTTACACTTAGCAATGCATAACCGATATGTCCCAATTTCTGGTCCATATTCATGCGCAAACTCATACGCCGTTTATCATTACCCGGCAAACGCCCTCCCTGTTGAGTATAGTTAGCAGAAACATAATAGGTTGTCTCTTCACTTCCTCCACGAATACTGACATTATGTTTCTGATAAAGACTATTCCGGATAAGTTCATGGAACCAGTCGGTATTAATATTCTTCAATTCATCCAGTTTTTGTTGTCCTGCCGCTATCAGTTGTGGCAAATTCGGATCATCAGCATGATATTTATTATAATAATCTGCACTATATCGGTAACCGGGAGTTTCTACATTTTGCAAACGACGTTCCAGTTCCAGCTTTTCTACAGAATTCATCATAGAAATTCCCCGACGGCCACGAGTAGTTATACCCATATCCAAAGTATAGGTAACCATTGTTTGTCCGCTAATTCCACGCTGGGAAGTTATTTCCAGTACCCCATTAGCAGCTTTTATACCATATAAAGCACAAGCAGCCGCATCTTTAAGTACCTTGATTTCTTTAATATCTTGAGGGTTCAGATTATAAAAAGTTTCCGAGCTTATGACCTTTCCATCCATTACATACAGTGGCTCATTGGTTGTGTTTCCCCTTCGTAAAGAGGAATTTCCCCTGATGCGTATCTCAGGAGCAGAACCCAGTTCTCCTGTATTTGTTACAATCAGCCCCGGTACAGATCCCTGCAAAGCCAAGCCCATATCAATCATCGGCTTACTATTAATACGCCGCATATCGACTTCTTGCACTACACCGGAACGAGCACGAATATCTATCTCGTTAATATTGGCTTTAGCAGTCACAACAACCTCATCCATATTATTAGTGTCGTCCGCCAAAGTTACTTCCAGCTTAGTCTGACCTTTATAAGTGATAGTTTTACGCCGCATACCAATAAACGAAAATTCAATTGATACACCTTGCTCCCATTTACCTGCTAGCACAAACTCTCCTTTTTCATTGGAGACTGTCCCATAAGGAGTATTTTTTACTTTAATGTTTACACCAGCCAAAGGCAAGTTCTGAGAATCATATACGTGTCCGGTTATTCGGTTTTCCCTCACTTGAGCTTGTACTAACATATAGAAAACCATACAAAACCAGAACAGGATTACTCTTTTCACATAATTTTTCATAAGCTCGCGTTTTATTCACTTTTTTGCAAAAAAATAAATAAAAAAGCAAAGTATCAAACGAAACTTATTATATTATATATTTTTAAACATTGGTCAAATAGACAGATTCCTTACTTTTTTCTAAATAAAACAACAGAAAAACTAGCAAAAAACTTCCATAAACCTATGTACAAGCTTTCCTGAATAAAATCTATAATTTTATAAAATTTTCACAAGATCAACAAGCATATCATAAAAAAGGGAAGTTCTCACTTCCCCTCTTTTGCTTTGAATGCCAATGCATACATTCGTATTTGTTTGACCATGGACAACAACCCATTGCTACGTGTAGGTGACAGATGTTCTTTCAACCCTAGATCAGTATTCAAGATTTCATCAGGAGTGTGTCCTGAAAGGACTTTTATCAGCAAGGCAATAATTCCTTTTACAATCAAAGCATCACTTTCCGCCTTAAAAACAATCTTACCGTCTACCTCGTCCGCTTGAAGCCATACTCTGCTTTGACATCCTTCAATCAGATTCTGTTCCGTCTTATATTTTTCTTCAAGCGGTTCCTGCTCATTTCCCAAATCAATAAGTAGTTGATACCGATCCATCCAGTCATCGAAGTCACTGAACTCTGCAATCACTTCGTCTTGTAATTCATTAATTGACATATATATAATTGCTATTTACAAATTTCTAAATACTCTAAATAACAAGGAGATTATTTTTCATTGTAGATTACTTCCAATACAGTCTGCCCGACCGCCTTCAGTGTATTCCTGTCTATATGCTCCATATTATCATTGATAGTATGCCAGGTCGGGGTAAAACCACCTTCCGGATCGGAAGCAATAATATCGATCGTTTTAATACGTGCCAGGCGGTTGATAAACAAATGGTCATCCGTCACCCCTCCTCCGTCTTCATCAATGAACATTTTGCCATATCCCAATTTCTTGGCTGCTTTCCACACCTTTTTATTTATATCCGGCGCAAATCTCTCAGAATATGATTCTTTCAGGAAAACCGTATTTTCGCCACCTACCATATCAAGCAGGATACCAAAACGAGCATTATATCCCTGTACATGAGGGTTACGCGCCCAGTATTGTGCACCCAGACACCATGATTCTTCATTATTCTGGTCATGTGTACCATAATCTTCGGCATCAAGAAAAATAATGTCAATACCAAGTTCCGGCTGCCGTTGATTGACCAAACGGGCTATTTCCAACAGAGCTCCTACTCCGCTTGCACCATCATTCGCTCCCAGAATCGGAGTCTTGTGATTCTTTTCGTCAGGATCGTTATCGGCCCACGGACGTGTATCCCAGTGGGCAAATAAAGCGATTCTTTTTTTACTTTCCGGCTTATAAGAACCGATAATATTTCGCGCTTTCAACAAAGTACCGTTATAAGCAATCAGATCGGCATACTGATCGGTCACCTGCGCACCGAAATCTTTTAATTGCTTAGCCAGATAATTTCCACAAGCTACATGCCCCTTTGTATTAGGAACACGAGGACCAAAATCTACTTGATTCTTTACATACAGATAAGCACTATCTGCATCAAACTGTGGTACATTCACAACTATCTTTTCGTTTTGTTCACTTGTACTATTTGCCTTATTGCCACCTCCGCAGGAGAATGCTGATAATAACAAAAAGGCACTTACCAATACTATCATAATTTTCTTTTTCATCATCCTCTTTTCTATTAAAGTCTCAAAATTAGTCATTTTCATCACAGCATTGTTCAGATGAAATAGATTATTAACAAATAAACTTTAATTCTACATTTTTCTTTCCAACCGTAAACTCTACTTTTGCTCCGTTTATAAGCGGCAAATTATGAGTAACATGCCCTACAGGAAAATTAAAGCAAACGGGGTAATCATACTCTTTTACCAAATCCGCCAGAGCAGCATACAACTCTTTGCCCAGCGAACAATCTTCTTCATATTCCGTAAACTGTCCGACAATCAGTCCAGATAATTTTTCAAGTACACCGCCCAATTTTAGATTATACATCATGCGTTCAATGGCATGAGGTCGTTCGCTGACATCTTCGATAAACAGCACAGTTCCTTCTGCCGGAATATCATAAGGAGTACCGCGCAAACCGTAAGCTACCGCCATATTCCCCCCACGAAGAACCCCCTGCGTACTGCCCTGCTTATTCAACTTATGTTTCTCACAAGTATAAGAAGGCAAGTTTCCGAACAGGATATCTTTCAAATAGTTTGTACACGGATCATCCTCCGGCTCTACCGCAAGATGACGTGCCATTAACGAATGCAACGAAGCATATCCGTTTTTCTGAAACAGATTGTGCAATGCAGTAATATCACTGAAGCCCAACAACCATTTCGGATATTCACGAAATGCCGTAAAATCAATCTTATCTATCAGATGTACAGCTCCATATCCTCCACGACTACTAAGGATAGCTTTCACTTTCGGATCATCCATTGCATCCTGCAAATCTTTCAGACGTTGGCTGATCGTGCCGGCATATCGCCCGGATGAACCTCCGGCGTGCTTTCCCATAACAACTTTCACCCCCCATGATTCAATCCGTTTCTTGGCACCTTTCAGGAATTGTTTGTCTATCTTACTGGAGGGCGATACGATAACTACTTTATCACCTTTCTGCAAAAAAGGAGGAAATTGAATATTCATATATGTTCTTATTTTTTTGACTTCCGTTGATAAAAATGTACCCAGTCCACTTCCATTTCTACCGGAAGATCTTCAGGACCGACCGCTCCGACCCACGAGCCTCCCAATTGCATATCAATCAGCAGGTAAAAAGGCTGATTAAAAGGGTATTGCCCTTCTTCTTTTGTTTGTATGCGAGGATAGGTAAACGTATGCATATCATTGATATAAAATGAAAGGCTGTCCGGATACATTTCTACTGCGTAAACATTGTACCGATCAGGATAAATAGGTCCCGTGGAATGAGACTTTGGATTTTCTGTGATGCCCAATGTGTAGGTATAATGAGAATGAACAGTCTGATAAGCAATTGAATCGTTATTCAAACGTTCCATAATATCAATTTCGCCACCGGACGGCCATGCCGCTTTTTCAGGTAACATCCAGATAGCCGGCCATGCCCCTTTCGCAGCATTCAACTTGGCACAAATTTCAATACGTCCGTTTATAAAAGCTTTCTTGCCTTTTGTATAAACACCGCCCGTCAAATAAGGAGCCGTGTCATTGGGCTGAACCTGATTGACGATACCTCTCAACACCAGTTTGCCTTCACGCATTGCATAACAAGAATCAAAGTCAGTCATGTAATTATTCCAATCCGACTTTCCTCGTGGAATCTTACTCCATACCTTTGAATCAAAATTCTTTTTTTGATTAAAGTTTTCTTTCCAGACCAAGGACCAACCTTCAGGAACCTTCGTCGTCTTGCACGAAACGAACAGCCAACAAAGGAGGATTAAGCTAACAAAAAATAGATTTTTAAACTGTTTCATGTCTTTTTTATTTCATTGGGGGATTCATTTGCAAAAATACAGGAAAAAACGATTCCATGCATATCTATCGACCAAAACAAATAAAATATAGCAAAATGTTACATAATGGATGTAATTTTTCGGATTGCAATCGCTATTTTTTCAATCCTTTTTCTGATATTTGCTAAAAATCTAACGTTATGGAACCTATTCAAAGTTTTGCCCAATTGACGGCTCATCTCAAAAAACTAAATCATAGAAAACGGATTGCCGTAGTCTGTGCCAATGATCCTAACACGGAATATGCTATTACCCGCGCATTGGAAGAAGGAATTGCGGAGTTTCTGATGATCGGAGATTCGGCTATTCTGGAAAAATATCCTACACTCAAACAATATCCCGAATACATAAAAATCATCCATATAGAAGATTCGGACGAGGCAGCACGCGAAGCGGTACGCATTGTCCGTGAGGGAGGAGCAGATATTCTGATGAAAGGAATTATTAATACGGACAACCTGTTGCACGCTATACTTGATAAAGAAAAAGGATTGCTTCCGAAAGGGAAAATTCTTACGCATCTGGCGGTAATGGAAATTCCAACGTATCACAAATTGCTTTTCTTCTCGGATGCTGCCGTTATTCCGCGTCCCACTTTGCAACAACGTATAGAAATGATCTGGTATGCTATATGCACGTGCCGCCACTTCGGTATTGAACAACCACGTATCGCCTTAATCCACTGTACGGAAAAAGTAAGCGCCAAGTTTCCCCACTCACTGGATTATGTAAATATCGTGGAACTTGCCGAAGCCGGAGAGTTCGGAAATGTAATTATTGACGGCCCGCTGGATGTACGTACCGCCTGCGAGCAGGCAAGCGGCGATATTAAAGGTATTGTATCTCCTATCAACGGACAAGCGGATGTGCTGATATTCCCCAATATAGAATCGGGTAATGCATTCTACAAATCTGTGTCCCTGTTTGCACAGGCAGAAATGGCGGGTTTATTGCAAGGACCGATCTGCCCAGTGGTACTTCCGTCTCGTAGTGACTCCGGCTTGTCCAAATATTATAGCATGGCAATGGCTTGCCTGCAAGTCTCAGGAGACTGTGAATGCAGAAAACAAATAAATCAAGTCCCCAATAATTCATAATTCAAAAATCAATATTGATGAAAATTCTAGTTATCAATCCCGGCTCCACTTCGACGAAGATTGCAGTATATGAAAATGAAACTCCGCTACTGGTCCGTAATATCAGCCATACAGTAGAAGAATTATCCGTTTATTCACAAGTGGTAGACCAGTTTGAATTTCGGAAGAATCTGGTACTCCAGGAGTTGGAAGCCAATAAGATACCTTTTGACTTTGATGCAGTCATCGGACGCGGAGGACTGGTAAAACCGATACCGGGTGGAGTATATGAGGTAAATGAAGCCATGAAACGTGATACGGTACACGCCATGCGCACTCATGCCTGTAACCTTGGAGGATTAATTGCAGACAAACTTGCTTCTTCCTTACCCAATTGTCGTGCTTTCATTGCCGATCCGGGAGTAGTGGATGAACTGGAAGATATAGCCCGTATCACAGGCTCACCGTTAATGCCCAAAATTACAATTTGGCATGCCTTGAACCAAAAAGCAATAGCACGCCGCTTCGCCAGAGAGCAGGGAACACAATACGAAGACCTTGATTTAATCATCTGCCATTTGGGAGGTGGTATTTCTATTGCAGTTCACCGCCATGGACGGGCTATTGATGCAAACAATGCGTTGGACGGCGAAGGCCCTTTCTCGCCGGAACGTGCAGGTACACTGCCTGCCGGTCAACTCATCGACCTTTGTTTTAGCGGACAGTTCACCAAAGATGAATTGAAGAAGCGTATTTCCGGACGTGCGGGACTGACAGCTCACTTGGGTACTACCGATGTACCTGTGATTATCAAATCCATAGAAGAAGGAGACAAAAAAGCGGAGCTCGTATTGGACGCCATGATTTATAACGTAGCAAAAGCAATAGGTGGCGCCGCTACTGTACTTTGTGGGAAGATAGATGCTATTCTCCTGACAGGAGGGATTGCTTACTCCGATTATGTCATTTCACGACTCAAAAAACGTATTTCTTTTTTAGCTCCGATCCATATTTATCCCGGAGAAAACGAAATGGAATCATTGGCTTTCAATGCGCTAGGGGCATTGAAAGGAGAACTTCCGATACAAATTTATAAATAACACAAACTTCCCATTCTTGAGTTTCACCGTTTTTATCGTATTGATAAAACACTGATAATCAACATAAATCAATATGTTTCTATCACCCTCAAAGCAAATATATGGAAAAAAACACCTCAACTATTTTTTGCCTTAACGCCCTCTTTTTTTTAAAGGAGGGAGTATTTTTAATAAAAGGGAGCGAAGCCCCCTCGACTTCA
>ENA-UONS01002253-UONS01002253.1-human-gut-metagenome-genome-assembly--contig:-CS19-NODE-2253-length-15686-cov-7.367539_pt1 | contig 15686 bp, 14 predicted proteins | sample MGYA00242458_ERZ724005 | MGnify/ENA metagenome assembly ERZ724005
CGCACCTTCGGTGCTATAAAAAGCTTTTCAAGCTTTTTAACAGGTTTTAGTATGATTTTACGCTTTCACCAGCTCCACCAGCACCTGCACCATCTTTTCCATGGACGGCACGGGGATGAACTCATGGACACCGTGGAAGTTTGCGCCGCCGGTGCACAGGTTGGGGCAGGGGATATCCCGTTCCCAGGACAGACGCGCCCCGTCGGTGCCGCCCCGGATGGGAACGATCACCGGCTCCACGCCCACGGCCTCCATGGCGGCCTTGGCGTTTTCGATCAGCTCCATATGGGGCCGGATTTTCTCCTTCATGTTGTAATAGCTGTCCTTCATGTCCAGGCGGAAGGTGCCCTGGCCCCACTGATCGTTCAGATAGGCGGTCAGCCGCTCCACAAAGGCCTTCCGGGCGTTGAATTTCTCCAGATCGTGGTCCCGGATGATGGCGTGCAGCACCACCTGGCTCTCGTTTCCGGCCAGGTCCGTCACATGATAGAAGCCCTCATAACCCTCCGTGTGGGCGGGAGCCTCCGCCGCAGGCAGCAGGGAGATAAACTGATTGGCCAGCAGAATGGCGTTTTTCATCTTGTTCTTGGCGGAGCCGGGGTGGATGTTCACGCCCTCCACCGTCAGGGTCACGGCGGCGGCGTTGAAGTTCTCATACTCGATCTCTCCCAGCTCGCCGCCGTCCACGGTGTAGGCCGCCCGGGCGGGGAACTTTTCCGGATCAAAGTGATCGGTGCCCTTGCCCACCTCCTCGTCGGGGGTGAAGCACACGGCGATGGCCCGGTGCGGGACCTCCGGATGGGCCAGCAGGTATTCGCAGGCGGTGACGATCTCCGCCACGCCGGCCTTGTCATCGGCTCCCAGCAGGGTGGTGCCGTCGGTGACGATCAGCTCCTGGCCGATGTACCGCTCCAGGAAGGGGAAGTCCTTCACTTTCAGGCATCCGGCCTTCTTCAGGGGCAGGTCCCCGCCCTGATAGGTGACGATCTCCGGATGGATGTCCGCCCCGCTGACGGCGGGGGAGGTGTCCATGTGGGCGATGAGGCCCAGGGCCGGAGCCTGGCACCCGGGGGTGGCGGGCAGCAGGGCATACACATAGCCGTTGTCGTCCATGTGGGCCCCCTCCAGGCCCAGCTCTGCCAGCTCCTGGGCCAGATACCGGCCCAGCACCCGCTGGTGGGCAGTGGTGGGCACGGTGTCCGACGTCTCGCTGGAGGTGGTGTCGAAGGACACATATTTCAGAAAACGCTGGGTAACTTCCATGATGGTTTCCCTCCGTAAATTGGATTTGCCCCCAGTATAACACACCCGCCGCCCCGCCGTCAATCCGGGGGGAACCAGGCGCTTTGCAGGGACCAGTCCGGTTTCTGCTCCCGGAACAGGGCGTCTACGGCGGCCCGGTATTCGGGGAGGTTCTTTGCCTTGCGCATACGCTTGAGATACGGCTCCGGCCGGGCGAACCCGGCGGACAGGTAAGCCCACAGCTCCCACATCCGGTGCATCACCGGCTGGTCACCGGACAGCCGCTGGCGGTAGGCCTCCAGCAGGCGGTCGTGATAGGTCCGCAGCTCCTGCGCCGAGGCGGCGGGGCCGCCCCGCAGACGCCGCAGCAGAGCGGGGTCCCGCATCAGGCCCCGGCCCAGCATCGCCGCGTCCGTTCCGGGATAATCCCGGCACAGGGCGGCGGCGTCCTCCGGCGTGAAAATGTCGCCGTTATACACCGCCGGCCAGGGGCCGGATACGGCGGCCCAGGCGTCCCGGTGGGGGACACCCTTGTAAAACTCCTTCTGGATCCGGGGGTGGACGATCAGCTCCGACAGGGGATACTTGCGATAGATCGCCAGCAGGCCCGGCCACTCGGCCGGGTCATTTTTCCCGATGCGGGTCTTGACGGACACGGACATCCCCCGGGGCAGTCCGGCGAAGATCTCCTCCAGGCAGTGGTCCAGCTCCTGGGGATAGGCCAGCAGGCCCGAGCCCTTGCGCTTGGCGGCCACGGTGCCCGCCGGACAGCCCAGGTTGAAGTTGATCTCCCGATAGCCCCGGGCGTACAGCTCACCGGCGGCCCACAGGAAGTGCTCTGCCCGGTTGGTCAGCAGCTGGGGCACCACATACAGCCCGGCGTTGTGGGCCGGGTCGATCTCGTCCAGCTCCTTGCGCTGGAAGGTGCGGGTGGCGTTGGGGGAAAGAAAGGGCGTGAAGTATTTGTCCGCCGGGCCGAACAGGGCGGCGTGGACCTGCCGCCACAGGTAACCGGTAAGCCCCTCCATGGGGGCGGCGTAGAGCTTATTCATGAAATTCTCCCTCCAGACACATGGCGAGGGTCACGCCCGGCACCGGTTCGGCGGCGACGCCCGGCAGAAGGTCCGCCGCCGTTTCCGGCCGGTGCAGAAGCGCCAGTTTCCCCTGCCGGGACAGCCGCTTCACGGCGTATTCCAGACGCAGGGCTTCTCCCCGGCCCTCCGTGCGCCAGACACCGGCCAGCTCCCGGGGCGGATGGGACCGGGTATACCGGGCGCAGGCGGCACCGCCGTCCCGGTGCTGCCGCATCCGGCGGCACAGGTCCGCCGCCGTGCCGGTATACAGGGTGTCGTCCCGGCACCAGAGCATATAGACATAGTACATCCCCTCACCTCACTGCCCCCAGCATACCACGATCCGCCGCCGGGCGCAACGGTCACGCCGGGGGATCGTCGTGAAATTCGATGAATTTCAGGGCGTACAGGTCGCAGCCGGTGGAGAAATCCCCCTGCCGCAGCACCAGATAGTCCGTGCCCACGGCCTCCAGGATGCCCTCCTGCCGCACCAGGCGGCACGAGCCCACCAGGAAGCTGGCGGACGCGCGGCGGCCGATGTTCCGGCCCAGCAGGTCCCGCAGGGAGCCGCCGCCGGAGTCAGAGGCGTTATGTATGTTCATGGCGCACCTCACGCATACAGATTCCCTGCCGTTTCTCCGGCGCGGGTACTCCATCCTATGCCGCCGCCGCGGAAGGGGGAACGGTTTTTGCCCCGGGAGGGCGGAATCGGTCTTGCAAAACCGGGAAAACTTGGGTATAATAGTTTAAATAAACTGCGGTATTGTGCCGCCAGAGCTAAAGAGGAACAACAAATGAGCACCATCATCACCTCCGTGGACCGGCACAGCCCGGCGGAGCGGGCCGGAATCGCCACCGGGGAGCAGCTGCTGACCATCAACGGCCACGAGATCATCGACGTGCTGGACTATCGCTTTTACGGCTACGATACCGACTGCCGCCTGGAGCTGCGGGAGCCCTCCGGCACCGTGCGGACCGTGTCCCTGCGCAAGCCCGAGGGCCGGGACCTGGGCCTGAATTTCGACACCGTTCTGATGGACGAAATGCGCTCCTGCGCCAACCACTGCATTTTCTGCTTTGTGGACCAGATGCCCCCCGGTATGCGAAAGACCCTGTATTTCAAGGACGACGACGCCCGGCTGAGCTTTCTCCAGGGGAACTACATCACCCTGACCAACCTGACGGAGCGGGAGGCCCAGCGGATCATCGACCTGCGCATCAGCCCCATCAACGTGTCCGTTCACACCACGGACCCACAGCTCCACTGCACCATGCTGGGGAATAAGAACGCCCTGCGGTCCCTGGACTATATCCGGGCCTTCTGCAAGGCGGGAATCGTGATGAACGGCCAGATCGTGGTGTGCCCCGGCTGGAACGACGGGGACCAGCTGCGCCGGACCCTCCGGGACCTGACGGAGATGCAGTTTTCCAGCTGCTCCCTGGTGCCGGTGGGCATCACCAAATACCGCCAGGGCCTGGCTAAGCTCCGGCCGGTGGACGCGGCCACCGCCGCCGAGATCATCGACATCGCCGACGAATACGGCCGGGAGAATCTGAAGCGCTTCGGCACCCGGCGCTTCTTCTGCGCCGACGAGCTGTATCTGCGGGCGGGCCGTCCCCTGCCCCGGGCAGAGTATTACGAGGGCTACCGCCAGCTGGAAAACGGCGTGGGCCTCATGCGCTCCCTGGAGGACGATTTTCTGGCGGGGCTGGCCACGGTGGACGTGCCTGCGCGCTTCTCCCCTTTCACCATCGCCACCGGCACGGCGGCGGCCCCGTTTCTCCGGGGCCTGGTGCAGCGGGCCATGGGAGACTATCCCGGCCTGCGGGGCCAGGTCATCGCCGTGGAAAACGACTTCTTCGGCCACACCATCGACGTGGCGGGCCTGCTTACCGGGCAGGATATCTCCGCCCAGCTGCGGGGCCGGGACCTGGGGGACCGGGTGCTGATCCCCATCCACATGATGCGCCATGGCGAAACCGTGTTTCTGGACGACTACACCGTGGAGCGTCTGAGCCGGGAGCTGGGCGTTCCCGTCCAGGTGGTGGACGAGGACGGCTTCGCCCTGGTGGACGCCATGTTCGCGGCGGAATGACCGCCGCATCCAATATAGAAGGAGGTACCCCCTATGTCCAAGCCCCTGATCGCCATCGTGGGCCGCCCCAACGTGGGCAAGTCCATGCTGTTCAACAAAATCATCGGGCGGCGTCTTTCCATTGTGGAGGACACCCCCGGCGTCACCCGGGACCGCATTTACGGCGAGTCCGACTGGAACGGCCGCAAGTTCACCCTGGTGGACACCGGCGGCATCGAGCCCAATACGGATAACGAGATCCTGGCCTTCATGCGCCAGCAGGCCCAGATCGCCATCGACAACGCCACCGTCATCGTCCTGGTGACGGACATCAAAACCGGCATGACCGCCGCCGACCAGGAGGTGGCGGGGATGCTGCAGCGGTCCAAGAAGCCCATTGTCCTGGCAGTGAACAAGATGGACTCCACCGGCCCCGCCGACCCGGAGTTCTATGAGTTTTACAACCTGGGTCTGGGCGACCCCATCGCCGTGTCCGCCGTCCACGGCCACGGCACCGGCGACCTGCTGGACGCCTGCCTGCAATACTTCCCGCCGGAGACCGACGAGGAGGAGGACAGCGACGTGATCCAGGTGGCCATCATCGGCAAGCCCAACGTGGGCAAGTCCAGCCTCACCAACCGGATTCTGGGGGAGCAGCGGGTCATCGTCAGCGATGTGGCCGGTACCACCCGGGACGCCATCGACAGCTACTTTGAAAACGCCACCGGCAAGTATAACTTCATCGACACCGCCGGTATGCGCAAAAAGTCCAAGGTGGACGACGCCATCGAGAAATACAGCGTCCTCCGGGCCACCATGGCCATTGAGCGCAGCGACGTGTGCCTCATTATGATCGACGCCCAGGACGGCGTCACCGAGCAGGACACCAAGGTGGCGGGCCTGGCCCACGAGGCCGGAAAGGCCTGCATCATCGTGGTGAACAAGTGGGACCTGGTGGAAAAGGACGGCAAGACCATGGACCGCATGCGGGAGGACATCCGCCGGGACCTGAGCTATATGACCTACGCCCCCATCGTGTTCATCTCCGCCATGACCGGCCAGCGGGTCAGCCGCCTGTTTGAGCTGATCAACTACGTCCGGGAGCAGGCCTCCATGCGCATCACCACCGGAATGCTCAACTCCGTTCTGGCCGATGCCCAGACCCGGGTCCAGCCCCCCACGGACAAGGGCCGCCGCCTGAAGATCTACTATATGACCCAGGTGGGCATCCGCCCGCCCCACTTCGTGGTGTTCTGCAACGACAAGAAGCTGTTCCACTTCTCCTATCGCCGGTATCTGGAAAATCAGATCCGCAGCGTGTTCGGCCTGGAGGGCACGCCCATCATTATGACCGTGCGCCAGAAGGGCGAGGAGAATAGCTGAGTTGTCTGTGGTATTTACTGTGGCCCTGACGCTGCTGGTGTCGTATCTGCTGGGCTGCTTCAACGGGTCAGTGATGACCTCCCATTTCATTATCCGGGATGATGTCCGCCAGCACGGCAGCGGCAACGCGGGCCTGACCAATTTCTACCGGACCTACGGCGCCCGGTACGCCCTGTGCGTCATCGTCTGCGACATGGGCAAAACCGTTCTGGCCTGCCTCATCGGCGGGTATCTGATGCACTGGGTGGCAGGCGACTGGACCCTGGGCCTGCTGATCGCGGGCATCGGCTGCGAGCTGGGGCACATGTTCCCGGTGTTCTTCGGCCTGCGGGGCGGCAAGGGCATCCTCTCCGGCGGCGTGCTGGTGCTGATGCTGGACTGGCGGGTGGCTCTGATTGCCTGGGGCCTGTTTGCGGTGCTGTGGCTGACCACCCGGTATGTGTCCCTGGGCTCCGTAGCCGCCACGGCCAGCATGCCGGTGTCGGTTTTCCTGCTGATGGGCCACAATTGGCTGTATACCGTCCTGTCTGCGGCGGTGGCGGCCCTGGTGATCTGGTGCCACCGGGGCAATATCCGGCGGCTTCTCACCGGCACCGAAAAGAAATTCCAATGGCACGTCGATCCCCTGGACGGCGGCAACAAATAAAAGAAAGAGAGAGAACCTATGAAACACAATCAGATGCGTCAGGTGGTGCTTCCCATTCTGGCGGCCTTTATCTGGGGCACGGCCTTTGTGGCCCAGGACGTCTGCGCCGACGCCATGGGCGCGTTTACCTTCAACGGCACCCGGTATTACATCGCCGTGCTGTCCCTGCTGGTGGTTCTGGCCGTCTCAAGCGGCTTCAAGAAGGACCGGCCCCAGGTCACCCCTGAGGAGAAGAAGGCCCAGCGCAGGCAGCTGTGGCTGGGCGGCTTCTGCTGCGGCACAGTGCTGGCAATTGCCTCCAACTTCCAGCAGGCGGGCCTGGTGGCCGGTACCGACGGCGGCAAGGCCGGGTTCATCACCGCCCTGTATGTGGTGCTGGTGCCGGTGTTCGGCCTGTTCTTCCGCCGGAAGGTCAGCCTGCCGGTGTGGATCGCCGTGGCCCTGTCCGTGGGCTCTCTGTACCTGCTGTGTATCAAGGGCAGCTTCTCCCTGGCCCCCGGCGACCTGCTGGTGCTGGTATGTGCCATATGCTTTTCCGTACATATCCTGGTGATCGACCATTTCACCGCCACCTGTGACGGTGTGAAGCTCAGCTGCCTGCAATTCCTGTTTGCCGGCACCTGGTCCACCATTCTGGCCCTGTTTTTCGACACCATCAGCCTCCAGGTGCTGCTGAACTGCATCTGGCCCCTGCTGTATGTGGGCGTGTTCTCCTGCGGCGTGGGCTATACCCTGCAGATCCTGGCCCAGAAGGACTCCAACCCCACGGTGGTCACCATCCTGCTGAGCCTGGAGAGCGTGTTCGCCGTCATCGCCGGCGCCGTTGTCCTGCACCAGCAGATGACCGCCCGGGAATATCTGGGCTGCGTGCTGATGTTCGCGGCGGTGGTCCTGGCTCAGATCCCCATGCCTCAGAAAAAGGCCCGATAAAAGATGACGCCCCCGGTTTTATGGCAAAACCGGGGGCGATTTTTATGCGGTTATGCGGTTAGTTGGCGATGCCGTGGTGGACGGGCTTGGTGGCGGGGGTGATGGGCTGGATGCTGTAGCCATTGGCCAGGCAGTAGCGGATGATATCCGGCAGGGCGTCGGCGGTGGTGCCCTTGGCCCCGGCGTCGTGCATCAGCACCACGTTGCTGCGGCCATGGCGCAGGGCGGAGGTGACGTTGTTATAGATCTGGCCGGAGGAGGCGGGGGTACCGGCGGCGTCACCGCTGGACACATTCCAGTCAAAATAGGTGAAGCCCTCCGCCTGGACCCGCTGGGCCAGACGGCTCATGATGCCCATGCTGTACTGGCGGCTGACGGTGTTGGAGCTGCCGCCGGGGAAGCGGATGATGGCGGCTTCATACCCGAAATCCGAACGGAGCCGGTCCCGCAGACGGTAGATGTTCTGCATGAAGGCCTCGTCGCTCTTATAAATGGCAGCGTAGTCGTGGGAGTAGCCGTGGATGGCCACGGTGTGGCCCTCATCGATCATCCGGCGGATCAGGGCCTTGCCGGACTCCCCATAGTTGACGATGAAGAAGGTGGCGTGGACGTTATACGCCTTCAGGGTATCCAGCACCCGGGGGGTCACCCGGTCGCTGGGGCCGTCGTCGAAGGTCAGGTACACGGGGCTTCCGCCGGAGGAGTTCTCATACACCGACACCTGCCGGGTGGCGGTGGCGGTGTTGCCGGCCTTGTCGGTGACGGTATAGGTCAGGGTATAGACCCCGGGGGAGGCGGTGTTCACCATACCGGCCCGGGTGACGGAGGCGGTCAGATCGCCGTCGGCGTCGTCCTGGGCGGTGTAGCCCGGCTCCTGATAGGTGCCGCCCAGGGGAACGAACAGCTCCCGCTGGCCGGACAGGGTGATCACCGGGGCCACGATGTCCCGGACCGTCACCCGGCGGGTGGCGGCGGCGGCGTTTCCGGCTTTGTCGGTGACGGTGTAGGTCAGGGTGTGGATGTCGCCGGAGGCTTTGTCCGTTACCTGGATGGAGGCGGTCAGGTCGCCGTCACAGCGGTCCCGGGCGGTGGCTCCCGGATCCTGGAACAGGTCATAGCGGGAGACGGTGACCTCCGCCTGGCCGGTGAGGGTCAGCTCCGGGGCCTCCCGGTCCTCCACATGGACCAGGCGCTTTGCGGTATAGCTGCGGCCCCGGAAGTCCGCCTGATAGGTCAGGGTATAGTCCCCGGGGACGTCGGTGTCCACCTTGCCCTCCACGGTGACGGCGGCGTCGGTGGGGTCGCCGCCCCGCAGCAGCCGGGCCCCGGGGTCCGTGTAGGCGGCGAAGGCGGCGATGTGCTCCTCCGTCCGGCCGTTGAGCTGCATATGGGTGGGCGGCAACAGAATAAAATAGCCCCGGACCAGGCTCAGCACGCCGATGACGGCGGCTGCCAGCAGCAGGGCTCCCCCTGCGGCCAGGGCGGCAATGGTTTTCTTTTTCATGAGAAGGTCCCCCTAAATCGATTCTGTTTTATATTGTAGAAAACCGTCGGGGGAAAAGCAAGAACGATTCGATTACAAGACGGTAACAAATGATTACGAAAAAATTTTATCCGCGAAAGTGCGGGGTCATCCCGGCAGTGCAGTAAAGCGGCGGGGGCCGGGGGTTCCGGATTTGGCCGGGACGGTGAGCCGGAGGAAACTTTTGGGGGGGGCATTATAAAAAAGCACAAAAGGAGTAGGCAAAACCATTCTTTTTTTCGATGAATTGACAGATTTGCGGCAATCGAATATAATATTGAATTGGAATAATCGTAATACAAGACAGGAGGCAGCATATGGCATTTTATGATGTGGACAACGCGATGACGGTGAAGCTGGACTATGAACTGCCGAAGGTCCCCGCCTTCCGGGAGGGGATCCGCCGGGCCCCCAGGCGGGAGGCGCATCTGTCCGAGGCGGACAAGGCCCTGGCCATCCGCAACGCCCTGCGGTATATCCACCCGGACCACCATCTGCAGATGGCCCGGGAGTTTGCCCGGGAGCTGGAGGAGCACGGCCGGATCTACGGCTATCGCTTCCGGCCGGAGGGGGAACTGCACGGCAAGCCCATCGACCAGTATCGGGGCAACTGCATAGAGGCCAAGGCCTTCCAGGTGATGATGGACAACAACCTGGACTTCGACGTGGCCCTGTACCCCTATGAGCTGGTGACCTACGGCGAGACGGGGCAGGTGTGTCAGAACTGGATGCAGTACCGGCTCATCAAGAAATATCTGGAGGTCATGACGGACGAGCAGACCCTGGTGGTCATGTCCGGCCACCCCCTGGGGCTGTTCCACAGCCATAAGCTGGCCCCCCGGTGCATCATCACCAACGGCCTGATGGTGGGCGCCTTTGACGACCAGAAGAACTTCAACCGCGCCGCCGCCCTGGGCGTGGCCAACTACGGCCAGATGACGGCAGGCGGCTGGATGTATATCGGCCCCCAGGGCATCGTCCACGGGACCTTCAACACCCTGCTCAACGCCGGACGGCTGAAGCTGGGGATCCCCGCCGACGGGAACCTGGCCGGGCGGCTGTTTGTATCAGCGGGTCTGGGCGGTATGAGCGGCGCCCAGGGCAAGGCGGCGGAGATCGCCGGGGCCGTGTCCATCATCGCAGAGGTGGACGACTCCCGCATCGAGACCCGGTATACCCAGGGGTGGGTCAGCCAGCGCACCGACAGCCTGGAGGAGGCGTTGGCCATGGCCCGGCGGCACCTGGCGGACCGGACCCCCTGCGCCATCGCCTATCACGGCAACGTGGTGGACCTGCTGGAATACCTGTACAAAAACGATGTGCACGTGGACCTGCTCAGCGACCAGACCTCCTGCCACGTCCCCTATGACGGCGGGTACTGCCCCCAGGGGCTGACCTTCGCCCAGCGGACGGAGATGCTGGACCATGACCCGGAGAATTTCCGGAAGCTGGTGGACAAATCCCTGCGGCGGCACTATGAGATGATCTGCCGGTTCCATGACCGGGGGACGTATTTCTTCGACTATGGCAACAGCTTCCTGAAGGCCGTGTTTGACGCGGGGGTCACGGAGGTGTGCCGCAACGGGGAGAACGACCTGGACGGGTTCGTGTTCCCCTCCTATGTGGAGGACATTCTGGGGCCGTGCCTGTTCGACTTCGGCTACGGGCCCTTCCGGTGGTGCTGCCTGTCCGGCCGCAGCGAGGACCTGGACAAGACCGACGCCGCGGCGGCGGAGTATATCCTGGCCCACAACCGGCGGTATCAGGACTATGACAACTATGTGTGGGTCCGGGACGCCAAGCGCAACCGCATGGTGGTGGGCACCCAGTGCCGCATCCTGTATCAGGACGCCATGGGGCGCATGAACATCGCGCTGAAGTTCAACGAGATGGTGCGCAACGGCGAGATCGGCCCCGTGATGCTGGGCCGGGACCACCACGACACCGGGGGAACGGACTCCCCCTTCCGGGAGACCTCCAACATCAAGGACGGCTCCAATATCATGGCGGACATGGCAACCCAGTGCTACGCCGGCAACGCCGCCCGGGGCATGAGCCTGATCGCCCTGCATAACGGCGGCGGCGTGGGCGTGGGGAAGGCCATCAACGGCGGCTTCGGCATGGTGCTGGACGGCTCGGAGCGGGTGGACACCATCCTGCGCATGAGCATGCCCTGGGACACCATGGTGGGCGTGGCCCGGCGCAGCTGGGCCCGGAACGACAACGCCGTCACCACGGCCATGGAGTATAACCGCCTGTACGCCGGGCAGGATCATATCACCCTGCCCTATACCGCGCCGGAGGACGACGACATCATCGCTGCCGTGCTGCACGGGGCCCGGTAAGGAGGGGCTATGACCACCTATATCACAAACATTGGCCTGCTGGCCACCCCCCGGGGGGATTCCGCCCGGCGGGGGCGGCAGCAGGGGGAGATCACCCTGCTGCGGGACGCCTGGGTGGCCGTGGAGGGCGGAAAAATCGCCGCCGTGGGACAGGGACAGCCTGCCCCGGAGGACGGCGACATCCTTCTGGACGCCGGAGGGCGGCTGATGACCCCGGGACTGGTGGACGCCCATACCCACCTGATCTTCGGCGGCTGGCGGCAGAATGAGCTGGGGCATAAGCTCCGGGGCGTGCCGTATCTGGACATTCTGGCCCAGGGAGGCGGCATTCTGTCCACCGTCCGGGCCACCCGGGCGGCGTCGGAGGAGCAGCTGGCGCACAAGGCGGAAGCGGTCCTGGCGGAAATGCTGCGGATGGGCGTGACCACCTGCGAGGCAAAAAGCGGCTACGGCCTGGAGCCGGAGCAGGAATACAAGCAGCTGCGGGTGATCCGGCGGCTGAACGAGACGCAGCCGGTGGAGCTGGCGGCCACGTTTATGGGGGCCCACGCCCTGCCGGAGGAATACCGGGAGCGGCGGGAGGACTATATCCGCCTGCTGTGCCGGGAGATGATCCCCTGCGCGGCCCGGGAGGGCCTGGCGGAGTTCTGCGACGTGTTCTGCGAGGAGGGCGTGTTCACCGCCCGGGAGAGCCGGACCATCCTGGAGGCGGGACTGGCCCACGGGCTGCGGCCCAAGGTCCACGCCGACGAGATCGCCGCCATCGGCGGCTCCCAGCTGGCGGGGGACATCGGGGCCATCAGCGCCGAGCACCTGATTGTGTGCCCGCCGGAGGGGATCCGGAGTCTGGCGGCGGGAGGCACCGTGGCGTGCTGTCTGCCGGCCACCAGCTTCTATCTGGGGGCGGCCTATGCCCCGGCCCGGGAGATGATCGGGGCCGGAGTGCCGGTGGCGGTGGCCACGGACTTCAATCCCGGGTCCTGCCCCGGCAGCAGTCTGCAGCTGGCCATGAACATCGCGTGCCTGAAGTACCGGATGACACCGGAGGAGGTGCTGACGGCGGTGACGCTGAATGCCGCCGCCGCCATCGGCCGGGCCGGAACCATCGGCTCCGTGGAGCCGGGGAAGCAGGCGGATCTGCTGCTGTGGAACGCGCCGGACCTGGACTATGTGTGCTATCGGTTCGGCAGCAACCTGGTGGGCACGGTGATGAAGAAGGGACGGATCGTGCATGAGGAGTAGGAGGAACGGAACATGATCTATATCAACGGAAACGACCTGACCATTGAACAGGTCATCGCCGTCTCCCGGCAGGGGGAGACGGCGGCCATCGCGCCGGATGCCAGAGAGCGCATCAACGCCGCCCGGGCCTATGTGGACCGGAAGCTGGCGGACAAGGCCGTGGTATACGGCCTGACCACCGGGTTCGGCAAGTTCTCCACGGTGTTTGTGCCGGAGGAGGAGACGGCCCAGCTGCAAAGGAATCTGATCATCTCCCACGCCTGCGGCATGGGGGAGCCTCTGGACACCCGGGTGGTGCGGGCGGCTATGCTGCTGCGGCTGAACGCCCTGGCCCGGGGCAATTCCGGCATCCGCCTGTCCACCATGGAGACGCTTTTGCAGATGCTGAACCGGGGGGTCCATCCGATCATCCCGGAGAAGGGGTCCCTGGGAGCCAGCGGCGACCTGGCGCCCCTGTCCCACATGGTGCTGGTGATGCTGGGCGAGGGCGAGGCGGAGTATCAGGGCCGGGTGATGCCGGGCCGGGAGGCCATGGCCGCCGCCGGTATCGACACCATCCAGCTGGCCGCTAAGGAGGGCCTGGCTCTGATCAACGGCACCCAGATCATGACGGCCATCGCCTGCCAGGCGGTGTATGACGCCCGGGACCTGGCCAAAACGGCGGATATCGCCGCCGCCATGACCTGCCAGGCCCTGCACGGTATCCGGAAGGCCTTCGATCCCAAGGTGCACGTCCTGCGGGGCCAGCCGGGGCAGATCACCGCGGCGGAGAACCTGCGGCGGCTGCTGGAGGGCAGCGGGCTGTCCTCCGACCTGAACCCGGACAAGGTGCAGGACGCCTACGCCATCCGCTGCACGCCCCAGATTCACGGGGCCAGCCGGGACGCCATCGGCTATGTGTGGGGCGTGGTAAGCCGGGAGATCAACGCCGTCACCGACAACCCCCTGATCTTCCCGGCGGAGGACGAGGCCATCTCCGGCGGCAATTTCCACGGGCAGCCGGTGGCCCTGGCCATGGACTTTCTGGGCATCGCCCTGGCGGAATATGCCAACGTGTCGGAGCGGCGGCTGGAGCGGCTGGTGAATCCGGCCCTGTCCGTGGGGCTGCCGGCCTTCCTGACCAGACACGGCGGGGTACACTCGGGTTTCATGATCGCCCAGTACGCCGCGGCGTCCATGGTGTCGGAGAGCAAAATCTACGCCCATCCGGCATCGGTGGACTCCATCCCGTCGTCGGCCAACCAGGAGGACCACGTCAGCATGGGCACCACCGCCGCCCGGAAGGCGCTGATGATCCTGGACAACAGCCAGAAGGTGCTGGGCATCGAGCTGTTCGCCGGGGCCCAGGCGGCGTGGCTGCGGGGCGAGGACGGACTGTCCCCGGCCACCCGGGCGGTATACGACCGCATCCGCCAGGCGATTCCGCCGGTGGACCAGGACGTGGTGATGCACCCGCTGATGGTGCAGGCGGATGAGCTGGTGAAGGCTCACGCCATTTCCCGGGCGGCGGAGGCCGTCTGCGGAGAGCTGCAGTAAATTTCCCCCAGGGCGGGGCCTGTGGGCCCCGTCCCGGGAAGCGCATAAAAAGAGAGGACAGGGAGGAAAAAACATATGATGAAGCTTGTGGAATGCATCCCCAATTTCAGCGTCAGCCGGGAGCGGGACGAGGCCGCTTTCAACGCCCTGGTGGAGACCGCCCAGGCCGTGGCCGGGTGCACGGTGCTGGACGTGCAGTCCGACGGCACCCACAACCGCTGCGTGTTCACGCTGGTGGGGTCCCCGGAGGGCATCGGCGAGGCGGCGTTCCGGCTGGCCAAGCGGGCCATGGAGGTCATCGACATGACCAAACACCAGGGCGCTCATCCCCGGATGGGGGCCACGGACGTGATTCCCTTTGTGCCCACCATGGACATGACCGTGGAGGAGTGCGTGGAGCTTTCCCGGCAGGTGGCCCAGCGCATCTGGGAGGAGCTGGGGATTCCCAGCTTCCTGTATGAGGAGTCGGCCACGGCTCCGGGGCGGGTGAACCTGGCCAAGATCCGGAAGGGGCAGTTCGAGGGAATGCCCGAGAAGCTGCTGGAGCCGGAATGGGCCCCGGATTTCGGAGAGCGGAAAATTCACCCCACCGCCGGGATCATCGCCATCGGCGCGCGGATGCCGCTGGTGGCCTTCAACGTGAATCTGGACACGGACAACGTGGAGATCGCCAAGTCCATTGCCAAGGCCATCCGGGGCTCCTCCGGCGGGTTCAGGTACTGCAAGGCCATCGGCCTGCTACTGGAGGACCGGAACGTGGCCCAGGTGTCCATGAACATGGTGAACTATGAGGGGACGCCGCTGTACTACGCCTATGAGATGATCCGGGCCCTGGCGGACCGGTGGGGCGTGCGCATCATCGGCACGGAGCTGGTGGGTCTGACCCCGGCCAAGGCGCTGATCGACTGCGCGGAATACTACCTGAAGCTGGAAAACTTCGACTGCCACAAGCAGGTGATGGAGTATCACCTGGTGGGGATGGAATAAGGAGGACGCTATGCAGCTTGCTGAATTGACGGTGCGGGGGTTTGCGGACCTGCTGGGTTCCGACGCGCCCGCGCCCGGCGGCGGCTCCGCCGCCGCTCTGGCCGGGACCTTGGGGGCGGCGCTGACCGCCATGGTGGGGTCCCTGACCGTGGGACGGAAAAAATACGCCGAATTTGACGGCCTAGCCCGGGAGACTCTGGAGAAGGCCCAGGACCTGGAGCACCGGTTCCTGGACGTGATGGAGCGGGACACGGAGGCCTTCAACGCGGTGTCCGCCGTGTTTGCCATGCCCAAGGGCACGGACCAGGAGAAGGAGGCCCGGGCCGCAGCCATGCAGGAGGCCCTGCAGGGCTGCACAAAGACGCCCTTTGAGATGATGGAGCTGTCTCTGGAGGCGCTGCGGCTGACGGGTGGGCTGGTGGACCGGTCCAACGCCAGCGCCGCCAGCGACCTGGGCTGCGCGGCCCTGCATCTGGGGTCCGCCGTACAAGGGGCGTGGCTGAACGTGCTCATCAACCTGGGGAGCATCCGGGACGCGGCTTTCGCTGCCCAGTACCGCACCCGGGGGCAGATTCTGCTGGACGAGGCCCTGCCTCTGGCGCAGAGCATCTATGCCCGGGTGCTGAAAACGGTGCAGTGAGGCAAAACGGTCAAAGAGCTTTTGGAACATCTGAAAAAATCTCCGGCGCTGCTGCGCCGGAGATT
>ENA-UONS01002255-UONS01002255.1-human-gut-metagenome-genome-assembly--contig:-CS19-NODE-2255-length-15674-cov-7.377617_pt1 | contig 15674 bp, 18 predicted proteins | sample MGYA00242458_ERZ724005 | MGnify/ENA metagenome assembly ERZ724005
AACTGAGTTACATAAAAAAATCGGCGATTAGCCTTGAATAATGAACCTGTTTTTGTGCATTTTGTCAATGTCGTCCGCGGGCGGCACCGTATTGACATTTTGCAGGCAATAATATATAATTAAAGCAGTATTGAGGAAGAGAGGTAACAAAATGAAAATAAAGGATGGATTCATGCTGCGTAAGGTCGGCGGACAGTATGTCGTTGTCGCGTTCGGCGAGGCGAGCCGCAGCTTCAACGGGATAATAAGGCTCAACGAAACGGGAAAATTCCTGTGGGAGCAGCTCTCCGCCGACAAGTCCGAGGAGGAGCTGCGAAAGGCGCTCACCGAGGAATACGACGTGACCGGCGCGCAGGCGGCGACAGACGTCGCGGAGTTCGTCGGCGCACTGAAAAAGGCGGCGCTGCTTGCCTGAGACGTTCAGCCTTGCGGAATACGCGGACATTATACGCGAGGTGCTTGACAGCGGCGGGGAGTTTACGCTTTTTCCGCGCGGCACGAGTATGCTGCCGCTCATCGTCGAGGGGCGCGACAGCGTGACCCTTGAGAAACGTCCGCCGAAAACCGGAGATATAGCGTTCTATCAGCGGGCGGACGGCTCGTTTGTGCTTCACCGCGCGATCGCTTTCAACGGGGATACATACACCATGTGCGGCGATAATCAGACGGCGCCCGAGCAGGGAATAGAGCCGCGGCAGGTCATTGCCTCCGTGAAATATGTCACCCACAGGGGAAAGCGCACCGACGGAAGTCTCGGGTATAAGATATACCTGCTGCTCTGGCGCAGCTTTTTTGTGCGCAGGGTGTATTTCAGGCTGCGGAGGTTGTTTCATGGGTCGTAAAAAAATTGACAGGACAGCCCTGAGGCAGCTTTTCGGGCTTACGCGCGGAAAACGCGGCGCGCTGCTTGTCGTCATCATCGGAAACGCGCTGTTTGCAGTCTCGGGCGCGGCTTTCGCGCTTTTCTGCAGGGGCGTTATCGACGCCGCCACGGCAGGCGACAGCGGAGGGATAATCGCGTATGCGCTTCTTCTTTGCGGAGTGGTGCTGCTTCAGCTCGCGCTGAGGCTTATATGCAATATGCTGTCGGAAAAAGTCCGCGCGGCCATCGAGACCGAGCTGCGCGGAGAAATGTTCGGCGGCCTGCTTTCCGCAGAGCTTTCGGATATTTCGGGCTATCACACGGCGGAGCTTGTGAACAGAATGTTTTCCGACGTCAGGATATGCGCGGAGGGCGCGGCGAATATTCTTCCGTCGGCGGTAAACCTTGTCACGCAGCTTCTCTGCGCGGGGGTGCTGATGATCGTGCTTCAGCCGTGGTTCGCGGCGGTATTCGCGGCGGCGGGGATAATGGTGTTTGCGGTACTGAGCATATTCCGCGGACGTCTCAAGGGTCTGCACAGGCAGGTGCAGGAAAAGGAGGGAAAGGTCCGCGCCCTCATTCAGGAGACGCTCTCGAATATTGCGGTGGTCAGGGTGTTTTCGGCGGAAAGCACGCTGCTCGGAAAGAACGCGAAAAATCAGCGCGAGCACTACGACCTGCGCATGAAGCGCCGAACGCTCGGCGTCGCGGCGGGCGCGGGGTTCGGGCTGATATTTCAGGCGGGATATGTCCTCGCGCTGGTGTGGGGCGGTTTCGGGATTTTTTCGGGCACGATGAGTTACGGCACGCTGACGGCGGTGCTTCAGCTCGTCAATCAGATACAATCGCCGTTTGCGGGGCTGTCGTCGCTGTTTCCGCAGTATTATGCGGCGGCGGCTTCGGCGGAGCGGATAATGGAGATAGAGCGCCTGCCGCATGAGGAAAACTCTGCCGGGACGCGCGGAGAATTTACGGAGCTTCGCGTTGACGGAGTGCGGTTTTCCTATGGCGGCGGCGATGTGCTCACCCGCGCGGACATGACCGTGAAAAGGGGCGAGATCGCCGCGCTCACCGGAATATCCGGCGGGGGAAAGACCACGCTCTTTATGCTTATCTTCGGTATGTACCGCCCGCAGGCGGGAAAGATAACGCTCGTGACGACGCAGGGCGAGTGCGCGCCGTGCGCGGCTTCACGCAGGCTGTTTGCATATGTTCCGCAGGGGAACGGACTGTTTTCCGGAACGATACGCGAGAATATAGCGTTCGCCGTTCCCGCTGACGACGAAAGGATAATGCGGGCGGCGCGTACGGCGTGTGCGGAGGAATTTATCATGCAGCTTCCCGACGGGCTGGACACGGTGATCGGCGAGAACGGCGCCGGGCTGTCCGAGGGGCAGGCGCAGCGCATCGCCGTCGCGAGGGCGGTTTACAGCGGCGCGGATTTCCTGCTGATGGACGAGGCTACCTCTGCGCTTGACGCCGATACGGAATACCGCCTGCTTAAGAACATCGCCGCGCTGGACGGTAAAACGGCGCTCATCGTGACGCACCGTCCCGCCGCGCTGGAAATATGCTCCCGAAAATTCATTCTGAAGGACGGTGTGATAAATGAGCAATGCTGATACATACGCGTACCTGATACGGCTTCTTGGCTCGCTTCTCTGCGGCGCGGAACCTCCGCGTCCGCCCGAAGGCTGCTCTGCGTCGGAGCTTATGCACCTTGCACAGCGCCACAGCGTGGCGGGCATGGCATATTATGCGGCGGAGAAGCTGCCGATAAGCGAGCCTGTCGCTTCCCCGTGGCGGCAGATACGTGACAAGGCGCTTGTAAAGGACATCACGCAGCAGATGGAGCTTGAATCCCTCTGCGCGGCGCTGAGTGGCGCGGGGATAAGGTTCCTGCCGCTCAAGGGCTGCGTCATAAAGGGACTGTATCCGCAGAGCGATATGCGCACGATGTCGGATATAGATATCCTCATCGACGAAAGGAACACGGCAGCGGCGCGCGGCGTGATGGAGGGGCTGGGGTATTCCTGCGAGCATTTCGGCTACGATATCCATGATATCTATTACAAGCCCCCGGTTATGAACGTCGAGATACACCGTTCGCTTTTCGGCGAGGACGGCAGGGAATTCGGCGCGGTTTTTTCCGACCCGTGGAGTATGTGCACGCATGACGGAATGCATTACAGCTTCCGCCCCGACGAGTTCTTCGCATACATACTTGCCCATGCGGTAAAGCATCTTGAAGAGGGCGGAACGGGTATCCGCACGATAATGGATCTGTGGGTTTGCCTGCACTCGGACATGAAAATCAGCGCGGAACGCTCGTTTGAACTCCTCGAGCCGTCAGGCAGGGCTGATATTGCCCGCACGATGGCGGAGCTTGCGGAAGTATGGTTCGGCGGGAAAGCTCACAGCGGAGAAACCCTCCGGCTGGAGCAATATATTTTCGGCAGCGGGACATACGGCACGGTGGAAAATTCAGCACTGAACCGCATAGAGCGTTCCGGAAAAATGGGGTACTTCATGCGGCTTATCTTTCCGACATTCACGCACATGAAAGAGCACTATCCCGTGCTTAACAGAGCGCCGGTGCTGCTTCCCGCGTGCTGGTTTGCAAGGCTCGTCACAAAGCCGTTCGTCAATCGCCGCAGCAATATGGAAAAGCTGCGCGTGCTGATGAAAAAGTGAGGATTATATTATCGGCGGGCTGAAGAGAGTCCGCCGTTTTTTTATGCAGCGCATTTTCGTCGGTCGTTCCCGCAGAAAAAAGCACGGCGCGAATATTGGACAATCCTCCGCGAATTGATTAAACGGGGGTGATGATCATGCAGGAAACGGCAGTGCGGAAGTCAGCCTGTGTATAAACGACTGGGCGGGGCTGTCTGCGTAAAGATTTGCCTAGGTCGCGGCGGAAAAAGCTGCCGCCTCATTCAAGAAATCCCTTTCCTCCTGAAGCCGTTTATTTTCCTTATTCAGCCGCTTTACCCCTATTTCCAGCGCCAGCTTTACTGACTGCTCCTTGTAGCTCCTGTCGTATTTCTTTGCTTCTGACATGTCCTTCACCCTCCCGGTTTTAGTATATCCTTTTGAGCGTGGGGTGTCAAGTTTTATTATACAACATCACATTGAGATAATACCGAACGCATTTGCGACCGAGCTTATCAGAATAACCGCAGCAAAAATCGGACACAGATACTTGATCATAAAGTTGAAGATCTTCTTTCGTTTGAAAGTGCCATTTTCCTGGGTCATTTCTTCTTCGATCTTTCTGACGCCCATCACACGGGACACCAGCAGGCAGGTTGCAATGGCGGCTACTGGCATCATCACGGAGTTTGTGAGGAAGTCGAAGAAATCCAGGAACTGCATTCCGAGTATCTGAACGCTGCCGAGCGGACCATATCCCAGGGAAGACAGTGTACCAAGCAATACCATGATACCAGTAATGATCAATGTCGATTTTTTTCTTCCCCAGCCGAGTTCATCCTGGAATGTGGATACGGCGCTTTCGGTCAGGGCTATGGAGCTTGTCAGCGCGGCGCACAGCACAAGCAGGAAGAATAGTATTCCAACGAAACCGCCCATGCTCATATCGGCGAATACCTTAGGGATAGTAATGAACATCAGCGACGGACCGGCTTTGAGATTTTCCGTGCTGCCGCCAGAGAAGGCGAATACCGCAGGAATAATCATCAGACCCGCCATTATCGCGATTCCAGTGTCGAATATTTCAACGTTTTCAGTGGATTTCTCAATTGATACGTTCTTTTTCATATATGAGCCGAAGGTTATCAGAATTCCCATTGCGATAGACAAAGAATAAAACATCTGTCCCATTGCTGAAACGACCGTCATCCATGAAAAATTCGAGAAGTTTGGTATCAGAAAATACTTGACGCCCTCAAGCGCACCGGGTCTTGTGACTGAAAAAATCGTTATAATGACTGACAGCACCACCAGAACAGGCATCATGAATTTTGAAACGCGCTCTACGCCATGCCTTACTCCGCCGAAAATGATAGCGACCGTCAGCGCTGTGAATGCAAGGAAGCAGAGCTCAGCAGAGCCTCCGCTGGATATGAATTCACCAAAGTATCCGTCTGCCGCTAGTTGCTCTCCATTTCCCATGATGTATTCAGCCAGGTATTTAATTACCCAGCCTCCGATAACAGAATAATACGGCACAATGAGAATAGGTATGACGGCGTTTATCCAGCCGCCGAAAGACAGCCATTTCGACTTCCCGAAGGATTTATAGGCTCCCACCGGGCTTTTCTGGGTCATGCGTCCGATGGCGGTTTCGGCGGTGATCATTGTGTAGCCGAATGTCAGAGCCAGTACAATATAAATCAGCAGGAATATTCCGCCGCCGTATTTCGCCGCCAGATATGGAAATCTCCATATATTGCCCAGCCCGACTGACGCGCCTGCCGCTGACAGCACGAATCCCATCTTTCCGGAAAAGGTGCTTCGTTTTTTATGCTGTGGTTCCATTTTTTCTCCTTTGACATGTGGACAGAATGAATAGTTAATTCTTATTATAACATATTATTTTCATTTTGTATAGCCCCATTCCTTCTCAGCGCGCAATGTTTATTTGGAGAACAGGTATCCAATTAATTCTTAGGGCAACACCGCACAAAGACCATTTATTGTATTTTGCACGTGTCTTGTTTGCATCTTTCTAGTTTGGCGCAAAAAAACGCATGATTGTTCAATAAACATGTTTCGTGTTGCGCCAAACTAACGACAGACCAGCCTTGCGTCGCTAGTTGTTGACTTGAAAACGCTATCGCTTCCGTCAACAACTCCTCATTGTACAATCTGACGAAAAATCGAGTTTTGCCAATAAGCGAAGCGTAATATTGGCAAAACTGACTGCGCAATACACGCACAATCTTTGTGCGGTATTGCCCTATATATCATTATAGCACACCAATACATATTTTGTTTCCAGAATATTTCGGTGCAACGGCAGACGCCGCATTGTATTTCCAGTCGTATTTCTTTTCTTCTGACATTTCCTTATCAATTCAGAATTTTCCTCTTGACATTCCGTAAAAAAAGTGATATAATCCAAAATGAACAATGTTCATTTTGGAGGTAAAGCTGATGAATCCACCCAATACATCAAGAGAGGAAATTATGAGAGTCAGTCGGAAAATTGTCTCTGAAAAAGGACTTCCGGCACTGAATATGCGGGCTCTGGCGAAGGAGTGCGGAATTGCGCTGGGAACGCTGTACAATTACTATTCAGACAAGGACGAACTGGTCGTTGCCGCAATAGAAAGTGTGTGGCAGGACATTCTGGAAAAAAGTCCGCCGGACAGCGGGGTCAGCTTTTCGCAGTATATAACGCAGACCTATGCGCATATCATTGAGAAACTGAAAGACTATCCGGATTTTCTGGCGGCGCACTCAATATCGGTCGCAGGTTCTGTGAAGGGAAAGGCGCGCGGCATGATGGAGCGCTTCTTTGGTAAAATCCGCGTTGAACTCCATGAAGTTCTGCTGAATGACAAAAACGTTGACCGCAGCGTGTTTTCGGATATATTCTGCGAAGAAAACCTTATTGAGCACGTACTTGACAACATCATAATTCTGATAATAAAGGGCAAGCCGGACTGCGCCACCCTGACTGAAATACTTGACCGTTTATTATACCGCTGAACAAAAGGAGAATTAATATGCAGGCTATATTTGAAACCGCATTCGATGTACTATATCTTTGCACCGTTATAACCCTCGGAGTAATCATGATCTGCAAAAGCAAGGGGAGAAAGCAGTATCTCCTCTACGGAATTATGGCGGTGACGCTCGGCGCCGGGGATTCGTTCCACCTGGTGCCGCGTGCCGTCGCGCTGTGCACCACCGGACTTGAAAGCTACACCACCGCTCTTGGTATCGGCAAACTTATCACCTCCGTGACGATGACGGCATTCTATGTGCTTCTGTACTACGTCTGGCGCTGCCGATACAAAATCACCGGAAAGCGCGGAATAACAGCGACAGTATGGGGACTTTCGGCTCTGCGTGTTATCCTCTGCCTTATGCCGCAGAACGAATGGACAAGCCCCGACGCCCCGCTTTCCTGGGGTATCTTCCGCAATATTCCGTTTGCGCTCCTCGGATTGCTGATAATAATTCTGACATTCAGAAGCGCCAGACAGAACGGCGACCGTGAATTCCGGTTTTTGTGGCTCACAATAGTGCTCAGCTTCGGTTTCTACATTCCTGTGGTGCTCTGGGCGGACGCAGTTCCGCTGATAGGCATGCTGATGATCCCCAAGACCTGCGCCTACGTCTGGACTGTACTGATAGGGTTCAATTCCATGCGGAATGCAGATAGAAATAAAAACGAGGCAGACAGATGAATCGTCCTTTCTACCATGTAAAAAAACGCGCGCTGCTGGCGATTGCCGGGTGCGTATGGCTTGCAGCAGGATTCAACGTTGCACGCCTTGGGGTGTTGTCTTATATCGGACTTGACGGGATTTCTATAGTCCACATACTGCTGTCGATCGTGGTATTCTGTGTGTTCGGGTTTATGTTCTACCGAATGAGCGTCAGGCATACGAAAAGGATACGCTCTTATCCACAGGAAACAAGACCTGTCTGGAACTTTTTCGACCTGAAATCCTATCTCATTATGGCATTTATGATGAGCGGCGGTATATGGCTCAGAAATTCCGGACTGGCGCCTGAAGTTTTTATTGCAGTGTTCTATACGGGTCTTGGCTGCGCCCTGGGTTCTGCTGGCATTTTGTTCTGGGTGAATTTTATCAGATGGCACGAACCACAGGGACATGCTGAATAAAGGGCGCTCCTGATGACCGCGCGTGTATTTATCAGCAGGGATCATTTCCGGCAGGCAGCGTCACAACGAACACGGTACCGGATTTATTTCCAGGCTCTGCGCGGACGGAGCCGCCGTGGAGTACCGCAATTTCATGCACGAGCGCAAGCCCGAGTCCAACGCCGCCCATCTGACGGCTTCTCGACTTATCCACACGAAAAAACGGCTGAAATATGCTTTCCCGGCACTCCTCGGGTATTCCGCAGCCGGTATCAGAAACGCAGACGATCGCATTATTGTTCTCCTTGTGCACCGAAACGCTGACAGAGCCGCCCTGCCGGTTATACTTGACTGCATTTTCAATAAGATTGAACACCAGCCGATATATCAGCGCGTCGCTGCCTGTTATCACGACATTGTCGCAGTCCTGTTCCATTGTGATATCATTCTGACAGGCAAGAGGAGCCAGGTCCGTAATTATTTCATCAACTAGCGGCGCAAGCTCAATACGGTCAGAGCGCGGCGCTGAACTGAGATTGCTCATTTCAAGAAGCGTATGCACCAGTTTGGAAAGCCTGTCAAGCTGCTCTGCCTGCGAACGTACAAGTTCCGCCGTATCGCCTTCCATATTCTTATGCTCTGCGGCAAAAAGCTCCAGTTTTGTCTGCATTATTGCGAGCGGCGTGCGAAGTTCATGTGCGGCATTTCCAGAAAACTGGCGCTGTGTTGCGAACGATTCCGAAAGCCGGTCGAGCATCAGGTTCACCGAAACGCTGAGCTGCCGGAACTCACTTAACGTATTCTCGTTGAGCCGTATGTCCGTGATACTGTCCTGGTCGATTCTTTCAGCCTGCTGGGAAAGCTGTCTGAGCGGTTTCAGCGCCTGTCCGCTGACGAAATAGGCTATCGCCGCACTGACGATAGTCACCGCGATCGTGATCAGCCAGCCCTTCCGCCCGAAATCCGTCTTTACATCATATGCTTCATCTGAAAACCGGCTGATAAATTCCGACATCTGACTGTCCGATATCTCAATCGCAAGACCGTCCGGATCTTCGGAGGATTCCGGCGTATATTCAAATACAAACCCATTGAGCGAATCAATGCTGACAGCCCCGGAATGATAAAGCAGAAGATTAAGGCCTATGCAGGTTCCCGCGATCAGCAGCGCTGTCAGCAGGGTTATTCGCCATTGCAGTGACAGTCTTTTCATTTGTCATTTCCTCCTATCACATATCCCTCTCCAACGCGGTTCACGACAGGGTCGTAACCAAGCGCAGCGCGGAGTTTCCTGCGCAGCGCCGAAATGTGAACGCGTATCGAATTACTGAAGCTGTCCACACTTCCATCCCAGACATGTTCAATAAGCTCCTCCTGGCTTACCGGGCGGCCCTCGTGCAGCATGAGGTATTCAAGCACGCCGGTTTCCTTACGGGTAAGCGAAACCGGTGCGCCGTCAACTGAAGCGATCCTTGTACGGGTATCGTAAACAAGTTTTCCGCATTTCAGGCAGACATCGCGCTGAATGAACTGACGGCGCGTCAGGCTGCGTATGCGCGCTTCGAGTTCCGCCAGATGGAACGGTTTGGAAAGATAGTCGTTCGCGCCTGCGTCCAGCCCATCCACCTTGTCGGTTATCTCACTGCGTGCAGAGAGAATTAGCACGGGAGTTTCATCATTCACTGCCCGGAATTCTCGCAGTATGGTCATTCCGTCCACGCCGGGCAGGTTGAGGTCAAGCAGGACCAGGTCGTAATACTCAACTGCAAGCAGCTCACGGGCTTCATTGCCATCGCCGCATGCGTCTGTTTCATAGCCGTCCAGACGCAGCTTTTTCGTGATATCGTCACGCAGGGATTTCTCATCTTCAACAACTAGTAAACGCATTTTTGCCCTCCATTATAATAGTATTTATATTATAGCACATTCCGATAAAATTTGTGTTAATTTCCGCTTAACAGAAAATTTATACTCCATGTGGTATAATCATATCATCAAAGAACGGAGGCTGAAATCATGACAAGGAAAAAAGCGCTTGTACAGTCGCTTCTGCTGCTTGCCGGAATATTGATGATATGTTTCGGGATATGGCGCGGAGAGGCGGAAACTGTTCTGTCAAAGGCGATACGTCTGTGTATGGAGTGTGTGGGAATTGGATAAGAAGAAAAAAACGAAAAAGATATGTTTCCTTGCCCGTTTCCGTGGGCTGATACAGGCGGCAGCTGCAATACTGACAAATATCCACCTGCCGAATTTCTTTAAGGGAACGTTATATCAGGGAAAAGGGAAATACGCCTGCGTCCCGGGACTTAACTGCTATTCCTGCCCCGGAGCCGCCGGAGCCTGTCCCATTGGCGCATTTCAGGCGGTCATAGGCTCATCAAAATTCAAGTTTTCCTACTATATCACGGGCACGCTGATTCTTATGGGAGTGCTTCTGGGACGATTTATCTGCGGCTTCCTGTGCCCTTTCGGCTGGCTTCAGGAGCTTCTGCATAAGATCCCTGTACCGAAGCTGTCCACCAGAAAGCTGAAGCCGCTGAGGTATTTGAAATACGTCATACTGGCGGTTTTTGTGATAATGCTTCCGCTGATCGTTGTAAACGAGCTTGGAATGGGCGACCCGTTCTTCTGCAAGTATATTTGCCCACAGGGAGTCGTGGAGGGCGCTATTCCGCTGGCGACAGCGAACGAGGGCATACGAAACGCTCTCGGAGCGCTGTTCTCCTGGAAAACCGGCGTTCTGCTGGCGGTGGTCACGGCAAGTATGTTTATTTACCGGCCGTTCTGCAAATGGATCTGTCCTCTGGGAGCGTTCTATGCGCTGCTGAACCGCGTGTCGCTTTTCCAGATGAAAGTTGACAAGAGCAAGTGCGTTTCCTGCGGCGCCTGTGCAAAAGCCTGCAAGATGGACGTTGACATCACAAAAAGCCCCAACCATTCCGAATGTATCCGCTGCGGAATGTGCATGAAATCCTGCCCGACCGGAGCAATATGCTACAAGTACGGGTTTGGAAATAAATCCGGCGATAAAGCCTGCAATTCAGATGAAACAAAGGAGATAACAAAATGAACAGAAAAAAGATAACAGCAATCACAGCCTGCCTTATCATGGCGCTTTCGCTCACTGCCTGCGGCAGCCAGACTTCACAGCCGGGGCAGTCCTCGCAGTCAGCGCAGAATACCCAGACTGCGGACAGCGGCTCTGTAACGGAGCAGGATCTGCTTGACGAAGAAAACAAGATACTCTCCGAAAACCAGGAGCTGTGGGAAAAGGTGTTTGGCGCAATGGACAAAAACGTCACGAACAGCGACCTGAGCAAGAACTACGGCGAGTTCCTGCTTGACACCATTGAAAAGGCAAAGGATCAGTTCACTGACGAGGAATACGAAACTCTGCGCGCAGGAGCGGAAAAAATACGCGATATCGAAAACCAGATAGCGCAGCTTCCGCAGGACGATTCATCGTCGGATACAGCTTCGGCGAACTCTTTTCCGCAGTTTGACGGATACGATCTTGACGGAAATAAGGTCGACAGCAGCCTGTTTTCCAACAATGAATTTACGGTCGTGAACTTCTGGTTCAGCGGCTGCAAGCCCTGCGTTGCGGAACTTGGCGAGCTTGACAAGCTGAACAAGAAAATAAGCGAACAGGGCGGCGAGGTTATCGGAATAAACGTTGAGACCCTGGACGGCAACGAACAGAACATCGAAACCGCTAAGCAGATACTTGAAACAAAGGGTGCTTCATACCGCAATATCTATTTTGATTCCGCAAGCGACGCAGGCAAGTTCTCACTCGGAATAATGGCGTTCCCGACCACATATGTGATTGATAAAAACGGGAACATAGTCGGCGAGCCGCTTCTCGGCGGCATAGACAGCGAGGAAAACCTCAACACTCTTCTTGATACCATAAGTAAAGCAAATTTGGAAAACTGACATTATAATACAGTTATGTAAGACAATGTTATTTAAGCGTGAAATATTCAGCCACGATAAATAACGCTTGCCAAGCGCCGTCTAATATTCCGTGCACACAGAAAAGAGAGCTGACTTACAATGTCCGCTCTCTTTTGTATTATGCCTGCTTTGTGAATCTTACTGTGCCATCAAAGATGTGTTTTCCGTATGTGCTGAAAGCAGCCAATCTGGGCGCTGTGAGCACACCTCTGATAACGTTCTGTCTGAACAAGATCCGTCTTACACACGCTCAAGGATCATCGTGCCATATGCGATGGTCAGACATCCGTTCTCATCCACCGGTATTTCGGCGAATGGGTCTACAGTTTCCCCCAGAACTTCGCCCTCGACCTTGGTATCATAGAAGAACTTTCCGTTCTCCTCTTTCCACGTGGTCTGTTCAATCGGCGCGAATCCGTCTTTATCGATCACGGCGCCCTGCGACTTTGCCAATTCAAGCTTATCCTCAGGAACGCGCATAAGCGTGTTCATCATGCCGTCTTCGGTAAATTCGATCCTGTTCGTGAGCATCATGATGATCTCGTCAGCGCAATCTCCCTCAGGCAGATTGTCCGGCGTGTAGGACACCGTGCCGCCGTCAGCGGGAAACAGCAATTCCCTGACTTTCCATTTTCCGATAATATTCATTGCAACGCCTCCTCTGGTCAATTAGTATATCGTTAATTGATTCATCAAACGAGTTATGCCCATGGGTCCTCAGATTTCGGCGTGCGGACGCCGGTCAGCAGATACTGTTCCCACAGGAACCATTTGCCATCAGAACCACGCTGACGCAGCTTTATCGGCCGTGGTGAATCCGCCCCTCCGCAGGGAATAAAGAGCTTCATGTAGCCAGGCTCCTGACCGGACACATGATTCGATTCTATAACGATCGTGTATGGCTGTGCAGGAGTATAGTTGTTCTCAGGCGTTGAGCCAGCGAAGTAAGTGAATGGCAGATACGTCTTTCCATCACGGAACCGGTCGTTCAGGAAAGATATCTCCTGTCCGTTCAGGGGGCGCGGTCCACGCAGGAAATTCAGCATCTCCGTGCCGATATTCTTATCCGCCGCATAAGCGCAAAGTGCGAGGACAGTCAGGGCAGCCGTCTTGAACGGCGAATCCATGCAAGCCTCCGGAAGCGCCTGCATCTCCGCCAGGCTTTCGGGAAGCGCAGTGAACGTGAAAGTTTCACGTTTTGAGCCTATTGCAGACGCAGCCGAGTTTGCGGCTGTGTTGATCGCCTGATTGGCCGTGCTTTTAAGTTTGTCGAAGATTCCCATTGTTAAACTCCTTTCAGAATGAATTATGACTTCAGCCTGCGCCTTCGCAGACATAAAGTGTGTAATTTATCCCGTTCCCAGGATATTTATACGGTTTGGTGCAGCCTTTATCAAGGTACACCGTACCCCACCGGCAGTACTCAGCCGCATCAAACTCCCAGTCCGAGGGAATCCGGAAAGTCTGTTTTACCGTTATGCCATCAGAGTAGAGGAGGTTGAGCGTCACGGTGCGCAGCGGCTTTTTCCACGCTGCGATCGTATCCGGCTCGGTAACTTTCTTGCCATAGTCAAACTTTGCCGTGTAGTATGACACGTCATTTTCATCGAACGACTCGACTTTCTTCAGTGCGAGGGTTCCGCGGTCAACTGTATATACGGTGCTTGAAGAGCCATAATCTATGAAGAACATTTCTTCTTCCTGAGTGCAGGTGAGACGGATAAATTCCTCTCCATCACCCGGAAGCATCATGTTGGCGACATAATCATCGAGCCATTCGGGCGAAGTGTCGGCAGGCATTACGCTGACCTTGCCGTTGTCGTCGGTGTAAAAGCTGTACTCATCATAGTGTCCAACTGACCCTACATCAATCCAGAAAGCATATCCGTTGTCAGTTTTGACCGAATGGGAGATCGCCCCGAATCCGTTTGAATAATCCTCGGTAATGGTGAGATTCTCGTATATCGGGAGCAGGTTTGAAAGAAGATTTGCGTCATGAAGAAGTTCCGGCGTAAAATCAAGGTCGTAAAACTCGCTGCGGCTGAAGTCAGAGAGTGCATAGCCGTCATTTCCCTTATTGAACCCGATGTTGAATACGGTCTCCTCGACTGCGTTGAAGCGCAGATGCTCGCGTATCGTGACTACGAAAGTGTTGTCTCCGGTTTCCTCGCAGTTCACCTCAGAGGAAACTCCGAGATACGAACGAAAATATTCATAAATATCGGGAAATTCCCAGCAGGTTTTGCCGTCGTTGACCACGCATTTTGTGTTGACTGTATCCGGAGGAGCTGCGGCAGTCTTCCCGTTCAGTATGACGTTCTGAATTTTTATCAGCTGATCACCGGACAGCACAGCGTCGTCTGATAATTCAAGATTCGCCTTGTATGCCGCATACCAGCCTGCCGTGTTCCATGCGAATTCCGGTGTGTCCGTGTCAATGCTGCCGTTCCATGCCAGTGTGCGGTAGGAAAGGGCGGCAGATATTGCGAGAGCTTCCAGGTCATCAAATTCAGTGTTTTCGGTTCTGCATCCGGCAATACTGGAGATAAAGAGGGATATCGCTGAGATGATAGAAATAATTCTGTTCATGATCCTTACCATAGCTTTCGACGAGCGAAAGCTTTCCTTTCTCCCCGTTTCGGGGGTGGTTCTCAGAGAGGATTCGTTTTGTCGGAAAAGTGCGAAAGTTATGGGATACGCGGAGAAACGTTCAGGCAGCTGCTGGCTGAAATACAGCCGACCTGTTCAAACGAGCGTTCACGCGCCTGTTTGTGTTATACTGTGCTTGACTCAAAGAATTTCATGGGGCTTTTCTGCATAATTAGGTTCGATCAGCGTTATTGTATCTTTTCTGCTGCAAGTGCATGGAAAGCGCTGATGAGTTCTTCTCCCGCTTCTATCGGTGCGGATTCTGATGTACCGTCCGTAAAGTCAAACGAGAGTCTGTATGTGGTTTCATCAAGAGCAATCAAGCCATCGTCGTCCGGCTCCTCATACTGTCTGACCATTGTTACGAGCTGCTGGTTTTTTATGATCCGGAGTATTTCCTCTGCGTCGTTTTCATTTACCTTTTGTCTTTCGACTTGTGTATGTGCGCCGCTGCCGTCGATAACCGCGTCGAACGAAAAATACCAGGTGTTTTCATCCCTTTCAAGCGTATATGAGTATGAAGAGGAATAATCCATGCTGCTGCAGCTCACAAAAACAGACGTTATTTCAACGTTTTCTGCCGTCTCATAGTGCTTTTCTGCAAGAGAATAGAGATATCTGAGCGCCTTGTCGCAGAAAGCGGTTTCCGTTTCTATGCTGTTTCCATCGGAAAAAGTCATTACGGAGCTGTTCGTCGGTGCGTCAGCTGCATGGAGAATACTCAGCGGGCGGTATTTGCTGAGCCGGCTGATCTCGTCTTCCTCTCTGATGATCTCAAGGAATCTCTCAGCGTCTTTGACCGGAATAGGGAATGAATCGAAAGATGTATACCGACCTTCCTTACTCTGCACATAGCAGCTGGCGGAAAAAAGCCAGTTTTCGTCCTGCTTTTGCAGGGAGAATGCATACACCGGATTGCATTCCATGCCGTAATACGAGGTACTGGTACCGACAATGTCACCGGCATTGTATTTTTTATTTCCGCTGCATCCGAAAAGGAGTGATAGAATCGCCATAATTATTGTCACCCTGCATTTATAGTTCTTTTTCATGCTTGGTCACCTCTGAAATTCTCATGTTAGCAAATGGCGGGCAGATAAAACCGCCTTTGATGGCAGGTGGAACGGATTTATCTTCCAAAGTAATAGTGCACGGTTTTTGAGCGTCTGCTGAATCAATACGCTGATCAGTGCTATTACGCCATTCAGATTGGTATGAGGTAAGCCATGCGGGAAATATGTCTGCCTTTTATTTTCCGCATATTTTATTATTAATAGACATTGCTTATTGTAAACACGCACTGCAAATCCTACGTTAATGCCTGAAAATTACAGTAAGGAATTAATTTGTATAAAGTATAACATAAATTACAAAAAAATCAAGAGGTAAAACCAAAAC
>ENA-UONS01002290-UONS01002290.1-human-gut-metagenome-genome-assembly--contig:-CS19-NODE-2290-length-15497-cov-6.351185_pt1 | contig 15497 bp, 16 predicted proteins | sample MGYA00242458_ERZ724005 | MGnify/ENA metagenome assembly ERZ724005
CTAAGTAGTATTACTACAAATAATGGTTTATTTGTTTTGTTTTTTATATTTCTTCTTTTTTTCATTTTTTCGTCTCCTATGTGTATATTATTACATTTTGATTTTATCATAACAGTTACGAAAAGGCAATATTCTTTGCATTATTTTGCTTTTGTTTTTTTGTTATTTTAGTGTTGTTTGCTGAAGTTGTTGGAATGAGCGAAGTTAGTGTTTTTTACATTTTTGTTACAAAAAAGAGTAAAAGCTCAAAATCAACTTTTACTCTTTCTCACGTTTTCTTACTTTTACCATTGCTTATGTTTCACAGTTCTTCTATATAAAATTTATCAAATCCCTCAAAGACAATATCACAAACTGACTTGTAAGGGCTAATCTCATACTAGATACGTGTTTTAAATTTATCTCATTAAGTTTTTCCTTATCTCTTGTATTGCAATTTTCGCTACATAATTTGGTTCATGAAATTTTAATTCCATTCCATTTCGTTCTTTTATTGTTAGGTATCCATTGTAAAACAATAATGATATCAGCTTCTTTTATAGCATATTTTACTTCTTCTGTTAATCCACACATTGCTGTAAATAATGGATTATTTGTTATTTTTGTTGCTATATTAAATCCAGATGTTAAACTATCTAATGTAAGTGGTGTTACTCCTGTTGCAAAAAATCTTTCTATTGATGGATTTAATGATACTTCAAATCCAAATTTTTATCTCGTTATACAATTTGCTACTCCCATATATACAAGTTCAGAAAATTGTCTATTCATTTCTTCTATTCCCACTTCTGAGCCTGTTTCTATTCCAGAGAAGTTAAATTGTAATACATAATATTTATTTTTATATGGTGTTGGATGGTCATACACATATAGCCCTTTGAATATTTTTTCGAAGTTTTCTGCTTCATTTATACTGTAATAATATGCAAGCATACTTGTTAGCATCGATTTTCCAAATCTTCTTGGCCTTGTATATATTAATACATTGTTTTGCTCTAATTTTTCCAAATACATTGTTTTATCTATATATAGCATTCCATCTTCTCTTACTGATTTTAAATCTACACGTCCGTAAGGTACTCTTTTTCCCATTTTGCATTCCACCTTTCCGTTTTTGCTTTTTATATTGTACTAAAAAAAAGAAAAATAGCAATAGGTGTTGTTTATTTTTTATATGCCAAAACTAAAGAATATTTTCCTATTGTTGTACTATTTGAAGTTAGTTCATTTTTTATATCTGTTCTTACTTTATCTTTATTTGCTTCTTCAGCTGCTTCTAATATGAGAAATTTCTCATCTTCATATCTTGACAAACTCTTTAAAAGGACCGTATCTTTTTGTGAAAAGATACGGTCCCTATTTTTCTCTTTTTAATTTGATAACTTTTGGTCAGTGCCTCTATTGGATGTAAAGCACGACACGGAACCCAACGCCAAGGTCGCCAGACCAGTCTACACCATTGTAGCCGTCACGGCGAGAAACTGGGTAGTTAGACCCTTTGAAACCGAAGCCACCACCACGAAGGACGGCATAATTCGTTGCGTCACTAGCTGTTGATCCATGCTTTCCTGTTTCTGATGTCCATTCCCACACATTTCCTGCCATATCATATATATTGCACGCTGAATTTCTTTTTGAATCCCCTTCTACAGTAACTCCTGTTGCAACTTCTGTATATTCAATACCTTTACTATATGTTCCATTCTTATAAACTAATGCTGGAATCCAACCATTATTGTAGTTATGTTTTGCATATAGTCCTTTTAGTGTATAATTAGAATCCCAATAATTTCCCCAATCTTTGCATCCTTCGGTTAAAGATCTTCCTGTACTATTAGATATCCATTGAATTGTTGTATCCCATGCTGTTCCATCTATTAAATAACTTTTTACTGTTTTACTTTCTCCATACATATTTTCTGATACTGTTTTAGATTTTGTTTGACTTATATAATTCCATGATGGAGTATTTTTCTTACTTACTGGTAATAAATTTTTACTGTTCTCGTCTTTTGTTTCATTCTTAGATCTATATGTTTTACTATAATTACCATCCCCTGTAGTACTTTGCCAATATGTTGAACCATCTTTATCATTATAGAAATTTGCAGTTGTAGGCTCTCCAGCTTCAAATCTTCCTACATAAAATCCTCCGTATTTTTCAACACTACTCGCTTTTGCAGCAGAAACCCTTTGTCCATTAACAGTTTCTCCTCCATCATCTTTCCAATCACTATAATTTCTATAACGATAAGTTCTCCATCCACCATTTCCGGTATCGTCTACTGCACCATTATAATCATTTGCATTTGCAGTTTCGTATGTATGTAATTGATATTTTGCCTTTCCCCCATTACAAGGAACCCAAACAAATTGATTTCCGCCTTTAGAATTGTTGTCATCATCATCAAATTTATCTGATATTACAAGTCCTGTTGATGGCTTTCCAGTTACATAATAAAATCCACTTGGTATTACCGCTTTTATTGTTGTATTGTCAGTATTTTCCTCAACAATTATCATTCTTACCTTGGCATTTCCATCAGTATCTTTTGATGAAAGGATTTCCTTATCTTCTGCATCTGTTGCTGTCGCTACAGTTACTTGTTTCAATCCTTCTTCCTTTTCTATTGCCTTTTGTTCACTTGTGTTACCTATAATTTCACTTATATCATAAGTTTTTCCATTATATTTTACTGTACCTTGAGAAACACTTGTTTCTACTCCGCTTACTTTTCCAAGTTCTTCTAATATATATTCATTTTCTGAACCTGTTTGACCTTTTACATAATAATTTGTTACAGCTTCATAAGCTTTTGTCTGTAAAAATTCTAGGTCTGACACAGCCCCTGTGTTTTCTTTTGCTTTTGCCGCATTTGTTAAAATTCCATTTTGTCCAGTTAGCATACTAATACTAACACCGTGCTAAAATTAACAAAACTATAATTGTTACAACAAGTGCTATCAATGTTATACCACTATTATTTTTATTTCTTTTCATTTGATTTTCTCCTTTTAAAATAATTTGCATTCGTTTTGCACTCACTTTTGCATCTATTTTAATTCTATCATTATAGTTTCTTATATTCAACATTTTACTTCAATGTAATACAAATATAAAATTTCCGTAATAATAGTGCATTTTAAGTATTTTAATTAATTTTTTTAAATTCATAACCTGTTTTATATTGACTTTCATTAATTTATATTGTAACAAATATTATAAAATTTTATTCAATATTTAAAAATACAGTCTCAAAAAAGAAGTTAAAGACAAATTTAAGCATTTATAAACTTAAATTCGTTTTTAACTTCTTGCATATACTTCTTACAGTCATATTTCACACATTATATTTCAATTCATTGTTTTAAATTTTCAATTTCTTCTTTGTTTAATCCTGTTGCTTCTATTATTTTTGAAATTTCCACTCCAATTTCAAGTAATTTTTTAGCTACCTCTCTCTTTTCTTCTATTTTTCCTTCTCTTCTTCCTTCCTCTTTTCCTATTCTTTCCGCGTGTTTCTTTACCGCTATTTCATCCATTCAAGAAAAATCGTTCGACAAAAACTGACAAAAAACAGAGCATAAAAATATTGAGGCAGAAAAACTTTCAGTTTTTCCACCTCAACTATTGACCTTCAGCAACTATTAAAAACTATACATTTAATCCTTTTCTTCCAGCATAAATTGCAGAGCATCCTAAATCATTTTCGATATTTAACAATCTATTGTATTTAGCAACTCTATCAGTTCTACAAGGAGCACCAGTTTTAATTTGTCCTGCATTTGTAGCAACTGCAACATCAGCTAAAGTAGTATCTTCTGTTTCACCACTTCTGTGTGATACAACAGCTGTATAACCATTTTTCTTAGCAAGTTCAATTGCATCTAATGTTTCTGTTAAAGTTCCTATTTGGTTTAATTTAATTAATATACTGTTTGTTACTCCTAAATCTAGACCTTTTTGTAATCTCTTAATATTTGTAACAAATAGGTCATCTCCAACTAATTGAACTTTCTTTCCTAACCTATCTGTTAATTTTTTCCATCCATCCCAATCTTCTTCTGCTAATCCATCTTCTACTGAGATTATTGGATATCTATTGCATAAATCTTCTATAAAGTCTATCATTTCGTCACAAGTTTTTGTAACACCTATTTTCCAGAAATGATAATCTCCGTCTTTTCCTATTTTTTTAGCTTCATCATACATTTCTGTAGCTGCACAGTCTAATGCTAAGCAAATATCTTCTCCTGGTTTGTATCCAGCTTTTTCAATTGCTTCCATTATTATTGCTAATGCTTCGTCCTCATCTTTAACATTTGGTGCGAATCCACCTTCATCACCAACAGCTGTTGATAATCCTTTTTCTTTAAGAACTTTCTTTAAGTTATGATATACTTCTGCTCCCATTCTCATACATTCTGTAAATGATTTAGCTCCAACTGGCATTATCATAAATTCTTGTACACTAAGTGTTGAATCAGCGTGTTTTCCACCATTCATAATGTTCATCATTGGTGTTGGAAGTACTTTTGCATTTATTCCACCAATGTAGTTATATAATTCCATTCCTAAAGAACTAGCTGCTGCTCTTGCAACTGCAAGTGAAACTCCAAGTGTTGCATTTGCTCCTAATTTTCCTTTATTTTCTGTTCCGTCTAATTCTATTAATGTTCTATCTAATCCTATTTGATCATAGGCATTCATTCCTATTATTTTATCTCTAATTATTGTATTAACGTTTTCTACTGCTTTTAATACACCTTTTCCTAAATATCTTGATTTGTCACCATCACGTAATTCTACTGCTTCAAAGCTTCCTGTTGATGCTCCTGATGGAACTAAAGCTACTCCTTGGCTTCCGTCTTCTAGTACTACTTCAACTTGTACTGTTGGGTTTCCTCTTGAGTCTAATACCTCTAGAGCTCTTACTTCGTCAATTTCCAAATATTCTTTCATTTGAAATTCCTCCTTTAAATATTTATATAAAATGCAGTCACTTGTTGCAACTACTATTTTTAACACATCTAATTACATTTTCAAAATTTGATTTTTGTTTTTTTCTTCCTCTTTGCGTCTTTTTTCTTCTTCTTTTTGGGCTTTTTCTTGGCGCTTCTTAGTTTTTCTTTTTTCTATTTCTGCTGCCTTTATTTCTTGCTCTTTTTGTCTTTCTTGTTCAGCCTTTATTTCTCTATCAAAGCCAACTATATTATTTGCTGTTTTTAAATACATTCCTGTTTGATATTCTTCTGTTTTTGCTTGATTTTCCTGTAATTCTTGGCTCAAATATTTTTCGATGATTTTTCTTTCATCTTTTAGCTCTCCACCCAAGTGTAAATATTTATATCTCCAGATAACATGTCTAACATAACTTGAATACTCTTCTTTACTTATTTTGTCATAATTGAATTCAACTTTAAATCTGCAATGTGCTATTGATATTGTTATATTGGTCCATAAATCTTGCTCTGTATCTATAAAGTCCTGTCTTAGTTCTTTTATTGTTTGATATAATACATCAACAATTTTTAAGTATTCTGTTTCATTAATATTAAATTTTTTAGGTACTTCATACACATTTACAGGTTTCTTTTTTAATAATCCTTTTGGAAGATAATAAAAATACATCTCCCCTGTTTGTACGTTTTCCTCATCATCTATAACAGATGCATAAAGATATATTTCTTCCCATTTTTCAGGAATTAAATCAAATAAACAGGTTTGGATTTTTTCGTATTTATCTTTCATATTTTTAGTAGTTCTAAGCATCCCCTTTTACACTCCTATTTTTCTATTAAACTTTCTCCTGTCATTTCTTCTGGTTTTTCTATTCCCATTAAGTCTAATATTGTTGGCGCTAAATCTGCTAATTTTCCTTCTTTTAGTTTTACAGTTTCTTTTTCAGATACTAAAACTAATGGTACTAAGTTTGTAGTATGTGCAGTATGTGGTTCTCCTGTCTTGTAATCTATCATTTGTTCAGCATTTCCGTGGTCTGCTGTTATTAATAGATTTGCCTTTTGTGCATTTATTGCTTCAACTACTTTTCCTACACATTCATCTATTGTTTCTATTGCTTTTATTGCTGCTGGTAAGTTTCCTGTGTGTCCTACCATATCTGGATTTGCATAATTTAATATTATGCAATTGTATTTTTTAGAATTTATTGCTTCTATAACTTTTTCTGTTACTTCATAAGCACTCATTTCTGGTTTCATATCATAAGTTTCAACTTTTGGAGATGGTACTAGTATTCTATCTTCTCCTTCATATTGTTTTTCTTCTCCTCCATTAAAGAAGAATGTAACATGTGCATATTTTTCTGTTTCTGCTATTCTTAATTGTTTTCCACCATTTTTGCTTATAACTTCTCCAAGTGTATTTTTTACTGGTTCTTTTTTGAATGCTATGTGAACATTTGGCATTGTTTCATCATAACTTGTGAAACATACAAAATATAGGTTCATTTTCTTTGTTTCGAATTCATTAAATTCTGGATCTACTAATGCTCTTGTTATTTGTCTTGCTCTATCTGGTCTAAAGTTAAAGAATATTACAGAATCTCCATCTTCTATTGTTGCAACTGGTTTATCTCCATTCATTATTACTGTTGGCTCTACAAATTCGTCAAATACTTCTTTTTGATATGAACTTTCGATTGCATTTATTGCAGTTCCAGCTGTTTCTCCTTTTCCGAACACAAGAGCATCATATGCTTTTTGTACTCTATTCCAACGTTTATCTCTATCCATTGCGTAGAATCTTCCAGATAAACTTGCAATTTTTCCTACACCTTTTTCTTTCATTTTTTCTTCTAATTCTTGTATATAATTTTCAGCTGATGCTGGTGGTGTGTCTCTTCCATCTAAGAAACAGTGTACATACACATCTTCAAAGTCTCTTCTTTTTGCCATTTCTAGTAAACCATATAGGTGTCTATTATGACTATGAACTCCACCATCTGATACTAATCCAAGTATATGAAGTTTTGAGTTATTTTTCTTGCAATTTTCTATTGCATTTATAAATTCTTCATTACTGAAGAAATCTCCATCTTCTATTGATTTTGTTATTCTTGTTAGTTCTTGGTATACTATTCTTCCTGCTCCTATGTTTGTGTGCCCAACCTCAGAGTTTCCCATTTGTCCTTCTGGTAACCCTACTGCTAGCCCACTTGCTGCAATTTTTGTTGTTGGGTATTTTTTCATAAGTTTATCAATATTTGGTGTGTTTGCTAATTTTACCGCATTACCGTCTTTATGATTGTTTTCCCCAAATCCATCTAATATCATAAGCATTGTTAATTTACTATCCATAAAATTCTTTCCCTCTTTCTTATTTTTTTAAGTCTTACTTATGGAGATTTTGCCAATATTTAAAATGTATTGTGCTTTGTATGCTTAAAGGCTTATTTTATTTGTTGTAATTTACTATTTTCTCAAAGGTTTCTGCTTTTAAACTTGCTCCACCTATTAAGCCTCCATCTATGTCTGACATTTCTAATAATTCTTTGGCATTTTCTGGTTTCATACTTCCACCGTATTGTATTATAACTCTTTCAGCCACGTTTTGTCCATAGATTTCAGCAATTTTCTCTCTTATTTTTCTGCACGCATCATTTGCATCTTCTTTTGTCGCTGTTTTTCCTGTTCCAATTGCCCATATTGGTTCATAAGCAATTATTGTATTTGCTGCTTGTTCTTCTGTTAATCCATCTAATGCTTTTTTTGTTTGCTCTGTTATTATATCATATTGAATTCCCGCTTCTCTTTGTTCTAATGTTTCTCCTACACATACTATTGGTTTTAGATTATTTAAAAAAGCAGCTTTTATTTTTTTGTTTACTGTTTCATCTGTTTCTGCAAAATATTGTCTTCTTTCAGAGTGTCCTATTATTACATATTGTACTCCAATTGATTTTAACATTTTTCCAGAAATTTCTCCAGTATATGCTCCTTTTTCCTCAAAGTGCATATTTTGAGCTCCTATTTTTATGTTTGTTTCTTGCACTGCAAGTAAACTGTAAAATAGGTCTGTATATGGTACACATAATACCACTTCATTTTCTGTGTCTTTTACAAGTGGTGCTAATGCTGCAATCATTTCCATTGCTTCATTTGGAAGCATATTCATTTTCCAGTTTCCTGCGATTACTTTTTTTCTCATATTTACAATTCATCCTTTCTTTTTTTAATTAGATTATATCCACAGTTACTTTAGAGTTTCTTTTTAATGCTTCTTGTTTTATAATTTCTATTAATTTATTTTTGGAACCTTCTGTATAATCATTTATAAATTCATAGTCAAATTGTTTTCTTAAATCTTCATTTTGTGAATATTCTTTAATGTGTTCATCTATTTCTTGTAGCCTTGCTTCTTCTGCATCTTTGGATAAATTTCTATTTTTTAATTCCTTTTTAGCTCTTTTAACATCATAAGGAATAATATATATTGAAAAAATATTTCGTGCATGTCTTTTTATATCATATATTCTATTATAATGTACTTCTGTTACTAGGTTTTTATCAGATTCTAGTAATTCTTTTCTATACCCATATTTTGCTCCAAGAAATTCAAAATTTGCCGTAATTTCACTCGTTTTCACTTTTTCCTCAAATTCTTCATTACTTACAAATTCTTTATCAATTCCAGCAATTTCTCCTGTTCTCTTTTTTCTGGTAGTTACTATCACTAAATTTTCAAATCCAAGTTCTTTAGCTATTGCATCTTTAAAAAATGATTTTCCAGTACCTGTTATTCCTGATAATGTTACTATCATATTTGCTCTCCTCTTTGAATATCTTTTTCTTCATAATAGATTTCTTTAACTTTTTCGAAAATTTTACTATAATCGTAATTTTTAGGGAACTTTGTTCTTCCACTTTTTATAAGCTCAAAGGCTTCTTCTAAAGGTAGCCATACAATTTTATCAATTTCTTCTTCCTGAATTTCTACTTTTGAATTTTTCCTTTTTAGACAATAAAATGTTATGAAAAATTTTTTTATCTTTCCTTTGCTTTCAAATCCCAAAGGTACACCTTGTGGTGTAACTTTTATAACATTCATTGCTTCTTCTAGTTCTATTCCTAATTCTTCCCTTAGTTCTCTTATCATTGCTTGAGTTTCTGTTTCCCTATCATCTAAATGACCTGAGCATAAATCCTTTTTTCCAGGTGTAAGGCCTTTATTTGCTCTTACCTCTATTAAAGCTTCTCCTTTTTCGTTTATGACAAAACAAGTTACTCCTTTTAGCCATTCATTCTCTGTTAGTGTTTTTTCTTCTGCTTTTTCTATTATTCTTTTTAATTCACCATTTTCATCATATACTCTATATGTTTCTTTTGATACACCAGATATTCTTTGATTTTTCATATAATTTTTACTGCCTTTCTTTTTGCCCCATTGGGACCGGTTCTTTTTGGGTCAATCGGCCCAAAAAGAACCGGTCCATTTGTGCAATTTTTTATTTATCCATTAATGCTTCTATTCCTGGCAACTTCTTTCCCTCTAAAAATTCAAGTGAAGCTCCTCCACCAGTAGAGATGTGAGTCATTTTATCAGCTAAGCCTGCTTTTTCAACTGCTGCTGCTGAATCTCCTCCACCTATTATTTTTATTGCATCAATATCTCCTAATGCTTTTGCAATTTCATTTGTTCCAACTGCAAATTGGTCAAATTCGAATACACCAAGAGGTCCATTCCATACTATTGTTTTTGCATTTTGAAGTTCTTCTCTATATAATTTAATTGTTTCTTCTCCAATATCTAAACCTTCCCATCCATCAGGAATTTCTGTAGATTTTACAGTTTTAGATTCTGTATCAGGTTTAAATTCTTTTCCTATTTTGTTATCTATTGGAAGTAAGAATTTAACTTTCTTTTCTTTTGCTTTTTCCATTATTTCTAATGCTAGGTCGCATTTATCTTCTTCACATAAAGAATCTCCAACACTGTATCCTTGTGCTTTAAAGAATGTATATGCCATTCCTCCGCCTATGATTAAAGTATCTACTTTTTCTAGTAAATTTTCTATTACACCTATTTTATCAGATACTTTTGAGCCACCTAATATAGCTACAAATGGTCTTTCTGGATTTTCTAAAGCTTCTCCTAAGAATTTTAATTCTTTTTCTATCAAAAATCCTGATACTGCTGGCAAATATTTTGTAACTCCTTCTGTTGATGCGTGTGCTCTGTGTGCTGTTCCAAATGCATCATTTACAAATACTTCCCCAAATGATGCTAATTTTTTAGCAAATTCTGGGTCGTTATCTGTTTCTTCTCTATGGAATCTTACATTTTCTAGTAATAATACTTCCCCGTTTTTTAGATTTTCTGCTTTGTTTTTAGCATCTTCGCCAATTACATCTTTTGCCATTATTACTTCTTGTCCAAGTAATTTTGATAGTTCTTTTGCAACTGGTTTTAGTGAAAATTCTGGTTTAAATTCTCCTTTTGGTCTTCCTAAATGTGAGCATAATACCACTTTACAATTTTGCTCTAATAAATATTTTATAGTAGGTAAAGCCGCAACTATTCTTCTATTATCTGTAATATTTCTGTTTTCATCCATTGGTACATTAAAGTCACATCTTACTAGTACTTTCTTGTTTTTTAAATCTATATCTTTAACTGTTTTTTTGTTCATAAAATTTCATTCCTTTCGGGTTAATTTTTCTTTTTTTATTTAAGTAAAAGCTAGGTGGCAGGCATTTTTAGTTTGCCACCCTCTAGCTTTCCTTCTTTTTGTCCATTTGGGACCGGTTCTTTTGTGAACATATTCATAAAAGAACCAGTCCCAAAAGTACATTATTTCTCAAGTTCTGCAAAGTACTTAATAGTTCTAACCATTTGGCTAGTATATGAATTTTCATTATCATACCAAGAAACCACTTGAACTTGATATGTGTCATCATCTAATTTTTGTACCATTGTTTGAGTTGCGTCAAATAATGAACCATATCTCATTCCTACAACATCTGAAGAAACTAACTCTTCTTCTGTGTATCCGAATGATTCATTTGAAGCTGCTTTCATAGCTGCATTTATTGATTCAACTGTTATGTCATGACCTTTTACAACAGCAACTAATATAGTTGTAGAACCTGTTGGAACTGGAACACGTTGAGCAGAACCAATTAATTTTCCATTTAATTCTGGAATAACTAATCCAATTGCTTTAGCTGCTCCTGTTGAGTTAGGAACGATGTTTACTGCTGCTGCTCTTGCTCTTCTTAGGTTTCCTTTTCTGTGTGGTCCATCTAGTAACATTTGGTCTCCTGTATAAGCATGTATTGTTGACATTATACCAGACTTTATAGGTGCATAATCATTAAGTGCTTTAGCCATTGGTGCTAAGCAGTTTGTTGTACATGATGCTGCAGATATTATTTTATCTTCTGGTGTTAAGATATCTTGGTTTACATTGTAAACTACTGTTGGTAAATCTTTTCCAGCTGGTGCTGATATTACAACTCTTTTTGCTCCTGCATTGATATGTGCCATAGCTTTATCTTTTGATGTATAGAATCCTGTACATTCAAGTACTACATCTACTCCGATTTCTCCCCATGGTAATTCATTTGCATCTGCTTTTGCATATATTTTTATAGTTTTTCCATCAACTGTTATTGAATCTTCTCCTGCTACTACTGTATCTGCTTTTTCATATCTTCCTTGTGCAGAATCATATTTTAATAGATGTGCTAGCATTGATGGGCTTGTTAGGTCGTTTATTGCAACGATTTCATACCCTTCTGCTCCAAACATTTGTCTAAATGCTAGACGTCCTATACGTCCAAATCCATTAATGGCTACTTTTACTGACATATTAAATTCCTCCTTTAAACATACTTTTATCTATGTATGTTTTTTACATTTTTGTTTATTATTGCCTTTTTTAGGCAAATTTATTCTATAACAAGTTAAAAAATATTTCAAGGGGTTTTAGGGATTTTTTGTGCTTATTTTTTTACTTTTTTCGAGTTTTATGACAGTTTTCGGCAAATTTTGCATTTGTTTTGTTGTATAATTTTAGATAAGGTCTTTTGATCTTAGATTGGAGGTGTTTATAATGCCTAAAAATCGAAAGAAAAAGAAAGCTTTTAATTTGAATAAATTTTTACATACTTTGTTAAAACATTTAAAAAATATTTATTGTATTTTAAAAGTTATCAAAGATATTTTTGGACTTTTCCAAAAATAGAAAAAACAGGCAGTCGGATGCCTGTTTTTTTGATAACATTGGTTATCTGGTCTTTTAATCTCCTTTGGAGATTTGTGTTTATTAATGCCTATTTCCCTTTTATCATACTATATTTTTTATAAAATTGCAACATAAAATCATAAAAATTTCCAAAAATCGTTCGACAAAATCTGACATTTTTACTTTTTCCTCTTAACATTAATATCCCCAAAAAGTCCATCTTGCTCCGTTTCTACCTTACTTCTTCTAGATAATTCAAGCAATCCTGAAAAAGCAGTAACAACTTCTTGTCTATTATGTTTTTGAATAGAAAATAATTTGTTAAATACAAAACTTTTATTTCTAATTAATTCCTTAAACATCTCTTTTACCTTACTAACAACAGTATAAGTATCTGTAATTGCTATTTTTTCAATATTTTTAGCATTTTCATTAACTTTGTTTTGATTTTTATCCCATAATTTTTTATATAAATTAGGAATAATGTTTTCCTCGTATTTCTCATCTAGTTGTTGCTTAGGTAGCTCAATATTTTCAGGTAATTTATAAAATCTATTTGCATTCTCCTCAAAATTTTGTCTTAAAACAACTGTTATGTCTTTATATTTTTTATATTCAACAATTCTTCTAATAAGCTCATCTTCTGAAAGTTCTTCTTCTTCCTCATTTTTACTTGGAAGTAATTTTTTAGATTTTATATAAAGGAGAGTTGATGCCAAACTTAAAAATTCACTTGCAACTTCTAAATTTAGTTCTTGAGCCTTGTTTAGAAGTTCTATATATTGATCTGTTATTTCATCTAATTTGATATCATAAATACTCATTTTGTTTTTTTCTATTAGGCTACATAGTAAATCTAACGGCCCTTCAAAATTGTCTAATTTTATTGCATATCTTTGTGTTTCTAGTGTTAAAATTCCCGGCATATTTTCTCCTTTCTTTTTCCATAAGGACCGGGGCATTTTCCACTGGGACCGTTTCCTTTCACGAAAAATTTTGCAAAAAGAAACGGTCCCAACGAAAAAAGAAACGATCTTTATAAAAAACTATTCTTCTACTTCTTTATTCTCTTCTTCTTTACTCTCACTATTGCTTTCTTCTACAACATCTGCTCTTTTTTCTCTAAGTTCGTTCATAGCTAAATTAATTCTACCTTGATTATCAATTTCGATAACCTTAACAGTAACTTTTTCTCCAATTTGAACATAGTCTTCAACTCTTCTAATATGTTCTTTTGCAATTCTAGAAATATGAAGTAATCCTTCTTTTCCATTTCCTAAATCAACAAATGCACCATAAGATGTTATTCTTGTAACAGCTCCATAATAGATTCCACCAACTTCGATTTCGCGAACAATGTCTTCTATCATATCTAAAGCATCATAAGCTTTTTCACTGTTTTCGCCATAGATGTAAACTTGTCCATCTTCTTCAATATCTATTTTTACACCTGTTTCGTCTATAATTTTGTTAATTACTTTTCCACCAGTACCTATAACATCTTTTATTTTTTCTGGTTTTATTTTTGTTGTAATTATTTTTGGTGCATATTCAGATATTTCTGCTCTTGGTTCACCTAAAACTGGTAACATTATGTCATTTAAGATGTACATACGAGCTTTATGTGTTCTTTCAAATGCTTCTTTTATTATGTCATAAGACAATCCGTCTACTTTTATATCAACTTGTATAGCTGTAATTCCTTTTTCTGTTCCACCTACTTTAAAGTCCATATCTCCGAAAAAGTCTTCTATTCCTTGTATATCTGTCATCATAACATAGTTATCTGGATTTTCTGGGTCTGTTATTAAACCTGTTGAAATTCCTGCAACTGGTCTTTTTATTGGAACACCTGCATCCATTAATGATAATGTACTTGCACAAATGCTTCCTTGTGATGTAGAACCATTTGATGATAATATTTCAGATACAACTCTTATTGCATAAGGAAATTCTTCTACTGATGGTAATACTGGAACTAATGCTTTTTCAGCTAATGCTCCATGTCCAATTTCACGTCTTCCAGGTCCACGTGATGTTCTTGCTTCTCCAACTGAATATGCTGGGAAGTTGTATTGATGCATATATCTCTTTGATTTTTCTAAGTCTATTCCATCTAATTCTTGTTCTTCGCTCATCATTCCAAGTGTTGTAATTGACATAACTTGTGTTAATCCTCTTGTAAACATTGCGCTTCCATGTACTCTTGGAAGTAGACCAACTTCACATGATAAAGGTCTTATTTCGTCTAATGTTCTTCCGTCAACACGTTTGTGTTCGTAGAAAATCATGTCTCTAACAACTTTTTTCTCTAATTTGTATAAAGCTTCTCCTATATTAGATTTATCTTCTTCGAATTTTTCTTCACCAAATTTTTCTTTATATTCTTCATTTACTTTTTCTGTTAATTTATCAATGTTATTATCTCTTACTTGTTTGTCTTTTTCAGTAACAGCTTCTTTCATTTCATCTTTGTAATTTTCTGATAAATAATCATATATTTCAGGTATTACTGCAAATGATTTGTATTCAAATTTTGGCTTTCCTATTTCTTCTTTCATTTTTGAAATGAATTCACATAATTTTTTAATTTCAACATGTGCTGTCTCAATTGCTTCTAGCATTTTTTCATCTGGTACTTCGTTTGCACCTGCTTCTATCATTGCAATTTTGTCGTGTGTTCCAGCAACTGTTAAAGTTAAATCACTGTGAGCTCTTTGTTCTACTGTTGGGTTTATTATAATTTCCTCATTTACTAAACCTACATTTACTGCTGCAGTTGGTCCTCCAAATGGGATATCTGAAATTGAAAGTGCTGCAGATGCTCCAATCATTGCTGCAACTTCTGGAGAGTTGTCTTGTTCTACAGATAAAACTGTACATACAACTACTACATCATTTCTGAAATCTTTTGGGAACAAAGGTCTTAAAGGTCTATCTATTGCTCTTGATGTTAATATTGCCTTATCTGAAGGTTTTCCTTCTCTTTTTGTGTATGAACCTGGTATTTTTCCTACTGAATATAATTTTTCCTCAAAATCTACTGATAGTGGGAAAAAGTCTATTCCTTCTTTTGGTTCTTTTGATGCTGTTACATTTACCATAACAACTGTGTCTCCATATCTTACTAAGACACTTCCATTGGCTAAAGCTGCCATTTTTCCTGTTTCTATTGTTAATTTTCTTCCTGCTAGTTCTGTTTCATAAACTTTAAACATAAAATTTCTCCTTTTTTATTATATTTTTTACACCCCGTTAATTTTAAGTTTATTATTAGTATGTAACCTC
>ENA-UONS01002306-UONS01002306.1-human-gut-metagenome-genome-assembly--contig:-CS19-NODE-2306-length-15411-cov-25.845337_pt1 | contig 15411 bp, 15 predicted proteins | sample MGYA00242458_ERZ724005 | MGnify/ENA metagenome assembly ERZ724005
CCCGCAGGTGCCCAGCCAGCCGCTGCGCGACCAGCCCAAGGCACCGCGTCCGCCCCGCAATGCCCGCGCCCTGCGCAGCACCGCGCCGGAGCAGCCGGGTCTCGATCTGATCTCTCGCCGCCCGCCGAAGCAGAAGTTCGCAAATTTCGAGGACTATCTTGCCGCCCACGGCGGTATGACTGTGCCGCTGCCGCCCGAGGCATCGGACGCAGCGGACACCCCCGAGACGGCCACGCCCGCCGAGGCTGCCGAATGACCCCCGCCACCGCGGCAGCCCTGCGCTGCCCCGTATGCGGCGGGCCGCTGCTGCTGGCCGGGCGCAGCCTGCGCTGTGCCAAAGCCCACAGCTTTGACCTTGCCAAAGAGGGCTACGCCTACTTGCTGCCGATGCAGAAGAAGCACGCCGCCGACCCCGGCGACGGCAAGGCCATGGTCCGCGCCCGCCGCGCGTTCCTGTCGGCAGGGCACTACGCCCCGCTGATGGCGACGCTGGCCGCGCTTTGCGCCGCGCTGCCCCACGACCATATTGTGGACGCCGGCTGCGGCGAGGGCAGCTACGATAAGTATTTGTATGACGCGCTGGGCTGCCCTCAGATTGCGGCGTTCGACCTGTCCAAGGAGGCCGTGCGGCTGGCGTCGAAGCTCGTGCCCGACGCGGCGTTCTGTGTCGGCGGCAGCTTTTGTGCACCGGTGCGCGACGGCTGGGCCGACCTGCTTTTGAACATCTTTTCGCCCATGGCCGAGGCCGAGTTTGCCCGTATGCTGCGCCCGGGCGGGCATCTTGTTTACGCCGTGCCCACCGCGCGGCATCTGTTCGGCCTGAAAGAGATTTTGTACGACTGCCCGTATGAAAACGAGGTCCGGCAGACCGAATACGACGGCTTTGCGTTTGTGAAGGCCGTTGAGTCCACCGCTGTCATCACGCTGGAAGGGCAGAGTGTGCAGGATTTGTTCGCCATGACGCCCTATTACTGGAACACTCCCGCCGACGGCGCAGCCCGGCTTGCGGAATGTGAACGCCTGACGACAGAGATCGGGTTCCGGTTTTTGGTGTATCAAAAGGTATAACACACAGCACTATGTAGGGGCCGGGCATGCCCGGCCCGCAGGTTTGCAGCCGCCACCCGGAAACGGGTTGCCGCGCAAAGCTGCGGGCGAGGCATGCCTCGCCCCTACGTTCTTTAGATCTCCTCCGGCGGCACGATTCCCGGGCCATACGGCTCCTGCGCGGGCGGGACAATGACCTCCTGCGTCTGCTTCGGCTCATCCTCGTCGCGGTACTGCTCGTCGGGCACCTCGCTCAAATCGGTCCAGAAGCCTTCGCGCTCATCCTCGGCACCGCGGGGTCCAAATTCATCAAACATACCAGACACTCCTTTATAATAGTGTATAAGCGCGGCCCTTGCGGCCTACACTGTAGGCATAGTCTTTGCTGGGGGAGTGTGGGTTATGCGTTCCAACCGCGGAATTTTCTGGTACAGCCTCGGGCTGACGCTGCTTCTGCTGCTGCCGATGGTGCTGACCGTCGCGTTCTTCACCGACCAATACCAGAAGCAGCAGCTCCTGCGCCAGGCGTCGGCGGCAGACAGTACGCTGCACATCGAGCCGGGTGCGCAGGGCGTGTATACGCTGCTGCTCGTCGTCCAGCAGGAGGAGCCCGCCTTTGTGCTGGCCCGTGCGGACGGCCCGCAGCAGACGGTCACACTCTGCGCACTGCCGGGTTCGCTGCGCGTCAGCGCACCCTCGGGCACAACAACGCTGGCGGAGTGTGCGCTGTCTGCCGGGGCCGGGCGGGCCGCACAGCTGCTCGTCGGCACGGTGGCTACGGGGGAGACCGCCGCCCCGGCGCTGCACTATATCGCGGCCACGCCCGCCACCTGGGCGGACTGCGCGGGCCGCACAGCCTCGGCACGCATCGACACGGCATCGCTGCTGGATGCCGCCGCACGCACGCGCCTGGGCTACGGCGAGGACCCCATCGCCGTGTGTACCGCCGCGCAGGCGTCGGAGCTGATTGCCCAATTGCAGGCGGCGCTGCCCGGGGCAGGGGAGGGCTGCATGGCCCGCGCTGCCGTCTGGGCGGCGTTCCTGCGGCAGGACCCGGCGCTGCTGGCCGGTCTGCCCGACGGTCTGCGCAGCCGCAGTGCCCGGCTGCTGACCGACCTGCTGGCCGCAGACCTGAACGCCCTGGGCGAGACACTGGCCTATTTAAGTGCCCGCACCGCCCTGACGATTGACTACACCACCGCCGCCGTGGCCACTGCCCGGGGCGGCGTGCAGCTGACGGAGGAGGGGATGGCAGCCGTTTGCGCCCTCCTGCTGTGACGGGGGAACGCGGCTATGCCCGCCCGCGGAGCTTCCGCTTCTGCGTTCGGCGCAAGGCCGTCAAAATTTTACAAGAATTTTTGCAAAACCGCTTGACGTAGACCCGCAGTCGTGTTATTATGATAGCACCTCTTTTGCGGGTTTATTTTTTATGCCCTTTTTCAAGGGCGCCTGCAAGCGCGAGGGAGGCTTATTAACCGATAATGGAGGTGCCGAACAATGACTGTCAAGATCACCCTGGCCTGCACGGAGTGCAAGCAGCGCAACTACAACAAGGAGAAGAACAAGAAGAACTCTCCGGACCGTCTTGAGATGAAGAAGTATTGCCGTTTCTGCAAGAAGCATACCCTTCACCGCGAAACCAAGTGAGGATAGGAGCTTAGAGATGGCAGACAATAAAGCAGCCACCGCTGCAGCCCAGACTCAAAGCGACAAGCCCAAAAAGAACGACGGCAAGAAGAAGGTTTCCTTCTTCGACAAGGTCAAGAACTTTTTCAAAGGGATCGGCAAGTATTTCAAAGATACGAAGAGCGAGCTGAAAAAGGTCGTGTGGCCCAGCAAGAACGACGTCAAAACCAATACGATCACCGTTATCGTGGTCGTGCTGGTCGCAGCTGTCGTGCTGATCCTGCTGGACCTCATCTTTGGCGGCGCCATCCACCTGTTGATCGGCGCCTGAGCGCGTTGAGCGGAGGCAAAGACAATGGCTGAGCAAGCAAATTGGTATGTGGCACATACCTATTCCGGCTATGAGAACAAGGTCGCAACCGATCTGATGACGATGGTGGAGAACCGCCACCTGCAGGATCTGATCTGCGACGTCAAGGTTCCCACCGAGACCCGCATCGAAGAAGTTTTTGACAAGCGCGGCAACAAGACCGGCGAGAAAGAGGTTCAGTCGAAACTCTACCCCGGCTACGTCTTTATTAAAATGGTCATGAACGACAACACCTGGTACATCGTGCGCAACACGCGCGGCTGCACCGGCTTTGTCGGCCCGGAGTCCAAGCCCGAGCCCCTGACCGAGGCGGAGGTTGCCAAGATGGGCGTCGAAACCACCGTTGACCTTGAGGTCGAGTACAAGGTCGGTGATACGGTTGAGATCACCGCCGGTCCGATGGAAGGCTCTGTCGGCACCGTCGACGAGATCGACATTCCTGCGCGCAAGGTGCGCGTAAGGATCACCATGTTTGGCCGCGAGCTTCCGGCAGAGCTGGAGCTGCATCAGGTCAAGCTGTTCTGAGTTTTTCTCAGGACACCCTAGTTTCCGGTAAAGACCGCGAACGGGCCTGTGCCCGGGGTACGGTTTTTATAGGGCGCGCGGAGGTCGTGCGCCCGTGGGAGGTCTGCACCGCAGGCCGCAACTCACCACAAAATTTGGAGGTGCAAGTATTATGGCACAGAAAATCACTGGCTACATCAAGCTGCAAATCCCCGCCGGCAAGGCAACTCCGGCTCCCCCTGTTGGTCCTGCTCTGGGTCAGAAGGGCGTCAACATCATGGCGTTCACCAAGGAGTTCAACGAGCGTACCAAGAACCAGATGGGCATGATCATCCCCGTCGTCATCACGGTCTACGCTGACCGCTCCTTCTCCTTCATCACCAAGACTCCTCCGGCGCCCGTTCTGATCAAGAAGGCTGCCGGCATCGACACTGCTTCCGGCGTGCCCAACAAGAACAAGGTTGGCTCCATCACGCTGGCTCAGGCCGAGGAGATCGCCAAGACCAAGATGCCCGACCTGAACGCTGCTTCCCTGGAGGCCGCTGTCAGCATGATCAAGGGCACCGCCCGCAGCATGGGCGTTACCGTTGAGGGCTGAATAGGAGGGTAATACGCAATGAAACACGGCAAGAAGTATATCGACGCTGCTAAGCTGATCGAGAACAACAAGACTTACGATCCCAACGAGGCCCTGGAGCTGTGCTGCAAGACCGCTACCGCTAAGTTCGACGAGACCGTTGAGCTGCACGTCCGCCTGGGCGTTGACAGCCGTCACGCCGACCAGCAGGTCCGCGGCGCTGTTGTCCTGCCCAACGGCACCGGTAAGAACGTCCGCGTTATCGCCATCGCCAAGGGCGACGCCGCCAAGGCCGCTGAGGCTGCCGGTGCGCAGGAGGTCGGTGATGACGATCTGATCGCCAAGATCGCCGGCGGCTACCTGGACTTCGACGTTCTGGTCACCACCCCCGACATGATGGGCCGCGTTGGCCGTCTCGGTAAGGTCCTGGGCCCCCGCGGCCTGATGCCCAACCCCAAGGCCGGCACTGTCGCTCCCGATCTGGGCAAGGCAGTCACCGAGGCCAAGGCTGGTAAGATCGAGTACCGTCTGGACAAGCAGAACATCATCCATGTGCCCATCGGCAAGGCCTCTTTCGGCGCCGAGAAGCTGATGACCAACCTGGACACCGTCCTGGATGCCATCGCCAAGGCTAAGCCCGCCGCTGCCAAGGGCCAGTACTTCAAGAGCGCTACCATCGCCACCACCATGGGCCCCGGCGTCCGCGTTGCTACCAATAAGTACGGCGTATAAGTTTTTCAGCTTTGAGCTAAAAAACGCTTGACAAACGCACGTTCGCGTGCTATACTAATTAAGCTGTTTTTGAGACAGCAGGTGCCGCAAGGCATAACGGGTTTTACCCCCCTGCCGAGAAACGTGCGTTTGATTGCAATGCTTTCAAGCCCTTTCCCGGCGACGGGAAGGGGCTTTTTTCTGTATATCACATAAAAAGCCGCTTACCGAAACCAATCTGTAAGTGGAATGAGGTGAATTTCAAATGCCCAGTGCAAAGATTCTGGAAGCTAAGAAGGCTCTTGTTGCTGATCTGAACGAGAAGATCGCAGGCTCTCTGGCCGGTGTTGTCGTTGCTTACAACGGCATCAGCGTTGCTGATGACACCAAGCTGCGTAAGGAGCTGCGTGAGGCTGGCGTGCACTACATGGTCGTCAAGAACACCATGCTGCGCCTGGCCGTCAAGGGCACCCAGTACGAGGGTCTGACCGAGTACTTCAAGGGTGACACGGCTATCGCTCTGTCTCCGGAGGATCCGGCTGCTGCTGCTCGCATCCTGTGCAAGTTTGCTGACGCCGACAAGTCCAAGCGCTTCGTCGTTAAGGGCGGTTTCTGCGATGGTCAGGTCATGGACGCTGCAGGTATCAAGAGCCTGTCTACCATGCCCAACCGCGAAGGCCTGCTCTCCATGCTGGCTGGCTCCCTCAACGGTATCGTTGGCGGTCTGGCTGTTGCCCTGCAGGGTATCGTCGACAAGCAGGACGAGACTGCTGCCTGAGTTTAGGTTTAGCAGGTTGAGCGCACCGGCGCAGCGCTCCTTGAATACAAACCGCGCCGCTTAAAACTATAAAATTTATGGAGGTAACTACCATGGCTTCTGAGAAGATCACTGCCATTGTCGAGTCTGTCAAGACTATGACTGTTCTGGAGCTGAAAGAGCTCGTTGACACCATCTGCGAGGAGTTCGGCGTTTCTGCTGTTGCTGCTGCCGCTCCCGCTGCCGCCGGCGCTGCTGCTCCCGCTGAGGAGGAGAAGACCGAGTTTGACGTCATCCTGGCTGACGTTGGCGCCAACAAGATGCAGGTCATCAAGACCGTTAAGGAGCTGACCGGCGCTTCCCTGATGGAGGCCAAGAAGCTGGTTGAGACCCCGAACGCCAAGCTGAAGGAGCAGGCTTCCAAGGCTGACGCCGAGGACATCCAGAAGAAGCTGGCCGAGGTCGGCGCTAAGGTCGAGCTGAAGTAATTTAGCTTACCAAATAGCTTTCAACACCGTGTGGTTTAACACCGCACGGTGTTTTTGTTTTGTGTACCTTAACAAAAACTTCCTCGCTTCTTTGTACATTCCTCTGAATTTGACCGTGTTGCATGGGCCTTGCATTTCGTATAATATTGATGTATCCTTTTTGTATCGAATAAAATGGGAAAGTGAGGCTGTATACTCTTGGAGAACGAAAAGCCAAAAGGCGGCGGGATGGAAAAGCTGGCTTCGTTTATCGTTGATAAACGCAACCTGTTCTTCCTGTTATACATATTTGCGCTGATTTTCAGTGCCATCGCGACGGGCTGGGTCAAGGTCGAGGACGACATCACGACCTACCTGCCCGACACCACCGAGACCCGCCAGGGCCTGACCGTGATGAATGACAACTTCGTCACCTACGGCACGGCCAACGTCATGGTGTCCAACATCACCTACGATACTGCGCTGGACATCCAGTCCCGGCTTGAGGACATCGAGGGTGTCACCACCGTCGAATTTGACGACACCGACGAGCATTACACAAATGCGTCGGCGCTGTTCTCCGTCAGCTTTGACGCAGAAGTAGGGGACGAGCGCGCCGAGAACGCCCTGCAGGAGATCCGCGACGAGCTTGAGGGCAGCTACGACACCTCGATCTATTCCGAGGTCGGCTACGATTCCTCCGCGGACCTGCAATCGGAAATGCTCGTCATCGTCATCATTGCGGCCATCATCATCGTCGTCGTGCTGACGCTGACCTCCCGCTCCTATGCCGAGGTCCCGGTCCTCCTCATGACCTTCGGCGCGGCGGCGCTGCTGAACATGGGCACAAACTTCCTGTGCGGCACGATCAGCTTCATCTCCAACTCAGTCACCGTCATACTGCAGCTGGCGCTGGCCATCGACTACGCCATCATTCTGTGCCACCGTTTCAGCGATGAGCATGAGACGCTGCCCACCCGCGAGGCCTGCATTGCCGCGCTTTCCAAGGCTATCCCGGAGATTTCTTCCTCCTCGCTCACGACGATCAGCGGCCTGGCCGCGCTGGCGTTCATGCACTTCGGCATTGGCCGCGACCTGGCTACGGTCCTGATCAAGGCTATCCTGTTCAGTATGCTCTGTGTCTTTACGCTGATGCCCGGCCTGCTGGTGCTGTTCAGCAAGCTGATCGACAAAACCCGCCACAAAAACCTGATTCCCAAGATTACCGCCGTCGGCAAGTTCGACATCAAGACCCGCTTTATCATCCCGCCGATCTTCGGCGTCATCATCGTGGCGGCGGCGGTCTTTGCCAACCTGTGCCCCTACTGCTACACCTACACCGACCTGGTCACCGCCAAGCAGAGCGAGCGCCAGATCGCCTACCAGAAAATCAAAAACACCTTCGGTTCCAGCAACATGGTGGCCGCCATTGTGCCGTCGGGCGACTATGAGTCCGAGGGCAGGATCCTCGACGAGCTGGACGCCTGCGCCGAGGTCAAATCCACGATGGGTCTGGCCAACATTGAAGCGATGGACGGCTATATGCTGACCGACGCTGTGACACCGCGCCAGTTGGCCGAGATGGCCGACCTCGACTTCGAGGTCGCCAAGGCACTGTACGGCGCCTACGCCGTCGACCATGACGAGTACGGCGAGATCATCAACGGCCTGGACGATTATAAAGTGCCGATCTACGACATGTTCAGGTTCCTGGAACAGGAGATGCACGACGGCAACATCACGCTCTCGGGCGATGTGCAGGACACGCTGGACGACCTGTTCGACCAGCTCGATGAAGCCCAGAAGCAGCTGCAGAGCGACGATTACAGCCGTATGGTCGTCTATCTGAACCTGCCCGAGGAGACCGACGAGACGTTCGCCTTCGTCAACAAGATGCACGACATCATCGGCAAATACTACGCCACCGATTCGTTCTACGTTGTCGGCAATACGACGAGCGCCATGGACCTGTCCAGCTCCTTCGGCGAGGATAACCTGCTGATCAGTGTGCTGTCCGCGCTGTTCGTTATCCTGGTCCTGCTGTTCACATTCAAGTCCGCGGGTCTGCCCGTGCTGCTGATCATCGTCATTCAGGGCAGTATCTGGATCAACTTCTCGGTGCCGTACCTGCAGCACACCCCGCTGTACTTCCTCGGCTACCTGATCGTCAACTCCATTCAGATGGGTGCAAACATCGACTACGCCATCGTTATCTCCAGCCACTACACCGACCTGAAGAAGGTCATGCGCCCGCGGGAGGCCATCGTCACAGCCTTGAACGAGTCGTTCCCGACCATCTTCACCTCCGGCTCCATTCTGGCATCCGCGGGTATTCTGATCAGCGTCCTGACCACGAACCCCGTTATCTCCGCCATCGGCACCTGCCTGGGCCGCGGCACGATCGTTTCCATCGTTCTGGTTCTGTTTGTCCTGCCGCAAATCCTGATCCTGGGCGACACCATCATCGAGCGCACGAGCTTTGAGATGAAGGGCGTTGCCGGTATGGCCCGCACGGCCAGCGGCACAATGCACGTCAATGGCCGCGTGCGCGGCTACATCAACGGCGTCGTAGATGCTGAAATCAAGGGCGTGCTGCACGGCCAGTTCAGTGCGAACATTGCCACCGGCACCGAATTTACCGTTGACAAGCCCGACATGTACCTGTCGGAGAAGAACATCCACGAATCCGAGGACGGTGCCCCCGAACCAGGCACACCCGATACGCCCGACACTGACACGAAGGGAGGCGACGCTGAATGAACCGCATTTCTGACCTGACGCGCCGCCTCTGGGCTGCGCTGCTGGCGCTCTGCCTTGTGCTGGCGCTGACCCTGCCCGTTTTTGCGGAAGGGGAGAGCGAGACCGCCGACACCGCCGAAAAGGAGACCTTCCACATCGGCACCGTCGATGACCTTTTGCAGCTGGCCGATTCCTGCCGCCTGGACAGCTGGAGCAAAAACCGCACCGTCTATCTGGACGCCGATCTGGAGCTGACCGGCAGCGCCTTTGCGGGCATCCCGTCCTTCAGCGGCGTGTTTGAGGGGCAGGGCCACACGATCTCCGGCCTGAGCCTTGTAGATGACGGCTCGGTCATCGGCTTCTTCCGCTATGTGCAGCAGGGGGCCAACGTCCGCGACCTCGTCATCCGGGGCCGCTCGATGCCCACCGGCAGCCGCTCCACCGTGGGCGGCATTGCAGGCAGCAACGCCGGTACGCTGCACAACTGCCGCTTTGAGGGCGTGTCCTCCGGCGCGTCCGTTGTCGGCGGCATCGCGGGCACAAATCTGGCCGCCGGCGTCATCGAAAGCTGCACGACCACGGGCAGTGTCTACGGTGCGCACTTCATCGGCGGCATCGCCGGTGAAAATCACGGCATCATTGCCAACTGCACGAACACCTCCAGCGTCAACACGACGGTGGAGCAAAACGACATCGACCTTTCCTCGCTGACGCTGAACGACCTGATCGGCACCGAGAACGTCGCCGACATCACCGACATCGGCGGCATTGCGGGCCAGTCCGGCGGTGTCATCCGCGCCTGCATGAACCGCGGCACCGTGGGCTACCAGCACATGGGCTACAACGTCGGCGGCATCGCGGGCAGCCAGACCGGCTACATTGAGGGCTGCGTCAACTACGGCACTGTCTACGCCCGCAAGGAGGGCGGCGGCATCGTCGGCCAGATGGAGCCGAGCAGCACGCTGGAATACACAAAGGACACGCTGCAGGAGCTTTCCGACGAGATGAGCACGCTGCAGACGCTGGTCAACCGCGCCTGCGATGACGCCAGCGCCGCCAGCAGCGACCTTTCCAACCAGCTCGAAGCGCTGAAGAACAACGTGACCAGCTCCCGCAATGCCATTGAGAATCTGCTGAAGCAGGCCGAAAACGGCGTGTCCATCGGTTCCCAGACCATCAAGACCGACTTGAGTCAGTTCAAGCAGGACCTCAAGAATACCAACCTGCCCGGCGCGGACGACGGAGACCATGCCGCGGACTCGGACACAGTCATCGACTACAGCGAAGCGACGCCTCCGTCTGACACCGACCCTGTCGATCCGAATTACACGCTGTCCCCCTCGGAGGAGCCCGCGCAGAGTGCTGACCTCTCCACGCCTGACGAAAGCAGTACGGCAGCGCAGGACACTGCCCCCGCACAGGAACCCGCCACGGCGCAGAGTGAGGAGACATCCCCCGCACAGGAGCCCGCTGCAGAGGGCGGCGAGGCGGACCGCACCCCCCACGGGCAGCCCGGCCCCGAAGCCGTTGACGATTCCGCTGACAGCACCGTTGTCAGCGAGGACGACGGCACTGCCACAAAGCCGGACGAGCGCTATCCGATCGACCCGGACTATACGCACATCACCGAGGATCTTGACGACCTGCCCGACACAAAGGATGTGCTCAATGACATTTCGGATGCATTGCCGGACTCCGTGGACGTCGAAATTCCAAAGGTCGAGCTGACGAACCGCGACGCCATCACGGCCAGCCGCAATGATCTGAGCAGCAGCCTGACCAGCATGGGCGACATCGTCAGCAGCCTGAACAACAACGCCAGCAGCAACAGCCAGGCGCTGATCAACGACGTGAAGGCGATCTCGAAGCAGATCAACAAGATCGGCCAGACGCTGTCCGGTGCCAGCGAGAATGTCAACCGGGATGCAGACGACATCGTGGACGATGTTTCCGATGACGACACCGATGACGACGTCGAGGCCAAGGTCACGAACTGCATCAACAGCGGCACGGTCAATGCCGACCTCAACGCCGGCGGCATTACCGGTGCAATGGCCCGCGAGAACGATCTGGACCCCGAGGACGACTACACCACCGCGGGCAGCGAGTCGCTGAACTTTACCTTCAAGACCCGCGTCGTCACCCGTGACTGCACAAACTACGGCACGGTCAGCGCCAAAAAGCAGAACGCGGGTGGCATCGTCGGCGACGCCGAGATGGGCTCTGTCATCGACTGCAGGGGCTTTGGCACCCTCGATGCCGAGGACGCCACCGGCGTCGGCGGCGTGGCCGGTATCAGCAAGTCCACGATCCGCGAGAGCTGCGCCAAGGGCCGCCTGTCCGGTGCAAAGCAGGTCGGCGGCATTGTCGGCAGCGGTGCCACCATCGAAAACTGCCGCGCCATGGTCATGATCGACAACGCTGCCGAACGGATCGGAGCGATTGCCGGTATCGTGGACGACCCGCTGGACGGCAGCGTGACCGGCAACACCTTCGTGGACGGGGGTGTCGCGGGCATCGACAGCGTCAGCTACCAGGGCATTGCCGAACCGCTGCCCTACGAGGATTTCGTCGCGCAGGAAAATCTGCCCGGCGATTTCGGCAGCATCTGTGTCCGCTTTGTGACCGACGAGGATTCGCTGGTCCAGGAATACCACATCCCGTACGGCAGCGACTTCCCGACGGATCAGCTGCCGCCGGTTCCCAACCACCAGGGCCAGTACGGCAGCTGGGAGGATGTGGATCTGACCGGCATGACGTTTGACGCGACGATCCACGCCGAGTACAGCGACATAAACACGGTCCGCCAGAGCCAGGAAAAGCGCGGTGAACGCTCCCTTGTGCTGGTGGAGGGCAGCTTCGACACCACCGACGAGCTGATGCTCCATGAGGTGGACGACGCGCCCGATACCCCCGGCACGCTGGTGGAGGCGTGGGGCCTGGAGCTGCCCGCCGACACCGGCCACACGCTGCGCTATATGCCGCCGGAGACGACGGAGAACACCGTGCTGTGGGTCAGGACCGACGCAGGCTGGCAGCAGGCCGACACAAGCGTGGACGGCAGCTATCTGACCTGCACCGCCCCCGCCGGTACGACGGCCTTCGCCGCTGTGCAGATGCCCGCCAGCAGGGTGCCCCTGCTCGCAGCGGCTTGCGGCGCCGCAGCCGCACTGCTGCTGGTGATTTTGTTCATCGCCCGCAAGAAGAAAAAGAAGAAGGCCGCGGCAAAGAAAACCGCGTAAGGCCCTGCCGGGGCCGATGCTCGTCATCGACCCGCGCATACGGCAGATGCCTCGCACAAAAAAACCGCTGCAGCACAGAAGCCTGTGCTGCAGCGGCTTTTTGTTTCAGCAGCTTTCTATAAACGCCTTAAAAATCTTTCGGCTGTCCCCATTCACGCGGAACGAAAATTCGGGGTGCCACTGCACAGCCCAGACGAACCTTTTATCCGGCAGGCATACGGCCTCCGTCAGTCCATCCTCCGAGACGGCCATAGCCGCCAGCCCCGGCGCAAGCGTTCACACCTCACTGTAAAAAATAAAACAGAGAAGTCCTGTGCGACCTCTCTGTCCGTTGTGCTGATTATACCGCAACGCGCGGCGGATTGCAAGCCCTTACATCGGCGGGTGGCTTCCCTTGAAGCGCTTATCCGTCGGCAGGGTCGTATATTTGTCGTACAGCTCCCGCAGCAGCACGGTACGGCGCACCATGCCGATGAACACATTGCGGTCATCCACCACCGGCACAAAGTTCTGTTCGATGGCTGCCTTTAAAAGCGTCGGCATGTCGGTGGTCACGGTAACGGCCTTGTAATCGCGGCGGCGGGGGAAGCTGGAAATCGGCACGTCCTCGCTGGCCTCAAGGTCCAGCCCGTGCAGATTTTTCATGCCCCAGAGGATGTCGCCCTCGGTGATGCTGCCGACATACTCGCCGTTGCGCTTCAGAACAGGGATGGTGGCGTAGCGCTGGTTGGACCATTTTTCCAGCGTCTGGCGCAGGGTGAAATCCTCGTAAATGTACAGGACGTCCTGCTTGGGTGTCAAAAAGAATAAAAGGTTCATGGTTTAAACCGAGCTCCTTTGGTAAGGTTGTCATACTTCTGTAAACAGTATATACTCTTGCGCCGTAAACTTTGTGAATGGAATGTTAAATCCACGCGCCAAAATAAATTTCTCCGAAATGCCCTGTTCAAGCGGGGAAAAATGGTGTATAATAGCTAAAGATTCATATAGTGCAGCTGCGGGCTTAGCCGCAGCTAACCCTAAAAAGGAGGATCGCAGATGATCACCAAGGTCAATCCCTATGGACATATTTCGCTGACGAATGACTACTTCTCCGGCCTGGTGGAGCAGGCCGCCAAGCAGTGCTACGGCATTGCCGCCATGGGTCAGGCCCCGGCTGAAAGCGTTGTGCGCAGCGCCCTGCGCACCGGCAGCCTGCCGCCGAAGGGCGTCACCGTCACGCAGGAGGCCGGCAAGCTGGTCATCGCCCTGCATATCAAGGTCGGGTTCGGTCTGAACATCTCGACCATCACCCAAAGCATCACCCACCGCGTCAAGGACGAAGTTGAACTTGCCACCGGCTTAAAGGTCGCCCGCATCGATGTCTACGTGGACGACGTCATTGCCGACTAAAGACTGTTTTACCCAAAAAATATGAGGTGTAACGAAACCATGATTACTGGCCAGACCCTGCGCGACGCCATTCTTTCCGGCGCCAACAACATTGCCAACCAGCGCACCCGCGTGGATGAGCTGAACGTTTTCCCCGTTCCGGACGGTGATACCGGCACGAACATGAGCATGACCATCGGCGCCGCCCGCGCCGAGCTTGAGGCCATGCCCGACAGCTGCACCGTGGCCGAGGCCAGCAAGACCGCTGCCTCCGCCATGCTGCGCGGCGCCCGCGGCAACTCCGGCGTTATCACGAGCCTTTTGTTCCGCGGCTTTTCCAAGGCGCTGAAGGACAAGACCGAGGCATCCTCCGCTGACCTGGCTGCCGCCTTGCAGCAGGGCGTCGAGGCCGCCTACAAGGCCGTCATGAAGCCCACCGAGGGCACGATCCTGACCGTCTCCCGTCTGGCTGCCGAGAAGGCCGCCGAATGCACCGAGCTGGACGTTCCTGCCATGTGGGACGCCACGCTGCAGGCCGGTCAGGCCGCGCTGGACGACACCCCGAACCTGCTGCCCGTGCTGAAAAAGGCCGGTGTCGTGGACGCCGGCGGTCAGGGCATCATGCTGATCTTTGAGGGCATGAAGCAGGTGTTCGACGGCGGCGAGATCATCGCCGGTGCCGAGGTCGCCGCCAAGCCCAAGGTATCCAGCGAAGCCGCAGGCAAGGGCGTTTTTGCCGACGACCTGATGAAGGTCGAGGACATCAAAAACGGCTACTGCACCCAGTTCCTGCTGCACAAGGATGCCGATGCCAGCGTTACCCGCCTGCGCGCCTTCCTTGAGTCCAACGGTGACTCCGTTGTTGTGATCGAGGACGACGACGTTGCCAACTGCCATGTCCACACCTCCGACCCCGGCATGATGCTGAGCGAGGCCATCAAGTACGGCTACCTGACCAATTTTAAAATTGAAAACATGCATGAGCAGTTCCTCGCCCGCCAGAAGCAGGCGAAGGGGCTGGAGAAGCAGGCCGAGGCCGAGGAGAAGAAGGACAGCGAGTTCACCTACGCCGCCGTTGACCCCGAGCGCGAGTACGGCTTTGTGGCCGTGGCCGCGGGCGAGGGCCTGAAGGCTGTGTTCGGCGACCTGGGCGTGGACGCGGTTGTCAGCGGCGGCCAGACGATGAACCCCTCCACCGAGGACATCCTCGCCGCCATCCAGAGCGTGCCCGCCAAGACCGTGCTCGTTCTGCCCAACAACAAAAACATCATCATGGCGTCCGAGCAGGCGCAGAAGCTCGCGGACCGCAAGGTCATCGTGCTGCCCACCCGCACCGTGCCCCAGGGCATGACCGCCATGCTGAACTTTGACCCCGACCTGAAGCCGGAGGAGAACGCTGTTGCCATGATGCAGGCGGCGGACCGCGTCAGCACGGGTCTGATCACCTATGCCGCCCGCGACAGCGAGTTTGACGGCAAGCCCATCAAGAAGGGCGAGATCATGGCGCTGGAGAACGGCAAAATCGTTGCCACCGGCACCGACCTGGTCAAGATGACCTATCGTCTGGCCCGCTCCATGAAGAAAAAGGACACCCAGTTCATCACGGTCATTTCCGGCTGCGACGTCAGCGACGAGGACGCCGAAAAGACGACCGATCTGGTGCGCGCCAAGTGCGGCGGCAGTGTCGAGGTCAGCCACATCAGCGGCGGCCAGCCCGTGTACTACTACATGATCTCTGTGGAGTAATTCGGACGTTATAACATTAAAAAGGCGAATTTGGGGATGTTCCGAGTTCGCCTTTTTTGGTATATTGCCCGGGGACGGCTGCCTCCCGGGAACTCGTTCTTTCTTTTGCCAACAAAAGAAAGAACCAAAGAAAATTGCCGCTGTTTCGACGCAGCGGACCCGCGACCTAGGGGCTGCACGCCCCTAGGAACCCCAAAGTGGAAGTCGGAAGTCTCGGCGGCTAAACGGACGCAGTATTACTGTCCGTTCTTAAC
>ENA-UONS01002312-UONS01002312.1-human-gut-metagenome-genome-assembly--contig:-CS19-NODE-2312-length-15350-cov-6.282118_pt1 | contig 15350 bp, 12 predicted proteins | sample MGYA00242458_ERZ724005 | MGnify/ENA metagenome assembly ERZ724005
TGGTAAACAAAGTGAGAGTGACCATTGCGGGCGCGCCCTATGCGATCGCAACGACGGATACCGAGAGCTACATCACCTCTCTGGCGAAGAAGCTGGATGAGGACATTACAAAGCTGCTGGACGACAACGGCAACCTTTCCCTGAGCAAGGCAGCGGTCTTCTGTGCCATGGATTATCTGGACGAATACCGCAAGAGCGCGGGCAGTGCTGAAAACATGCGCAGCCAGATCCAGGATTACATTGCCGATGCAGCCAAGGCAAAGCTGGCCGAGGATAAGGTCCGGGCCGAAAACGAGGTGCTTCAGCGGGAAAATGCTGCCCTGCGGGAGCAGCTGGCAAAGCTGCAGGCCAAAATGAAAGAGGCCGCTGCCCGGGAGCAGGCCGCCAAAGCCGAGGCAGGCAACTGAGGGACAGCTCTCAGATCGATTCTATTTAATAGGTACAGCAACATGCCGTCAAAAGGAGAGTTATGGCAAATATTGAGATCCTTGCCCCTGTGGGCAGTGAAGAAATGCTGCACGCCGCCGTATTCAGCGGGGCAGATGCGGTTTATCTGGGCTTTTCCGGCTTCAACGCCCGCACGGGCGCCGGAAATTTTGATGCCGACAGCCTGAAAGAGGCCGTCCGCTTCTGCCACGCCCGGGGCGTCAAGGTCCATGTGGCCCTCAACACCACCGTGTACGGCGGGGAACTGGCCTCTCTGTGCGATGCCATCCGGGCGGTGGCCGCCAGCGGGGCGGACGCGGTCATCTGCCAGGATCTGGCCGTGGCCACCCTCATTGGGAAGATCGCACCCCAGCTGCCCCGCCATGGCTCCACCCAGATGAGTGTCCACACCCTGCAGGGGGCGCTGGAGCTCAAGGAGCTGGGCTTTACCCGGGTGGTGCTGGCCCGTGAGCTGAGCCTGCCGGAGGTGGAGCAGATCACCAGGCACTGCGGCATTGAGACGGAGTGCTTCGTCCATGGCGCGCTCTGCATGTGCGTCAGCGGCCAGTGCTATCTGTCGGCGTTTTTGGGCGGACGGAGCGGCAACCGCGGCTCCTGTGCAGGCCCCTGCCGCCTGCCCTTTGAGGCCAACGCCCTGCCCGAGGGCAAGCCCGGGCGGCTGCACCACCTTTCCCTGAAAGACAACTCCGTCATCGACAAACTGGACCAGCTGCAGGCCATCGGTGTGGCCTCTGCCAAGATCGAAGGCCGCCTGCGCACGCCGGAGTATGTGGCGGCGGCGGTCAGCGCCTGCCTGGCAGGCCGGGAGGGCCGTGCCTATGACCGTGACCTGCTGAAGAATGCGTTCAGCCGCTCCGGCTTCACCTCTGGCTATCTGGACGGGAAGATCGACGGCACGATGTTTGGCGTCCGCAGTGAGGCCGACGCCGAACTGACCAAAAAGACCCTGCCCGCCCTGCGGGAGCTCTACCGCCGGGAGCGCTCCCGGGTGCCCGTGCGGATGAAGTTGGAAATCGAAGAGGGCGGCGAGAAGCTGACCGTGACCGACGCCGACGGCAACAAGGCGTTTGCCTACGGCGATTTTGAGCCTCAGCCCGCCCGCGCCGACCCCACCGAGAGCCTGAAGCGGAGCCTCGCCAAGACGGGCGGCACCCCCTTTGCAGCGGAAAACATCGAGGTGGAGATGGACGAGGGCCCCTGGTTCGTGCCCGGCAGCACCGTGAACGAGCTGCGCCGGGAGGCGCTGGACGCCCTGCTCAAAAAGCGGGAGGTGCTGCGCCCCTGGCCGGTGCAGGATGTGGAGCTGGAGCCGCTGCCCCAGCGCACCCTGCCGCCCCACCGGACCCTCCGTGCCCGGTTCGAGCGCTGGGATCAGGTGCCGGAACAGGCTCTTTCCGGCGTGGAATATCTGATCCTGCCCATCGCGCAGGCCGACCGTGTCCCCCGCGAGTGGCGGGGCAAGACGCTCCTGGAGCTGCCCCGGGTCATGTTCGGCAAGCTGGAAGAGGACACCGCCCGCCGCGTCGCGGCCACCCAGGATGCAGGCTTTGCGGGCTATGAGGTGAGCAACATCGCCCACCTGCGGCTCTGCCGGGGCCTGCCCATGTCCGGCGGCTTTGGCCTGAACGTCACCAATCAGGTGGCGGCGCAGTTCTACGCGGACAACGGCCTTGGCTCGGTGCTCATCCTGCCCGAGACGAAAGACAGCGACATCAGCACCATTGCCCCCACCCATGCAGGCAAGCCGGTGCCCACGGGCGTGCTGGTCTACGGCCACATGCCGCTGATGGTCACCCGTGCCTGCCCGCTGCAGAACATCCACGACTGCGCCCACTGCGATAAGACGGGTACCCTGACCGACCGCAAGGCGAAAAAGTTCCCGGTGCGGTGCGGCATGGGCGTGCGTACCATCTACAACCCGGTGCCCATCTATATGGGCGACAAGCCCGGTGCCCTGACGGTGGACTACGGCGTGGCCTACTTCACCCTGGAAAGCAGGGAAGAGGCTGCTGCCATTCTGGACAATCTCCGTGTCCATGCACCCTTTGAGGGCGATTTCACCCGCGGACTCTATTTTAAAGGAACGAACTAAAACTCCTTCCGTCATCGCTGACGCGATGCCACCTCCCTCAAAGAGGGAGGCTGACCGTGAGGCGAGGTCCCCTCTGTGAGGGGGCTGTCACCGTAGGTGACTGGGGGAGTGGACTGAAACAATTAAACTGAGGTATACTATGGAACCCATCACTGTAAACTATAAAGTATTGGACCCCCGGGCGAAGGTGCCCGCTTATGCAACCCCCGGCTCTGCTGCTGCCGACCTGTGTGCCGTGCTGGACGAGCCCCTGACACTGGCCCCGATGGAGCGGGCACTGGTGCCCACCGGCCTTGCCATTGAGCTGCCCGGTGCCCACACCGTGGCGCTGGTCTATGCCCGCAGCGGCCTGTCCATCAAGCATGGCCTGTGCATGGCCAACGGCGTTGGCGTCATTGACAGCGATTATCGGGGCGAGCTGAAAGTGCCCATGGTCAACCTGGGCAAGGAGCCCTATACGATCCAGCCCGGCGAGCGGGTGGCGCAGCTCTGCATCGCACCGGTGTACACCGCCGCCTTTGCTCCGGTGCAGGAGCTGGGCGATACCACCCGCGGCGAGGGCGGCTTTGGCTCGACGGGAAAATAAACCTCTCAGTCACGCTTCGCGTGCCAGCTCCCCTGACAGGGGAGCCCTTGGCAGGCCGGGCAACAAAGTGCGAAACACTGAAAAATGATGTTACGGAAAATGCCGGGCCCTGCGGTGCAGGGCAGAAAGATATAAGATGAACTCCAAATTGATACTAGCTTCCGGCAGCCCCCGCCGGAAAGAGCTTTTGAGCCTGTACACGACGGATTTTGAAATCCATGTCAGCGATTTTGACGAGAGCGCCGTCACGGCCGATACCCCTGCCCGGCTGGTGGAAAAGCTGGCCCGGGGCAAGTGTCTGGCCGTGGCTGCCCGGCACCCGGGAGATCTGGTACTGGGGTGCGATACCGTGGTGGATGTGAACGGGGAAGTCTTCGGCAAACCCCACAGTGTGGAGGACGCCAAACGGATGCTCCGGGCACTGTCCGGTGCCACCCATCAGGTACACACGGGCGTCTGCGTCTCGGACGGCGCACAGACCAAGAGCTTTGTGGACAGCTGCCGCGTGACGTTCTTCCCCATCTCCGAGGAAGAAATTGAGCGGTACACGGCCACAAAAGAGCCCTACGATAAGGCCGGAGCCTACGCCATTCAGGGCCGGGCAGCCCTCTGGCTGGACCGCATCGAGGGCGATTATTACACCATTATGGGCCTCCCCGTCAGCCGCACTGTCCGGCTCATCGAGCAATTTTGATGCACTGAAAATGAAAAATTGCCAAAAAACTTGACAAAACGCTTGAGAAAACAGCGTCTTGCGGCTATAATAATAGCGTGTTATTCTGCGATGGACAGCCGGACGGAATCTCGTCCGGTCTGCCGTGCGTTTTGGGAATAGAACTGGAAAGAATTTAAGGAGAGAGCTTCAGTATGAGTTTGTTTTCAAAAGATGTAGGGATCGACCTGGGTACTGCCAATACCCTGGTTTACATGAAAGGAAAAGGCATTATCATGCGGGAACCGTCCGTTGTGGCGGTGGACACCAAGACCGACGAGGTGCGCTGCGTGGGCGGCGAGGCCAAGGCGGTCATCGGCCGTACCCCCGGCAGCATCGTGGCGGTCCGTCCCCTGAAAGACGGCGTCATTGCGGATTTTGACATCACGGCCAATATGCTGGAAAACTTCCTGAAAAAGGCCTGCGGCAACAGCATGTTCTCCCGCCCCCGCGTGGTCATCTGCATCCCCTCCGGTGTTACCGAGGTGGAACGCCGCGCCGTGCGTGAGGCGACCCTGAAAGCCGGTGCCCGTCAGGTCTCCGTGATCGAGGAGCCCATGGCTGCCGCCATCGGTGCGGGCCTGCCCATCAGCGAGCCCACCGGCAGCATGATCGTGGACATCGGCGGCGGCACGGCGGAGATCGCCGTGATCTCGCTGGGCGGCATCGTGGCTTCCCGCAGCGTCCGGATGGCCGGTGATATGTTCGACCAGGCCATCATCGCGTTCATCAAGCGGAAGTACAACCTGCTCATCGGTGAGCGTACCGCGGAGCAGATCAAGATCGAGATCGGTTCCGCCTACCCCATGGACCCCGAGATGACCATGGAGATCAAGGGCCGCAATCTGGTGGACGGCCTGCCCAAGAACATCGTGGTCCACTCCGAGGATGTGCGTGAGGCCCTGCTGGAGTGCCTGGTCAAGATCACCAGCGCCATCAAGGAGACGCTGGAGCGCACCCCGCCGGAACTGAGTGCCGATATCATCGACCACGGCATCACCCTGACGGGCGGCGGCGCTCTGCTGCGCGGCCTGGACCAGCTGATCCAGAGTGAGACGGGCATTGACGTCCATGTGGCGGAAGACCCGCTGGACTGCGTGGCCAAGGGTGCCGGCGCGGTGCTCGACCATGTGGATGTCCTGCACGATGTGCTGGATACCGACGGCGCACACATGTGATAAAGCGCGCGGATGGCTCCGGCTGTCCGCGCTTTTTTGCAATCGGAGGAAGCTCCCTTGAAAGATTTTTTCGATACCTGGAAATTTAAGATCCTCGTGGGCATCGCGGTGTTTCTGGCGGCCATCATGGCCTATGCCGGTGCCAATGGCCGCCTGACGGCCGCCCCGCAGGAGATTTTGAGCGTGGCGGTGGCCCCGTTCCAGCGGGCGGCGGCGGCGGTGAGCAATGGCGTTTCCTCCCTGTGGGAGAAGTACACCAACATCGACGCCATTCTGGAAGAGAACGAGAAGCTTACCACGGAAAACGCCGAGCTGCGCGGCCAGATGGTGGATTACGACAAGCTCAAGGCGGAAAACGAGGCCTACAAGGCCCTGACCAACATTCAGGAACAGCACCCGGAGATGAGCTATGTCTCGTCGTTCGTCATCGGGCGGGACCCGCTGGATTCGTTCTACGGCTTCACGCTGGATAAGGGCAGCCTGGACGGGGTGGAGGCCAACGACGCCATCACCAGCGACGAGGGCTATCTGTTGGGCGTGGTGACGGAAGTGGACCTGACCAGCTGTAAGGTCATGACGATTTTGCACCCCAGCTTCAACGCGGCGGGCGTGGTGTCCCGCACCCGGGACAACGGCATCATCACAGGCAGCGCGGATTACGCCGCCGAGGGCCTGTGTGTCCTCTCCAACCTCTCCCGCAGTACCCTGACCAAGGCCAGCGATCAGGTCATCACCACCGGTTTGGGCGGCGTGTTCCCGCCGGATGTGCTGGTGGGCGTGGTGCAGGAGCTGGTGCCGGAAGCCAGCGGCAAATCCACCATCGCGGTGCTCAAGCCCGGCGCGGACCCCCGTACCGTCAAGCATGTGTTTATCATTACCAATTACTGATAGGAGGAGCCTGTCTATGGAATCACGCCGCAAGCGCAAAAGCAGCCAGATCTTCAAATGGGTCTGCTATACGCTGCTGATGCTGCTGTGTACGGTTTTGCAGACCATGCCCGGGCTGTTTCAGCTGGGGGCGGCAAAGCCGCTCTACCTGCTGCCGCTGGCACTGGCGGTCTCCGTGTTTGAAGGGGAGTTTGCCGGGGCTGTTTTCGGCGCGGTCTGCGGCCTGATGTGGGACTACACGGCGGGCCGAACTGTGGGGATGCTGGCACTGGAGCTGATGGTCCTCAGCTTTGCCGTCTCCGCCGTGGTGCAGCTCTACCTCAAGGACACCGCTCAAAACTTTTTGCTCATCGCGGCGGGGTGCGCGGTGCTGGTGCTGGCCTGCGACTGGCTGTTCTTCTATTACATGCCGGGCTACAGCGGGGCGTGGAACCGCTTTTTGTGGTTCGTGCTCCCCAGCGCGGTGCTGAGCATCCCGGTCAGCCTGCCCATCTATTGGGCGGCGCGGAAGATCAGCATTGAATTCAAGATCGACAACGGCGTGGTCTGAGTGCTGCGGCTCCGCAGCCTGCCCCGCCGGGAGGAAACCAGATGAATTTGGACGAACACAAGACCGTTATGCGCCGGATGCGGCTGCTCATCGCCTTTGCGGCGGTCATCGTGGGGCTGTATGTGTTCCGGCTGATCTTTCTGCAGCTGGTCAACGGCGACAGCTTCAAAGCCCGCGCCACCAACACCACAGACTATCATTTTACGGTCACGGCGGCCCGCGGCGACATCGTGGACAGCGAGGGGAAACGGATCGCGGCCAGCACGACCAGCTACAATGTGGTGCTCAGCAAGCTGCTGATGGGCGGCGAGGATCTGGACGCCATGCTGCAGCGGATCGTGGAGCTGCTGGAGCAGAACGGCGAGAGCTGGAACGACTCCCTCCTCATCAGCGAGCCGGATGCCAACGGCCACTATACGTTTACGGCTGCGGAGGACAGCACCAGCGACCAGAAGAGCCTTGCCAACATGAAAGAGGGCCTGGGCCTGCAGCAGTACGCCACTGCCGATGACGTGATGGAAAAACTGGTGGAGGACTATGACCTCAGCGCCTACTCCCTCCACTGGCAGCGGGTGCTGGGCGGCATCCATTATGAGATGCAGCAGCAGGCGTTCTCCAACGTCAACAACTTTGTCATGGCCGAAAACGTCAGCGATGTGACCGTGGCCACCATCAAGGAAAACAGCCTCTCTTTGCCCGGCGTGGAGATCGTGGAGACCTCCACCCGCAGCTATGAGCAGGGCACGGTGCTGCCCCATGTGCTGGGCCGGGTGGGCAAGATCACGGCGGAAAAGTGGAAAGTGACCGATGAAAACGGCCAGACCACCTATCCGCTGCGGGATAAAGGCTACAATATGAACGATGTCATCGGCATCTCGGGCCTGGAATCGGCCTATGAGGATGAGCTGCGGGGCAAGGATGGTGTGGAGACCATCACCCGCAACTCGGATGGCGTCATCGTCAGCACGGCCATGACCACGGTGCCGGAGCCGGGCCACACCGTCCAGCTCACCGTCAACAGCGATTTCCAGAAAGCGGTGGAGCAGGCGCTGGGCAAAAACATTGATATGATCAGCCGGGCCTACGGCACCGATGGTGCCCGGGCCAATGCAGGCGCGGTGGTGGTGCTGGATGTCAAGGACGGCAGCGTGCTGGCCTCCGCCAACTACCCCAGCTTTGACCAGAACCTCTACGCCACCCAGTACAGCGAGTACAGCGCCGACCCCGGGATGCCGCTGTTCAACCGGGCGCTGCAGGGCCTGTACACCCCGGGCTCGACCTATAAGCCCTCGGTGGCCGTTGCCGCGCTGGACACCGGCGTCATCAACCGGTATTCCACGGTATACTGCAACGGCGTGTACAACTACTTCCAGGATTACCACCCCAAGTGCACCCGCCACGGCCACACGGGCAACATCGACGTCATCACGGCCATCAAGTGGAGCTGCAACATCTTCTTCTACGATGTGGGCCGCCGGGTGACCAGTGACGTCTACGACGCTTATGCCTATAAGCTGGGCCTGGGCCAGCGCACGGGCGTGGAGGTCAGCGAGGCACTGGGCCGCCTGACCACGAAAAACGACTCCAACTACACGGCCTCGCTGGAAGTGCAGGCCGCCATCGGCCAGGGCAACACGGTCATCACGCCGGTACAGCTGGCAACTTATGCGGGCACCATCGCCAACCGGGGCACCCGCTACCGTACCCACTTTGTCAAGTCCATCCTGGACACCAACACGGGCAAAGTCCTGCAGGAGACCCAGCCGGAGGTCATGGATGTCATTGAAGACCGGGGCGATACCTTTGACCTGGTGCAGCAGGGCATGGTGGGCGTGGCCCAGACCATCCCGGCACTGGCAAGCTATCCCTACACCATCGCCTGCAAAACGGGCAGCCCCCAGCGCAGTGAGAGCTACTACGCCGGCAGCACCCGCAAGCATTACACCAACGCGACGATGATCGCCTATGGCCCGGTGGAAGACCCGCGGATCGCCATTGGCATCGTGGTGGAATACGGCGGTGCCGGTGCCCGTACCGGCCAGCTGGTGGCGGATATTTTTGACGCCTACTTCGCCATGCAGAACGGCACCCTGACGGTGGACGAACCCGAGACCGCCGACCCGGCGGGAGACGATCCGAAGACAGAGGCTGTGGACGGCGACGCCGCAGCCGATGAGACGGACACGGCAGGGGAGACGGCTCCCGCGCCGGAACCCGCGGCGGCTCCGGCGGCATAAGGCGCTGTCATGCGGATTTGGTGGAAAAACCAGAAAAACCAGCGGAAATGCCCAAAAAACAGTTGTAAAATGACGGAAACTGTGATAATATGATATATGCAATACAATGCCCTAGAGAGAAAATAGAGCCGGGCGAGGTAAAAGGAGAGGTTGACCGATGACGATTGCACTGATTGCGCATGACTCCAAAAAGGAGCTGATGGTTCAGTTCTGTACGGCGTACTGCCGGATTTTGAGCCAGCATAAATTGGTGGCCACCGGGACGACTGGCAAGATGATCGCAGAGGCCACGGGCCTGCAGGTGCAGCGTTTCCTGGCAGGGGTTCAGGGCGGTGACCAGCAGATCGCGTCCCGCATTGCCTGCAATGAGGTGGACCTGCTACTGTTCTTCCGCGACCCCATCAATGCAAAGCCCAGCGAGCCCAATGAGATGACCCTGCTGCGCCTGTGCGATGTGCACAACATCCCCATGGCCACCAACATCGCCACCGCTGAGGTGCTCATCCACGGCCTGGAGCGCGGCGACCTGGATTGGCGTGATATCGTCCACCCGCAGCAGTCCGTGTGATTATTCAATAAAAAAAGCAAAGGCTCTGGATCGCAAGACCCAGAGCCTTTTTGTGTGCGTCAAACGTTAAAATCCGCGGCCATCTCCTGCACATCCTCCGGGGTGAAGGACCCCAGCGGCAAGATGAGCCGGGCCAGGATATCCTGCGGCAGGGCGGCAAGAGCATCGCTCTCGTCCTGGGCAGGGTCTTCCGGCGGGTAGATATGGCTGATGCCGTCGGCCCCGGTCTCCACCTGGGCAAAGTGCCCGGTGGCGATGTACTGGATGCCCAGTTTGTCTGCCGCCGTCAGCAGGGCAGAGAGGCGGGCGTCCACAGGGGGGGCTCCCTGTGCGGCCAGCGCCTCGGCGTTGAGGGTGGCACACTCGATGCCAAGGGCCTTTGCGGCCTCTTTTGCGGACTGCACCAGAGGCTCTTCTTCGGCAGAGAGCTTCACGACGGCACCCGCTACCGCAAAGCCCTGCTGCTGCAAAATACGGACGGCTACTTTGGCTGCCGTGCCGCCGCCCAGGCCTACCAGCACTTTGTCCTGCTGCTCGTAGGTATCAAACCCGCTGCCGGGCAAAAAAGTGTCGCTCATCGTCCCTGCCTCCCGCCATGTGCCTGGCTCTGTGCCACGGCCAGCTGGTCGCAGCGCTCGTTTTCCGGGTGGCCTGCGTGGCCCTTGACCCAGACGTATGTGAGTTTGTGCCGTGCTTCCTGCTCCAGTGCCTGCTCCCAGAGGTCCGGGTTCAGGGCAGGGGAGCCATCGGATTTTTTCCAGCCCCGGCGCTTCCAGCCCTTGGCCCAACCTTTTTCCAGCCCGTTGATGACATACTGACTGTCGGAGCACAGGCGCACTTCGCACGGCTCCTTGAGCTGGCGCAGGGCCTCGATAAAGGCCGTCAGCTCCATCCGGTTGTTGGTGGTGCTGGCGTCGCCGCCGCTGAGCTCTTTTTCGTACACTTTGCCATTGAACCGATACCGCAGCACCGCACCCCAGCCGCCGGGGCCGGGGTTGCCGCTGCACGCGCCGTCGGTGTAAATTTCAACCTGTTTCATGCGTTTCTCCCGGTGTGTAAATTTTTACTGCTTCTATTTAGAGCCATTTTACACGTTCTGTCAAGAGGAAAGTGCATAGACCCCGCCCGGCCTGCCAAACCTTGGAATTGACAAAAACGCTGAGAAATACTATACTGATGGCAACGAAATGCGTATAGGGGCGCGCTGTAAGTGCGCGCTCACAGCGTTCCCGGATAAGTGCCGCGGTCGCATCGAACAGATGGACTGGAAAGGCAGAGAGCTTGTTTCGGAACCACCAGCAGGCTTTAAAAAAGGCGCTGACAGGATAAATTCTATACGGATGCATCCAACGGAAGCAGATGCTTATTTTATGCTTCCCTGTGCAGAAAAGACGGCCGCTCCCGGGTGGGGGTGGGCCGTGTTCTGCGATTTGTTTTTTGGAGGTACGAATGGCACAGGTTAAAGAACAGAACCCCGCGCCCGCCCAGAACCGGGCCAGTGACAACAGCGGCGAGAAGCGCCCCCGCACCCGCCGCCCCTATTATTCGCGGCGTCCCCGCCGCCCGCAGCAGCCCAAGGAGGCCGCTGTGCCCATCCACATCTATCCGCTGGGCGGCCTGGGGGAAGTGGGCAAGAACATGACCGTGTACGAGTGCTGCGGCGATATGATCATTGTGGACTGCGGCCTCGTCTTCCCGGACAGTGATATGTTCGGCGTGGACATGGTCATCCCCGATTTCACGTTCGTGGTACAGAATAAGGATAAGATCAAGGGCCTGCTCATCACCCACGGCCATGAAGACCACATCGGCAGCATCCCGTATCTGCTGCAGAAATTTGATCTGCCCATCTATGGCACCCGCCTGACCTGCGGCCTCATCAAGAACAAGCTGGAGGAGTTCGGCCTGGCCGGCAAGACCAAGTTTGTGGAGATCGTGCCCAAGCAGAAGATCAAGCTGGGCTGCTTCACGGTGGAGCCCATCCATGTCAACCACTCCATCCCGGACTCGGTGGCCTTTGCCATCGACAGCCCGGCGGGCACCATCATCCAGACGGGCGACTTCAAGATCGATTACACCCCGCTGGCCTGCGGCCCCACCGACCTGACCACCCTCTCCGAGTACGGCCAGAAAGGCGTGCTGGCCCTGCTGAGCGATTCCACCAACGCGGAGCGCCCGGGCTTTACGGCCACGGAGCAGAAAGTGGCGGCAGGTGTGCGCAGCCTGTTTGCCCGCGCCCAGAACAAGCGCATCATCATTGCGACGTTCGCCTCCAACATTTACCGCGTGCAGCAGATCATTGATCTGGCTGTGGAGGATGGCCGCAAGGTGGCGTTCAGCGGCCGCAGCATGGTCAACAACACGGCCATGGCCCAGGAGCTGGGCTATATGCACATCCCGGAGGGGACTCTCATCAGCGTGGATGAGCTCAACCAGTACCCGCCGGAGCAGGTGGTGCTGGTGACCACGGGCAGCCAGGGCGAGCCCCTGAGCGCCCTCTCCCGCATGGCCTCCTGCAGCCACCGTCAGGTGCGGGTGGGCCCCGGCGATTTCATCATCATCTCGGCCAAGCCCATCCCCGGCAACGAGAAGAGCGTGACCAAGATCGTCAACGGCCTGCTGCTGCTGGGCGCGGAGGTCATCTACGAGGGCATGTACGATGTCCACGTTTCCGGCCACGCCTGCCAGGAGGAGCAGAAGCTGATGCTCACCCTGACCAAACCCAAGTATTTCCTGCCCGTGCACGGCGAGTACAAGCAGCTCAAAAAGCACGCCATGACCGCCGCCAGCCTGGGCATCCCCACCAGCAACATCCTGATCGCGGAGAACGGCTCCAACGTCATCCTCAGCCGGGATGAGATCAAGCTGGGCGAGCCTGTCACCGCCGGTGCCGTCATGGTGGACGGCCTGGGCGTGGGTGACGTGGGCAATGTGGTCCTGCGGGACCGCAAGCACCTCTCCGAGGACGGCCTCGTCATCATCGTGGCCACTGTGGACAGCAAGACCGGCCAGGTACTGGCTGGCCCCGACCTCGTCAGCCGCGGCTTTGTCTATGTGCGGGAGAACGAGAGCCTGATGGACGGTGCCCAGAGCATTGTGGAATCGGCGCTGGACCGCTGCGTGGAAGAGCATGTGCGGGATTGGAACAGCGTCAAGACCCGTGTGCGCGAGGCGCTGAGCAGCTATATCTATCGCCGTACCAAGCGCAGCCCCATGATCCTCCCCATTCTGATGGAGGTCTGATCGACCGGGCCCTGCTGTGCAGGAGCAGGCCCGCCAGGAGGCATATGATCTGATGAAACAAAAACCAAGATGGACTTTGGAGATGCTCACCGCCTGTCTGGCGATTCTGTGTGTCCTGCTGATGCTGGTATTGCTGGTGCAGCGCCCAGCCATCTGGCCGGTACTGGTGGTGCTGGCAGCGGCCTGGTGCATTGGCATGGGCCTGTTCCGCTACCGCCTCCGCAGCCAGCTGGCACGCTGGGTCTGCGGCGGCGACTTTACAAAATCGAAAACAAAATTCAGCCTGGAACCCCTCTCCCAGCCGGTGGTCCTCCTCTCGGGGGAAACCGTGCTCTGGTACAATGATCAGTTCCGCCAGCGGATGCTGGGCGGGCAGGACCTGCTGGTGAGCCGGGTGCAGAAAGTCATCCCCGGGCTGGATCTGCAGCAGGCCCGCACCCAGGAGGGCCAGCAGCTGACCCTGGCCGATGGCGTGTGGTCTGCCCATAGCTCCACCGTGCCCGGCGATGCGGAAACGATGACGCTGGTGGTCTTCAATGAGGAGACCGCCCTGCGCCGGGTGGAGGCGGAGTATAAAGCCAGTCGCCCGGGTTACCTCGTCTTTCTGGTGGATGGCTACGACGATGTGTTCAGCGACATGCTGGACAGCGAGCGCGCCCGCCTGCTGGAGGGCATCAACCGGGTGCTGGAAGAGATGATCGGCCGGGGCACGGGCTTTTTGCGCCGGGTGGCCAGCGGCCGCTACATCGCGGTGGTGGAGGAACGCCAGCTGGAGCAGTTTGCCAAGCGGGGCTACGACGTGCTGGATAAAATCCGCGCCCTTGACCCCAGTGTGAACCTGTCCCTCTCCATCGGCATTGGCCGCGGGGCCAAGACCCTGCGGGAGGCCCAGGACATGGCTGTGCAGGCACTGGATATGGCCCAGGGCCGCGGCGGCGACCAGGCCGCCGAGATGACGCCGGACGGCTTTACGTTTTACGGCGGCGTCAGCCATGGCGTGGAAAAGCGCAGCAAGGTGCGCAGCCGCATTGTGGCCGACCAGCTGGTCAAGCTCATCAAGGAGGCTGACCATGTGGTCATCATGGGCCACCGGATGAGTGACCTGGACGCCATCGGTTCTGCCGAGGGTGTGCTCCGCATCTGCAAAATTTGTGATGTGCCGGCCGTTATCGCGGTCCGCCGGGATGCCACGCTGGCGTCCAGCCTGATCAATGCTCTCGTTGCCGCCGGGCAGGAGGACGATTTCATCGACCCCAAAGGTGCACTGCCCATCATCTCCAAGCGGACGCTGTGCATCGTGGTGGATACATACCAGGTCAATCTGGTAGAGAGCAAAGAAATTCTCGAAAAATGCGGCAAGGTGGCCGTCATCGACCACCACCGCAAGGGCGTGGGCTTTATTGAGAACCCGGCCCTTGTCTGCCACGAGCCCTACTCCTCCTCTGCCAGTGAACTGGTCACGGAGCTTTTGCAGTATGTGGGCGAGCGGGATGACAAGCCCAACCGGGTGGAAGCGGAGGGCCTGCTGGCCGGCATCATGCTGGATACGAGAGACTTTACCCTCCACACCGGCGTGCGGACCTTTGAGGCCGCGGCCGCTCTCCGCCGCTACGGCGCGGAGACCGAGCGGGTGCGCCAGCTGTTTGATGTGACCATGGTGGAGTACAACGCCAAGGCCGACCTTGTGGAGGCGGCCCAGATGTACAAAAACTGTGCCGTCTCGGTGAGCGGGGAAGTACCCCCGGAGGCCCGGGTAGCCATTGCGCAGGCCGCCAACGACCTGCTGACCATCCAGAACGTGGAGGCCAGCTTTGTGGCGGTGCAGGTGGGCACGGGCGTGAACATCTCGGCCCGGAGCCTGGGCGCAGTCAACGTGCAGGTCATCATGGAGTCTCTGGGCGGCGGCGGCCACCAGACCATGGCGGCGGCACAGCTCAAGCATATCACCCCGGAGGCGGCCCGGGCACGCATTCAGACCGCCATCGACCAATACCGCGAATCCCAGAAGAAGACTTCTTCCGAGGCGAACGCGGAACCAAAGAAAAAGGATAACAAGCCATGAAGCAGTATGATTATCTCATCGTGGGCGCGGGCCTGTACGGCGCGGTGTTTGCCCATGAGGCCAAAAAGGCAGGCAAGCGCTGCCTCGTCATTGATAAGCGGGACCACATTGCGGGCAACATCTACACCGAGAGCGTGGAGGGCATCCATGTCCACCGCTACGGTGCCCATATTTTCCACACCAACAACAAGGATGTGTGGCAGTATGTGAACCAGTTTGCAGAGTTCAACCGCTACACCAACAGCCCGGTGGCCAACTACCACGGCGAGATTTACAACCTGCCGTTCAACATGAACACGTTCAATAAGATGTGGGGCGTGGTGACTCCCGCCGAGGCAAAAGCAAAGATCGAGCAGCAGCGGGCCGAGGCAGGCATCACCGAGCCGAAGAATCTCGAGGAACAGGCCATCAGTCTGGTGGGCACCGACATCTACGAGAAGCTCATCAAGGGCTACACCGGCAAACAGTGGGGCCGCCCCTGCACCGAGCTGCCCGCGTTCATCATCAAGCGGCTGCCCGTCCGTTTTACCTACGATGACAACTATTTTAATGCCCTGTATCAGGGCATCCCCAACGGCGGCTACACGGCCATGGTGGAGAAGATGCTGGACGGCGTGGAGATTGAGCTGGGTGTGGATTACCTGGCCCGCAAGGCGGAACTGGACAAGCTGGCGGATAAGATCGTCTACACTGGCCCGGTGGACGCCTACTTTGATTACAAGCTGGGTGCTTTGCAGTACCGCAGCGTCCGCTTTGAGACGGAGGTGCTGGACACCGACAACTATCA
>ENA-UONS01002318-UONS01002318.1-human-gut-metagenome-genome-assembly--contig:-CS19-NODE-2318-length-15313-cov-13.555381_pt1 | contig 15313 bp, 24 predicted proteins | sample MGYA00242458_ERZ724005 | MGnify/ENA metagenome assembly ERZ724005
AGCATCTGCCTTACAAGCAGAGGGTCATAGGTTCGAGCCCTATAGGTCCCATATGCCGCAGTGGCGGAACTGGCAGACGCCCGGGACTTAAAATCCCGTGGGTAGTGATACCCGTACCGGTTCGATTCCGGTCTGCGGCATGACCTGAAACCCTTGATTTTCAAGGGTTTTTTTGATGTCTGGATATATTTACACCCTTCTGGATCACCTCTTATTTACCCCCAAAATGGATTTTGACAGCAGATTTGACAGCAGAACTGACAGCAGATACAAAATATTTAAGCAGCTTCAAAATAATATTCTGGTATAATATTCACTTTTTTTATAGCTGGAAACTGGAATTTCCATGCTTGATAGTTTCAAAGGTTGCGCTTTCAAAAATAAAAGTAAAATAATAGCTTGCTTTACGTAGTCAGCTGCAATATTATTAAAATATTACTGTAGATGAAAATAATCTGACAGGAGGTAGCAACTTGATTAGACAGGAAATATTAATGCTATTTATACAAGGGGCTAAAAAAATATTAAAAAATAATCTATCCAAACTTATTGTCTATGGTTCTTATGCCCGTGGAGATTATAAGGAAAATTCGGATATTGCTGTTATGATATTAACACCTCTTTCAAAAGAAGAAATAGAGCAGGTCGAAAACAGTATTTTTGATCTGGCGTTTGATCTGGAACTGGAGTCAGGGATTGTAATAAATCCAGTTCTGGAGAATGAAGCACATTACAGATACTGGCTGGGAGCATTGCCGTTTTATGATAATGTAGAGAAGGAGGGAATTGTAATTGGATGAGAGACAAAAAGATTTAAGCAATTATCGAATTACACAAGCTGATGATAGTCTGAAAGTAGCTGACTATTGTTTAAAAGAAACCAACGAGTCTATTTATATCACCCAAAATGATGAGGGAGATATGGTAATTAAGAGTATTGACACATATGAAAAGCGTGAACAGTTACTTCGGTTACGTGCCAGAGTACTTCAGGCTGAGTGGGAAAGAATAGATGGTGCCAAAACTATGAGTGCAACTGAAGCACAAAAAAATTTGAGAGAGAGACTCGGAGAGCTGTAGAGTTGACTGTCTGGATAGATACATGTGAAGTCACTGGCAACGTTCCGCGAGGTGTTTTTTGTGGACAAAGTAAGCAATAACATTTTCTCCTCATTTACTGGCACAAGTAATAGTGCAAACCGATTTTGGATGGATTATTATTAGTATAGAGAATACATGGTCAATTGAAGGAGAATTTTTTCCAATATGTGTTCTTTACAAGAATCGAAAACAAAAACAGGTTTTGCAGAGGAGGGTGTGTATGAAGCAGGATAAAAAAGAGAAGCGGAATAATATATTATATTCGGTATTAGGTTTAGTCCTGGGCATTGCCCTGTGTGGTATAGGAATATATGGTATGATTTTAAACAGAATTGAAAGCCAGGAGTACAAAAATACTACAGACAAACGAGAGGTTATTGCAGTTGTAGAATCCTGCCGTGAGATTGATAACAGTGATGATAAAGACAAAAATAAAAAGAATTCAAGATCAGTAAAATATCGGACCAAATTGGCATTTGAGGTTGATGGAAAAGCTTATGAAGGAGAAGAAACCTATAATCAGAAAATATACGTTGGTGATAAAGTTAAGGTTGAGGTTTATCGGACTTCAAAAGGAATTTATAAACTTCGCCCATATAACAATCTGGTAAATTTTGTGTTTTATTGTGTGGCAATTCCATTTGGCTTTATCATCGCAATAGCCTCTGTTTACAGTATAAGGCTGATCGTCAAAAAAAAATAATAAGATCATAGGATTCAGAAATGCTCCCTCCTGGGCAGGAATGTGAAAGAACAAAAAACTGTCATTCAGAAGGGAGCATTTTATAATTGTGAATAAGTAGGATCAATCAAAATCTCTGGTAATGTTTGTAAGCCATTTTCTTCTAAAATAGTGAATAAATACCACAGGCATTTTTTCAAGTTCATCCAAAGACATTACAAAGTATACCCAGATAGGCGGCAGTTTAAAAACATATGCGGCAAGAAATGTGAGAGGAACTGCTACAAGCCACATAAATATGGAATCAACGATCATTCCAAATCTGGAATCACCACCACCTCTGAAGCAGCCGCATATAAGACAGGTATTAATACCTTCTCCAACAAGACGCCAGGTCGTCATAATGATAAAAACGCCAAGATAATAAATGGCCGTTTCTGTCAGCTTATCCCGATAGAAATCCAGTATCAGGGGACGGATCGCCAGAATAACGGCACATCCGATCAGGCTTACAATAATGGTTATTCTGAGCATCCGTTTCCCATATTCTCTGGCTGTATCAATGTGATTTTTCCCCAGCTCCTGACTGATAATAATGGTAGTAGCGTTGGCAAAACCCCGACAGGCGATAGCACCAATGTTTACCACCATAACAGCGACGGCATTTGCAGCAACCATATCATTACCAATATGCCCAAGAATTGCTGCGAATGCGGAACTGGCAAAGCTCCAGACGAGGTCATTTATTACGGCTGGAGTTGCAATTTTCATAAAATCTTGGAACAGGATCCCCGATTTCGCAAAGAAGTATTTTATTCGGAATCTCACATTTGATTTGTTCAAGGAGTAGATGAGACAAATCAATACCTCTGCGATTCTGGCAATCACAGTACCAAGAGCAACACCGGTAACGCCAAGCTTTGGAAGTCCAAATAAACCAAAGATGAAGGTGGCATTACAAAGTACATTGACACAAAGGGAGACAATGTATGTAACAGAAGGCAGCATTATCTTTCCGATACTTCGAAGGGCACTCATAAAAACCTGAGAGAATCCCATAAACATAAGTGAAAATGAAAGTACCCTCAAATACTCACTTCCAGCAGCAATTGTATCAGGATTGTCTGTAAAAATCTTCATAACCGTAGTTGGCATGGAAAAGGAGATAAGGAAAAATACCAGAGAGATAATTAAGGTGCATCGCTCTGCTAAGCCGAGAATCTTTTCTACAGTCTTTTTATCACCTTTTCCCCAGTACTGGGCACATAAAACGGATGTACCTGTGGCCATACCATAATATAGACAAAAAAGAATAAAAGTATATTGGTTAGCAAGCGATGAAGCCGACATGGCAGTCTGGCTTACATATCCAAGCATTACAGTATCAGCAATATTTACCAATGTTGAAATCAAATTTTGAATCATAATTGGAAATGCCAATGTCGATGCATATTTTAAGAAATCTTTTTTATTTAGCATGTTACAGTTTTCCTTAGTTCTTACAATTTATAATATGATGATACCAGGGTCAAAAGGTCAGAAAGCCGATGCAAGCTTGCTTGCAAGAGGCTTTTTGACCTCTTGACCCGCCAAAAACATGAGTAAGTAGCCATTTTTCAAAGAAAAATGAGCGGATTACGAATGTTTTGGAGGATTGCGGGAGCAGCGTAGCTGCGTAGCAATCCGGGTATCAAATGAGTGTCAAAAGACCTTTTGACACTCATATCATTTTATTACAATCAATGAAACAGAGAAAGTGACAAATTATAGTTTAACATATCCGATTAGAATATGCTATATAAAATGTTAAAATAGGACATTGTGAAATTAATTTTTTTAAGCTAAAATGTGAGTGTGCAAAATTTGTGGTTGGGAGTGTGAGGATATGACAAAAGATCTGACTACTGGGAAAATCATGCCCATTCTTGTTAATTTTACAGTTCCTCTTGTTTTGGGAAATTTGTTTCAGCTGACCTATAATGCAGTTGACAGCATCATTGTAGGGCATTTTGTAGGAAAGGAGGCCCTGGCGGCTGTGGGAATCTGTAATCCGGTCAGCACGTTGATGATATTATTTCTGAACGGATTGTGTATGGGAGCCAGTATCCTGATGGGGATTCAGTATGGAGCGAAAGATTATGAGACTTTGCACAGACAGATCAGTACAACTCTGTTGTCTGGTGCGGTCTTTTCGTTTTTTCTCACATTGGTTTGTGTAATATTTGCTGTACCTATTCTGCTGTTATTGCAGGTAGATCCGTCCATTATGGATATGACAGTGCAATATTTGCGGATTATTTTTCTGGGATTAATGTTTACATTTTTATATAACTTTTTTTCAAGCACTCTAAGAGCATTGGGAGACAGTGCATCCCCCTTGTACTTTCTGATCATCAGTGCGATTCTGAACATTTTCGGAGACCTGTTTTTTGTTATCGTATTAAAGGCTGGAAGTAATGGATGTGCAATTTCCACAGTACTCAGTGAGGCGCTTTGCTGTTTGTTTTGTATTATCTATATACAGAAAAAAGTACCGATTCTTCGGCTTGGGAAGAAATGGCTGGTTTTTGATGCCAGGCTTTTGAAAAAAACCATTGCTTACGGGTGGGCATCTGCCATGCAGCAGGCAACTGTACAGATGGGAAAAATTGCAATACAGGCACTGGTTAATACAATGGGAGTATCGGTAGCAGCAGCCTTTGCAGTGGTTAATCGCATTGATGATTTTGCCATCACACCGGAACAGAATTGTACTCTATCAGAATAACTGTCAATAGTATCAGAAACGACGGGACGACGAGGAAGGACCCGGGAAATAGTGGGAAACCCCGAAAAATCAAGGGATTCAGCGAGTTAATGAAAAGAGGCGGGACGAGGATTGACATGTTTTTTGAGAAAAGAGCCCATTTTTTAGAACAAAAAGAAAAGTTATCCACATTATCCACAAAAAGAGCCGGAAAGCCGCATAAAAAGCGAGTTCCTGGCTCTTTTTTGAATTGGAATGAATAAAAGGAAGGTGATTCGATCACCATGATCATTTTAACACGCCCCGCGTTACGGGGCAACGCTTGTGACGTTATAACTCCGCGTTATAGCGTTATTTTTATTTCTGCAAATAGTTCAAGAAAACCGCGTAAAATGGGCGTTTCTTCGCGTTATAAGTTGCGTCACAGATCAACTAAAAACCGTGGAAGAGCAGATAAACATTCTCAAAAGCGTCACAAGTACAAAGGTGCAAAAAGTACGTTATAAAAGAAACCTGCACCTTTGGCTTAAAATAAGGGTTTTTCTGCGTTTATATAGATATATTTCAGGACTGAATCAAAGGTGCAAAAAAGGGAAACTAGTTTACCCTAAGAGGGCAAAAAAATCACGCGGTTTCATTTTTTGCCGTGATCTCTGAAACGGATGATTTTGCAAGACGTTTCTTCCGCCGTATTTTCATTTCTATAATATCAAGAATCTCCTCCTGATCCATCGGATCCAGTTCTCTAACTGAAGAAAGTATCAGCTCTTGAAGTGGAGTAATCGACTCTCTAATATTAGAACTATCTAAAATCTCTAAATTTGAAGAATTCCCTAAAAGGATGTAATCAATGCTACAATTCAGTACACGAGATAATTCACATAAAGCAGAAGCGGAAGGAGCAGATACACCGTTTTCGATGCCGCTCAAATTCCCTGTAGAAATGCCTGTTTCACGCCGAATATCGGTTTGCGTGAGTTTTAATTCCAGTCTTCTATTTTTTATTCTTTTTCCGATTTCCATATTATCCATAGAACCTCCTATTCTCACGATTATCTCTAAAAAAAGAACATCGCAGAAGAAAAAAACTTCGATATTAGAGTTTTCCTCTTGACAATATCTGATATTAGAGATATTATACTTTCAAGGAAAACAAATTTACCAAGAAACACTATAACACAAACACATCAAGAAAACATCCAGAAATTTCCAATTCCCCACGTTCGTGGGAACCAGCCCTGATCTGAAAGGGAGAACAGTCTTGTATTTTTTTATTAAGTCGGAACCGAAAATACATATTAGTATCAGAAAGGAGGATGACATGAAAAACGGAAAGAAACCAACGCTTCAGCAAAAGCTGCTGATGAGGTCACACGGATTACAGCCGGACAACTGGCTGGTGGTCAAGAATACCACGGAGCACCTGGAAGTGGTCAGCCGGATGTCTTTGAAGAAGATCGGAGGCAAGCCGAAGATCCGCAGGCTCTCAAAAGCAGGTGAATGAAATGAAACGAAGTGAATACATATCTGCGTTCCTGGACTTCGTGAGGGAGGCACAGATCGAGTACGACGTGGCGAGAATGAAACAGTCAGAAGCAGACAGCGAGACACAGGACATCCTGCACCGCCTGGAGCTGCACGACGATTCTTATCACGACATGGCGAGACTGTCAAAGACACTAAAGGAAGCCAGACAGGACCGGAGGGCTGCGAAAGATGCGATCAGTGAATTGGATCCGATTTGCGGATGGGCGAGAGAGAACGCAAGAGTGCTGAAATCGCTGGAGCAGCTGCTGGGGAATGTAAGGAAAGCGGAGAAGGCAACACAGAACCGGTACTATTCAGATCGGACAGATGCAGTGGAAAGGAGTATCAGACATGACAAAGAAAAAGAATGACCGCCAGGCTTCTATCCTGGCGGCTGAAAAAGAAAAATCAAATGGCACTGAAAGTTTAGCTAACCAAATGGGTGCCATTTTTGAGAAAACGGGAGTTCCCCAAAATATTTACGTTGATACTGGAGTAGCTTACGAGCCATGGAAAAAAGAAGACATAGAAAACTTTTTTTCCAAAATGATGCCCCAGGGTAATGATAAAACAAATTAAAGTATACCCCTATAACATTGTGACACCATACTATTTAGATTGTTTTGACACAAAGCTTCTGTATATTCCCATAATGCACTAAGCAAATGTGAAAGCTGGGAACATACAGGTGTATCACAGTCAATTACTATCTGATATTTGTCAGGATACCTCAGGGACATGCATTTGATAAGAGAAGCACGTTCAAAAATGAAATACTGAACCTCGACATTGCAATGGCGGAGTGAAGTAGCAACTTGATGCAAGGAATCCATAGATTCGAACCTTTTTACGACTGCATCAGTCTCTTCACGGTATTTCTCACGAGCGGCTGTGAAAGAATCTTCGTTCACACAGATTTCATCAGAATAGTTTGAAATGTGCTTCAGCATACTTTTGTTCATACAGGAACCTATAAATAATTCACAGAAATCTGATATAGATGTGGACATGACAATTACCTCCGGTTTTTACTTAACTATAACACAGTCGGAGGGAAAAGGGAAACTAATTATTCTAAAGGACGGTGATCATATGGCGGGACAGAAGAACAAACTGACGCCGCTGGGGAAGGATATAAAAAAGAAACTAGCTGACAAGGATATGAGCCAGATGGATCTGGCAGAGAGAGTTGGAACATCGAAGAGCTATCTCAGTCGCATCATGCGAGGAGGAAAGAGCGGAGAAAAGTATCTAACTGCTATCTGTGCAGTCCTGGATCTGAACCCGGATAGATACCGGGCGTCAGCGTAGGAGGGCGAGTATGGGAGCAACAGAAGCATACATCACCCTGGATGAAGCAGCAAGACTGGAGGGCGTAAGCTACAACACATTAAAGTCCAGGACAAGACGTGGGAAACTGGAAACCAGAAACGAGACTCGGGAAAGCGGTGGAAAGGACATCACACTTGTGAAAGTCAACTCTCTTTCCAAGCAGGCCCGCAACGCATACCGGGAACAGGAAAGACTGAAAGCCCTTGCAGCTGATGACAGCGACATCCAGGAAGAACAGAAGACAGAACAGCCCTGGTACGTGGACACGGACATTGACTGGTACATGGAGCAGTACAAGGAACGGTTTTACCAGGCGGCAGAGATTGGAAACGTGGTACGCCAGTATCTGCGGGAGACTGTTGGAAGATATGGAGATATCACAGATTTTGCTGAAGAGTACGCACAGAAGCACCTGGGGAAAGGGTACAGAACCTTGTACCGGATGATCAAGGCGTACAACGAAGCACTCTTCTGGCAGGATAAGAAGGAGAAGGAAGAGGGATGCTCCTACGAGTATTTCCGCGTCCTCTGCCTCTGCCGGAAGCCGAAGGATGTCGGGAAGTTCCCTTCCATGTCAGCAGAGGTCCAGCAGACCATCAAGAACATATGGTTTGACAAGGATTTTGCCGGGAACCGGGGAACAAAACAGATGCTGTATGAGCAGCTGGAAGCCATCTGCGAGCTGAAGGGATGGAAGAAGATGCCGTCTTACCAGACGGTGGCAAGGTTCATCAGCTTCCTTATGGAAGACGAGGGAATGAAGAACGCCCACTTCCTGGTGGCGAACGGTACCAGGGAGTACAAGAACAAAGTCATGTGCAAGCGTCGCAGGGATACGACGAGCTTACAGGTGATGGAGATGATCCAGGGCGACGAACATACCTTTGACTGCTGGGTTACATACAAGGCACCGAACGGGAACATCGTTCCGATCAGACCGAAACTGGTCTGCTGGATCGACACCAGAAGCCGCATGATCCTGGGGGATGTGATGTGTAAGGATGCAGACAGCCAGACACTGAAGGCAAGCCTTTTGAAGCTGATCTACCACGACGCAGGAAGCGTCCCGCGGTATCTGTACATTGATAACGGAAAAGACTACACCTCCAAGGAGATGCTGGGCGTGGACCGTAAGTACCGGCACGACCAGGAAGAGAAGGACAAGCACTTTGCAGTGGCCTTTGACGACATGGCAAGGGGCTTCTACCGCTCACTTGGTATCGAGGATGTCCACATCTCAATGCCTTACGAGCCTTGGACGAAAGGACAGATCGAGCGATTCTTCGGAACGGTCTGCCGGAAGTTTACCAAGTGGGTGACAAGCTACACCGGAACACTCACCGGATCCTTCACAGCGGACAAGGTAAACAAGGACATCAAAGAGATGGCAAAGCAGGGTAAGCTCATGACACTGGAAGAGTTCTATGAACAGTGGACGAAGTGGAAGAACGAGAAGTACGCCACACGCGTACACTCCGAACTGCGGAAAGCTGGCGAGGAGTACACAAGGCCGGGAGATCTGTTTGAGAAGGGCGACCGCTACGAGATGGCACCGCCGCCGAAGTCCCAGGCGACCATCCTCATGATGAAGTCAGAGGATGCGAGGGTAAGGAACACCGGTATTGAGAGGTTTGGCTACTACTACAATGACCAGGATTTGATGGTCCATATCGGTGAGAAGGTGGATGTAAAGTATGATCCGGACGATGTATCCGTGATCTACGTTTATGATAAGAAAGGACGCCCGATCTGCTCCGCTGAGTGCTACGAACTTCTCCAGTTTGGAAAAGTGGCAAATGATACGCTGAAAGACCACCGCAAAGAGCAGAATAAACAGCTTAGACGCGACCGCGAGATTGCGAAAGAGGCGGTCACTCAATTCGAGGAATTGAACGAGCAGAAGCAGAACGCCGACAAGGTGATCGGATCTGTCAGCCTGAAGATGGAAGCCAGCAAGAAAGCCAGCAAGGTCACTCAGATGCCACAGGACAGAACCTGGAGACAGACGGGATCCCAGCTGAGACAGGAGATGCAGGAACGCCAGGAGCGTCCGAACTGCGAATACATGAACAGCCAGGCACAGAAAGCCCTGGAGCGTCTGAAGAAGACAAGGGAGGCGTAGATGAAAGAAAAGCTTTTTGCAGGTATCTGCCTGCTGGTCAGACTGATCACCTGGGGCATCCTCCTCCTGGTAGTGATCGCAATAGCCATCCCCATGATGCTCCTGGAGCTTCTGGTGGATGCAATGAAAGGGAATGAATAATCTCACGATAAATGTCAAAACGGATGAATGAAAGGAAGGTAACACCATGAACGAACCTATTAAAAACGAAGCTATGACACTCTCACCCCTGGCCATAAAGGTCAACGAACGCCTCAGAGTGCTGTGTATCAACAAGCAGATGCTGGCGGTGCAGTACCACTGTAGCCGTTCCATGATCAGTCAGTACCTGTCCGGTAAGTACAGAAGCAATCCGGAGACAGTGGAAGAGATCCTGAACCGCTTCCTGGATGAAACAGAAGAAGAGTACCAGAAAACACTGGAGAACGATCCGAAAGCCAAGAAGGTGCTGGAGAAGATGAGAGCGCAGGACGGATCCGACGAGGAAGAACCGGAAGAAGCTCCGGAGAAACATTTTCCGAAAAAGAAGCGGGTGCTGGTATCCTCCGACTACTGCGGCGTCCTCTCTGTCTGCCAGTCCTGCCAGGACGACATGGGACTGGGTATCATCATCGGCCGCAGCGGATACGGTAAGACTTACGCTCTGAAGGAATACGCCAAGACCCCACGGGTGGCATACATGGAGTGTGACGATACCATGAGCACCAAGGACATGGTGACAGCCTTGGAGATGGGACTGGGACTGCCGAGATCCACCAGCGGATCCATCTGGAGCCGCGTGAACCGGATCCGCGACTTTTTGAACGCAAACGAGGGCTACCTGATCATCGTAGACGAGGCGGACAAGCTGATCAACAAGTACACAGCCGCAAAGATGGAAATTCTCCGCGGTATCTTCGACCAGTCAAATGTCGGAATCGTGATCGCAGGGGAACCAAAGCTGGAAAGCGATATCAAGACTGTCCTGGAGCGTTTTGCGAACCGGATCGACTTCTGCTACAAGCTCCACGGACTGAGCAAGGCAGAACTGAAGGACTACCTGGAAGACTGGGACATCAAGGAAGATGCAGCGGAAGAGCTGGCGGTCAGAGCCTTCTCTGCAAGGACAGGCTGCTTCCGCCTCCTGGACCGTACCATCAACAACGTACTCCGCGTCATGAAAGCTCATGGGGAGTACACAGTCACACTGAAGATGGTACAGGAAGCATCCGGAATGATGATGTTATAAGGAGGACAGGAGAATGAAGAGATTAACCTATAAGATCGAAGCAACCGAAAACGGATATACAGAGAGCCTGAGCTTCCTGGGAATAACAGTCTCCAAGACCTGGAAGAGAACAGACACCGGAATGAGATGTGAGGAAAACGACCTCTGTGAACAGCTGGAGAAAGCCGGAATCAATAACGAGGACTTTTTAGATGGAATTTACGACTACCTGGATGAGTCAAACCTGGGGCTGGATCTGTCAGACTTACTGAGATAGGGAGGAAAAATCATGGAGAATATTACAATCAGCATCAGAGGAAAGAACGCAGGTGTACAGGCGTCAGCAATCGTGAGAGCGTTTTACAAGACAATGGCGAGGATGGAGGACGGCGGCTGTCATGTGCAGCTTGCCACCAGCCACATTGACGAAGGAGCCGCCACCACAGGCGAGATCAGCGTTCCGGATTTCATTTCCGAACAGGAAAGCAGAAGACGGTTCGCAGGAAGGAGATAACATGGCAGGAAAGAGGATCCCGAAGCATAAAGTGACCATCCGGACCCTGTGGGGGATCGCAAAGTCCCCGGAGCTTCAGCTGGGAAGCGAAGAGCTCCACCTGGTCGTGCAGGCACAGACCGGCAAGGATTCCCTGAAGGAGCTGACAGAACCGGAACGCAGGCGTGTGGCCTACGTCCTGGGACAGATGAAGGAGTCAGCATCCGGGAAGAGGAAGAGACCGGTCGGCATGACCGGAAACGCCACGGACAACCAGAGACGCAAGATCTACATGCTGACCAAGGAGCTGGGCTGGGACGACAACCCGAAGCGGCTCTCCGGGTTTATCCGCCGGATGTTCAAGGTAGAACGGGTCGAGTGGCTGAATTATGAACAGTGCAGCAACCTGATCGAGGCACTGAAGAAGATGATCGAGAGACAGGAGGCGGCGAGCGGTGAATGATTTTCGGGTTACGATTCGGGCGAAGAACGGCAAGATCGGCATAGATGCCGAGGGCGAAGTGATCGTCCTGGAAGACCTTGCTACCACCTGCGGGGTCATGCAGATCCTGGCAGGAGAGATGGCACTGAAACAGGGCAGAAGCCTGGATGACGTGAAGGACGCCATGCTGGACATCCATCTGGCAGCCATGCAGAAGCTGATGGACGACCAGGCAGAGAGGGAACTGTGGGATGAATAGATTTCTAAGGACAAAAGGAAGGAGAGACGATGGCAAAGAAGAAATACAAGCCAATGACCAAGCGGGAAAAGGAAGAGATGAAACAGATCCGGAAGGAACTGAGAGAGAAAGGTGTGATCCCGCCGGTCAAGAAACGCCTGAACCGCAAGGACTACATAGAGAATACCAAAAACAAGTGGAATGAGCCGGAAGAGGGAAACTCCTGGATCTATCTTACCAGGGCAGTCTCCTGGGTGATGGGACGGGTTGACCATAAGGGCAATGTCCATCCGGAAGCGATCGGGGCAGCTAAGGTGCTGCAAGTAGCTATGAAGATGCAGGAGTTCACAGCGAAGCTCAAGGAAGAAGGGCGGGACCGGTACACCACCGGCGAGCTGTATGAGTATCTGAAGGAAACGCTGGAAGAGTAGCCAGCAGAAAGGAGCACAAACATGGTGCAGAAGAAAATGTCTACCCACGGGGCAGTCAACATCCCGGTACAGATGCGCCGGAGCATGGGGCTCCAGCCCAAGGATGTGATTGAACTGGAGGAGAAAGATGGGGCGTTGATCCTGCGTCCCAGGGAGATCCGGTGCGCGTTCTGCGGAACGGATGAGGATGTCCTGAAGCTGAAAGGAAAGGGGATCTGCGTCTCCTGCCTTGAAATGGCACAGGAGCAGAAAGGAGAAGGCAATGAAGATTGATCTGAAAACACAGACCAGCGGACAGCTGGTGGATACCTTGGTACAGCTGGACAAGCTCCGCCTCCAGACCGCCAGGAGCATTGATATGTACAAAGCGGAACTTCAGGCCAGGGGCGTGAGTATCATGGACGACCGTAACCAGCAGTACATCCGTTTCTACGGTGACGGAGGCAGTGCTTCCGTCACAGACAAGCAGAAGCTGGATCTCACCAACCCGGACCGCTTGCAGAAGTGGCTTCCGGAAGGCGTATACAAGAAGAATGTGTCAGAGACCACGGAAACCAAGTACAAGCTGACCACCGGGTTTGAGACCATGCTGAAGTCGGTTGCGACCGGGGACTACACCTTCGAGATGTCCCTGGAGGATATGATGGACCAGCTGCACATTGTCCCGGATGATAAGCAGCGGAAGCTTCTGCTGAAGAAGCTGACCGGGGAGTTCGAGAAAGACCGGAAGACCCTGAATGCCGTGTTCAAGACCGAGGATTCCTGGGAAGAAGAACTCTACTACATCCACCGGATCAAGAGAGGCGAGCTGATCCAGAAGTACCTGCCGGACGATATGCTGGACATCACCATCACAGAGCTGAAGAAGTGTATCACGGTAGACAGTTCCCTGGCCATCGGGCTGGACTATAAGGTGGAGGACTAGGACATGATAGAACCAAGTACAATAAACATCCTGATCGTATGTGTCACGCTTGTGACACTGGTATGGATGGGCGGAAAGAAAGGATGATTAAAATGGCAGCAAAGAAAAAGTTATTTTTGATCGCCGGACACGGCGAGGGAGACCCGGGAGCGTGCAGCATCTGGGGACAGGAAGCAAATTACACCAGGGAGCTGGCGAAGCTGGTGAAGACTGCGATCGGCAGCCGCATGAGCGTAACACTGTACGACACGAACAAAAACTGTTATGCTCAGAGTAAGAGAGGCAACGTCCCGACCTACTCCGATTATGACATGACTGTTGAGATCCACTTCAACGCGAAAGCCAAGGCAGACCCGAACGGGGACGGCAAGTTCACAGGCGTGGGCGGCTACATCCACCCGAACAATGCAGGGCGTTCTATTGCAAGGGCGATCATCGACAGGGTGGTGGCTCTGGGCTTCAGGGAGTGGCTTCTGGATACCAGCACCGGGCTTCTGAACCTGAACAGGGCACAGGGGCAGGGAGCCAAGTATTTTCTCCTGGAGACTGCCTTTATCGACGATGGGGATGATATGAAGTTCTATACAGCTCACAAAGAAAACTTTGCTCAGGCGATCGCGCAGGGCATCCTGGACGGTCTGGGAGTGAAGAGCACAGCCACACAGCCGAAGGCGGAACAGTATTACCGTGTACGCCTTACCAAGGGCGACGAGAAGAGCCAGCTCTTCGCAGGAACCAAGGCGGGAGCCCTGGCGGTGTGCAAGACCAAACCGGGATACAGCGTCTTTGATCCGGACATGAAGTGCATCTACACCAACAACGCGAAAGGCTTGCAGGCATCCGCACTGAAGGAACTGAGCGAGAAAGAATGGATTGAGAAGGTCGGACCGCTGTACACCGCAGATGAGAAAACCAGCGGTATCCTGGCCTGCGTATCCCTGGCACAGGGTATCCTGGAAAGCGGCTACGGACAGACAGACCTGGCACAGGCGGGGAACAACCTTCACGGCATGAAGACCAACCTCTCCGGCAACACCTGGCCGGGAACCACCTGGGACGGCTCCAGCAAGTACACCAAGGAGTCACCGGAACAGGATGCAAACGGCAACCAGTACATGAAGAAGTCGGACTTCCGCCGCTACGGCTGTATCGAGGAATCCATTGCCGATCACTCCGCGTACCTTCTGAACGCGGCCAACGGCAAGAAACAGAGATACGCAGGGCTGGCAGGCGAGAAGGACTACAGGAAGGCAGCCCAGATCATCAAGGATGGCGGATACGCGACGGACACCAAGTACGTCTCCAAACTGGTGAACATCATCGAAAAATGGAACCTGACCAGGTACAACGCCTCAGGTTCCGGATCCACACCGAAGCCATCCACGGCTGAAGACGAATGGAAAGTTCCGTTCCTGATCAATACGACCTGTGACTGGCTGTGGATCCGCAAGGGACCGGCGAAGAAGTACGACACCAGCGGGCACATTGCTGAGAAAGACGGGGAAAAGAAGAAGTATACCATCGTGGAAGTAAAGAATGGATGGGGACGTCTGAAGTCCGGAATCGGATGGATCTGCCTGGATTATGTAAAGAAGGTGTGACAGATGGACCGACTGATGAGGGAGCTTGTCAATGAGACGAAAGAGGAAGACATTGCCGACCGCTACCGCCCGATCGTGGACATCATCGGGGTGGATGCCTTCGTGGAACTGTCAATTTACGCCTGCGGTGACGAGCTGTACTTCCCGAAGCCGGAGAACATCGTGGCACCGGCCAGGAACCGGCGGGTCAAAAAGGAATACAATGGTTACAATCTGAAGGAGCTTGCGAAGAAGTACAACCTCACCACCGTACAGATCCGCAACATCCTGAAGGACGAGCCAATGATCGGACAGATGAGCATTTTTGACATGGAAAATGAGCAAAAAAGCACTTAAATATTTACCCTAAAAGGTTATTTCATAAGAGTATAGGATAAGAGCATAGCTTACAGCTATGCTCTTATTTTTTGTGTGTGTCCAGCAAAGCTGGACTACACTTGCCGGTGTAAGTCCGGTCACGGTAATC
>ENA-UONS01002325-UONS01002325.1-human-gut-metagenome-genome-assembly--contig:-CS19-NODE-2325-length-15255-cov-11.457961_pt1 | contig 15255 bp, 16 predicted proteins | sample MGYA00242458_ERZ724005 | MGnify/ENA metagenome assembly ERZ724005
TTGTCGTGCCAACGGCACAGCTGGGTAGCTACGTCTGGACGAGATAAACGCTGAAAGCATCTAAGTGTGAAACTCCCCCTAAGATAAGATCTCCCATCCATTAGGAGTAAGGGACGACAAAGACTATGTCGTTGATAGGTCGGAAGTGTAAGTGCAGTAATGCATTGAGCTGACCGATACTAATAACCCGAGGGCTTGACCTACAAGAACATTGCAGGCAACCGCCTTGTGAATTCTTCATCCTCTGTTCGGTTTTGAAGGTGCAGATGAAACCTTGAGCACCATTAGCTCAGCTGGTAGAGCACCTGACTCTTAATCAGGGTGTCCAGGGTTCGAGTCCCTGATGGTGTACCACCCTTGTGGTGTGCCACGAGGGTAAATAGTTGGTGTTTTTAACGGTGAGGGTCCACCCGTTCCCATTCCGAACACGGAAGTTAAGCTCACCAGTGCCGACAATACTTGTCTGGAGACGGACCGGGAAGATAGGTCAATGCCAACACAAAAGACCGCAGTCAAATGACTGCGGTCTTTTGCTATTTCGTCGTGTTTTTTATCTCGACAGCTCCGGGACTTTGCAGTACAATTGCTGCAGTGATAATCCGTTTTGTCTGCGTGTTGGGAGGGGTGCGGTGTGCCGGTAATGTTTTATCAGCAGCTCAGGCGGCAAAGGCGGCGTGCGGCTTTTTCTGTCACTGCGTTTGTGCTGACACTTTGCCTGCTGCCGCTGGCGCTGATCGCATTTCGGCGGTATCCCTTGCCTGCTGCGGCACTATTGGTTGCTTGTGGAGCTCTCGTTTCAGCTTGGTATCTGCGCAGCCGAAGACCGCCGGACGTACCGGAGCTCTACGCGGTCCCAGTTCAGACGGATGCTCCTGCGGAGCGCCTCGTCGCCTGCGGTGCTGAGAAGATCAGTGAAGATGCGCAGGGGCTGTTTGCGACGGATGGGCGGCTGTACGCGCGTGTACTGGCGCTGGAGTGTGATGACTTTGATGCACAGCGGATGAAGGCCATCAGACACCGTGCCAATCAGAAATGGAATCAGCAATATCATTTGAGTCAGCAAATCTCCATCTCCGATTCTTATACGCAGTTCCGTTTGAATCTTGTGCTTGCCGCACGCGACAGTGGGGAGCTGCGCACGTGGGTAAGTGCACAGCCGGAGCATCTGCTGCAGCGAGCCGAGCCGATCGTGCAGGCGGCCGTTGCGCGCGAGCAGGGTGTGCTGCTGTTCCCGGCGCTGCACCAATGGGTCACGCCGGCCGAAGCGCATGTGTATGAGACGGCGGCGAAGCTGCTGACAGAGCTGTTTTTGGAGAATTGAGCAATGCTCAGGAGGAGAGCGTTGCTGAAATTCATTTTCGATACGCTCTGGACTTGCGGCGCGCGGGCCCAGTTTGCAAGTATCGTCTGCTGCGGGCTTATCGGCTGCCGGATGCGGCGTGCGACCTCGGTGAAGCGCGGGGCAAGGGTGGCCATTATGGGCGGCGTATCATTTGCCTTTCTGTAATTTTGTTTGGGGACCATCGCCCTGACTGAAAAAACGGCAGAGGTGGTTCCGGCAGCTCGCTCACGGTCTGATGATTTATAAAAACATATCCGCCGGACGGCCATGAGGGCCGTCCGGCGGATATTGCTATGGTATGAAAATTTCGCGTTGGATAGGGGTCATGCGCCTGGTCAGCCGCACAGCAGGTTTGCAGCCGGAATACCGACCACGACGCACAGCACGACCTGAACAAGCATGAATACCAGCCCCCACTTGCATACCTGCCGGTTGTCTGTCCATCCGGAAGAGTATGCGACCGCTGCAGTCGGTGTGGCTGGCGGGGTTGCCCACCCGTTCATCGCCGAAGAGGTAATGAGGATCGCAATCATCATCGGGCTCAGCTGCCCGCTGTACAGATTCATGCACAGCGGCAGCGCTACGGCAAATACCACCGAGAGGGCAACGGAGTTGGAACAGAAGTTCGTCAGCAGATCCACGGCAAACACCATGATGATCGCAAATACCAACGGCGGCATATGGGAGAATGTCGGCGCCATGACATTGGAAAACCATTCCGAAAGTCCGATATCCGCATTGCCCATGAACGAGCCCAACCCCATGATCGTGGCGATGAACAGGTAGGTCGGCCAGTTTACGGCTTTGACGGCATCGCCCCAGTCGAGGATCTTCTCGCCGTCCACCCGGACAAAATTCATGACAAACAGCGCCAGAAGCGGCGGATAGCAGTTGTTGATCTTGCTGAGTGCCGGGTATGCTGTGGGCCAAAAATACTTGCTCAGGCCCGGCAGCAGCCACAGCAGCACACACAGCAGATAAATAATCAGCGACCAACGCTCTTTCTTACGAAACGCGCCGCAGGAGGCTGCCAGCCAGTCGTAGTCGATGCTGGTAAAGGCGGATACATCCGGTTTCCAGACAAAGCGCATCAGCAGGAAAATGACCGCGGCCGAGAGAAGCGATACGGGTGTTGTGACGGTACTGAAGGTAAAGAAGTCCATCGACTCACCGACATAGGACTCGTACAGGGAAAAGCCCTGGATGGTAACGGCGTGGGAGATCGGATTGGTGCCGTTCGAAAGCAGGGCGATGCTCACCGTGCCCAGAAGCAACATGGATGACAGGCTGAGATCACGACGGCGATCGAGTCCGATGCTCTCAAAAATGCTCAGCAGGATAGGCAGAAAGATCATGATACACGTCGCCGACGAGAGCACGAGGTCGAGAATGTAAACCGATGCGAAATACATGGCAATGGTCCACCATGGACTTTTTCTTGCCAGCTTGTTTGTTAAAAACCAAATTGCAATGCGTCGTGCGACACCGCTTTTGATCAGGGCAGCTGCCAGCATGAAGCAAAACAGCAGAAACACCGCGGTGTTGTTGCCGAAGGTCGCCTGCGTGACCTTCGCCGCACCGAGCCCGGGCACTGTCGTGAGCAGGGCGAAGATGAACATGCTTGTCCAATCCACGCCCCAGCTCAGAAACAGGAGAATTGCCACGGTCAGAATGCCAAGGATCTGAAATCCGGCATCCGACAGTCCGGCCGGTGGTGTCAGCAACTTTACGGCGAGAACGATCAGCAGGGAGAGCACGAGCATGACCCATTTAATAGGAGATGTTTTGTTTTTCATTTTTCACTCAGAAATTTAGGAGGCTCTCGACGCTTGCGCCAAGCTCAGCCCTGATCTTTGTAGCGTTTGTCGTAGTTTGCCTGCACGGCGCGCACGGCCTGTGAAAGCACATCGCAGGTCGGCGTTGCCACGCCGGCGATCTTACCAAAGCGGGAGATCGCGCCCGAGAGCGTGTTGACTTCCGTCTGGCGCTTATAGATTAGCATATCCTGCGCGAGGGAGGGATAGTAGTCGCCGTAGCTCGCGACGGTTTTGGGAATGTCGCTGACAAGTCCGGTATACAGATCGTCGGCAATGCCCAGCGCTTTTGCGCAGTCGCTTGCCTCTTTCAGGATCTGCTTGACCATGGCGAGGGCGTTTTCATCTTCGTATACCTGCTTCATCGTCAGACCCAGCACGCCGCACACAGTGTTGAAACCGCTGTTGGAGGCGGCCTTTTTCCACAGCGCCGGGCGCACATCGTCGAGATATTCGGGGTTCAGTCCGCCCTTGGCAAAGCAGTCCACGATGTACTTGCAGCCTTCCGCCGCGATGCTTCCGCCGTATACCGGGCCGAGATACATATTCACGATCCCCTGCGCGGGGCGCGAATCGCACTGGCCGGGCGCGGTGAGCACCGTGCCGATACGGCCGCAGCCGCAGCCGATCTGCGCCTCCGACACGAACTTCGCCAGATCGAGATCGTTGCCGAGACCGTTCTGCAGGGAGATGACCGCCGTCTTGTCCGTGATGCAGCACGCCGCGCTCGTCATGGCGGCGATGGTCGCAGTGGACTTGACGAGGATGATGAAGATGTCACACGGGCCGACTTCCTGTGCACTGTACGCGGTGTGGAAGCCGGTCAGATGGTGCACGCCATTGTGGTCGGTCATGGTCATGCCGTGATCGCGCACGGCGTCCATGTGCGCCTTGTTGAGATCAATCAGCCAAATATCATCTGCGCCGCCCATCTTGAGATAGGAAGCGAATACGCTGCCGGTAGCGCCGCAGCCGAGAATTCCAATTTTCATAGTTCATTATCTCCTTATTCAATAGACCGGGCCGGTGTGTGTCAGCCGCAGATGGCCGTGCCGAGCAGGTAGCCAAACGACATGGTAACGATCACGTGGATCAGCGCGGTGAGCAGGCCCCACTTCATCATGGACTTCGTGTCGACCCACTCGGAGCCGTAGACGACTGCAGCGGTCGGGGACGCGGGAGGCGCAGTCCAGCCGTTGTTCGCCGCGCTGGTAACGAGCGCTGCAACGACGAAAACGCTGATGCGTCCGCCATAGATGCCCATTGCGAGCGGCAGCGCCACTGCGAGCATGACAGAGGCTGTAACGGTGTTGGACGTAAAGTTTGTCATCAGGTCTGCCAGCAGCACCATGACGGCAAGGAAGATGAACGGGCTGACGTTGGAGAATATCGGAGAGAGCACGGAAGACATCCATGCGGGAATGCCGATGTCGGCATTGCCCATGAAAGAGCCAAGGCCCATGATAGAGGCGATAAACATGAACGAGGGCCAGTTGACCGACTTGACGGCCTCGCCCCAGTCCAGGATTTTTTCGCCGTCGACCTTGATGAAGTTCATGAGAAACAGTGCTGCGAGCGGCGGCAGGCAGTTATTGATCTTGCCGAAGAAGGCTGCGGCACCGGGCCAGATGTATTTGCTCAGGCCGGGCATCATCCATAGAAGCACGCAGACGATATAGAAGAATACGGACCACTTTTCCTTTTTCGTCATTGTGCCCATGGAGCTGGTCATGGCGTCGTAGTTGACATTCTTCAGCGCGCTGACATCAGGACGCCATACGAATTTCACCATCAGGACGAAGAGCACAACACACACGATGGAGATGGGGAAGGCGATGGCACAGTATGTGAAGAAGTCCATGGCCTCGCCGGTGAAAGATTCATAGAAGGAAAAGCCCTGGAGTGTGGTTGCATGGGAGATGGGGTTGGCGCTGTTGGAGATCAGGCCGGTGACCAGCGTGCCGAGCATGAGTGCCACGGCGATGGGCGTCTTGTCTTCCTTCTGAATGCCGACGCTCTCGAGGATCTCAACAGCGATGGGCAGCATGACAAAAATGGTTGCCGCAGTGGACAGCACGAAGTTGAGCACGTAGTTTGCGGCAAAGAACATGATGACGGTCCACCAGGGGCTCTTGCGCGCGAGCTTGTTGGTCAAAAACCAGATCGCAATTCTACGGGCGGCGCCGCTTTTTGTTAGGCACGCGGCGAGCATCATGCAGAAGACCAGGAATACGACTGTGTTGTTGCCGAACGTTGCCTGCGTGACTTTGGCAGCACTCAGGCCGTCAACGGTCATCAGCGCGAAGACAATCATCATGCTGGGGAAACCGGTGCCCCAGGTCAGGAATAGAATGATCGCGCCGATCAGAATGCCGAGGACCTGAAAACCGGCCTGAGACAGGTCGGCCGGCGACGGGATGAATTTCGTGGCAAACATGAACAGCAGCGCGATCACCAGCGCGACCCATTTGCCCGCGGAAATGTTTTTCGTTTTTTGCATATGAACTCTCCTACCTATTTCATTTTCCTGTTTCGCGGCGCCGCAGCCAGCTGCGCACCTCCCAAAACATGTGTTTACTCCACTCTCCCCGGCTCTGCTGCCCAACAGAGCCACCGGGAAGTCCTTGAAAACAGCTTCATTGTATAAAACAGTGTGAAACTGTGTCAAAACGGAACCGAAACGGCAGGGGACGTTCTCAAATACGTACATTTTATCAGATTACGAACGGAAAGCAAATCTGGGTCTCGGTTTTTCGGCTCACGTACGGAATTGTAGCATTTTTAACAATGCGATTTGCGTTGACAGGTTGATTTTTGGTCATTATAATCGAACGCAGGAGAGAAAAGAGGTGGCCATGATGGCAGAAGGAAAATTTGATGCGGACATTGTGCGGCTGCACGAGGCGAATCCGTTCCTTTCGAACACGGATCTGGTGTATACCATTCTGCGCGACCAGATCGTCAACCACAAGCTGCAGCCGGGGAAAAAGCTCAACCAGGAGCAGATCGCCATCGATATGAACGTCAGCCGCACGCCGGTACGGGAGGCGTTTTTCCGGCTGGAGACCGAGGGCTTTCTGGAAAAGGGCGCCCAGGGCTACACGGTGTATGAAATGACGCCGGGCGATTACATGATGCTGCTGGATGTGCGTATCGCCATCGAAAAACTGGCGACGCGGCTGGCCTGTTCGCAGATGCTCGGCTCCGAGCGGCGGCAGCTTGAGCAGAATCTCGGTGAGACGCAGCGCGTGCTCGCAAGCGGCCTCGGCAAGGCGTGGAACGGTGATTTTGACATCCTCGATCCGGCGCTGGCCGACCGGCTGTTTTATGAAATGGGGCAGCTGGATCATGCGTTTCACCGGATGATCATTGCCGCGTCGCACAACAAATACCTGGTCAGCACCTACGACAGCATTGACCCGAAGATCCATTTCTTCCGCTACTCGGCGCTGAGCGTCAGCGCCTGCCTGAACATGACCGAGCGGCACAAGAAGATCTTTGAGGCGATCGTTGCCCGGGATGAGGAGCTGGCCGAGCGCCGTATGGAGCGGCATCTGAGCCTGACCGTCCCGCGGGCGATGGGCCTGTAACGGGACCCGAAAAACCAAACACGAAAAAAAGCTTTGCACGAATTTTTGTGCAAAGCTTTTCTTTTGGCTTTTTTTTCGACACGGGCGGGCCGTATGCGCTAATTTGGAAACAACAGCGGCCGGACTGCCCATCCGGCTGCCGACGGCGCGGCGCTGCGGCCAGCAGCAGACCGCCGCGCACGAGGAGTGATTTGTTGAAGCGAATTCTTGTGATCAATACCGGCTCAACGTCCACAAAGATCGCTGTGTTTGAAGACCAGACCAAGTGCATGGAGCAGAACATCGTCCACCCGGTCGAGGCGCTGCGCCAGTGCGCGGATCTCAATGCCCAGCTCCCGCTGCGGCAGCAGGCGATCCTCGCTGCGCTGCAGGCTGCCGGACAGGACCCGGCCGGATTTGATGCCATCGCTGCCCGCGGCGGCACGTTCGGTATGGTGCAGGGCGGGGCGTACCTCGTGGACGAGGCGCTGCTGGCTGCCTGCCGCGCGCCGGTGACGAGCCATGCGTCCAATCTTTCGGCCATCCTGGCCGCGGTGTTTGCCGAGACCAGCGGCTGCGATGCGTATATCTATGACGCCGTGTGCGTCAACGAAGTGGAGGACATCGCGCGCATGACCGGCCTCAAGGAGGTCAAGCGCCGCCCGTTTTCCCATGTGCTCAATACCCGCGCCACGGCGCGCGATGTGGCCGCGTCCCTCGGCCGCCGGTATGAGGACATGGTGTTCATCGTTGCCCATCTCGGCGGCGGCATCAGCATCAACCTGCACCGCAGCGGCCGCATCATCGACCTGTGCAGCGATGACGAAGGCCCCATGTCGCCCGAGCGCGCTGGCAAGCTCAACGGCAAGTCCTACGTGGACCTGTGCTACTCCGGCCGCTATACGAAGCCGGAAATGATGCGCCACATCAAGGGTGAGGGCGGTCTCGTGTCGCACCTGGGCACCAGCAGCCTCATCGAGGTCGAGCAGCGCATCGCCGAGGGCGATACCTATGCGCGCGCGGTGCTCGAGGCCATGGCCTACCAGATCGCCAAGGAGATCGGTGCGCTGGCTACCGTTGTCAGCGGGCAGGTCGACAGCATTATTCTCACCGGCGGCTGCGCCTATTCGCGCATGCTCACGGATCTTGTCCGCGACCGCGTTGCTTTCCTGGCGCCGGTCACGGTCGTGCCGGGCGCCAAGGAAATGGAGGCGCTGGCTGAGGGCGTGCTCCGCGTGCTCGGCGGTAAAGAGCCCGTGCACAGATACCAAAGCGCAAAGGAGTAAACCACATGTATCAGAAATTTCAGGACATCGTCGCGGCGGCACAGCAGCGCAGCCCCAAGCGGGTGATCGCCATTGCCGCGGCGGCGGACGAAAAGATGGTTCACGTCGCCAAGGCCGTCACGGATATGGGCCTGTGCGATGTGATCCTCGTCGGCGACGAAGATGCGCTCGATGTGTTGCTCGCCGAGCAGGGCCTGCGGCCGGAAGCCGTCACGATCGTGGACGAAAAGGATCCCGACCGGCTCGGCCTGCGCGCCGTGGAGCTCGTCAGCTCCGGCAAGGCGGACATCCTCGTCAAGGGCAAGATGAACACCAGCGATTTTCTGCGCGCGGTGCTCAACAAGGAAGTCGGCCTGCGCACGGGGCGCCAGCTCAACGTGCTCACCTGCTACGATGTGCCGACGGAACCGAAGCTGTTTTTCATCACCGACGGCGGCATGACCATCGCGCCCACGCTGGCCGACAAGGTCGAGATCCTGCACAACGCCGTGCCGGTGCTGCATCACATGGGCATCGCCGAGCCGAAGATCGCGATCCTCGCGGCGAACGAAAAGCCCAGCCCCAAGATGCCGGCGACCATGGATGCCAAGGCCCTGTGCGAGATGGCCGCGGCCGGCGAACTGCCGGCGGGCATTTATGAGGGCCCCATCGCGTTCGACGTGGCCATGCGCCCGGAGGCGGCCGCCGAGAAGGGCATCGCCAGCCGCGTGAGCGGGGACGTCGACCTGTTCCTCGTGCCGAACATCGAGACCGGCAACTGCCTCGGCAAGTCGATCGGCTATTTCGGCCACTGCCAGACGGCCGGCATCGTCGTCGGCGCGGCGGCGCCGGTCGTGATGTCGTCGCGCGCGGCATCCATTGAAGGAAAAGTCACTTCCATCGCCTGGGCGATCCTGGCCTGCGGCGATGCGCAAACGGAGGAAAGATCATGAGAAAAGCATATATCAATCCCGAAAACTGCAAAGCCTGCGGCATCTGCATGGACAACTGCAGCCAGGCAGCCATCACCATGACGGACGACATCAACACCCGCGGCTATAAACACATTGCCATCGATCAGAGCAAGTGCGTCGGCTGTGGGATCTGCTACATCGTGTGTCCCGATGCAGTCTTTACGATCAAAGAAGGAGGCAACGAATAATGGGCGATATGGTAAAGGGCAACATTGCCGTTGCGGAAGCCGCCGTTCGGGCGGGCGTGGAAGTCTACGCGGGCTATCCCATCACGCCGTCCACGGAAGCAATGGAGTATCTCTCCGGCCGCATGCCGGAGCTGGGTCGCACGTTTGTGCAGGCTGAGAGTGAGCTGGCCGGCATCAACATCATCATGGGCGCGTCCGCCTGCGGCCACCGCGTGCTGACGGCCTCCTCCGGCCCGGGCATCTCCCTCAAGCAGGAGGGCATTTCCTACATGAACCAGATGAACTTCCCCGCCGTCATCCTCAACGTTGTCCGCTGGGGCAATGGCCTCGGCGCGCTCAACGGCTCGCAGACTGATTACCACAGAGAGACCCGCGGCGGCGGCAACGGCGATTACCGCAATATCATCCTCTGCCCGAGCACGGTGCAGGAGTCCGTGGACCTGATGTATGAGGCGTTCGACATTGCCGAGAAGTATCGCTGCATCGTTGAGATCATGTCCGAGAGCGGACTGGGCCAGATGATGGAGCCGTGCGAATATCCGGAGTTCCGCGAGCTGAAAAAGTGCGACTGGGGCCTCGACGGCACCTATAAGGTCAAGCGCGGCGACTTCCTCGGCCGCGACCTGCAGAAGGAGTCCGACACGTACATGGCCAAGGTCCGCGCCATGCGGGAAAACGAGCAGCGCTGGGAAACCAGGTATACCGAGAACGCCGAGTATGTGTTCGTCGCCTACGGTCTGCCCGGCCGCGCCGTCTCCGGCGTGGTCGAAGAGCTGCGCGCCGCCGGAGAAAAGGTCGGCTATATCCGCCCAATCACGGCCTGGCCGTACCCGGAGAAGGCGTTTGCGGCGCTTGCGGAAAAGAACCCGAACCTCAAGGGCTTCATTTCCGTGGAGACCAACGGCGAGGGCCAGATGGTCGATGACGTCGCCCTGTACGCGAAGAAATACGGCATGGGCGCCGTGCCTGTGTACGTGCTGCCCTACGTCTGCGACATCCCGAAGGACGACCGCGTCAAAGCGGATTACGCGCGCATCAAAGCTGGCGAGATCAAGGAGGTCTACTGATATGGCAAAGGAACTCAAAGCACCTGAACTTATGAATTACGCCATGTTCTGCGGCGGCTGCGGCCACGGTGTGCTGCTGCGGCTGATCTGCGAATGCCTGGAGGAGTACGGCCTGGACAAGAAGACCATTGCGGCTATCGGTGTCGGCTGCAGCTGCCATCTCAAGAGCGGCATCAATGTTGACCTCGTGCAGTCCCCGCACGGCAGGGCGGCCGCGGTCGCGACCGGCATCCGCAGAGCGGAACCGGACAAGTTCGTCTTCTCCTATCAGGGCGACGGCGATGCATACAACATCGGTCTGGCCGAGACGCTCAACGCCGCCTACCGCAACGAGAATATCTGCGTGTTTATCATCAACAACGGCAACTTCGGCATGACCGGCGGCCAGATGGCCTGGACCACCATGCCCGGCCAGAAGACGGCCACCTCTCCCAAGGGCCGCGACTGTGCAGCGACCGGCATCCCGATCAAGGTGCCGGAGCTGATCGCCTACAGCTTCACGCCTGCCTATATCGCGCGCGGCGCCGTGACGACGCCGGCCGAGATCAACCGCCTCAAGGGCTATATTAAAAACGCCATCGAGGCCCAGCTCAACGGCGAGGGCTACTCCATGGTCGAGGTCATGTGCTCCTGCCCGACGAACTGGAACCTCAGCCCCATCGACGCGAAAAAGCGCCTTGTGGATGAAGTGATCCCCTACTATTCGCTCGGCGAGATCAAGAAGAGAGGAGAATGAGCATGAGAGAAATTGTTTTTGCAGGTTTCGGCGGGCAGGGCGTCCTGACCGCAGGTCTGATCGTGTCTCAGATCGCACTGTATAAAGGCTTTCACGCCACCTGGATGCCGGCCTACGGCGCGGCCCAGCGCGGCGGCACGGCCAACTGCACCGTCAAGTACGGCCCGGAGAAGATCACGAACCCCGGCCAGCAGAAGCCGGATCTGGTCCTGGCCATGAACACGCCGTCGTTCAAGAAATTTGTCGGCATGGTCAAGCCCGGCGGCACCATTCTTGTCAACGCCGACATGATGACCGAGGACACGAACGTCCGCGACGACATTCAGGTCATCAGCGTGCACTGCAACCATCTGGCCGACAGCGTCCAGAATGCCAAGGGCGCGAACATCGTCATGATCGGCGCCATCACCCGCATCCTTGGCGACTTCACGCACGATGAGGGCATTGAGGGCATGAACGATATGTTCCGCAAGAAGGGCAAGAGCAAATTCGAGGCCAAGAATGTGGCTGCCTTCGAAGCCGGCTACCACGCACTGGAAAGCTGAACATGAAGATCACATTCGCACAGGAAATGCAGCTATGCAAGGCGCTGCTGGCCGCACAGGGTATGCCCGCGGAGGACGCGGAGATCCTCGGCTCCTCCGTCGCCCACTCTGATTTTACCGGCATCTATTCCCACGGCCTGTCCCGCTTTGCCAACTATCTCAAGCGCTTCGCCAACGGGGCCATGAAGCCCGATGCGGCGCTGACCATCACGAACGACACCGGTGCGACCGTCGCCTATGACTGCGACAACGGCTGCGGCGTCGTGTCCCTGACGCACGTCTACCGCCAGATGGCGCCGCGCGCCAAAGAGCACGGCATCGTCATCGCCACCGGCCGCAAGGCCTCCAACATCGGCTGCGGCAGTTTCTATGCCGAGATGGCTGCGAAGGACAACCTCATGGCGCTGTTTTGCTGCAACACGGTCAAGTGCGTGGCGCCGTTCGGCGGGGCCGACAGCCTGCTCGGCACGAACCCGATCATTGTGGCCGTGCCCGCCGGGGAGGAGCGCCCGCTGATCCTCGACATCTCCACGACCGTCACCGCCATGGGCAAGATCCAGGCGGCGGTACGCGAGGGCAAGCCCATCCCCGCCGGCTGGGCGCTGGATGAAAACGGCGCGCCGACGACGGACGCCGCCAAGGCGAAAACGGTCGTGCCCATCGCGGGCCCGAAGGGCTACGGGCTGGCCGTCATGATCGAGGCGTTCGCCGCGCTGCTGGCTGGGGCAAATTACGGCGCCGGTATCGGCGTGCCGAATAAGGGCGAGCACGAAAACACCGGCTTTGCCATGATTCTCGTCGATGTGGAAAAGTTCATGCCGGTCGAGACCTTCAAGGCCAATGTCGATGCCTATATCCGCTCCATCAAGGGCAGCCGCAAGGCCGAAGGCGTGCAGGAGATCCTCATGCCCGGCGAGCTGGAGTATAAGCGCTACCAGCAGTATATGCGCGACGGCTATGACGTCAGCGAGGCGCTGGGCAAGGAGCTGGCAGGCTATGCCGTGCAGTTCGGGCTCGCGCCGGAGGGCACGGATTTCGAGACGTTTGTCCGCGGGCTCTGAGTGTGTTCCTTTTGCTTTGCCCCGGATCCTTTTCTCTCCGCGCAGTCTCTCTCGCTGCGTGTTCACCCATTTCACCTTTTTCTGTTTGACATTTTTCGAATTTTCTCTCGGGGCAGAGCAAAACGCAAAAATAGCCTGCCGGCGGTGCTGCGAGCCGCCGGCAGGCAAAATCACGATCCGGTCGGGTTTTATCCCGGCCGGATCTCGCGCGCCAAGGGAGAAAAAACGAACATCAGCGTGCGAAAAGTGCACTTCCGGGCTACCATGATCCGGGTGCGCTTTTTGCCGGATGCGGGTTTGCATCCGGCGGCGCGCGCCTTGCGCGGCGCGGCGATTTGTGCTATCCTGCGCTTGAGGTGATACGATGAAAATTCTCATGATCAACGGCAGCCCGCATCCGCGCGGCTGCACATACACCGCCCTGCACGAAATGGAGCAGGTGCTTCAGGCGGCGGAGGTTGAAACGCAGATCCTGACGGTTGGCGCCGAACAGACCGGCGGCTGCACCGCCTGTGGCGGATGCAACGCGACCGGGCACTGCGTGCGCGGCGGCCTGGTGAACGACGCCATCGACGCGATGGAGACCGCGGATGCGCTCGTGCTCGCGTCCCCGGTGCACTATGCCGGGATTTCCGGCGCGATGTCGGCATTTTGCGACCGGCTCTTTTACGCCAGCGACGGCTGGGCGAACAAACCCTGCGCCTGCGTCGTCTCGGCGCGCCGCGCGGGCACAACGGCCGCGCTCGATCAACTCATCAAGTACCCGATGATCTCGAACATGCCGGTCGTGTCCTCGCAGTACTGGCCGATGGTGCACGGTGCGCGCCCGGAGGACGTCGCACAGGACGAAGAGGGCCTGCAGACCATGCGCCAGCTCGCGCGCAATCTGCTCTGGCTGCTGCAGTGCATTGCCGCCGGTGATGCCGCCGGAGTGCCGCGCCCGGAGACGGAAGCGCGCAAGTTCACCAATTTCATCCGCTGATTTTCGGCAGTATGACAAAAACCAGCCGCCGCAGGCTTTGCCTACGGCGGCTGGTTCCATGTCTGGCTATGCAGCAGTCACTCGTGCTTTTTTGCGCGGCGCTTGCCGGTCATGTGCTCGACGGTCAGGCACAGGACGGTCGTCGCGGGAATGACAGCTTTCGAATACGGGAAGTCCGGCGCGCGGTACTGCGCCATGAGCACGCGCAGCGCGCGCTCCTTGTCCGCGTCCGGCACGACCGCGATGCGTCCCTGACCGATGACGCTCTCATACGTCATGGTGCAGTTGCCGTGCTCGTCGTCGAGGATGAGCTCGTGGCCGCGGTCCATCTCGAACGAGACGTTCGGATTTTTGGCGATGAGGTCGTACTTCGTGCCGGTGTTCGCACCGTGGAAGTACAGGCGGACGGTCTCGCCGTCGACCTCCAGGCCGAAGTTCAGCGGCAGGATGTAGGGATACGGCTCGTCATGCAATGCGAGGCGGCAGACATCGCACCCGCGCATGACGGTGATGAGTTCCTGAAAATCGGTGATCTCTCGATCGGATCTGCGCATGGGAATGCTCCTTTCTGATCAGCCGACCGGCGGGCCGAGGCGCGCCAGCACGTCCTGAAAATAATCCGGCAGCGGGCACGTGAACGTCACGAGCGCGCCGGTGCGCGGGTGGATGAATCGCAGCGCCCGCGCGTGCAGGCACTGCCCGCTCAGGCCCTTTTCCGGCCGCTTATGGCCGTAGACCAGGTCGCCGAGCAGGGGGTGGCCGATGTGCGCCATGTGCACGCGGATCTGGTGTGTGCGGCCGGTCTCAAGCTCGCAGCGGATGTGGGTGTAGCCGTTGTAGCGCGCGATGACCGACCAGTGCGTGATGGCGCGGCGGGCGTTTTTCTGTGTCACGGCCATGCGCTTGCGGTCGGTTGGGTGGCGGCCGATGGGCGCATCGACCGTGCCGGCGTCCTCGCGCAGATTGCCGCAGACGACGGCCTCATACGTGCGGGCCATGGTGTGATCGGCCAGCTGCGCCGAGAGCGCGAGGTGCGCAAAGTCGTTTTTCGCCGCGACGAGCAGGCCGGACGTGTCCTTGTCGATGCGGTGCACGATGCCGGGCCGCCGCTCCCCGCCGACGCCGGAGAGACTGTCGCCGCAGTGGGCGAGCAGGGCGTTGACGAGCGTACCGTCTTCGTGCCCGGGCGCGGGGTGCACGACCATGCCGCGCGGCTTGTTGACGACGATGAGGTCGTCGTCCTCATACACCACGTCCAGCGGCAGATCCTGCGCCACGAGCTCCGACGGTGCTGCATCCGGCAGCGTGACGACAAACGTGTCGCCGGGTGCGGTTTTATAGTTTTTCTTCACGGGCGTGCCGTCTTTCGTCACGGCCCCCTGCGCGAGCAGCCGCTGGGCGGCGCTGCGTGTGAGCTCGGGCAGAGAGCGCGCGAGGAGAGCGTCGATCCGCTCGGCGCTCTCCTGTGTTTGAATCGTTCGCTGTTCCATTAGAAATCCGAAAACTCCGCTAAAATATCGTCGAGCGAGTAGCTCTCGCCGTCTGTCGGGGCGGCGTCCGTGTCCTTGGCCGGGGCTTCCGGCTCGACCGGCGCGGCGGGCGTGCTGTTGAGATAGGCGAGCAGGGGATCCGCCGGGGCCGCATCCGCCGGTTTGACGGCGGGCTCGGCCGCCTTGGGCGCGGTCTGCGCCGGCGCCGGTGCGGCGTGTGCT
>ENA-UONS01002338-UONS01002338.1-human-gut-metagenome-genome-assembly--contig:-CS19-NODE-2338-length-15195-cov-20.662351_pt1 | contig 15195 bp, 8 predicted proteins | sample MGYA00242458_ERZ724005 | MGnify/ENA metagenome assembly ERZ724005
TCCGTTACCTACAAAGTAACAGACTGAAGTCTTTTCTCCATTTTAACATAATCAACATTTAATCAATCTATTACAAATAGTCCATTTTTCCATTTAAGAAAAAACATAGGATATGATATCCCTATTCATCTGCCCTATCCGCTCATCGGTATGCGGCTTCAGATAGGTTTCCGTAACTTTGACAGAAGAATGTCCCATCGCGTTACAAATAAGTTCACATTGATAATTCCTATAATTTGCTATGGTCGCCCAACTGTGGCGTGCACTATAACTGCTTAACGAAACACCGATACCCGTTTGCATACACAGGCGTTTCAAGCAAGCATTGAAACGTCGCAAGGCATTCTGATATTGTCGATAGGCCTCGGCACCGGTGGCATTGAGAAAAGGAAACAGATAAAGCGAATGCTCGTCCTTATTGCGCAACTGCTCTATCAGGTCCATAGCCTCAGGTTCCACCTTCACCACCAGTTGTGTACCCGTCTTGCGCCTTCTATATAAAATGGTATCACCACGCAGGTCGCATTTCCGCAGATAGGCAATATCCACAAACGGAATGCCCCGCAACATGAAAAGCAGCAGAAAAAGCATACGTGTTTTATCCAAACAATCATTGGAAGGCAAACATTCCGCACTCAGCCTGTGAAGTGTAACCTCGTCAACGGCACGCTTCACTGTGACACGCGTACCCGTGTATACTCCCTTGAACAAACGTGGGTGATAAGGAGCCTTTCCGGCATCTACAGCCCTGAAATAAACAGCACGCAACATGCGCATATAGGTGGAAACGGTATTCCACTGAAGATTGCGTCCCAGCAGATAACGCTGAAACGATTTCAACCAACGGGTGGTCACATCAGAAAAACACGGAGGTGCCCCCCTTGAGAAATCCAAAATCCGCTTCAAAGTACTCTGGTAGACGTGCGCCGTCCCCAACCGGCCTTCTACCTCCAACTGGCAGATGACCTCGGCCATATAAGCCGCTAAGTTTTCTTTTTTCCTCATAAGCTTGTTTCTTTAATGAATATAACGAAAGCTTCGGATGTACCGAAACATACAAAAGCAGAAGACGACAAAGGAAGTTATCAACCGCTCTGCAAGACTTAGAGCCTGTCTAAATCTTGCAGAGACACCGAGAGCTTCCTTCTTAGCCAACTACGCAAATATCCTAAATATTGGCCAACAGACCAAAAAAAGAGAATAACCATCACAGCAAACCGCCACTACCTTCCGGCACTGGCATATCTGTTACCCACCATCCGGCGTCCCCAATCCCCCTAGCCATCCATGCTTGCAGAATCATTTTCGCCCAAGAAATATATTTTTTCAGACAAAAAACAGTTCTATTCCATCCCACGGAATCTCCATTTCGGCTACCGCTGCTCCACGTTTTTCCCTCCCCTCACCACCCTTCCCCAAACGCACCTCAGACGTATTTGCTCCGTATCTTCTTCGAATAAAGGTACCCAAAAGCGAAGGAAGAACGAAGAAGGAACGAAGGAGATACGGAGCAAATGGGTCTGTAGAGGGGGTAAGAGGTGGAAAAAGGACAGAAAAAGCCCGCCGATGACCGGCGGGCGAAAAGGGGGTGGAAAGGCAGGACTAATGATGGTTAGAAATCTACACAACCGATAGAAATAGGCGGACGTCAGATGCCGTACTTCTTCATTTTATTGAAAAGGGTTTTGCGGCTGATGCCCAGTGCTTCGGCCGTGAGCGTGCGGTTGCCGCCATGCTGCTGCAGGGCTTTTGCTATCACTTCGCGCTCGGTCTGTGCACTGGAAGTGCGCAGGTTGCCGGTGGCAGGCAGGGGCACGTCGGCCTCCTCGTAGCCACGGATGCGGGCGGGCAACTGGGGCACGTCTATCACGCCGTCGGTGCAGAGTATCATGGCACTCTGTATGGCGTTCTCCAGATCGCGAACGTTGCCGGGCCAGTCGTAGGCACAGAGGTGGTCCATGGCGGCGGGAGTGAGGGCACGTACGTCAAGCGACAGCAGGCGATCGTGCTTGCGTATGAAGAAATCGGCCAGCAGGGGAATGTCCTCGCGACGCTGACGCAGGGGCGGCAGTTCGAGAGTAAAGACATTGAGACGATAGAGCAGGTCGAGGCGGAAGTTGCCCTTGCGCACTTCCTCCTCCAGGCTGCGGTTGGTGGCCGCTACGATGCGCACATCGACAGGACGCTGGCGGGTGCCTCCGATGCGGGTCACCCGCCGCTCTTCGAGCACACGCAGCAGCTTCACCTGGGCATCCATGGGCAGCTCGCCCACCTCGTCGAGGAAGAGGGTGCCGCCGTCGGCCTGTTCAAAAATGCCGGGCTGCGCCTCCTTGGCGTCGGTGAAGGCACCGCGTTCGTGGCCGAAGAGCTCGTTCTCAATCAGCGTCAGGGGGATGGCGCCGCAGTTGGTGTCGACAAAGGAACGCTGCGCCCGGCGGCTGAGCCGGTGGATGGCGCGCGCCATGAGTTCCTTGCCCGTGCCGCTCTCTCCGTGTATCAGCACGGTGGCCTCGGTGGGCGCCACGCGTTCCAGCTGCTGCATGACGGACTTCAGGCCGCCCTCGCTGCCTATAATGGGGCGCGGGCCGCCGTCCAGTTGCTGTTGCAGCTGCTTCACCTGCTGCTTCAGGGCGCCGTAGCCAATGGCATTCTTCACCTTGAGCAGCAGTTCGTTGTTGTCGAAGGGTTTCTCTATGAAGTCGTAGGCACCGCCCTTCACAGCCTCCACGGCCAGCGATATGGTGGCGTAGGCCGTCATCAGGATAATGACCTGGTCGGGGTTCTTCTTCAGGATGCGCTGCATGGCTTCGGTGCCGTTCATGACGGGCATCTGCTGGTCCAGCAGGATGATGTCGGGGGCAAAGGATTCGGCCAGTGTCACGGCTTCGCCTCCGTTGGTAGCTGTTTTCACTTCGTACCCGGCGTCGCCGAGCAGCAGGCTGACGATACGCCGTATGCGGGGCTCGTCGTCGGCTATGAGGATGCGTTTCATTGGGGATAATTTTTTGAGAAGTTAGAGAAGTTAAAGAAGTTATAGAAGTTAAGGAAATTAGAGAAGTTAGAGAAATTAGAGGAATTAAGTAAGTTATAGAAGTTGAGGAGGCTGGATAAGTATTTGAAGTATCAGTTTGTCAGCAGAAGTCGGTCTTCGGACAGAAACAAGCCATCGCCCTTTAACTTCTAAGCTTGTACCAACGAGCGATAACTTCTATTAACTTCCCCTAACTTCTCCACCCATGTCCTTGCTGTTCTCCCCGCCTCCTTGCACCAGCTTCAGCGTAAAGCAGGTGCCGCGACCGGGCGTGCTGCTGACCTCTATCTCGCCACCGTGGCGACGGATGATACCGTAGCAGATGGCCAGGCCAAGGCCCGTGCCTTCGGGCTTGGTGGTGAAGAAGGGGTTGAACACATTGTCAAGGTCTTGCTCGCTGATGCCGCAGCCCGTGTCTTCGAAAGACAGCAACAGGTAGTGGCGGCGGGCGTCGATGGGTGTACCGGGCTCCAGACTGATATAGAGGGTGCGTGGACGCTCGGGCGGATTGTCCTTCATGGCCTCCACAGCATTGAGCAGCAGGTTGAGAAAGACCTGCTTCAGCTGCTCGGCATCGCCCTGCAAGGTGGTGTGGTCGGTAAAGTACTCAAATTCCACCTCCACGCCGTGCTTCTTCAGCGTATTGCCGGTGAGCAGCAGCGACTGGTTGATGAGCTGCTCCAGGTCTACCTCTGCCGTGTTCAGCTCCGTGGGGCGGGCAAAGGAGAGCAATCCCCTCACCGTTTTGTCAATGCGGCCCGTCTCTTCCAGCAATTCGCTCATCAGGCGTCCTTTCTCGCTCTGCGGCGGATAGTCGGCACTAAGGTACTGAATGGTGCTGCGTATGGCCGTGAGAGGGTTCTTAATCTCATGAGCGGCACCGGCGGCCAGCTCGCCCAGCACGGCCAGGCGGTCGGTGCGGTACATGCGCTTCAGGCGGTCGCGCTGTACCTCGTAGAGCGAGGCGTGCTCAATGGCAAAGGCGGCCTGTCCGGCCAGGAGGTCGAGCACATCCATATCTTGCCGACTGAAGGGCTTGCCATCGCGACGGGGGCCGATGACCAGGATGCCGCTGATGCGGTTCATGACGTGGAGCGGACACACCACGGCAGCTTGCAGGCTGTCCAGCAGGGTCAGTTCGTCCGTCTGGAGGTAGTCAGCCAGCCGCTGGCGGTCGCGTCGCGTCAGGGGGCGTTCGTTGACGGCCAGCCAACTCACCAGCTTGCCGCGCCCCGAGAAACAGGGTTCCTGCCGGTCGCGACGGGCGGAGGAGGAATCGGCAGAGCCGGTGCAGAGACGGTATTTTTCGGTATTCTCGTCGGGCAAGAACAGGCTGGCACGTTCCACGGCCAGCAGCTGGCGCACCTTGGCCAGAAAGTTGTCCACCAGCAGCTGACGGTCGGCAATGAGCATGAGCGAGCGGTTAAACTCGGTCAACAGTTGCCGAAGGTCGGTCTTACGGCGAAAACGGGAGAAAAGCGTGAACATAACAAGTGTATTTAAAGTCAATGCGGGGGTAAATGTAGGAAGATTTACCCAAATCTTACCCACTGATGGGTAAATATTTACCCATATTTTACCCAACCAAATTACCCATCCGAAAACAATCACCTGACAATCAACAAAGTAAGATTTTTGGCACGCATCTTGCCTGCATACAGGCAGAATGAACTAGTTTCGATTTTAACGAATTGAAAATCGGCGAAGCCAAACTTGCAGGAGTTAGAGGAGTTAGAAGAAGTTATCGCCCGCCAGGGCGGGCTTAGAAGTTAAAGGCCAATAGACCTGTTACTGCCAATTTTTTCTTTTGCAAGACTATCGGCTTTAACTTCTAACAGAGCTAAGCGAAGTGATAACTTCTATAACTTCTTAACTTCCTGTAAAATATCAAATCATAAACTTAAGTAAAACAATACCACAATGAACAAGAAAAGACTTCTGTTGCCGCTCCTGTTGCTGGCAACCACCTTGGCCACCTTGGGCCAGACACTGCAAGGCCGCTTCTGCGACGAGGGCGGCAACCCGCTGGAATTTGTCAACGTCGTGGCGCTGCAACCGGCAGACTCGACCTTTGTGCAGGGCACCGTGACGGCAACTGACGGCCGCTTCAGCCTGAACGGTCTGCCAGAAGGTAACTACCTGCTACGCGCCACGTCGGTGGGCTATGCGCCCTTCTACCTTCTCTGCCATCCGGGCGAGCTGGGCACGCTGACCCTGCAGGCCGACGCCGTGATACTGCAAGAGGCGGTGGTGACTGCCCGCCGCCCCACCTACAAGATGAAGGGCAATGCGCTGGTGGCCGACGTAGAGAACACCCTGCTCAGCGCAGCGGGCACAGCCAGCGACGTGCTGGGACGCATTCCCTTCGTGCAAGGCAGTGAGGGCAGCTTCACGGTCTTCGGCAAGGGCAGCCCTGTCATCTACCTGAACGGGCGACGGCTGTACGACACCAGTGAGCTGACACGGTTAGACTCGAAGGACATCCGACAGGTAGAGGTCATCACCAACCCCGGTTCGGAATACGACGTCACCGTAAGGGCGGTCATCAAGATAAAGACCGTGAAACCGCAGGGCGAGGGCTTTAGTGCGAATGCCTACGGAGGCATCAGGCAGAACCACCACTTCGGGCACTACGAAAATCTGGGGCTGAACTACCGCCGCGGCGGGCTGGACCTCTTCGGCTCCATCTACTACAGCCGCTACCAGGGCTACCAGGAACAACGCGACAGGCACTACGTCAGCACCCCCGACACCGCTTGGAACCACCGCTCGCAGATAGAGATGAACACCGCCAGCCATTACCTGGAAGCCACCGGAGGGGTGAACTACATGTTGAACGAGCAGCACTCGCTGGGCATGCGCTACACCTACAGCCGCACGCCCCAAGACCGCAACCACATGAACTCCGCCTACGACATAGAGGCCAACGGCAACTTCTACGACCGACAGCAGTATGACTACGACTGGCGCAACAACGACTACTCGCACCGCCTGAACGCCTACTACCTGGGCAGCGTGGGCAAGCTGGGCATTGACTTCAACGCCGACTACTACAGCAGTGCCTCCACCCAGCTGCAATGGATAGGCGAGAGCAGCCAGGAGCACGAAGACCGGGTGGTGACGTCGAGCAACCTGTCGGATAGCCGCCTCTATGCCGCCAAGCTGGTGCTGAGTCACCCACTGGGCAAGGTCGAGCTGCGCGGCGGGGCCGAATACAGTCATACCCGACGCAACAACCTGTATCGCAACGAGCAGAACTACCTGCCCGAGACCGACAACCGCATTGAGGAAGAGCGCACCGCTGCCTTTGCCGAATATGCCATCGCGCTGGGCAAGGTGCAGGCCAACGCCGGGCTGCGCTACGAGCACGTCACGTCCGACTATTACGACCGCGGCGTGCACCAGGCCGGACAGAGCCGCAACTACGACAACCTCTTCCCCAACCTGTCGCTGTCCATGCCCGTGGGCAAGGCCGACCTGTCGCTGAGCTACACCGCCAAGACCCGCCGCCCCTCGTACAGCGAACTGAACAGCAACCTGCAATACGACGACCGCTTTACCTACGAGGGCGGCAACCCCAACCTGAAGCCCGAGACCATACACGACCTGACGCTGATGGGCAGCTACAAGTGGCTGCAATGGATGTTGAGCTACCAGCGCACCGTAGACGCCATACAGTTCGTAGCCATTGCCTACGAGCAAGACCCGGCCATCACCCTCTTTACCCGGCAGAACTTCGACCACGTGGACGCGCTGTCGGCAGGCATGGTGCTGGCGCCCAAATGGGGCTACTACGAGCCGCAGCTCAGCCTGCAGGTACAGAAGCAACTGCTGGAATACCGGAGCCTGGGCGAAACAAAGAAGTTCAACCGTCCCTTGCCCTACGCACAGTTGGTCAACGGTTTCCGCTTCGGTGCGGGCTGGAAGGCATGGCTCACCCTGTCGTGGCAAGGCAAGGGACACCAGGGCATCAGCCTGGCCGGACAATGGGCAACAGCCGACATCAGCGTGGCCAAGAGTTTCCTGAAGGACCGGCTGAACGTCAACCTGGAACTAAGGGATATTTTTGCCTCACGCCGCAACTCGGCCACCATCTACGGAACGACCATGGTGTTCGACAAGTGGAACTACAGCGACTCGCGCACGCTGCGCCTGCACATCAGCTACCGCTTCAACGCGGCCCGCAGCAAATACCGCGGCACGGGGGCTGCCAACGATGAGCTGAACCGCCTGTGACAGACGCTTAGGACAAAGCGATGTGAGCAACTCACAACAGCAATGTGAAAGGCTCACATCAACGAGGTGAATATGTCACATCGGCGGTGTGACGTATTCACAATGGCGATGTGACGGCCTCACAACGGCGGTGTGAAGAAACAACAGTGACTACCTGGCAGAAACGATTACATCTGCGACCGATAGACGACACTTGCCAGACTTAAATAGTATCATTACCTTTGTCTTACAAATAGTATTTACACGTATGCTGCAAGCCATTGACCTAACCAAACGTTACGAAGACGGACACCTGGCCCTGGACGCCCTGAACCTGGAAGTACAGGCAGGCGAGATATTCTTCCTGCTGGGTGCCAACGGAGCGGGAAAGACCACCACGCTGAACTTGTTTCTGGGATTCGTACAGCCAACATCGGGCGACGCCCGCGTGGACGGACTGAGTGTGACGCAAGAACCGCGCGAAGTGAAAAGGCGTCTGGCCTACATAGCCGAGAACGTGATGCTCTATGCCGACCTTACCGCTCGCGAGAACCTGCAGTTCTTTGCCCGACTGGGCGGACGGAAGGCGAGCCGCGAGGAATGCTACAACCTGATGCGTACCGTGGGCCTGCGCGAGGCGGACTTCGAAAAGCGCATGGGCACCTTCTCCAAGGGCATGCGGCAGAAGGTGGGGCTGGCCTGCGTGCTGCAGAAGGATGCGCCCAACATACTGATGGACGAGCCTACCACCGGACTGGACCCCAAGAGTGCGGCCGAACTGATGGACACCCTGCTGCGGCTGCGCAGTGAGGGCAAGAGCCTGCTGGTGTGCACGCACGACCTGTTCCGGGCGCGCGACGTGGCCGACCGCATCGGCATCATGAAGGAAGGACGCCTGGTAATGGTGCGCCGGCGCGAGGAGTTTGCGGGCGAAGACCTGGAAAAGATTTACCTGGACTACATGGAGGAGACACGCCGATGAAGACCGTATGCTACATAGCCCGCCGCAACTGCCTGCTGCTGCTTCGCTCGGTGCGCTTTGGGGTGGCCCTGCTGCTGTGCCTGGTGTTTGTGCCCATCAGTGTACTGGACGGCACCGACGACTACCATGCCCGCCAGGCCGAATACATACGCGCCGTGGCTGCCAACGACAGCGTGCTGCAGTCGGCGCATGTGTGGTCGGCCGTAAGACCCACTACCGTGAAGCGCACGGAACCGCTGGGCGCACTGGGCCGGGGCGTGCAGTCGGAAGTGGGTATCTATAACATGGTGAAGCTGAGCGAATACCCGCTGCTGCCGCAGTCGTTCCCAGGGGGCAGTCCGTCTGTGTTCGGCATCACGCACACGCAGCTGCTGGGCGAGGCGGGTGGCCATGAGAATCCGTTCTTCAATGCCTTCACGGCTACAGACTTCCTGACCTTGACAGCGTGGCTGTTTCCACTGCTGGCGCTGCTGTTCTCCTACGACGCCTTTACCGCGGAGCGCGAGGCGGGTACCCTGCGGATGGTATTCAGCGAGCCGGTAGGTCGCGGCACGTTGCTGGCGGGCAAGCTGCTGGGCATCGGGATGCTACTGGTGCCGCTGGCTGTGCTGTGCTACACCCTGGCGGCGGGATGCCTGCTGGCTGGGGACATTCCGATGAATGCCTACGACTGGCAGGCATGGGGACTGATGATGCTACTCACGGTGGCGCTGACTGGGGGCTGCATAGTGAGTGGACTGCTGGTGTCGCTGTATTTCAGGCGCTCGGCAGATGCATTGGCAGTGGCCATGCTGCTGTGGGTGGTGATGACATTTGTGGTGCCTGCCATATCGGGATATCTGGCCGAAACGGTGTCGCCCCTTCCCCTGTACCGCAACGTGGAGCGTGCCTTGTGGCAGCTAAACGACGAGCGCGACGACCGGTTGCGTGAGTGGAGGCGGAAGTGCAGGAAACGATATCCGATATCGACCTTCTTTGCCCAGTTCAATCACCAGGACGACGATGACAACTACGTGGAAAAATGGGGATTTACCCATGACCTGGCGCGCTACCTGTGCCACTACCACAGCGTCAGCGAACTGATACGCATAGATTATGCCAACCGGAAGTGGGACTTACAACGCAGCTACCTGGAGCGGATGGAAAGGCAACTGAGGCTGCGCTTCGCCTTGAGCAGCCTCTCGCCGCTGGGCTGGTTTGAGGAAGCCGGGCAACGCCTGTGCCGCACCTCGGCCCACGACTGCCTGACCTACATGGAGGAGGTACGCGACTATCGCTTCCGGGTACTTGACTTTTTCCGGGATAATAAACTGTTCGGCTCATTGCGCTATTTCACAACCCAGCAGGAAAGCGAACTGAGTACACAGGAGGAATTGCAGCAATTTGACGAGGCCTACCAGCGGATGAGCGATGAAGAAAAGCGGGCGGTGTGGAAGCCCTTCCTGGAACGTCCCCTGCTGGATATTTCGGCCCTGCCACGCTTCAGGCAGCAGGAAGCCGGTATCAGGGAGACAGGCCGGTGGGCAGCTGGCACGCTGCTGGCGTATGCCGGACTGACAGCTTTACTGGCAGGAGTGGCCATCAGAAGAATGAAACGATATGACGTAAGATGAACCGGGAAATGAACATATTGCTCATAGCACGCAATGAATGGAAGAAAGCGTGGCACGACTTGCGCTTCCGCCTGGCGGTGGTGCTGCTACCTGTGGTTTTCGTATGCGGCACGGCAGCCTTCGTAAACAACTGGCATAACCAGCAGGAGGAATACAAGGCTTACGACGAAAGCCAGGCATTGCACCACTATAAGGAATGGGGCTGGAGCCTGACGGATGTGGCCATCAGTACCCAAGAGTTCAGGCAGCCGCCACGGTTGTCGCAACTGATAGATCCCTGCGGGGAAAACAGACTGCCTGGCTCGTTCCGTTATACGGCCTTCGGGCTGAAGGACTACTACGCCTCGTACAGTACCGGCAATCCACTGACCGGACAATCGGACAACTTCAGCTGGGCCTTCGTGGTGAAGGTCATGTTCAGTTTTGTCACCCTGCTCTTGGCATTCAATGCTGTGTCGGGCGAGAAGGAACGGCACACGCTGGGACTGGTGCTGACGTATCCGGTAAGTCGTTGGCAGGTATTGACAGGCAAGGTGCTGTGTGTGCTGGGACAGGTAGGCGGACTGCTGGCGGCGTGCATCGTGCTGGCTATCGGCGTATTGCTGGCAGGAGGGATAGCGGTAGACGGGCTGTTCCTGTGGCTCTGTGTGGGATTCTGGCTGCTTGGCATGGCCTACCTGGCGGTATTTGCCTGTTTGGGAGTATTGGCATCGGTGGTATGCCGCAGTTCGCGCGGCAGCCTGCTGCTCTGCGTGGGATGCTGGCTGCTGTTTGTACTGTTGCTGCCGGGAAGCAAGCTGTGGATAGGTCGCCACCTCTACCCCACCGAGGTCAGCTTCCGGCAGATGCAGGACAGCCTCTTGGCCGACGTGAACCACCTGATAGCAGAGACGCCGGCCGAGGCTTTTGCCACCGATGACGAGTATCCCTTCAATCCCATACATCGGGAAAGGAGTGCCGTGCTGCTGCGTATCAATGATGCCCGCCTGAAAAGGCTGGAGGAATGGGATAGAATCAACAGAAAACAATATGAACGAGTAGAACAGTTGGTTGCCTGCTCGCCGGTTGAACTGTTTGCCCGGGCCAACGCTTGCTGGCTGGACGGCGGCTACATACGTTTCAGGAAAAACGAGGTGGCACTGGAGAAATTCTGCCACGACTTGCTGGAGTGGTTCAGAAAAGAGGATGCCCAAGACCCGGAAAGTCCCCACTGGCTGAATCCGCAGGAGCACCTCAGCACCAGCCAACGCCCTGTGGAAAAAGCAAAAACTCCCGTACCCGTATATCAAGAGCCATACGTAGGACTGCTGCAACGTCTTTCGAATGCATTGATTCCCGTATTGGTACTGTTGCTGACAGGGTTTGCCTGCCTGGCAGGAGCCTGGTACAGATTCAGACGATACGACGTGCGCTGACGGAAAATCGGGGAACTGAATGGCAATCCGTAATATATGTTGCAAAACAATGTCGGAAATATTTGGTCGTTTCATGAATATATTGTTACTTTGCACAAATTTTGAACATTGTATATGCAAACACAGGAAATGGGAACCAGCTTTTATTTCAGTTCGAATGAATTTCATTCGCCGGCTGGTGCTTTTTCCATTTCACAAAAGATATTTTTAGTTCTTTGGTAAATGCGTTATCCTTTCATAAGGGTGACGCATTTTTTTTAAATAGGAATCTTACAAGTATTAAAAACAACTTATAAAGAGAAACAATGAAGAACGATTTGAAGAAAGTGCTTGTCTTGGGTTCAGGTGCACTCAAGATTGGTCAGGCCGGAGAGTTTGACTACTCTGGTTCGCAGGCTTTGAAAGCCCTGCGCGAAGAAGGTATCAGCTCCGTGCTGGTTAACCCCAATATCGCTACTATCCAAACTTCGGAAGGCATTGCCGACAAGGTGTACTTCTTGCCGGTTACTCCTTATTTCGTGGAAGAGATTATCAAGAAGGAACGTCCCGACGGCATTCTGCTGGCCTTTGGAGGACAGACTGCTCTGAACTGTGGAACTGAACTCTATCAGAAAGGTATTCTTGAACAATATGGTGTACGCGTACTGGGAACTTCTGTAGAGGCCATCATGTACACTGAAGACCGTGACCTCTTTGTAAAGAAGCTCGACGAAATACCGATGAAGACTCCCAAGAGCCACGCCGTAGAAAGCATGGACGATGCCTTGAAAGCAGCACGCGAGATTGGTTATCCGGTCATGGTGCGCTCGGCATACGCACTGGGTGGTCTGGGTAGCGGTATCTGCCCCGACGAAGAGGCTTTCGTAAAGCTGGCTGAGAGTTCGTTCACTTTCTCCAAACAGATATTGGTTGAAGAATCGCTGAAAGGCTGGAAGGAAATTGAGTTTGAGGTTATCCGCGATGCAAACGACCACTGCTTCACCGTGGCCAGCATGGAAAACTTCGACCCGCTGGGTATCCACACGGGCGAAAGTATCGTGGTGGCTCCTACCTGCTCACTGACTGACGAACAGGTAGAAATGCTTCAGGAACTTTCACGTAAATGTATCCGTCACCTGGGCATCGTAGGTGAATGTAACATTCAGTATGCCTTCAATGCCGAAACCAATGACTACCGTGTTATTGAGGTAAATGCACGTCTGAGCCGTTCTTCAGCTTTGGCATCGAAGGCAACGGGTTATCCGTTGGCTTTTGTGGCTGCCAAGATTGCACTGGGCTATACACTCGACCAGATTGGCGAAATGGGTACTCCGAACTCGGCATACGTGGCTCCGCAGCTGGACTACCTGATTTGCAAGATTCCGCGTTGGGACTTGACGAAGTTCGTAGGCGTAAGCCGCGAAATCGGTTCAAGCATGAAGTCGGTAGGCGAAATCATGTCTATTGGCCGTAGCTTTGAAGAAATCATCCAGAAAGGTCTGCGTATGATTGGTCAGGGCATGCACGGTTTTGTAGGCAACGACGGCACGCACTTCGACGACCTTGACCACGAATTGTCTCATCCTACAGACTTGCGTATTTTTGCCATCGCACAGGCTCTGGAAGAAGGCTACAGCATCGACCGCATATTCGAGCTGACAAAGATTGACCCCTGGTTCCTGGGCAAGCTGAAAAATATTGTAGACTACAAGCACAAGCTGTCTGAATACAACAAGATAGAAGATATTCCGGCTGACGTATTGCGCCAGGCCAAGGTGCTGGGCTTCTCTGACTTCCAGATTGCACGCTTCGTATTGCACCCCACAGGCAATATGGAAAAAGAAAACCTCATGGTACGTGCACGCCGTAAGGAACTGGGCATTCTGCCGGCTGTGAAGCGCATCAATACAGTGGCCAGCGAACATCCTGAATTGACTAATTACCTCTACATGACATACGCCGTACAGGGCTATGACGTGAACTACTATAAGAATGAGAAATCGGTAGTTGTGCTGGGTTCGGGTGCTTACCGCATTGGCTCAAGCGTAGAGTTTGACTGGTGTTCAGTAAATGCCATCCAGACTGCCCGCAAGCTGGGTTACAAGTCTATCATGATTAACTACAACCCGGAAACTGTATCGACGGACTATGACATGTGCGACCGCTTGTACTTTGACGAACTTTCGTTTGAGCGCGTATTGGACGTAATCGACCTGGAACAGCCACGTGGTGTCATCGTATCGGTAGGTGGACAGATTCCGAACAACCTGGCCATGAAGCTCTACCGTCAGTCTGTGCCTGTATTGGGAACATCGCCGGTATCTATCGACCGTGCAGAAAACCGCAACAAGTTCTCGCACATGCTTGACCAACTGGGCATCGACCAGCCGGCATGGCAGGAACTGACAAGTCTGGAAGATGTGAAAGGCTTCGTAGCAAAGGTTGGTTATCCGGTACTGGTGCGTCCTTCATATGTACTGTCAGGTGCTGCCATGAACGTATGCTACGATGAAGAGGAGCTTCAGGAATTCCTGAAGATGGCAGCTGAGGTATCGAAGGAATATCCGGTAGTTGTATCACAGTTCTTGCAGAACACCAAGGAAATTGAATTTGACGCCGTGGCACAGAACGGTGAAGTAGTCGAATATGCCATCTCTGAACACGTGGAATTTGCCGGTGTACACTCTGGTGACGCAACATTGGTATTCCCCGCACAGAAGATTTACTTCGCAACAGCTCGCCGTATTAAGAAAATCAGCCGTCAGATTGCAAAGGAACTGAACATCTCTGGTCCGTTCAACATCCAGTTCCTTGCACGCAATAATGAAGTAAAAGTAATCGAATGTAACTTACGCGCATCACGCAGCTTCCCGTTCGTCAGCAAGGTGCTGAAACGTAACTTCATTGAAACAGCAACCAGAATAATGCTGGATGCACCCTATACTAAGCCTGATAAATCGGCTTATGACATTGATTGGATTGGTGTAAAGGCCAGCCAGTTCTCCTTCTCTCGTCTGCATAAGGCAGACCCGGTATTGGGCGTAGACATGTCATCAACCGGTGAAGTTGGCTGTCTGGGCGACGATTTCTCGGAAGCATTGCTCAACGCCATGATTGCCACCGGCTTCAAGATTCCTTCTCCAGAAAAAGGTGTAATGTTCTCATCGGGTGCCATGAAGTCTAAAGTTGACTTGCTTGATGCCAGCCGCATGCTTTTCAGCAAGGGATATAAAATCTACGCTACAGCCGGTACGGCCGCATTCCTCAATGCTCATGGTGTAGACACCGTGCCTGTATTCTGGCCCGATGAACGTCCTGATGCAGAAAACAACGTGATGAAGATGATTTCTGAGCACAAGTTTGACCTTATCGTCAACATTCCAAAGAATCATACCAAGCGTGAACTGACAAATGGATATAAGATTCGCCGTGGAGCTATCGACCACAACATTCCGCTCATCACAAACGCACGTCTGGCAAGCGCATTCATTGAAGCATTCTGCGAAATGAAACTTACAGACATACAGATTAAGAGCTGGCAGGAATATAAATAACGAAGATAAGTAATCAACCTCTTGCAGGCGCTATTAAAGCATGCCTGCAAGAGGAATGAAAAAATCAACTTAATAAAGTAGGAGGGAAATTACATAATATTTTCCTCCTACTTTTTTATTATAACAAAAAAAAGAATCAAGAATACTACCATAACCGTACAGCAACTAGGCCAAAATAGCCTAGTAAACATTGACTATAACCTAACAGATAAACTTGCTTCTTTACACGTCATTATCCGACACTAACACTAATCATACATAAAGATCAAAATAAAAGTGTTTCTTCATCTTCAATAAAACAATCACTTCCTTCAAACTGTACCTTTTTACTGCCCCAGAAATGTTTTCCGAATCACATTTCAAGTCACCAGTTATTCACTCTCCAAGCCGTAAGTTATTCACTTTC
>ENA-UONS01002340-UONS01002340.1-human-gut-metagenome-genome-assembly--contig:-CS19-NODE-2340-length-15188-cov-7.700786_pt1 | contig 15188 bp, 9 predicted proteins | sample MGYA00242458_ERZ724005 | MGnify/ENA metagenome assembly ERZ724005
GGACGATTTATAAATACGGCGTGGCCTTCAGCGGTAAAAAGGTCGAAGTGGCAGTAGGATGAGGAGTGAGAATTCCAAAGTATCAAATTGATACTTTGGCGAAATCCCAAAGTGTCAGCACGGTGGTTCCAAAGTGCCAAATTGGCACTTTGGAGATATGCTTATATCAAATGCTAAATGAATTAACAAAAAACGAGGGAGACTGCTTATGAAATCAAATTTTGATTTTCTGAATCGATACTGGCCTGCATTGGCACAGATCGGCGCAACCGCAGAAACCTATGTCTATTCTGATCCCAATGCCTGTATCTATAAACTCGGAATGTTTGCCGAGCGCTTAGTGCAGGAGATCCTTGTCTTTGAGCACATTGCGGAGCCGGCTGTTGATAACACCCACGCAAATCGAATTCGCATTTTGAAGCGAGCCGGTTTATTGCCGCACGAAATTGACAACACGCTATATGTTCTTCGCAAGACAAGAAACTCGGCAGTACATATAGGTACGGACTCCGTGGACGAAGCAAAGACATTGCTATCCTTGACATACAATCTTGCTGTTTGGTTTATGGAAACCTATGGAGACTGGGGATATATTGCGCCTGAGTTCGTTATGCCGAGCGAGACCACGCACGAAGATTTGGAATCCGTTATTGCCGAGCAGGAAAGGAAAATCGAGGAATTGACGAATCAACTGGCCGTGGTCAAGACCGCCGCTTCGGGCAAAACGCAGAAGGAGCGCGCAAGGCGGTCAGAATCTGTCTCCGCTATGATGAATTGGAATGAGGCGCAGACCAGATGCTTGATTGACGAGCAGCTTCGCCTTTCTGGTTGGGAAGCTGATACGCAGAACCTGCGCTACAGCAAAGGAACGCGTCCTGTAAAGGGGAGAAATATTGCCATCAGCGAATGGCCTACCAATTCGGCCTTTTACAAAAACGGGTATGCGGATTATGCATTCTTCGTTGGCGAGAAGCTCGTAGCATTGATGGATGCAAAAAAGATGTCGGAAGATGTAGCATCTACCATCGATGTGCAGGTAAAGGACTATGCTGCACATATTAAGCCGGAGGATATTCCACATACGGTTGGAAACTGGAATGGTTATCAGGTTCCCTTCCTCTTTGCTTCAAATGGCAGGGCGTATTTAGAGCAGCTGCGGACGAAGTCTGGTATTTGGTTTTTGGATGTCCGGGAACAGGAAAATCAACCGTATCCTATTCGGAACTGGTTTAGCCCAAGTGACCTGATGGAAAAACTTGGTCAGAATACAGCGGCGGCCAACCAAGCGCTGGCTGCGGCAGATAATTCGTTTATGACAGACCCTAATGGGCTGAATCTGCGCGACTACCAGATCAAGGCCATTGATAAGGCAACAGAGGCGATCGTTGACGGCAAGAGAACGGCCTTGCTTGCAATGGCCACCGGAACGGGCAAAACCCGTACTGTTCTGGGACTTATCTACAAGATGCTGGAATCCAAGCGTTTCCATCGTATTCTTTTCCTTGTGGATCGAGTGTCCCTCGGTGAGCAGGCAATGGACACCTTCAAAGATGTCAAGCTGAAGGAACTGCTGACGCTGGACAAAATATATGAGATCAAAGCGATTGATGACAACATCATCAATCTGGAAACCAAGGTCAGCATTTCAACGGTGCAGGGGCTTTTGAAACGCACGATTCTGGCAGAAGAACCGGATTTGATGCCCGGTGCATTTGATTTGATTATTGTGGACGAAGCCCACCGAGGATATATTCTTGACCGTGAAATGACGGAAGAAGAAATCCTCTACGATAATCAGGATGATTATATGAGCAAGTACAAGCAGGTTATCGAGTATTTCGATGCGGTGAAAGTTGCCTTGACTGCTACGCCCGCCCTGCACACGACCGAGATTTTCGGGGAGCCGGTCTATACCTACAGCTACCGTGAGGCGGTTATCGATGGCTGGCTGGTGGATCACGACCCTCCGTATCTGATTAATACGGATTTCATTGAAAATGACGCACAGTTCAAGAAGGGTGAAACCTTGGCGCAATATGACCCCAACACCAATGAACTTTTGAACGGTGCAGTTTTGGACGATGAAATGGATTTCGATGTGTCGGAGTTCAACCGCAAAATTGTTCTGCCGGATCATACCCGCAAGGTACTGGAAGAAGTTTCGACCTACCTGAATCCGGAAAGTGGAGAAAAGACGCTGATTTTCGCAGTAAATGATGCACACGCTGACCGTATTGTGGATACGCTCCGAGAGATTTACAAGCCCTATGGCATTTCCAATGATGCCATTATGAAAATCACGGGCAAAACTGCCGGCGGCAACAAAAAGAAGATTTTGCAGGTGATCAAGCAGTTCAAGAACAACCAGTACCCCAACATTGCCGTAACAGTCGACCTGCTGACTACCGGAATCGATGTGCCGGCAATTTGCAATTTGGTGTTTATGCGCAAGATCAACAGCCGGATCCTCTTTGAGCAGATGCTGGGACGCGCTACTCGCCTTTGCCCGGAAATCGGAAAGACGCACTTCAATATCTTCGATGCAGTTCGCGTGTACGAGGACTTGGACGACACTTCCAATATGAAGTCAGTCTCCGTCAGCAAATCAATGGCTGAATTGTTGGAGGATTTGTTCCGTCCGGGTGAGGCCAGCAAGCAGCCTGTCAAAGATCGCATTTTGGCAAGATTGCAGCGTAAGAGCAACAATCTGACCGATGAGCAAAAGTATGATGTATCCGAGCGTTTAGGCGGAAAAACAATTCGGGAATATGCGAAGGAATTGAAAAGCTGTACAGAGGAAGCTTTTGTGCGACGCTGCCGGGAGGATAAGGATTTCCTGCTTTGGTTTGACAACCTGAAGGGCAAAAAGCGCGGACATTACTATTCCGAAAAGGAAGATACTCTTTTGGAAACGACCCGCGGCTATGGTGACACGGAAAAACCGCAGGATTATCTGGACTCTTTTGTGGCCTATGTTAATGAGAACAAAGACCGTATCGAAGCGATCCGCATAGCCTGCATCCGCCCCAGCGATATGACCCGGGCGCAGCTTCGGGAGTTAAAGCTGGAACTGGATAAGGAGAATTTCACCGAGAGCAGCTTGAATGAAGCGGCCAGTGCGGTGAGCAATGAACGGATCGTGGCAGACATTATCGCCTTTGTCCGTCGGGCTGTACTTAAAACGCCGCTTGTAAACCACGATGACCGCGTGAAAATGGCCTTTTCTAAACTGATTTCGGCGCATCACTTTAACAAAATGCAGCTGGATCTGCTGGAAAAGATCAAGGTATATATGCTTCACGAGAGCATCCTCAATACCGAGACCTTTGAGGCGCCGGCGTTCAAGATGGATGGCGGTTTCGCACGCTTTAACAAGAAGTTTGGCGGGCAGCTTGCGGAGATCATCCGCGAGATCAACACTTATATTTACGAAGGAGCAGCTTAAATGAGCACGCAAGATATTGTACAGAAACTTTGGAACCTCTGCAATGTGCTGCGGGATGACGGTATTACTTATCACCAGTATGTGACAGAGCTGACCTACATTCTGTTTTTGAAAATGGCCGATGAGACCGGTGCGGATAAGGATATTCCCGAAGCATATCGTTGGGGCTCTTTGACCAGCCGTTCCGGCATTGACCTGAAAAAGCACTACTATACGCTGCTCAGCAAGCTGGGCGAAGAATCCGTTGGCCGCGTGGCGCAGATTTACGCCAACGCATCCTCCAGCATCGAGGAGCCGAAAAACCTCGAAAAAATCATCACGGAGATCGATAAGCTGGACTGGTATGAGGCCAAAGAGGAAGGTCTGGGCGACCTATATGAAGGACTCTTAGAGAAGAACGCCAACGAGAAGAAGTCCGGTGCCGGTCAGTACTTCACCCCTCGTGTGCTGATCGATGTGATGACGGAGCTCATCAAACCCCAGCTGGGCGACAAGTGCTTTGACCCGGCCTGCGGTACTTTTGGCTTTATGATTGCAGCCAACCGCTATGTCAATGCGCATAACGATATGTATGCACTCTCTGACCGTCAGGCAGATTTCCAGCAGAATAAAGCGTTCAACGGTGTGGAGCTGGTGCACGAAACCCATCGCTTGGCATTGATGAACGCCTATCTGCACAATATGAATGCTAACATCACATTAGGGGATTCCCTCGCACAAAGCGCCAAGGGATTGAAAGATTTTGATGTTATTCTGACCAATCCGCCCTTTGGCACGAAAAAGGGCGGTGAGCGCGCCACCAGAGATGATATTTCTTTCCAGACTTCAAACAAGCAGCTGAACTTTTTGCAGGTGATCTATCGCAGCCTGAAGGCCGACGGCAAGGCCCGCTGTGCCGTGGTACTGCCGGATAATGTGTTGTTTGCTGCCGGTGACGGTGCCAGCGTGCGCCGGGAACTGATGAATTTCTGCAGTCTGCATACCATTCTGCGCTTGCCTACCGGCATTTTCTATGCACAGGGCGTCAAGACCAATGTGCTGTTCTTTACCCGCGGGACAACCGAGCAGGATAACACCACCGAGGTTGCGTTCTACGATATGCGCACCAATATGGACAGCTTTGGTAAGACCCGGCAGCTGCGCAAGAGTGATTTCGACGAGTTTGTGGCAGGGTATGAAGACCCGTCCAAGCGCACGGGCGAGCGCTGGAGCAAATTCACTCGTGAGGAGATCGCTAAGAATCCGGACGATAGTCTTGACCTTGGCTTGATCCGCGACGACTCCATCGTGGATTATGACGATCTCCCTGACCCTGTAGAAAGCGGCGAGGAAGCGATTGCGAATCTGGAAGAAGCGGTCGATCTGCTGAAAAGTGTTGTGCGTGAGCTTCGTGCTCTGACGGAGGAAAAGTGATGGCAAGAGAAAAAAAAGAAGCCTCTCTCACGCCAGAAGAACGTTTTCAGGCAGCTTTAGTGCCGGATTGGGAGTGGCCGTATAAATTGCCGGGGAATTGGTGTTGGGTGTATGCACCACACATATTCGATATAGAATATGGAAAAGGTTTGCCAACAAAGCAGTTATCCGATACCGGATATCCTGTTTTTGGAGCGAATGGTCAGATTGGATTTTATTCTGAGTATATGTATAAAGAACCTCAGGCATTAATGAGCTGCCGAGGAGCTTATAGCGGTACTATGAACAAGTCACTACCATATTCGTATGTAACAAGCAATTCACTTATTATTTCAAGTCCACGCGGTCTGATGGGTACGGACTGTATATACTATTTATTTTCGGCGCTTAATGTATCTGAATTAATTTCAGGAACTGCTCAACCTCAAGTAACAGTGCAGGCATTTGATGGATTTCCCATCCCATTGTCCCCTCTTGCCGAGCAGCAGCGCATCGTTGACCGCATCGAAAGCCTGTTTGCCAAGCTGGATGAGGCCAAGGAAAAGGCACAGGCTGTGGTGGATAGCTTTGAAACCCGCAAAGCCGCTATTCTCCACAAGGCCTTCACCGGTGAACTGACTGCGAAATGGCGGGAAGAGCACGGCGTGGGGATGGAGAGTTGGAAAACCCGTGAGCTAGCAGAATGCTTCGAAATTGTTTCGGGTATTCAAAAAACTCCAGCCCGCAGTCCTAAGGATAATCCGGTTCCATATTTGACAGTAGCAAATGTATATAGAGGAAGAATAGACCTTTCGGATATAAGGTATTTTGAGGTCACTTCAAAGGAAATAGAGAAATTAAAGCTTCAGGATAAGGATATTTTAATTGTTGAGGGCAATGGTAGTGGTAATGAAATCGGCCGTTGCGCAATATGGCATAACGAATTGCCTCTATGTATTCATCAAAATCATATTATTCGGATGAGAAGAAAGATTGCTGATATTTTGCCAGAGTACGCACTCCACTATTTGAACAGTGAAGCCGGAAAATCCATTATGCGAGAGCGATCCAAGACAACTGCTGGGTTGTTTAATTTAAGTGCTGGGAAAATAAAGACAATCCCGCTACCGATGGCTTCTTTAGATGAACAATCGGAAATTGTTCACCTCATTGATAGCCTGCTTGAAAAAGAGCAATGGGCCAAAGAAGCCGCCGAAATAGTCCTTGACCAAATCGACCTGATGAAAAAATCCATTCTCGCCCGTGCTTTTCGCGGTGAACTGGGCACGAATGACCCAAGCGAGGAGAGCGCGGTGGAATTGTTGAAGCAACTCATTTGATATAATTGGTGATAACGAGAACAGAAATGAGGGATGATAGTGCTGGATCAAACAAATGCAAATATTGAAAGACATATCAAAACCCACACAGAGCGTTCTGATGATGACCGCTCGGCAGTATCTGTTTTGGAGACATTTCTCCGTTCGAATGGAAGAATCAACACTTCTTTTGCCTCAGATGATAAGTGGCCCAATCACGATAACACTTTTGAGTTTGTTCCAAACCCGGAAATTTCGAGACGCCCCGTGCAGACTTTCTATGTCCAAATAAAGGGAACACGCAATTATACTAAGCGCGAGGGTGTTATCAAGTACACACTAAAAGATCTCGCTTTTCCTGCTTTTATATGTGACAGAGTATCTCTTGATCCGGGAATTTTGTTTGTGATTCTCAATCCCGCTGAACGTGGGAATGAGAGAGTGTTTTGGAAGTATATGTCGCCCAACTTCCTCAACAGTATTGATTTTGCAAAAGGCAGTATGACAGTCAGTTTTTCACCGGAAGAGGAAATCTTGAACGACGACGAAAGTGTTTTAGCTTTTTGCGAGAGGTTAGAAGAAATTGTCGAACGGCATTCCTTTGTAAACCAATTGGAGCGGCATAGTTATTCTTTTGAAGAAGCTAAGCGAATTGTCGAGGCCTGTGATGAGGAAATCACGGAAAGCATTGACAATTTAAGCATTCTAAATAAGAACCGCGATAATATTTCACGGAGAATTCTGACGAGATTGAATGATCTATGCATTTCAGCTTTACTGTTGAATGCGATGAAAGACGGCTATCAAAGTCCCAACGCCGGCTTTGCGTGGGAATACTCACTCTTAAGGGCAAATACAAAGTGCTTAGGGAATTTTTACCGAGGATTGCAATATATAGGACGCCGGATCCCCGAGGAAGGCCAAGCAGAGCGGCTGATGCTGAAGTACTACAGCTTTATGTGGCAGATCCGTCAATCACTCTATGAGAACTACGGCATCACCGTGCTTCAGAACTTGGAAAAGTTTCAGGAATATACCGGAACCGATGAACAGGATAAACAATACTATGAGTTGGTGGCGAATGCTTTCTCAACCCCCAAAACCGAGCAGAAACATAACAGCAATACGAGGTTTTATATTCAAAAAAGGACTCCGTTTTATGTCGGTAAAGAGCGTTATTTTGAGGTAACACTGCAGCAAGCGGACATCTATGCATCAAAGTATAACCGAATTACAGCATATACCCAGCTTGACATTTCTACAGGCTATTCTGTCCAAATCGACTATGTCCCATCATTCATTAATCTCTGGGGTGTCGATACAGAAATTAAAATTATCACAGCTTGGCGTGTTTCGGTAGATCCCAAATGCCTGAACAAGCTTGGAAAGATACTTAATATGCGCCTTCAGCTTTCTTCAAAATATGGAGAATATGATGCCCTGATGAGATTCCTAACAGAAACAGGTATGGATTTTCTGGAAATGATTGATCTTCGGGAGATACATTTCTCGCATCTTTTGGAGTCGGTTTACAATAAAACAAACACCTCTTATTTCAAAGATGTCTTACAGCAGTTGCGGGATAACTATTCTACAGGTTCAACACGCTTCGGACGATATACAGTTCGATATCTGTTACTGAATCTGCGCGAAGATCTTTTGGAACGCGTTATGCCGTCTCAGTTTAATCCGCAATGGAAATGCAGGGATTTATACCTATCTAAAAAATGCTTTCCGTTTGAGCGTAACCCACTTGCTTCTGATTTAGCAGACAGTAAAACAAGTCAACTAAGTCAAGCCAAGTACTTAGCCAGAGTAGTTGAAAAAGAAAAGACTGAGATCGCTGTTCCATACTGGTCTATTGTAAAGTCTATGCAAGATACCGGCGAAATTTACTGCAATCTTGGTGGAGACTTAACCGAACAGGCAATTCAGAAATATAATGATTGCTTAGACGATTGGGAAAGACAGAAAGGGTATGAAATCATTTCGGATGGAAATGTTGCTTGTATTGCAGCATATGAAGCTTCGACGCTCTTTATTTTGAATAAACTACTGGAACTATCGCAGCTCCCAAATAAAGGCCAAAAAGAAGTTAATGAAAGATACTTGAGAGATTGCAATATTGCTTTTTCTGATCCTAAAAAAGAAGAAACTCTTAAATATGCTTTTGTAAACTCCCGCGTACTTCTTATTTACGGAGCTGCCGGTACCGGAAAAACGACCCTAATCGATATGATCTCGACAATGCTGTCTGGGCGTCGGAAATTGTTTCTTACCAAAACACATACGGCCTTGCAGAATCTGCAGAGGCGAATTAATAATCCGGGGGCTGACGCCAGTTTTGTAAGCATCAATAGTTTTACGAAGAGGGTAAACCTTCCTGATTATGATGTTATCTTTGTAGACGAATGCAGTACCATTGATAACCGTGCAATGAAGGTATTCCTCGAGAAAATGCGCCCGGATACATTCTTAGTACTTGCGGGAGACACCTATCAGATAGAATCTATTGATTTCGGTAATTGGTTTACTTATGCCAAGGATATTATTAAGACTAAAGGTTCGAATGTTGAACTCGTAAGCACTTGGAGAACAAAGGATCCCGGTTTAATTGAGCTTTGGAACGAGACTCGAAATAAGGGTGCGCTAATAACGGAAAAACTTGTTATCGACGGCCCATTTTCTGAAAATATTGGCGAAGGAGTGCTCAATTCCGAGATAATGGATGAGGTGATTTTATGCTTGAACTATGACGGAAAATTTGGCTTGAACAATATGAATAGCTATTTTCAAAATGCTAACACAGAAAAGGCTGTTGTCTGGAGAGACTGGAAATATAAGGTTGGCGATCATATATTGTTCAATGACACGGATAGATTTTCTCTGCTGTATAATAATTTAAAAGGGCGTATTGTCCAAATAGAACTGTTCGACCGTAGAATCAGATTTACAGTAGATGTAGAGATCCCGTTAACAGAACAAGATTGCCAAAACGACGGCATAGAATTCATTGATATAATTGATGATGTGACCCGAATACGATTTGATGTGCTTGATTTTGAAGAGGAAATGACGGATGAAGATCGTAAGAAAACAGTCGTACCGTTTCAGCTTGCCTATGCGGTTTCAATTCATAAAGCGCAGGGCTTAGAGTATAGGTCAGTTAAGGTTGTTATTCCGAGTAGCAACGCTGAAAAAATAACACACGGTATTTTCTATACAGCAATTACGCGTGCAAAAGAAAAGCTAAAAATCTACTGGAGTTCTGAAACAATGCAAGAAGTCGTCGCTGGATTTTCAGTAGACACTTCAAGACAAAAAAGTTTGGCAATTATTAAGGAGAAGCTGAAGCAGGACAAGAATACTTAGGAATAGGGCACCGACCGTTTGGCCGGTGCTCTATTTATATATGAGCCATCTGTAAGTCAATAGTGATTACCAGCCGTCCTCCCATCATCGGGAGGGCGGCTTTTTTGCGTCTTGATAGAAAAATTGAGAAATTTCTCGAAACACCCTGCCAAATGGCACCCCTTATTCAGAGTAAGTAGAAGGGTCCTTTTGAAAAATTGAGGGGATTTTTCAAATTACTTTGCCAAAATCTCGAAAAAGTTCCCAATTGGTTAGTAGGAAGGCCCTGAAAAATTTCCTTCAAAATCCTATTTGTTATTTGCCAGAAAAGTTCCCAGTTGATTAGTGGGAGGGGCGCTTAAAAATTTTCTTCAAAATTCTTTTTATTTTTACCGGAAAAATTCCCAATTAAGTAGTAGAGGGGTTCACAGAAAAATTCTCAAAAGTTTTTTCGTTCAAATCCGAAAAATTTTCCCAGTTGGTTAGTAGAGAGACTTTCAAAGAATTTTTTCAAAATTCCTTCGTACAAATCGAAAAATTTTTCCCAGTTGATTAGTGAGGGGGTTAAAAAACGGCCCTTCTCGCTGCCTACCTATTGAGGGGACTCTCTCCCTGTGCACCTTGAAAATTGAATCGCCGCCTCTAAAGGATATGCTTCCGGCAAGTGACGCCACGACTTCCCGAAAAAGGAACGAGCGCATCAAAGAAGCGATACGCCGTGGTGAGACTCCGGGGCAGGAACGATACAGATGAGCGGCAGCAAGCAAAAATTACCGCAGAAATGCGGTTTCAGAACAAGCAAAGGAGGTTCAAACCTATGAAGAAAGGAGAGCTCAGAGAGCTTTATCAGATGATGTTTCCGGAATACCCGGACATCGTGACCGTCAAAGAGCTTCGGGAGATGCTGGGCATCAGCCGCAAACTGGCCTACAAGCTGATCGACTATGGGTACATCCACGCCGTGAAGATCGGCACGACGCTGAAGATCCCGAAAATCAGCGTCATCAACTATGTGATGGAGAAGGAGGTGAAGAAAGTTGGATGAGATCAAGCGCCTGACGCCCGCCCAAAGGGCACGCTGTAACCGGCTGATCCGGCGGCTGTGCGCCAACTACGACGGTGGTAATTGTCTGCCGTTGGACGATGGCGAAGGCTGCGTGTGCGTGCAGACGATTTCCTATTCGCTGCTGTGCAAGTACTTCCGGCGGGCGGTTCTGCCCGCCGACAAGGTACTCTGCGCCGATATTTACCGGCAGCGCACACGGACCTGCGAACGGTGTGGAAAGCCCTTTGCACCCAGTAGCAACCGGCAGAAATACTGCCCGGAATGCGGCTGCTCCATCCGACGCAAGCAGAAGGCGGACTCGGCCAGGCGGCGGCGCAGCGTCGAACATTAAGCGTCTGAAAAGCCTTGATTTCCAAGGCTTTTGGGATAGCAAAGCGGGGGGCGGGTGACCGTTTCCATCCGCCCCCGCCAAAATCCACTTTTAACATTCTACAAAGGAGAATTCTATGGACAACAAACTGAAAACCGTGGACGCAGAGACCCTGCTGTCCACGCCGATGAGCAAGACGATGTTCATCGTAGACGGCCTTATTTCGCAGGGTGTCAATGTCATCAGCGGTGCCAGCAAGATCGGCAAAAGCTGGCTGATGCTGTGGCTGGGGCTGCAGGTGGCGCAGGGAAACTCTATTTGGGGGCTGCCTACACTGCAATGCGATGTGCTCTATCTGAGCCTTGAGGACACCCAGCGCCGCATCAAAGACCGACTCTACAATCTTACCGACAGCGCCCCGGACAACCTGTATTTCGCCGTGACCTCCGGGCTGATCGGCGGCGGGCTGGAGGAACAGATCACGGATTTCCTGACCGAGCATCCCGCCACCAAGCTGGTCATCATTGACACGCTGCAAAAGGTGCGGGACTCCAAAGGCAGCGCCGGAAAGGCGGGGATGTACGGCAACGATTACGATGACATTTCCTCCATCAAGCGCATTGCCGACGGCTTCAACATCGCCATTTTGCTGGTGCATCACCTGCGAAAGCTGCAAGACAGCGACGATCCCTTTAACGATGTCAGCGGCTCCACCGGTATCATCGGCGCTGCGGACACCAACTTCATCCTGCGCCGCAAGCGCAGCGGAAACGCCGCTACGCTGCTGGTCAGCGGGCGGGATGTGGAATATCAGGAACTGACCTTGCAGTTTAACGACCTTGTCTGGGAGCTGGTGGAGCGCAAGAACAGCGAGGATATTCACAAGGCAGAGCTGCCGAAATTTCTGTTTCGGGTGGTGGACTTTATGGAGTGCCGCACCGAATGGGTGGGCACGGCCACGGAGTTGCTGGCCGAAATGAAGGAGCAGGAGGTCACGCCCAATATGGTCACAAAGTATCTCGGACAGTTCGCCTATGAGGTGCTGGAGCCGCTGGGCATCGAGTATCACACCAAGCGCACCGGCAAAAGCCGACTCATCAAATTTCTGCACCGTGACGGCGATGACGCAAATGACGCCGGGATCGCTATATAAGGAAATCCCCGTCACAACCGTCATTGCCGTCACAAACCGAAGAAAGGGGGGTGAACAAATGCGCAGCAAAAACTACGGGATCAATGTCCGTGTGACCGAGCAGGAGAAGCAGAAGCTGCTGGAAAATGCCCGGTTCTGTTCTCTGTCGCTGTCGGAATACTTGCGGCGGCTGGGGCTTGGAAAAGAGGTCAGAGCGGTGATCACGGAACGGGATTACCGCCTGTTTCGGATGCTGAACGGCCTGAAAGCGGAGCTTCCACAGCTTCAGAAAGAGGAAATTTTGAGCAGGCTGGAAGCAATTTTGAATGAATTAAAGTAAGCGAGAATCACGCCTGCGCAGTCTAAGCGAGCAGACTGTTTTTACTCCTGTCGGAGTCAAACAGTGTATCCGCTTGCGATGCCTGCGTCATCTGAGCGAGCAGTGCGTTTTTACTCCCGGCAGGGCCGGAGCGCAAAAACACTCGTTAGGGCGTGCCCTAAGACCCCGAAAGAAAAAACTATGAAAGTGAGGACAACACAATGAGAAAATCGGATTTTACTTTACCCACGCTGGACGATCTGTTCTCCACGCAGGCGGAGCGGGACGATGCCAAACTGGAGCGGGTGCGGAATATTCCACTGGCCGAGCTGCACCCGTTCAAGGGTCACCCCTTCAAGGTGCAGAACAACGAGGAGATGCAGCGAATGATTGAGAGCATCCGCAAGGTGGGAGCCATCACCCCGGCGTTGGCAAGGCCGCTGCCCGACGGCGGCTATGAATTGATCTCCGGTCACCGGCGACTGGCGGCGTGTCAGGTGCTGGGCGTCGAGACGATGCCTGTCATCGTCCGGGAGCTGTCTGACGATGAAGCGGTGATCGCAATGGTGGACGCCAATTTGCAGCGGGAGACTATCCTGCCCAGCGAAAAGGCGTTTGCCTACAAGATGAAAAGGGATGCGCTGAATCATCAGGGTATGACTTCTCCCCAAGTTGGGGAGAAGTTGCTAACGGCAGAAAAAATTGGTTTAGATGGCGGAGACAGCCGCAATCAGGTATTACGATATATCCGCCTGACCTACCTGATCCCCGAGCTGCTTTCGATGGTGGACGACGGTAAGATCGCCTTCAACCCGGCGGTGGAGCTTTCCTACTTAGACTCGTATCAGCAGCGGGCGGTGCTGGACGCGATGGTGCTGAACGACTGCACCCCGTCCCACGCCCAGAGCATCCGCCTGAAAAAGCTGGCGCAGGAGGGCTTACTGGATGACCAGACGATCTACGCCGTGCTGGCGGAGACGAAGCCCAACCAGCAGGAGCAGCTGAAATTCAAGCGGGAGGAGCTGCGGAAATACTTTCCTTCCGGCTACACCGAGGAACAGATGCGCCGGGACATCATCAAGGGGCTGGAATTGCTGAAGCGGCAGAGAGAACGGAACCGGGATGCCCGCTGATTCGTACCGATACGGCTACGATAAAACAATTCGCAGAATAGAGAGAACCCCAAACCGATGGTATACTGATACTGTCGGTTTGGAGTTCTGTTCTGCAAATACAAAGGACAGGAGGAAATGAAATTGGTAGCAGGACATCTGACATTGAAAAACGGCAGGTATTACGCCGTGCTGAACTATAGAAACACCGGAGGGCAGCGGAAAACGAAATGGATCTCGCTGGGGCTTTCCGAAAAGGGAAATAAGCGCAAAGCCGAGTCAGAACTGGCAAGGCTCCGAGCGGAGTTTGAGCCGCCCAAAGAAGTGGGCGACCTGAGCAGTGATATGCTGTTCGCCGACTATCTGCTGGAATGGCTGGAGATCGCCAAGGGAAGGCTGGCCCACGCAACCTACGGTGCCTATCAAGGACTGCTGAAAAGCACCATCGTCCCTTATTTTCGCAAGAAGAAATTGACACTGCGGGAACTGGAAGCCCGACATTTGCAGATGTTTTATTCTGAAATGCTCAGGCGGGTCACGCCCAATACCGTTATCCATTATCACGCCGTCATTCACTCGGCACTGAAATATGCAGTCAAGACCGATATGCTGATCCAGAATGTGGCGGACAAGGTGGACCGGCCCAGAAAGAACAGCTTTCAGCCGGTCTTTCTCTCGGCGGACGAGATGCAGAAGATGTTTGAAGTCCTTCGGGGAACCAAGCTGGAGCTGCCGGTGCTGGTGGCTGCCTTTTACGGACTTCGCCGTGGCGAGGTGGTGGGCTTGAAATGGGATGCCATCGACTTTGAGCAGGGCACCATTTCCGTAAAGCGCACCGTGACCTCAACGATCATCGACGGCAAGTATCAGGAGTTCGAGCAGCAATCCGCCAAGACCAAGTCCAGTCTGCGCACCCTGCCGCTCATCGGCAGCTTCCGGGAATACTTTATGCAGGTGAAAGAGGCGCAGGAGCTGAACAAGCAGGTCTGCGGCAACTGCTACAACTATGAATACGACGGCTTTGTATTCGTGGATGAGTTGGGCGAGCGGATGCGGGTGGAATACCTGACCAACGCATTTCCGAAATTTCTGGAGAGTCACGGTTTGCGCCGGATGCGCTTTCACGATCTGCGTCACAGCTGTGCCAGCTTGCTGCTGGCCAACGGCGTCCCCCTCAAACACATTCAGGAGTGGCTGGGCCATAGCGACTTCACCACCACGGCGAACATCTACGCCCACTTGGATTACAAGTCCAAGATCACCTCGGCGCAGGCAATGGAGACAGGGCTTGCTCTACCGGAGGGCGGCGACTTCGGAAGCCGGTGGGGATTGATTGATGTTGGGGAGAACGGATGATTTTCTCTCCGAAAAAGTGAAAGAGCACGGAATTGCCCGTTTCGGAAAAAGGAAAGAGCCTGTAATCGGCTTGATTACAGGCTCTTGATGGCGGAGCGAGTGGGATTCGAACCCACGGTACCGTGAGGTACAACTGATTTCGAGTCAGTCCCGTTATGACCACTTCGATATCGCTCCGTGTCTATTTCCGCCCGCTATTCTCGTCGTTTCCAAAGCACTCAAAAATCCTTTGGAGAGAAAAGCAGGAGAGAAAGCTAAAAAATATTCGATTTGAATTTTTGGAAACCCAGAATTAGCAAGGGTTTTCGAGGGGACGAAATTCACAGATTCCGCCGAAATTTCGAGTCAGGGCCGTTATGACCACTTCGATACCTATCCATGGACGC
>ENA-UONS01002347-UONS01002347.1-human-gut-metagenome-genome-assembly--contig:-CS19-NODE-2347-length-15156-cov-12.001258_pt1 | contig 15156 bp, 9 predicted proteins | sample MGYA00242458_ERZ724005 | MGnify/ENA metagenome assembly ERZ724005
GGGAGCTGACCGGCGACGCCCTGCGTGACGCACTGGTGGGTGCGCTCTCCGCCCGCGCCACGGCGCTGGTGCGGCTGTGCGAGCGGCGGGACGAGACCGCCGCGCAGCGGCGTGACCGGCGGCTCGACCGCCTGCTTACCTCCCGCGCGACGGGCATCCCCGTAATGCTTGCGCTCTTCGGGACGATCTTATGGCTGACGGTCGAGGGCGCGAATGTGCCGTCACAGCTGCTCTCGCGGCTGCTGTTTTCGGCGCAGGAGCCGCTGCGGGGGCTTCTCGCCTTCCTGCCGCCGTTCTGGCGCGGCGCGCTGGTGGACGGAATGTACCGCACGCTTGCGTGGGTTGTATCAGTGATGCTGCCGCCGATGGCGATCTTCTTCCCGCTCTTTACGCTGCTCGAGGACGTGGGCTATCTGCCGCGCGTGGCGTTCGTGCTCGACCGCTGCTTCGCCCGCGCCGGGGCGCACGGGCGGCAGAGCCTGACGATGTGCATGGGTCTCGGCTGCAACGCCTGCGGCGTGACGGGCTGCCGCATCATCGACTCGCCGCGCGAGCGGCTCATCGCGATGCTGACGAACAGCCTTGTGCCGTGCAACGGGCGCTTTCCGCTGCTCATCACGCTTTTGACCGCGTTCCTTTCCGGAGAAGCCATGCTCGGTGCAAGCGCAGGACTGCTCGCGTCGCTGGTGCTCTCCGTGTGCGTGACGCTGCTCGTCTCGCGCCTTCTGTCCGCCACGCTGCTGCGCGGCGAAAGCTCCGCCTTTTCCCTCGAGCTGCCGCCCTACCGCCGTCCGCGCGTGGGGCAGGTGCTGGTGCGCTCGCTTCTGGATCGGACGGTATTCGTCCTCGGCCGCGCGGTGACGGTCGCCGCGCCCGCGGGCCTGCTCATCTATCTGCTGGGGAACTGCACCGTGGGCGGCACGACGCTGCTCGCGCACGGCGCGGCAGCGCTCGATCCGCTGGGGCGCGCACTGGGGCTGGACGGTATGATCCTGCTTGCCTTTCTGCTCGGCTTTCCGGCGAATGAGATCGTGCTGCCGATCCTGCTCATGGGCTACTCCTCGGCGGGAACGCTGGTGGACGGCGCGTCGCTCGCGGAGCTCAAGACCATGCTGCTGGCGAACGGCTGGACGGGAACGACCGCGCTGTGTATGCTGCTCTTCTCACTGTTTCACTTCCCCTGCGGCACGACCACGCTCACGCTCGCGCGGGAATCGAAGAGCCTGAAATGGACGCTCGTCGGCGTCGCGCTGCCAACGGCGGTGGGCATGACGGTCTGCTTTGCCGTGCATCTGGCGGCGATGTGGCTGAAAATATGAATACAAAATGTAATATTGCCTATGAATTATACGATTTGTCGCCGAAAATCGACAAAAAGAGACGCGAGCTGTCGGCTCGCGCCTCTTTTTCCTTATGCGGTCACGGCTCACGAACGGCGCCGCCGGAAATGGTGACCTTGCCGTTTTCGGTGGTCAGACCCGCTTCTCCGCCGGGAACGATGACGGTGCCGCCGGTGATGACGATGTCGCCCTCACCGAGCCACAGCCCGTGCTCAAACGAGACGGTGCCGCCGGAGATATGCACCTCGCCGCGGTCGATGCTCGCGCCGCCCGCGAGCGTCAGCTCGCCGCCGGTGACGGTGAGCGCGGCATTTTGCAGCCAGAATTCACCGCCCACCGTTAGGCTGCCGCTCTCCACGAGCAGCGTGCCCTTCTCCTCGGCATTGCTGCCCATGTGCAGCGCACCGCAGCGGACGTTCGTGCCGTCCCGCACGGCGAGGAGGGGCGCACGGACGCTGCCCCAGCTCCACACGCTCAGCTCGCCTGCGGCGAGCGAACCGCCGCCCGTGAAGAGCAGACCCGTTCCGCCGAGAGTCCCGTCGACTGTGTTTTCACCGAGGACACGCAGGTGCGCTCCGCCCCACGGCAGCAGCTCGGGCGCGTGAGCGTTCTCCAGCGTCAGCGTACCGGCGAACCAGTCGTTTTCATAAGGGTTTTCGGCGTTCAGCGCATCCCACACCGCGCTGGGGACCGTGCCCGCCCAATCCGGGCTGTAGTCCGTCGGGTAATAGCCCGCGCCATAAACGCCGCGATAGGCGGAGCCATCCGCGCCGTCCCACAGGACGGCGCCATAGTCGTTGACCGCCGCGCCGGAAAAGCTCTGTGCGGAAAAAACGCCCGCGCCGCCCTCGACGGTCGAGCCCTCGGCAAGACCGCCCGCAAGGTGCGCCGTGCCGCCGGAGAGGATGAATTCCGCCTTCTGTTCGGCTGCGCCGAGGAGCGTCGTACCGCCGCGGAACACCGCGCGCTTCAGCTCCTGCACGGAGCCCTGCACGCTGAGCGTGCCGCCGGCGTTGACGAGCGCGCCGTTATTGAGCCAGAGCATATCGGTGCAGAGCGTGCCGCCGAGCACGGCGAGCGCGGGCACGTCGACCGTATTCGGAGCGGCGAGACGAATGTCGTCGCAGCGCAGCGTCACATCGCCGTCAAGCACCAGCGAGGGAATGGGGAGATCCCCGCCGCCGCAGTCGAGGGCTGCGGCATTTAAGACCGTCAGCGTACCGCCGCCGGTGACAAGCACGCAGTCAAAACCCTCGAAGCAGGCGTACTCCGTGCCGCCGCCGTCCACGGTGCAGTCGCCGGAAATGTTCAGACGGAGGATGCCGCCCTCCGGTGCGGAGAAGTTCGGAATGGCGCAGTCCTTCGCCGAAACGGTGAAGGCGTGGTACAGCTCGCCGTTCCACGCAAACCGGCCGTAGGAACCCTCCTGCTTCGCCCTGCCGCCGGAGAAATCGGCAAGCGTGACGCCCTCATCGGCAAGCTTGCCCTCCTGAATGAGATCGGTGTACGTTCCGCCCGGCAGGCGGACGGCGAGGTAATTGCACGCGCCCTCGTCGGCACGGGAGGCAAGCGGAAGCTTGCTGTTCTTGTCCGCCGCACCGGAGGTCTCGGCAAGGTCGAACCACAGGCGGCAGACCTCGGGCAGATCCTCGGCGTGCAGCCCCTCCTCGACCAGGATCTCGTCGTTCGGCGTCGGCAGTGTCACGGCGTCGCCCGGCGTAGCGGGCGTGCCGCAGGCGGTGAGCAGGAGCAGCAGGGACAGGAGCAGCGCGGACAGCTTTTTCATAGCGGCGTCCTCCAAAATGCGTTTTCGGGGCGATCCTTATTTCATCAGCTCTGCGACCAGATCGGTGTATTCGCTCGGGTCCTCAAGCGGCAGGCCCGCGATGAGCAGCGCCTGATCATAGAGGATCTTCGCGTACAGCTCCGCCTTGGCGCGGTCGGAGGTCATGGCGGCCTCCATCGCCTGCACAGCGGGATGGTCGGTGTTCAGCTCCAGAATGCGGTCGGCCTTGACGGGCGTGGGCATCTGGAAGTTTTTGAAGTATTTCTCCATCTCGAAGCTCAGACCCTCGCCCGCGGTCATGCACACGGGATGCGTCTTGAGACGGCGGGAAGCGCGGGCCTCCTTGATCTTATCGCCGAGTGTTTCTTTGACGAACTGCATCAGCTCCGGCTTTTCGTCGAGGACCTTTTCCTCCTCGTCGCCGAGGTCCAGCTCGCCGTCGACAATGGAGCGGAACTCCTTGTCGGCATACTTGCCCAGCATTTGCAGAACAAATTCGTCCGTTTCACCGGTGAGGTAGAGGATCTCGTAGTTCTTGTCCTTCAGCAGCTCGGTCTGCGGCAGGTGGTCGATGGCCGCCGCGCTCTCGCCCGCGGCGTAGTAGATGTACTTCTGGCTCTCCGGCATCCGGTCGACGTACTCGCGCAGGGTGACGAGCTTCTTCTCCGTCGAGGAGTAGAAGAGCAGCAGATCCTGCAGCGCCTCCTTGCGGCTCAGCCCGTCCGGCCCGGCAATGCCGAAGCCGATGGCGCGGCCGAAGTTCTCGTAGAATTTTTCGTAGCCCTCGCGGTCGTCGCGCAGCAGCTTTTCGAGGTCGGCGCGGAGCTTCTTCTCCAGGCTGTTCCCGATGACCTTGAGCTGACGGTCGTGCTGCAGCAGCTCGCGCGAGATGTTCAGGCTCAGGTCGGGGGAGTCCACCACGCCGCGCACGAAGCGCAGATAATCCGGCAGCAGCGCGTCGCAGTGATCCATGATCATCACGCCCGCGGAGTAGAGCTGCAGACCCTTTTCATAGCCCTCGCTGTAGAAGTCCATCGGCCGCTGCGAGGGAATGAACAGCAGCGCCTTATAGGTCACGGCGCCCTCGACGCTCGCGGTGATGACGCGCTGCGGCTTGTCGAAGGCATGGGCGATGGACTGGTAGAACTTCTCGTACTCCTCGTCCGTCACCTCGCCGCGCGGACGCTGCCAGAGCGGCACCATGGAGTTGACCGTCGTCATCTCGTCCACATACTCGTACTCGGGCTTTTCGGGGTCGCTGCCATCCTTGACCCTGCGCGTCGGGCGCAGCATACGGATGGGGTAGCGGATGTAGTCGGAATACTTCTTCACCAGCTCATAGAGCCGGTAGCCGTCGAGGTACTCGGAATATTTCTCCTCGTCCGTGTCCGCCTTGAGGTGCATGATGACGTCGGTGCCGACGCTCGCCTTTTCACATTCGCTGACGGTGTAGCCGTCCGCACCGGAGGACTGCCAGCGGTAGGCGGTCTCCGCGCCGTATTTCTTCGTGACGACCGTGATCTCGTCCGCGACCATGAACGCGGAGTAGAAGCCCACGCCGAACTGACCGATGATGTCGATGTCCTCTTTCTGCTCGGCCTCCTGACGGAATTTGTACGAGCCGGACGAGGCGATGACGCCGAGGTTGTTCTCCAGCTCGTCCTTGTCCATGCCGATGCCGTTATCGCTCACGGTCAGCGTGCGCGCGTCCTTATCCACGGTGATCTCGATTTTGAAATCGCCGCGGTCAAGGCCGACCTTATCGTCGGTCAGCGAGAGGTAGCAGAGCTTGTCGATGGCGTCGCTCGCGTTGGAGATGATCTCGCGCAGGAAGATCTCCTTGTGGGTGTAGATGGAGTTGATCATCAGGTCGAGCAGACGCTTGGATTCTGCCTTGAATTGTTTCTTTGCCATAAAGCGGCATCTCCTTTGGTGATATATTTGTGCTGATTATAGCACAGAACCGCAAGGGTTTGTTATCTATTTTTGAATTTTTTCGTTTCGGTTGCACGGATGTGTGCCCCGCGCCGGTCCGGCGGCACAAAAAGGGAAGGAGGTGAGGACATGAAGAAAGCGGAACCGCAGGTGCCGTTTGTGCCGTACCGGTCGGATGACCGCGCGCCCCACGAGCGCGTGCTGGACTTGATGGACATGGCGCACGCCAAGACCTGCTGCATCCTGAAGCAGCTCGGAAGAGCATGGCCCCGTCCGGCGGACGAGCCGGCGCTCAACGCGCACAGCAGCACCTACCGCTGCCTGCGTATCCCACGCTGAATACGCAGCAAGCCCTCCCGGCCGGGAGGGCTTGACTTTTTGCTGCCATATGGTACAATAGTTGCAAGGACGCTGCACAGACGGCAGGCGGTCGGCCACACCACCCGAAAGGGGGTGAGACCATGCGGATCACTTTACATATCGGTTCCTTTACGGTAACGATTATGATAAAGAAACGCGAAAACCGCCACCCGGCACGGTGACGGTTTTCTGATCTTTGATTAGAATTTAACGTTCACTGGGTCGACCGCTTATCGCAGCGTCCCTTTCTATCTTCATTATAATCCGGCGGGCGAAAATGTCAAGCCGGAAATTTTTTTGCCCTCGTTGCACATAAGTGGACACCAAACCGGCGAATCACTCTTACAAGTGATTCGAGGTGCTTTCGCCGTAAGAAAAGATCATAAAGCCGGCGGAAACCTCGGAATTTTACACGAAAAAATGATATGGACTCTTTTCCGAATTATAAATCTGCACCCAATGCAAATCAGTATCACCAGCCAAGCAATTAGAAAGAGCTTGAAGCGAGCAAGTACCAGAAGTGAAAGCCATCGTGCAATAGTCCATTTTTACTACGTATTTCATAGTGCATACTCCTATCTCAGTTTTTTCCTCGCTGATAGAGTATCATATCGTACCCCCATACATTTTGGGAAATTTCAAAAAATTTCGCAGCAATGGCAGGCGTTTCGGGGATCGGCGCGAAAAAATGGGTAGACGGAAGGGTAGACGGCGACCCTCTCGGAAAACCCGCAAGCCCTTGCGCCCCAGGCGTTTCGGCGGGTAGACATCGGGTAGACATCCTTGTTTTGTTCAAAAACCGTTTGTGCAAAACGGAGAAAAATGCAGTTTTTGAAGAAGCCATGAAACTTTTCAGATTTCTATAGCCTTTTTGGCGTGGGCGTGGTATACTGCAATTTACAGTATCTCTCAGGAGGAAACGCCATGAAACGAATGCTTGTGTTGCTGCTTGCAGCAATGCTGATCTTGACGCTGCTGCCCGGCTGCGGCAAAAAGAACCCGGGCGGCGACGCTCCGGAGGTCCCCGAAAATCCATCGGAGCAGGACGGCGAAACGCCCGATGTGACGCCCGAGCCGGAGCCCTACGTCGATCCCTACGAGGCGGTCAGGACCTATTGGAGCGAGGACCGGCTCACACAGTCCTGGGGCCCCGACCAGATCGTGGAGCACCTTTTCTTCCATCCCGTCATCGCCTATCCCCAGTGGGCATTTCATGACTGCGGCGCGAGCCAGAGCGAACGCTACGGTCTCGATGACTGGATGGTGACCGCGGACGAGTACGCGAAGATCTTACAGTGCGTGTATGAAAAGGGCTACATTCTCGTCGCCATCGAGGATGTTTGGAGCGAGGTCACGGACGAGAGCGGCACGCACATGGTGCGCAACACGCTCAAGCTGCCCGAGGGCAAAAAGCCGCTCATCATCAGCTTTGACGATGTGAACTACTACCCCTATATGCTCGAGCAGGGCTTCACGAGCAAGCTCGTGGTCGGCGAGGACGGTGAGATCTGGGCCGAGTGCACCGATCCCTACACGAAGGAGACCTTCCTGACCAAGGAGGGCGACGCCACCACGATGCTCGACGAGTTCGTTTACGAGCACCCCGACTTCTCGCTCAACGGCGCGAAGGCCATTTTCTCACTGACCGGCTACTACGGCATCCTCGGCTACCGCACGCAGGATGATCGTGACATCGCCAAGGACAGCCCCGAGCGCGCAGCGTTCGAGGCCAACCGCGCGGCGGAGATCGAAGCGGTCAAGCCCGTGATCGCGCGGCTCAAGGAGACCGGCTGGACCTTCGGCAGTCACACCTGGGGCCACATCCGTCTGGCGGACAAGCCGCTGCAGACCGTCATCAACGACACCGAGCGCTGGGCGGACGAGGTCGGCAGCCTGGTCGGACCCACCAACGTGCTCTTCTACCCGCACGGCGGGCGCCCCGACGGCGACGACTGGCACAAGACCGGCGAGCGCTTCCAATACTTGCAAAGTCAGGGCTTCCGCATCTTCGCGAGCGTCGGCGTCAATTCGTTCAGCTACATCAAGCCGGACATCTCCGCCGTCATCTGCGACCGTCTGCATCCGGACGGCACGACGCTGCGCCACTCCCGCAGCCGCTATCTGCAATTCTACAATGCCGAGGACATCATCGATCTTTCGGTCCGTCCCGACCTCGGCGTGGACTGGTAAGGAGGAACGAATGAGCGAACATGAGCTGATGCAAAAGGCGATCGAAATGCTCGACCGCGCGTATATCCCCTATTCTCACTTCCCCGTCGGCGCGGCGCTGGAATGCGAGGACGGCACGGTATATACCGGCTGCAACATCGAAAATTCGAGCTTTGGCCTCACCATCTGCGCCGAGCGCACCGCCGCCGTCAAGGCAATCAGCGAGGGGCATTCCAAATTCCGCCGCATCGTCATCGTCGGCAACAGCAAGGATTTCTGCTATCCCTGCGGCGCGTGCCGCCAGTTTCTCTATGAGTTTTCCCCCGATATGGAGGTCATCTGTCTCAACCGCGCACGCGAGGCAAAGCGGATGACGCTCCGCGAGCTGATGCCCTGCGGCTTTGACAGCACGTTTCTCTAAGAAAAAATCTTTGATATAACAGGTGATCAACATGGTAGACATTACGAAAATCGCAGCGATCTACGCTGACGCCGAGCGCTACGGCGGCATGACCGTGACCGTTGGCGGCTGGGCCAAGACCATCCGCGATCTCAAGACCTTCGGCTTCATCGAGCTCAACGACGGCTCCTGCTTCCGCAACCTGCAGGTCGTCATGGACGCGAACATTCTCGCCAACTATAAGGAGATCGCCGCCCAGAACGTCGGCGCGGCGCTCATCGTCATCGGCGAGGTCGTGCTCACGCCTGAGGCCAAGCAGCCGCTTGAGCTCAAGGCGACCGAGATCGCGGTCGAGGGTCCGTCCACGCCGGACTATCCCCTGCAGAAGAAGCGCCACAGCGTCGAGTTCCTGCGCACCATTCAGCATCTCCGCCCGCGCACGAACCTTTTCAACGCGACCTTCCGCGTGCGCTCCGCCGCGGCCTTCGCGGTGCATGAGTTCTTCCAGAAGCGCGGCTTCGTCTACGTCAACACCCCCATCATCACCGGCTCCGACTGCGAGGGCGCGGGCGAGATGTTCCAGGTCACGACGCTCGACCTTGAAAACGTCCCCAAGACCGAGGACGGCAAGGTCGATTATTCTCAGGATTTCTTCGGCAAGAAGACCAGCCTGACCGTCTCCGGCCAGCTCAACGCCGAGAACTTCGCCATGGCCTTCGGCGACGTTTACACCTTCGGTCCCACCTTCCGCGCCGAAAACTCCAACACCGCGCGCCACGCCGCCGAGTTCTGGATGATCGAGCCGGAGATGGCGTTCTGCGACCTCGACGGTGACCTCGAGGTCATGGAGGCGATGGTGAAATATATCATCACCGCCGTCATGGAGCGCTGCCCCGACGACCTCGCGTTCTTCAGCAGCTTCGTCGATAAGGGACTCATCGAGCGGCTCAAGCACGTCGCGTCCAGCGAATTTGGCCGCATCACCTACACCGAGGCGGTCGAGCTGCTCAAAAAGCACAACGACAGGTTCGACTACAAGGTCGACTGGGGCACCGACCTCCAGACCGAGCACGAGCGCTTCCTCACCGAGCAGATCTTCAAGCGCCCCGTGTTCGTCACCGATTATCCCAAGGAGATCAAGGCGTTCTATATGCGCCTGAACGACGACGGCAAAACCGTCGCCGCTGCGGACTGCCTTGTGCCCGGCATCGGCGAGATCATCGGCGGCAGCCAGCGCGAGGAGCGTCTCGACGTGCTCGAGAGCCGCATCAAGGAGCTTGGCATGAATCCCGCCGACTACTGGTGGTACTGCGACCTGCGCCGCTACGGCTCCTGCCGCCACGCGGGCTTCGGCCTCGGCTTCGAGCGCATGGTGATGTACCTCACGGGCGTAGGCAACATCCGCGACGTGGAGCTGCATCCCCGCACCGTCGGCAACGCGGAGTTTTAAGAACCGGAATATGAAGCAAGCCCTCCCGACCGGGAGGGCTTGACTTTTTACGTGGTATGGTACAATTGTATCAAGGACGCTGTTGTATTGCGGCGGTTAGCCACTCCCTTGCGAAAGGGGGTGATGCAGATGGGAAACGGGCGCTGGGCGCGAGCCCTGCGTTTCGCGATGTGCTTCATCGTGATCCTTGCGATCATGATCTACATAGCTCCAAAAGCGTGTTGACCGCCTGGCTGCAACCCAAGCGGTCAACATAGTTCTACTATTTGACGTGTGAGGGCTAACTGCCGATACAGCAGCGTCCCTTTCTATCTTCATTATAATCCGGCGGGCGAAAATGTCAAGCCGGAAATTTTTTTGCCCTCGTTGCACATAAGTGGACACCAAACCGGCGAATCACTCTTACAAGTGATTCGAGATATTTTCGCCGTAAGAAAAAATCATAAACCCGGCGGAAACCTCGGAATTTTACACGAAAAACTGAATCATACACCATCGGCTGCCCCCGGCAGGGCGGCTTGAAAAGAAACCTTGCCCTGATCGCAGGGCGTAAAACACAGGAGGAAGCATGACAAAAACCACCAACTACCAGCTCCCCAAGTGGGAGAAAACCGACCGCGTCCAGATGAAGGACTTCAACGACATGACCGCGACCCTCGACGCGGCACTCAAGGCCAACGCCGACGCCATCACCGCGGAGACCACCGCCCGCATCGCGGGCGATGCCGCCTGTCCGGTCGTCAAGCTCGTCGACTACGTCAACCCACGCGCGGCCGCGCAGATCAACCTGAGTACGACAGGCTTTTCCCTTTCCGACTTTGTCGAGCTTTGGGTCTACGCCGACCTTGAGCCGAGCGACGAAAAGTGCAGGCTGCGGCTCAACAACATCTCCGACAACAGCTACCGCCAGTCGGACAGCTACCAGACCTACCTGCTCGACCTCGGTGGCCCGAAGTGGAGCGCCGTGCGCCACTTCCGTCTGTATCACACCGGCCAGTATTTTATTGCCACGAACTTCTCCACCTACATGAATGTCGGCATGGTGGAGAGAGATCACTACAGCCTGCTCAACACGGTCGTTGAGCCGCAGAACTTCAAGTCCATCAACTTCTGCACCGACAGCGGCACCTTTGCCGCCGGCGGGCACATCCGGCTTTACGGCCTGCGTGCCTGAGCGCAAGCGCAAAAATCCCGCTCCGAAAGGAGCGGGATTTTTGTTATCTCAACTCGGATGAGTTTTTGATAGGCAGATCTCAGATGAGATTAGGTGTTCTCCAGATCCCAAGTAACCGTGTCACCGGTCTCGGTCTCAACAGCGGCAACCTTGGTCTCGGTGGTCAGCTTAGCGGTGTCAGCCACGGGAGCGTTACCGGTGACCAAACCACCAACGGGAGCCACAACGTCGAAGCCAGTCGTACCAGCTTTAACAGCCAGGGCGGCCTTGAGCTGAGCAACAGTGAGATCGGTCATGGTAACGGAGGGGTTAATCTTGATCTTGTGGTTAGCATTGTCCACATTGATATTGGAAGCACCATCGGCAGCCTTCAATTCGGCCTTAACAACAGCGCTTGCAGCGGTGAGGTTGATCTTAACCGTGGTCTTGTGAACACCGTCAGCAGCAGTGCAGATGACAGTCAGGACAACCGGTGTGGTGTCATTCAGGCCAGAAATGGCACCAGCGTCGGTGGCCATATTGCCTGCATAGACATCGGTGGTACCATCGGCCCACAGGACCTTGATGGAAGCGCCGGTGGCAACAGTGATCGCAGCCTTCTTAGCACTATTGTCGTTCTGAGTCTTAGTGAGCTTCAGGTTATAGGTAGCGCCGTCAACATAGGTGGGATTGACGGTGGGATTGACCTCAACGCCCTTGAACTTGATGCTGGTGATGGAAGCATCGTTGGAGGGAGCTTCGATGTCCTTGCCAGCCGCGACGTAGACGTACAGAGTCTTGAGGGTATCGCTGTCCTTCTTGTCGACGACGGCAAAGGCCTTGCCCGTGGTGATCTCGTACTTGTACAGGATGCTGGCGAGCGTGCTGCCGGTGATCTTCAGATAGGTCTCGTAGGAGGCGGACTTATCCTTGAGCAGGCTGCAGTCATCGCCGACGATCAGGTTGATGACGGTGTCGTCGGTGAGGATGTAATCCACATCGCCGACGGACAGGGTCTTGCCGCTCTTGGTGATGGTCTTGTTCGTGGTGAAGTCCTCGACCTCATAGGTGTCGCTGTTCTCGAACTTGGTCACGTTGGTGACATAGCCCTTGCTGTTCTCCTTGATGTTGTAGCCGAGCTCGCCGACAGCAATGCCGATGGTGGACTCGATGTACTTGGTGGTCTCTTCACCCTCGAAGAGGACCTTGTACTGCTTGTAGGAGCTGCCGTCCACATAGGTGGTGTTGTCGGTAGACTTGAGCAGGAACATCCAGTCGCCGGCGTTGGCGCCGAGGATATCGACGACCTTGTCCTTGTCAATGTCAACGAAGACCTTGGTGGCATAGGTGCCGGCCTTGTTGGTGATCAGGCTGACGGTGACGTCCGTAGCGCCAACATCCTTGGTCTTGATGGTGGGAACGTTGGCAATGCCGGTGTAGACGGAAACCGTGCCGTCAGACTCACGGATGAGGAACAGGGTATCGGCATTGGCCTTCAGATCCTTGCGATCAGTCTTGAAGTTGTCGGCGAAAGCAGTGGACTGGCCGAGGAACTTCACGACATCGTTGGTGATGATCTGAGCGTTGTCCTCACCGCTGTCGGTGGTGGTGGCGTGATCATAGTTGTAGTCGGCACGGGTCAGGATGTACTGGCCCTTGTCGCTCACGGCATAGGTGTACCAACCCTTGGCTTTCTCCATCTCGGTCGCGCTGGTCTCCTTGTCGACCTTCTTCAGCTCGATCTCCTTGGAGGTGCCGTCGGTGAAGTAGGCGTCGGCCTTGACGGTCTTCTTGAGGCCGGTGATGTCAACAGCATTGCGAATGAAGAGGTAGTTGTTGTTGCTGACAGCGGTGTCAACGTGCAGGATGTAGCCATACTCGTCCAGGACGACCTTCGCGTTGTAGGTCACGGAGAAGTCGGTCTCCGCGGTTGTGGTGGCGATGTTGTTGTAGCTGTACTTGGTGCCGTCGATCACGACATAGTCCTTCTCGGTGTACTCAGAGACAACGCCCTCGAGCATCTTGGCGGCCTTGACGGACTGGATCGCGTCGTCAGCATAGGTGACGAGCAGGTAGTCGTCTTCCTTCACATCCGCAACATCGAAATCATCGATGGAGATGGTGGAGGGCAGAGCGGGCAGGTTGGAGCCGATGTCAACGGTAGCGATGGAGACGGACTCCTTCTTCGCGCTGTAGTCATCGGTAGCCTGAACGAGGTAGGTGTTGATCTGGATGATCTTCACATCATAGTCCTTGTTCATGTAGACTTCGGTCACAACGCCGTTGCCGGAGATGCCGGCAGCACCGGAGTTGTTCTTGTCGAAGTAGCTCGCAACAGCAGGATTCTTGACTTCCTTGCCGTTCTCGTAAACGGTCAGGACGCCGGAATCTTCCTTGGTGCTCTTGAGGCTGGAGACGACGTCAGAGCCAACGAGGGTGTACAGAGCGCCCTTGGAAGCCTTGGCGGTGTAGGTCTCAACGAGGTCGCTCTTATCGACATAGGTGCCGATGACCTCGGACTTGATGCTCCACTTGCTGGCGTCACGGCCGAAAGCGTCGGTGGTAGCGGTCTTCTTGAGATCCTTGTAGAGCTTCTCGCCCAGCTCAACGGTGTAGCCGTTCTGGTTGGAGAGCTGATCGCTGCTGATGTTGCGGGCGGAGGCGAGCTCGCTGGTGACATACTTGGGCGTGGAAGCGCCGAAGTTGATCTCAGCACCGTTGACGGAGATGGAGGAACCCTTGGTGTCATACTCCACGGTGGGGGTCTTGAGGGCGTTCAGAGCCATCTGAGCGGCCTTCTCACGGGTGATGACCTGGTTGACGGAGCCGTCAATGCCGTTCATCAGGCCGGTGGTGGCGATGAGCTTGCTGGTGTTGATGGCCCAGTCGGTGCCGGTCATGCCGGCGGCCTTGGCGTCGTAGCCGATCTCGACGAGCAGCATCTTACCGAACTGCAGGGCGGTCAGCTGACCGGCGGGGTCGAACTTGCTGTCGCCGACACCGGCGACAACGCCGGCCTGCGCGCAGTAGCCGACAAAGCCAGCGGACCAACGGGTCGCCGCGACATCGGTGAAGATGTTGCTGCCGACCAGAGCGTCAGCGGCCTTGGAGCCGAGCTCGAGGTACGCGATGATCTTCGCGGCCTGCTCACGGGTCAGGTTTTCCTTGGCATTAAAATTGCCCTTTTCATCGCCAACGAACACACCAACGGCGTTCATGACGTCAACAGCTTCCTTGTAGTCGATCTTGTCGGCATCTTTGAAAGCTGCGTTGCTGATGGTGACGAGGGACATGGACATGACCAGCGCCAGCACCAGAGCGAGTAACTTTTTCATATAATGTTACTCTCCTTTCTGAAATTTCCGTTTCCGGTTCTGCGGCATTGCATATTCTTCCGCGTTTCGGCGCGATTTTCTTTTGTTTATGCACGTCGGCTCGTTGAGGAGGGCGTCCGTCAAAATCCTGCCTTTGTGTAAAACGGAGAAAATGTTGCAAAAACGGGCCAAATAGGCGATATCGTACCCCCATACATTTTCAGAAATTTCAAAAATTTTCGCAGCAATGGCAGGCGTTTCGTGGATCGGCGCGAAAAAATGGGTAGACGGAAGGGTAGACGGCGACCCTCTCGGAAAACCCGCAAGCCCTTGCGCCCCAGGCGTTTCGGCGGGTAGACATCGGGTAGACATGGACGGTTTTGAACAAAACGGATCGTCAAAGTGTACAAAAAAAGCGCCCTTCGGCGCTTTTTTCAAAAGGACTCATTTTCAGGTTTTCACGATCCGCTTTTTTCCGCACTTCGGACAGGTCAATTCGACCATTCCGACGCTGCGCGGCACACGGCAATAGGCGCCGCAGGAGCACTTCACATACTTGTGTTCCTTGTCGGCGCGGCGGGCCTTCGCTCCGCGCAGGGCGCTCTGCTTCGGCCCCCACCACTGCATGAATTTTGCGTTTTCCGCGCGGCGCTTTTCGAGGTTGCGCGAGAACATACGGAACAGCAGATATACGCACAAAAAGAGCGTGGTATAGTGGATAAAGGCGGCAAATGCCTGCCCCGGCACCAAGGCGGGCAGCAGGCTGAGCACCAGCTCAGCGATAAACAAGGCCCAGCAGAGCTGGTCGGCGCCGTTTCGACCGTACATGAAGCGCGCCATCGCGCAGCGAAGCTTATAAATGAAATTCTGCAAGTTCCATCACACTTTCTATCAAAATTGCTTTTATTCTATATGATTTCGCCTAAATAGTAAAGAGGGTGCAAAAAAGTTTACGAAACGGCAATAATTGGTTTGACACAGGACGCTTCGTATGCTATGATACCGAAAGGAATAAGGGAGTAGCCAACGCCGCTGCGGCGTCGGGCGGGTCGTCATCACGGGGCTGCGCCCCCGGTCCGCTCATGAAATGGCGAGACTTTTACCGAAGGCGTCTTTTCAGCCGTCCGACGGTAAGAGTCTTTTTCTTTTCCCAAAACCAATTCTATAATACAGGAGTGTGTTGCATTTATGAGCTTTCTGCTTGACGGCTTTCGAGCCGTAACGTGGCAGCAGGGCGTGATGTACCTCG
>ENA-UONS01002354-UONS01002354.1-human-gut-metagenome-genome-assembly--contig:-CS19-NODE-2354-length-15127-cov-9.244825_pt1 | contig 15127 bp, 11 predicted proteins | sample MGYA00242458_ERZ724005 | MGnify/ENA metagenome assembly ERZ724005
TCAAGCGTGTATGCAGAAGCTGCAGGATTTTGAGGAGGACAACCGGATCAAATTGGAACAGTTTCTATAACAAAAAACAGGCTGGCAGCGCCAGCCTGTTTTTGTATCCGCGGGGTTACAGGGATTCGACCATAGCTGCCACGATCTTGGTGGCGGTGGCAACGTACTCCGAAATGCTGAATTTTTTGACCACCAGCACCTCATGGCCATCCTCGTCGGCGTTGTCGCTCATGGCGCGGAGGATGACGCAGGGAACGCCGTTCTTGGCGGCGATCTGGCTCACAGCCGCGCCCTCCATCTCCACGCAGTCGGGGGCGCACTTGGCCTCAATGGCGGCCTTGGTGGCGCTGTCGCCCACAAACAGGTCGCCGGTGGCGATCTTGCCCGTCAGCGACTGGACGCCGCAGGCGGCGCAGGCAGCCTCGGCGGCGGCGATGAGGGCCGGGTCGCCGGAGTATTCTTTCAGGTAGGGCGGGTTCTGGCAGATCATGTCCAGCTGGGCGTCGTGGTAGAGCACCGTTTTGCCAATGACCACATCCCCAATGCCGATCTTGCTGGTCATGTTGCCCGCAATGCCGGAGAAGATGATCTTCTCAGCCCCGAACCTGGTGATGAGCACCTGGGTGGTGGCGGCGGCATTGGCCTTGCCCATGCCGGCACAGCAGACCACCACCTGCTTGCCTGCCAGCGTGCCCTTGTGGTACTCCACGCCGCCGTAGGGCTCCACGGTGACGTTTTCCAGCTTTGCGCAGAGCTGATCGACTTCATCGGGCATTGCGCCCATAATACCGATAATCATAATTTTGATCCTTTTCCTGATAAGTTCCCCTGACAGGGGAGCTGTCGAACGAAGTGAGACGGAGAGGGTTAGACGTTGAACAGGAACTCGATGACATCGCCGTCTTTCACAACGTACTCCTTGCCCTCGGTGCGCTGCAGGCCCTTGGCCTTGACGGCGGCGTAATCAAAATTGTTGGCCTCCAGGTCGCTGTAGCCGATGACGCTGGCGCGGATGAAGCCGCGCTCGAAATCACTGTGGATCTTGCCGGCAGCCTGCGGGGCCTTGGTGCCTTTGCGGATGGTCCAGGCGCGGCACTCTTTCTTGCCGTCGGTCAGGAACGAGATCAGGCCCAGCAGGTCGTAGCTGGCGGTGATGAGGTTGTCCAGGCCGCTGGCCTCAATGCCCATCTCGGCCAGGAACTCTTTTTTCTCCTCGGGGGAGTAATCGGCAATGTCCTCCTCGGTCTTGGCGCAGATGGGGATGTAGCGGGCACCCTCCTCTTTCGCGCGGGCGGCCACCAGCGGGACATACTTGTTGTTCTCGATGCCCTCCATCAGGTCATCCTCGCCCACGTTGCAGGCGTAGAGGACGGGCTTTGCGCTCAGCAGGCCCATCTCGTGGAGTACGGTCTGCTGTTCGGCGTCGCTCTCATCAAAATCAAAGCTGCGAGCGGGCTTGCCAGCGCTCAGGTGGTCAGCCAGCTGCTGCAGCCAGGCTGCTTCGGCAGCGGCGCCCTTGTTGTTGCCGCTCTTGGCGGCTTTGGCCATCCGGCCCGCGCGGTTCTGCACCACTTCCAGGTCGGAGAGGATCAGCTCATAGTCGATGGCGTCGATGTCGGAGATGGGATCCACGGCCTCGGCCTTGGTCACATCCTCCACCACATGGATGATGTTGTCATCGTCAAAGCAGCGCACCACATGCACGATGGCGTCACACTCGCGGATGTGGCCCAGGAACTTGTTGCCCAGGCCGGCACCCTGGCTTGCACCCTTGACCAGGCCTGCAATGTCCACGAACTCCACGATGGCAGGGGTCTTCTTGTTGGTCTGCCACACCTCGGCCAGCTTGTCCAGCCGCTTGTCGGGCACGGCCACGATGCCGCTGTTGGGCTCAATGGTGCAGAACGGGTAGTTGGCAGCCTCCGCGTTCTTGGTGGAGGTGATGGCGTTGAACAGAGTGGATTTGCCCACGTTTGGCAATCCGACGATTCCCAGTTTCATATAAAATACGCTCCTTACACGTTGGGTGAACATAATAATACATCTATCATTATACGCAAAGGGGGAGGGGAGCGCAAGAGGCAGCACAGTGAGAAAATGTTTTTCACCCACAAGATGAATTTTGCGTGTGCAGCCAACTGAAATTGTTGGTTTTGATGATTAAAAATGGATTAAACCGGTGGGTATTTTTGAAAATGCTCATAATTTGTCGTACTATTTGTCATTAACGATGATTTTGTAAAATATAAGTTAAAAATTATTGACATTTCTGTCACAAAAGAATACGATGGGGTCAGCAGGGAAGCAGGAGCCTTCCCATCAAAATGCAAAGGAGGAAGCAGTATGGTATAAAGTGCCCGGCCATTTCCGGAAGAGATGGATCATGGGCTGAAAAGCTCTTCTGCTCCGGAATGCCGGGAGAGTAGGAAGAAGAAACGGAATCGCTCTGCACAAAGCGGAGCCGAAAGAAAAGGAAGATGAAACGAATATGGAAAAGAACATGTTCATTCGGATCCTGAACAGCGAGATGGAGCTTGCTACCGGATGTACGGAGCCCGGTGCCGTGGCACTGACCGCCGCCGAGGCGGGGTGCGCACTGCGTCGGGCGGGAGCCAACACGGTGGAAGAGGTGCTGGTGAGCGCCAGCGTCAACATCATCAAAAACGCGATGTCGGCGGGCATCCCGGGCACTTCCTACGAGGGCATGGATTACGCGGCCGCCATCGGCGCGGTGGGCGGTGAACCGGTCCACCTGCTGGAGGTCATGAACTATGTGGCCCCGGAGCAGGTAGAGCAGGCGGCAGCTCTCGTCAAAGCAGGCAAGGTCAAAGTGGAAGTGGCACAGGTGCCCCAGAAGCTCTATGTGGACGTGACGGTCAAGGGCGAGGGACACACCGGCCGTGCCGTGGTCCGGGACCTGCACACCAATGTGGTGCTGGTCCAGCAGGACGGCGAGACCACGCTGGACAAGACGAACGCCGCGGCCCAGTCTCCGGACGGACGCGACCTGGTGCCGCCGGAAGAGATCGCCGCGTTCCTGACCGTGAAGTCCATCTGGGATTACTGCACGGAGGAGCTTGACCCGCTGCATGACCCCATCGACATCATCCGCAGCGCCGTCAAAGTGAACACCGCCATCAGCGAGGAGGGCCTCTCCAAGGAGTACGGCCTGGCCATTGGCCGCAACCTGGAGCTGAACTGCCGCAAGGGCCTGATGACCCGCGACCTGACCACCAATGCCATGATCATCGCCTCGGCGGGCGCGGACGCCCGGATGGCGGGTGCCCCGGTCTCGGTGGTGGCAAACTCCGGCAGCGGCAACCAGGGCATTACGGCCACCATGCCTGTTGTGGCAGCGGCCCGCTGGCTGGACATCGACGAAGAAAAGATGCTGCGGGCCGTCACCCTCTCCAATCTCATCGCCATCCGGATCAAATCCAAGTTTGGCCGCCTGAGCAACCTCTGCGGCGCGACCGTGGCCGGCACCGGTGCCGCCTGCGGTATCACCTACCTGCTGGGCGGCGGCTACCATGAAATCTGCTGTGCCATCCAGAACATGGTGGGCAACGTGACTGGTATGGTCTGCGACGGTGCCAAGGCGGACTGCGCCCTCAAGATCTCCACCTGTGTCAACGCGGCCTGCCAGGCAGCGGCCATGGGCACGCGCGGCATCCGGGTGCAGAGCACCGACGGCATCATCGAAGACAACGTGGAATACACGCTGGACAATTTTGCGACCCTGAGCACCCACGGCACCAGCGACAAGGTCATCCTGGACCTGATGCTGAACAAACATCTCCCCGAAGCGGAGTAACCTCTCTGGCGGCATACGGCTGCCGGAAAAATCATGTGCAAAAACCCTGCATCCCATGCAGGGAGGAAAAGGGGTACTATTTATGAAAAAGCTACTGAACAATCTGCCGTTCCGGCTGCTGCTGGGCATCGTGATCGGCATTATCCTGGGTCAGGTCTTCCCGCTGAGTTTCATGCGGGTGGTCGTTACCCTGCAGTACATCATGGGCCAGCTCATTACGTTCTGTGTCCCGCTCATCATCATCGGCTTTATCGCACCGTCCATCACCAAGTTGGGCAAGAACGCGTCCCGCCTGCTGGGCGTGGCGGTTGTCATCGCTTACGTTTCGTCCATCTGCGCGGCATTTATGAGCACGGTTGCCGGCTACGCGCTGATCCCTCACCTGTCCATCGACACCGAAGTCGCTGGCCTGCGGGAGCTGCCGGGCGTTGTGTTTGAGCTGAATATCCCTCAGATCATGAGTGTCATGAGCGCGCTGGTCCTCAGCGTGCTGGTTGGCCTGGCCGCTACCTGGACCAACAGCAAGCTCACCTGTGATTTCCTGGCCGAGTTCCAGAACATCGTGCTGGACATCGTCAGCAAGATCATCATTCCCATCCTGCCGTTCTACATTGCCACCACTTTCTGCAACCTGAGCTATGAGGGCATGATCACCCATCAGCTGCCCGCGTTCCTGCAGATCATCATTATCGTCATGATCGGCCATTACATCTGGCTGACGGTCCTGTATCTGCTGGCAGGCGCTTACTCCGGCAAGAACCCCTGGGAAGTGCTCCGCCACTATGGTCCCGCATACCTGACCGCTGTCGGCACCATGTCCAGCGCCGCTACCCTGGCCGTTGCTCTGGACTGCGCCCGCAAGAGCAAGGTCCTGCGCAAGGATATGGTCAGCTTTGGCATCCCCCTGTTTGCCAACATCCATCTGTGCGGCTCGGTCCTGACGGAAGTGTTCTTCTGCATGACCATCTCCAAGATCCTCTACGGCAAGCTGCCCGGCATCGGCACCATGATCTTGTTCTGCCTGCTGCTCGGCATCTTCGCCATCGGCGCTCCCGGTGTCCCCGGCGGTACGGTCATGGCTTCTCTGGGCCTGATCACTGGCGTGCTGATGTTTGATGACGCCGGCACCGCCCTGATGCTGGCCATCTTTGCCCTGCAGGACAGCTTCGGCACTGCCTGCAACGTCACCGGTGACGGTGCTCTGACCCTGATGCTGACCGGCTACGCCGAAAAGCATGGGATCCAGGAGAACCAGAACATCGAGAGCCCCGTCCTGTAACCAAAACATTCTTCCACCCAGAACCTCAATTAAAACACTGGCCCCAGCGGCAAGATCAGCCAGCCGCTGCAGCGGCAGAGGAGAGCGGCCCGCAACCGGGCCGCTCTTTTCGTGCTGTGGGTCAAAGCACTCCATTGGAACAAAAAATGTACAAAAGCTTCTTTATTTTGTCATAACTGTTCCGTATAATAAAAGATAGGGACTCATTGGAAATTTGCGGCCACCCGCTCCCGGCGGGCCTGCTTTACAACAAATACAGAGGAGGAACACTCTCATGGCAAACGAAAAGATCCTTGTCGTGGACGACGATACCAATATCTGCGAGCTGCTGCGGCTCTACCTGACCAAGGAGGGCTACCAGGTCACCACCGCCAACGATGGGGAAGAAGGTCTGGAAAAATTCAGCCAGGTCAAGCCGGACATGGTGCTGCTGGACGTGATGATGCCCCGGCTGGACGGCCTGGAGGTCTGCCGCCGCATCCGCAAGATGGGCAACACCCCGGTGATGATGCTGACGGCCAAGGGCGAGACCTTTGACAAGGTGCTGGGCCTGGAGCTGGGTGCCGACGATTATATGGTCAAGCCCTTTGACGCCAAGGAAGTGGTGGCCCGCATCAAGGCGGTGCTCCGCCGCTGCCAGAATTCCTCCGCCGCGGCGGAAAGCACCGAGGGCGTCATTGAGTTTGACAACCTGCGGCTGGATATGAACAGCTATGAGCTGCGGGTCAAGGGCAAGGTGGTGGAGGCTCCTCCCAAGGAGCTGGAGCTGCTCAACTGCCTGGCCTCCCACCCCAACCGCGTTTACACCCGCGACCAGCTGCTGGACGAGGTGTGGGGCTTTGAGTATTACGGCGATTCCCGCACCATTGACGTCCATGTCAAGCGCTTGCGCGAGAAGCTGGCAGGGGCCTCTGATAAATGGGAGCTCAAGACCGTGTGGGGCGTGGGTTATAAATTCGAGGTGCGTCAGTAATGCGCAAGAGTATTTCCGTGGCGTTCTTCTCCACGGTGTCCACCCTGATGGTGCTGGGCATCGTGTTGATGGGCGGTTCAGAGTGGCTGCTGTTCAGAAATTATTTTGCCAAGGACCGCTACGCCACGCTGGATGAGGTGGTCAATGTCACCCGGCGGACAGCGCAGTATCTGGTGCAGGAGGCGGCTCTGCCCGAGGGCGAGGAGCTGGACACCCTGAGCACCAAGCTGGAGATCATTGGCGAGAGTGCGGAGGCCTACCTGTTCTTTACGGACAACGAGGGCAACGTGCTCATCGCCTCCAACCCGGACAAGCTCAGCGGCTGCGCTGTGCCGGAAGCGGTGCTGCAGAAGACCGACGCGGCACCGGAAAACTACCACCTCTTCAGTACCATGGACGGCGTGCTCACGGAGAAGAGCTATGTCTCGGCCAGTGAGCTGCGCTCGGAGCGGGGCGGACACAGCGGTTATGTCTTCCTCTGCTCCTCCGGTGAGCAGCTGACGGAGTTCAAGCAGCAGTTCTGGTCCAACTTCCTGCTGTCGTCCTGCGTGATGCTGCTCTGCGCCAGCGTGCTGACCAAAGTGCTGATGCACAAGCTTACCGACCCGCTCCAGAAAGTGACGGATGCCGCCCAGCGGTTTGGCGGCGGCGACCTCTCGGTCCGCGTGGAGGGCGTGGAGGGCGAGGGCGAAGTGGCCGATCTGGCCCGCACCTTTAACACCATGGCCGAAAACATCCAGATGAACGACAACTCCCGGGGCCAGTTCATGGGCAACATCGCCCACGAGCTGCGCACCCCCATGACCACCATCAAGGGCTTCATCGACGGCATTCTGGACGGGACCATCCCGCCGGAGATGCAGAACCACTATTTGCAGCTGGTCAGTGAGGAGACCGGGCGGCTGGCCCGGCTGATCCAGAACATGCTGGACCTCTCCAAGCTGGAAAGCGGCGAGTATCAGGTCAACGCCCGGATGTTCAACATCTGGGAGACCCTGACCGGCGTGGCCCTCTCGGCGGAGCAGCGGATCAACGACGGGATGATCGACATTGACGGCCTGACCATGGACGAAAAAGTCCTCGTCTACGCCGACCCAGACCTTATCCATCAGGTGGCCTACAACCTGCTGGACAACGCCATCAAATTCACCCCGGCAGGCGGCACCATCCGCTTCTCGGTGGAAAAGCTGGGCCCTGAAGTGGAAATCTCGATCTGGAACTCCGGCCAGGGCATCAGCCCGGAGGCACTGCCCTATGTGTTCCAGCGGTTCTATAAAGAAGACCGCTCCCGCGGGCTCCATGCCCGGGGGGCCGGCCTGGGCCTGAACATCTGCAAGGTGCTGGTGAACCTCTCCGGCGGTCAGATCCGGGTGGAGAGCCAGCAGGGCGAGTGGTGCAAGTTCGTCTTCACCCTGCCCACCCAGCCGCCCAACCCCGGCGAGATGAAGCGCCTGCCCGACGAGAGCGGACGCCCCGGCGCGGTGGAAGACCCCGCCAGCATGAAACCTGTCAACTGAATCACGGCAGTCAGACTACCCCGGGCGCTCGGGATGGTCTGGCTGCTTTTACATTTGCTGCGGCGGATTGCGTTCTTTCCGTGAAAAACACGGCCGCGGGTTTGATTTTTTGCCCGTTTTCATGTAAACTAAAGAGTAACCATGTCAGGGCTGTTTCCCACCGCAAAAACGACGGTTTTGACATGACTTGCAGAATAAAATTCTCTAAAAATAACGGAGAGTAAATTAAAATGACGATCGTAAGTCCTTCGATTCTTTCAGCCAATTTTTCCTGCCTGGGTGCGGACTGCCGCATGGTGCTGGATGCCGGCGCGCAGATGCTGCACTATGACGTGATGGACGGCCACTTTGTGCCCAACATCAGCTTTGGCGTGCCCGTGCTCAAGAGCCTCCACAAGGCCATGCCGGACGCGTTCTATGATGTCCACCTGATGATCAGTCACCCGCTGCAGTATGCAGAGCCGTTCATCAAGGCGGGTGCCACGCTGTACAATTTCCACCTCGAGTGCGAGGATGACATCCAGCAGACCATCGACGCGGTGAAAGCGCTGGGCTGCAAGGTGGGCCTGACCATCAAGCCCGGCACCGCCCCGGAGGCGCTGGAGCCTTATCTGGACCAGCTGGATCTGGTGCTGGTGATGAGCGTGGAGCCCGGCTTCGGCGGGCAGAAGTTCATGCCCTCGGCGCTGGACAAACTCCGCTGGCTCCGGGCCGAGCGGGAGAAGCGGGCTGCCCACTACCTGCTGGAAGTGGACGGCGGCGTGGACGCCAAGACGGCTCCTCTCTGCGCGGAGGCCGGGGCGGACATCCTCGTGGCAGGCAGCGCCGTGTTTGGCGCAGCCGACCCGGCGGACGCGGTGCGTCAGCTGGCCGCGCTGTAAGGAGCTGCCCATGGAAGAAGCATTGATCCAATGGCAGGAGCAGGAGCTGACCCAAACGGGCCACTATTACAAGCACATCTGCTGGATGGTGGTGCCGCTGCTCTGGATGTCCTGCTATTTCTACGGCCCGCGCCCGCTGCTGCTCTGCGGTGTGGCATTGCTGGTGGGCAACCTGTGCGACCGCCTCATCTCCCTGCTACGGCGCCGGGTGTACCAGCCCAAAGATTATTCCAATGAGAGTTTTGCCCTCATCATCGCCCTGCTGATGCCCGCTACGGTGGACTGGTATGTTCTGGCGGCGGCGGTGCTGGCGGGCGTTCTCATCGGCAAAGAGGTGTTCGGCGGCTACGGCAGCTATCCGTTCCACCCGGCCGCTGTGGGTTATGTGGTGGCCGCGGTCTCCTGGCCGGAGCAGGTGTTCCGGTATCCGCAGCCTTACGCGAGCATCCCGCTCTGGGATGCCTCCGGCGTGGCCGTGTCCAGCACCATCTCGGACACCCTGCGCAGCGGCGGCACCCTCAACATCAGCACCCTTTCTCTGGGGCTGGGCGAGTACGCGGCCCCCATGGGCACGAGTGCCGCCCTGGTGCTGGTGGCCTGCGGGCTGTTCCTCTGGGTGCAGAAAGACATCCGTCTCAGCGCGACGCTGAGTTTCCTCATCACCAGCGCGGTCATCGTGTTCCTGTTCCCCCGGCAGGTGGGTCTGGACAACGGCCCGCTGCTGATGAATCTGGCGTTCCGCCTGCGCTGTGTGCGGGACGAGCTGCTCACGGGTGCCATGCTGTTCAGCGCCGTGTTCCTCCTCAACGAGCCGTACACCTGCGCCCACCACCGGCGGGGCCGCATCCTGTACGGTGTGCTGATGGGCGTTGTGACCGTGAGCTTCCGCTATTTTGGCGTCTATGAGACCGGTGTCTGCTTTGCGCTGCTGGTGGTCAACAGCATTTCCGGCTGGATGGACCGCACCGAGACCCATCTCTATGCACTGTTGCACTCCCGGAAAAACGCGGGAGACACCGCCGGAAAGGAGGGGGCCGAATGAGACGTTCTGTTGCTGAAATGATCGTCCGGGACCCGGAAAAATACGCACACCATGACCGTGTGTTCCTCAATAACCCGGTGGTCATGCAGGGCATGGGCCTGGCCCCGCTGGTGGTGCTTGCCACCACGGGCAAAAACGCCCTGATGCTGGCGGTTTCCGTGGCTTTGCTGCTGACGCCCTCCCGGATGCTGGCCTGCCTGCTGAGCCGGGCGTTCCCCCTGCGGGACGAGCAGCCCGCCAAAGAAGAACTGGAGAAAAAACTGCTGCCCCGCGGCCTCATCTACAGCGGCAGCGCGGCAGTGGTGTATCTGGCCGTGTATCCCATCCTGAACGCGCTGTTCGGGGTGGACCTGCTGGCTTTGGGCATCTACCTGCCCATGCTGGTGGTGGAGCCCCTGCTCATCTACCGTTTTGGCCGTGTGCAGGAGACCATGCAGAAAGCCGTCTCCAAGGGCCTGCGCATCACGCTGGGCTATGTGCTGCTGCTGCTCCTGCTGGGCTGTGTGCGGGAGTGGATGGCACTGGGCACGGTGTTCGGCCTGCCGCTGTTCAGCCGCCCGGTGCTGCCCATGGCCGGAATGCCGGCGGGCGGCTTCATCGTGCTGGGCATCCTGTGCGCCATCTGGCGCGCCCTGGCCCAGCACCGGAAAAATTACCTGAAGACAGAGGCCCGCAATACCGTGGCCGTGCATCACCAGAAGGAGGCGAACCGCGAGCATGAGTGAAGTCCTGCGTGCCGTTGGCATCTTCTGCAGCTATGCGGTGCTGGCTGTCTTTGCGCAGAGCGCCGTGTTCACCCGCGGCCTGGGCGTGTCCCGCCTGGTGCAGCTGGTGGGCGACGACCGCACCAACAGCTGGTGGTTTGCGCTGCTGCTCTGTGTCACCCAGCTGCTGGTGGCCCCGCTGGCGTTCTACGCCGGCCAGCTCATTGCCCCGCTGGCAAACCGCGCCCAGCTCCGCCCGGTGGTCTATGTGGCCTGCGTGGCGGTGGTCTGCATTTTTGAACATCTGGTGCTCCGGGCAGTCAAAGGCCCCCGCAGCGGCCAGCTCCTCCGCATCCTGCCGGTGGCAGCCATCAACAGCTGCGTGCTGGGCACGGTGCTGGTGGAGCGCACCCAGAGCTTTACGCTGGGCCAGTCCCTGGGGTTTGGCCTGGGCAGCGGCCTGGGCTACCTGCTGGCTGTCCTGCTGGTCACGGAGGCGCGGCACCGCCTGCGCAGCCGGGCCATCCCGTCGGCGTTCCGCGGCCTGCCCGTCACGCTCGTCTACATCGGCGTGCTGGCGCTGGCCATCTATGGCTTTACCGGACATTCTGTGATCCTCTGATCTCTGCAAGGAGGGGAGTAACGAACTATGGCACACTATAAAAAACGCCCCAAAGTCAAGCGCTACCGGCGCAGCTTTTACAGCCGGGAAATGAAGCTGAAAAAGGGCATTGGCATTGCGGTGCTGGTGCTGGCGGTTCTGGGCATCGGCTGGCTGGCAGCGCCCCATGTGCTGGACTGGGCCACCCACACCTGGTACACGGTGGTGCGCAACCGCGACCTGAGCGCTTCCTCTCCGGCCGTCTCGGAGGCAGCCAGCAGCACGGCCGCGTCGGAAGCGGCGGCTTCTTCCGTGGCGGAGCCGGAGCCTGCGCCGGAACCGGAACCCACCCCCGGCACCGCCATTGTGGCGGGCAGCTGGGCGGAAGTGGATGTGACCACCCTGACCGATGAAGCTGCCATCACCGCCGCTGCCCAGCAGTTGGCGGCACAGGGTGCCGTGTATGCGGTGGTCCCGCTCAAGGATACGGCGGGCAGCCTGTATTATGCCTCCCAGGTGCCTGCAGCCGCAGGCAGTGTGGCGGCAAACCCGGTGGATGCGGCAGCCATTGCCCGCGTCTTCAAGGCAAACGGCATCACGCCGGTGGCGCAGCTGGCCGCGTTCCGTGACCCGGCCGGTGCCCGCGCGGACCACGCCATGGCCATCCGCTATAAAGGCCAGGAATACCTCTGGCTGGACAACAAGGCCTCGGCGGGCGGAAACCCGTGGCTCAACCCCTATGCGGCGGAGGCGGTGCAGTATATCGGCGACCTGATCGAGGAAGTGCACGGCATGGGCTTTGATCAGGTGCTGCTGAAGAACGTGCAGTTCCCGTCTTCCACCAGCTCCAAGCAGGATTACGGCAGCACCAACGGTGTGGACCGTGCCGGGCAGCTGGCGGCGGACATTGCCGCCTGGCAGAGCCGTTTTGGCACCGAAGTCACCCTCTGGTACGGCTACAGCCTGAGCCAGGTGACGGATGCCACCAGCGCGCTGGGCGTGCCGGCTGCCCAGTTGGGCATGAAAAACCTGCTGGTGGAGGTGCCCGGCTCTTCCACGCTGGATGAAGCTGGCCGCACCACCCTGACCCGGATGCTGGAGGACGCCGGTGTGGAGCACACCGTCATCCGGGACGACGCGGCAGGCCGGTTCGAGTGATCGTAAGCATTGCGTTGGCTGCATTTTTGGAAAGATGAAAGCGAGGAATCCACTATGAATCAGACATCGTGCTTTTCCCCGGCACACATTCTGCTGCCTGCGGAGCAGATCCCGCTGGAGCAGTGGGGCTGTGTGGCCTGTGATCAGTTTACCAGCGACCGTTCTTACTGGGAGCGGGCCGCGGAGGCGGCAGCAGGCAGCCCCAGCGCCTTGAACCTGATCCTGCCGGAGGCCTATCTGGAAGAAAGCGATGTGCCCGCCCGGGTGGCCAAGATCCACGAGACCATGGAGGACTATGCCCACAACGTGCTGACCCGCGCGGTAGACGGCTTCATTTATGTGGAGCGCACCGAGCGGAGCGGCCGGGTGCGGCAGGGCCTCGTGGGCAAGATCGACCTGGAAGCCTACAGCTATGCCCAGGGTGCCCGCCAGGCCATCCGCCCCAGTGAGCGGACAGTGGAGGAGCGCATCCCGCCCCGCATGGCGGTGCGCCGGGGTGCCTGCCTCGAAACGCCCCATGTGATGATGCTGGCCGATGACCCGGCCTGCACCCTCATTGAGCCCATCGGCGCCCGCAAGAACGAGCTGCGCAAGGTGTACGAGGGCGAGCTGATGCTGGGCGGCGGCCACATTGCGGGCTGGGCTGTGGAAGACCCCGCCCTGCTGGCCCGGATCGACGCGGCCCTGCAGGGCCTGGGCAGCCAGGAGGCCTTTGACGCCAAGTACCCGGAGGCCAGGGGGGCCAAACCCCTGACGCTGGCTGTGGGCGACGGCAACCACTCGCTGGCCTCCGCCAAGGCTTACTGGGAAGAGCTGAAGCCCACCCTGACGCCCGAGCAGCGGGAGACTCATCCCGCCCGCTGGTGTCTGGCCGAGGTGTGCAATGTCCATTCGCCTGCCATTGAGATCGAGCCCATCCACCGGGTGCTCTTCAACGTGGACTGCGGGGCCGTGCTGCTGGCCCTCATTACCTGGAGCGACGGCAATATGGCGGGCATCTGCTTTGGCAGCTCCAAAAAGCAGTCCTTTACCCTGGCAGGCCCCCACATCGCCAATGTGCTGAGCTTTGAAGACCCGGTGGCCCCCCTGACCGTGGGCACCATTGATGAATTTATTGAGTACTTTATGGCCCGCCATAAGGAGGCCCGGGTGGATTATGTCCACGATGAGCCTGCGGTCCGTGCCCTGACCAAACAGGGCGGGGTGGGCTTCCTGCTGCCGCCCTTTGAAAAGAGCGACCTGTTCAAAGGCATCGTGATGGGCGGCGTGCTGCCCCGCAAGACGTTCAGTATGGGCCATGCGGAGGAAAAACGCTATTACATCGAGTGCCGGAAAATTATCGAATAACCCAATAGGAGAACCATGACTTTTAACGAACTGAATCTGTCCGCCCCCCTGCTGCGTGCCATTGCGGAGGCGGGCTACGAAACGCCCTCGCCCATCCAGGCCAAAGCCATTCCGCCGGTGCTGGAAGGACGGGATTTAATGGGCTGCGCCCAGACGGGCACCGGCAAGACCGCTGCTTTCGCGCTGCCCATGCTGGACCGCCTCAATGCCGCCAAGCCCCGCAAGCCGGGTGCCATCCGGGCGCTGATCCTCACCCCCACCCGGGAGCTGGCGCTCCAGATCGGGGAGAGCTTTGCCGCCTACGGCAAGTACCAGAAGCTGCGCGCCACCGTCATCTTTGGCGGTGTGGGCCAGGCACCGCAGGTGGAGGCCATCAAAAAGGGCGTTGAGATCCTCATCGCCTGCCCGGGCCGGTTGAACGACCTGGTGGGGCAGGGGCTGGTGGACCTCTCGAACATTGAAATTTTTGTGCTGGACGAAGCCGACCGGATGCTGGACATGGGCTTTGTCCACGACGTGAAGAAAGTGATCGCCAAGCTGCCCAAGCAGCGCCAGAACCTCATGTTCAGCGCCACCATGCCCAAAGAGATCGAGCAGCTGGCCGCCGGCATCCTGCAAGACCCGGCGTTCGTCAAGGTGGACCCGGTCTCCAGCACCGTGGACCGCATCGACCAGAGCCTGTATTTTGTGGAGAAAGGCAACAAGAAGCTCCTGCTGCCCTGGCTCATCAAGAACCTGAACCCGCCGGTGGTCAACGCACTGGTGTTCAGCCGCACCAAGCACGGCGCGGATAAGATCGCCAAAGACCTCAACAAGCAGGGCATCCCTGCCGCCGCCATCCATGGCAACAAGAGCCAGTCCGCCCGCGTGGCGGCGCTGGAGGGCTTCAAGGCCGGCAAAACAAAAGTGCTGGTGGCCACCGATATCGCGGCCCGCGGCATTGACATCAGCGAGCTGTCCCATGTTTTCAACTACGACCTGCCCGAGGTGCCCGAGACCTATGTCCACCGCATCGGGCGCACGGCCCGCGCCGGCGCCGACGGCACGGCGGTGAGCTTCTGCGCACCCGAGGAAAAAGAGTATCTGGCCGGCATCGAAAAGCTGAACCGCCGTCAGATCCCGGTCATCTCCGGCCACCCCTGGGACGGCGTGCCCGCCCCGGTAAAAGCAGCGCCCCCGGTGCGGGGCAGAAAACCCAAGATGGAGGCCGTAGCCGAGGCCCCGGTTGAAAAGCCTGTAAAAGCCGCCAAGGCGGAAAAAGCACCCAAAGCAGAAAAAACCGCGAAAGCGGCAAAGGCCGTCAAGGCCGAACCAAAAGCCCAAAAGGCAAACGCGACCCCCAAAATCGAAGCAAAAGAGGAACATCTCATGGACGAAAACCAGAAGCGCACTCCCGGCGGACGCAATGAAAACCGCCGTTCCAATAATAACCGCCGCCGTGAGGGCGGCGCCGCGCAGGCCCCGAGCCGCGGCAGCAACGCACAGCCCAAGTTTGACCCCCACTTTGTCAGCGCCCCGGAGACGACTCCGCTCCGCCCGGCCAAGAAGAATCTGAATCAGAACCAGAATGCCGCCCCGGCCGCCAAGCCCGCCGCCCCGGTGCAGAGCAATAACGGTCCCAAGGGCGAGAACAACAGCCGCCGTGACCGCAATGCCCGCGGCAGCCGCAATGAGCGGAATGACCGGAATGACCGCGGTGCCCGCCCGGCCCAGAACCAGAGCGGCAGCCAGAACGAGCCCCGGAATGCACAGCCCGGCAGCCAGCCGCAGGCAAACCGCCGTGGCAGCGCGTTCAGCGCGGGGCAGGGGGC
>ENA-UONS01002357-UONS01002357.1-human-gut-metagenome-genome-assembly--contig:-CS19-NODE-2357-length-15106-cov-12.066906_pt1 | contig 15106 bp, 18 predicted proteins | sample MGYA00242458_ERZ724005 | MGnify/ENA metagenome assembly ERZ724005
CCTTTACTTTTGGGCCCTTTGGTTGGGGGAATTGGTTCGTTATATAAAAACCAAAAATTTTTAATTTGCTTTTTTTAATTTTTTATTGGTGGGGGTTGGTAATGGTAAAAAATTTTAACCCCCCCCCCCCCGTACCCATGCAACAGCAACACATGATCCAACAACCAAAAAATAATATGGGGTGCGAAGTTACTAGGCAAACAAGAGCAGTGCGCACAATGATATCTGAAAGCTACTTGCTTACGGGTTCAATTCCCGTCACACCCCCTAAAGTTCGAACGTTCGAACTTTATCCCGGTAATTTCAGCAAGCTGATTTTATAAACAAAAAACATTATAGATAACTGAGTCCAGAGCGCAGACGTGCGTATTTGGCATTATCTATAAGAAAGGAGAAAAATTATGCCCGGTTTAACAATCCTTGCGGCGGCAGAAGCCGCTCCCACTTTCGATATTGCTATCGTTACTACTCTGATCTCTGTATGTAAGTCTATCATGGGTCTGTTCGGAGAGTATCCGCTGAACATTCTGTTAACTGTGTCCGTAGCTTGTGCATGCTTCGGCCTGTTCGGAGTTGCAAAACGTTCCGTATAACCCGGATCACGGTAACACAAGAGGGATGCAGAGCGATCTGCACCCCCTCTTTTTTCAATTCACACAAGGAGAAATGGCATGGTTATATTACTTAAGTCTATCTATGTGCTATTCGTCTTTCTGGTATTTCTGGTCAATTTCTGCATTGACGAGGAATCAAGATTTTTACACCCGTTAATAACCGCCGCCGATATTATTTTCATAGTTTTCAGTGTTCTTGCGATTGTATACGGGTTTTATTCACACCTTACATAAAGGAGGAAAAACATGAAACAAAAAACAATCAATCAAAATAAACTGCAAACAATCCTCTGCATCATGGCCTTAACGCTTGGCGTTTTGGTCTCTGCTGTGCTGTTCAGTGTAACCCCGGTTCATGCTGAGGAATCTGTGCCGTGTTTTGTAACTTCAAACAGTGGCACTTATGATATTCACGGACAATACACTGATTCTAAAAATAATATATGCGAGTATGATTATCATTGTGTATTGGATGATACTAGTAGATTTTATGGTCTTGTAAGACTTCCGTCAACGTCCGGGGATATAAAACTTAATAATTATTATTTAGCCGCTTATGTTATCGGTAGTAACGAACAAGCACGTGATTACTATGACTATAATGAGTATCCACATTATTTTACAGAACACGGTGATTATCAGTCGAATCTGAAATATTATAATTGTCAAGGTCTACATCATTATTATTCCAGTATCGGTACTAGTAAATATCAATTAACTTCACACAATATGGCCGGACTTAATTTCCGGGATAAAGCTTCGGATAAAATAACAAATGATAGTTTTGTTCACGATATTTCTTTTGATGATTTCCCTTTACCTGTTTTTGATTCTTATAAATCTATGACTAATTTTTGTTTAACTGGTGATAAATCCGGCGTTGTAAGTGAACCGCAATTACCCAACACCACAGACGAAGCATACACTTATACCGGCTTTTCTATCAACGGCAAAACAGCCCGGTGGACTGGCACAACGGAGCGATCCTACCTCAAAAATCAAGAGGTTGAGGAATACACGACAATTACTTACGCATGGGCTACCACCACAGAACCGGACAATATCGGAGAATTTCAGATCTATAACGGAGAGTTTCCCACAAGTGACAAGCAGTTAAAACTCCCGTGGTCGGATATGGAAAGTGGCAAGGTAGATTTTCAATTCATCCGACAAGTAAACGTTGTGCCGTGTTACCGTGTACCGGGTGCATTTTACCACGGGCAAGCCGTGAAGATATTTTTCAATTCAGACGGAACAGTTGACAAGATAAAACAAGTTACAATTCCCTCTGATTCAGAAGTTATTGGTAATGATATTTCACTTATTGGTTTTAGATATGATAACTCGTTTCATGCAGAATGGGTTGACGTTTGGTCAAATGGTGCAAACAAATCTGCTTTTGATCTCTCCGGTAGTCAATACCTTTCGTTGGGTATCAAAGCTATTTATTATGACGGATCAAAAATAGATATAGATTTTTATTCACTGAATAGAAAAGACCTTACATGGAATAAGACATTTTCAGATTTTAAAGAGAATAATGGTTCACCTATAAAAAGTTTGTACTTCACCCCTTACGCAAAAACTGGGGTAAATAACCCGTGGAATAAAGGTAATTCTATTGTAGTTACTTTTGATAAAAACGGCACTCCGTCCTCTTCATTCGATACTGGTGACGATGGCACGGTACACCTTGACGATTTTAAATTAACGGGCGTTGTCTGGAATAAACCAGTTGTTCAAAGTGGAACTATAACATGGACTGGAACGACCCCAAATAGTGATTTACTTTTTATTCCTGATTCCGACACTTTAGTAGTTGCCACCTATCCCCGGTATGATTCCGATATGAATACATCATACGAAACATGGAGTACAACCACAATCGGAAAAGGATCTATGAAAGTTAATGTTGACTATCTTATAGACTATTACAAAAATAGTGAATTGGCTTGGGATGGTGAAATGTGGCTTACACCTTGTTATAAAAAAGGTGGTGTTTTATATATGGGTGAACCCGTTATCATAAATTGTTTAAAAGGTACAGTAAGCGACATTGTAGTTGATGAAGATAGCGGAAAAGCCGATCTTGTTGATAAGACTGAGCAAAACAAGTCTGATGCTGATTCAATTCTAAACGTTGGCAATCAGTTCTATTCTATCATTAACGGATTAGTCGGCTCATTGCAACAACTACCGACTCTTTTAACTGCGATTTTTGGCTTTCTCCCCAGTTCAATTATAAATCTGTTTTCTGCTTCACTTGCTGTTATTATTATTTGCCGTATTCTAGGGAGGTAGCTATGCATATTCTGAAAGCCTTTATAGATTTATGTTTCGGCATTTTAAACATCCAGATTGATTTATTCGGCTATGCCTTTACGCTTTATTCAGTTTTCCTATACTGTACTATCGGCGGTTTGCTGTTGTATCTCATTTGCAGATTATGGGAATAGTTTTTCGATCACTTCCATAATAACCGCACCTTTACACACAAAAATGATTATTGCCGCAATGAATTTTACAAGAATGTAGATTCCTATAATCATTACCCAAAAATGTATTTTATCTAATACGGACAATATTGCATCTACTCTACTGTCGGTTTTGTCATCATTATACCGTGTCAGGTTGATGTAATCGTTTTTTTGTAATTGTTCAGAACTTTCGTTCTCTGTATCTTCCATATAGGTATATATAGCATTGTTTTCTTTTTCATCACGATATTTTGCGTAAGCATAACCGCAAACAATTATAAGTAAAGCAACCCCTAAAATAATCAACGTATTCATTTGTAACCCCTCCTGTGTGTTTTTCTCAATTCTAACACACGGGAACGTTTTTCACAAGAAAGGACAAAACATGAATGAAAACTATGAAATTCAAAACGATATGTCGGAAACTGTACAAGTCGATTCTCTCAACTCTGGTACTGATGATAACGGACTTTATACCGCTGATGGTGATTCTTCTTTTATCCTGTCTGGCGATCTGCTCCCCGGAAGAACTGACGCAGACGTTGACACGTTGCAACCCGGAAGTGATACAGAACTATCTGACACTACAACAGGCGATAACACCCTTTCGGTCTCTTCTGGTGACGTGGTTGGTTCTGAACACGTTTATATCCGTTTATCAGATCTGGAAGCCTATCAAGCGGACACTATGGAAAATCAGACTGATTATTCCGATGCTCTGGGCGGCATTGAAGCAAAAATTGATGATCTGAATTACAATGTTACAGCCCTGTTATTCTTCATCGTGTTCGCATGGTGCTATGAACGTATCAAGAACGCCGTCCGATCCTTTAACGGTGTAGGTCTCAAATAGGAGGAAACAAACATGGAAAGCCTTATTCAATTTATTATAGGTGATGCAACAACATTTACCCCGGCTTGTATGGTCGGTCTGATCGTCTTTTGTGCGATCCTTGAATGTATCGGTTCACTTGCTTATAACATTATGAAAGCCGGGAGGTGATTAGTTTGGTATATCTGGTACTGTTAGCATTTATTGTAATGATGTATTTTAGTGTATGTTTCCGCATTGCCGTATTACATCCGTTTGCAACGGTTTTTAATTTTATAAAGGATATCCCGGATTACATCATCCACAAGAAATGGCGCAATCTGAAAACAGGAAAACTGATTTGTTATGTAGCGTTGTTCGGTAAAGGAAAAACGCTCTCCGCTGTGCATAAGGTAACAAGACTGTACAAGAAGTATAACAACAAAGTTGTCTATGATGATCTCCGGGGGAAATGGGTCACCCAGAGAGTGAACATTATTTCAAACGTGGATTTGATCGGCACGCCCTATACGCCTTTTGTCTCCTTGCGTCAGATCGTAGATGTTGCCGAAACTGTCCGGGCATATGATGAACAACACGATACATTGACTTGTACTCTTGTTCTGGGAGACGAATTTTCAGTACAGCTTAACAGCCGCACTTTCAAGACAAACATTGATCCCTTGTTTCTCAATGCTTTGCTGACGTGCCGCCACCACCACATCAGCTTGTATTACACTTCACAGCGGTTTAACCACGTAGACGCATTATTGCGACAAGTGACAAGCCGGGTTATATCTTGCGACAAACAGTGGCGATTTTTGGTGCATAGGGAATACGATGCCTACCAGTTGGAATACGCCACAGACCCTACGCTTGTACGCCCTTTACGCCGGTTCGGTTGGTTCGTAAAAGATAAAGATTATCATGCTTATGATACACTGGCTTGCGTGGACAACCTTTCGAAAGACTGTAAGGCCGGGAACATGATCCCGGAATCAGAAATTATCATGTTACAGAACAATACGCCTTCCGATATGGATGCCGTTACTACACCGTCAAAGAAGTACACCAGAGCGCAGAAGAAAGCACAGAAGTAAGGGGAAACGGTGCGCCGTGGTAAGCGTTGCGCACGGCGCACCGTTCGAACGTTCGAACATTTCACACACCACACACAAGGAGAAAAAAACAATGTTTCAATATATGCATTATCTGTTTAACGAAACAGAGATCAGATTCTATAGAAAATACAAACTATTTCCAGACGAATTATTTCAACAACTTCAAAATCTTGGTTTCTCCAGAGAATCATTCAAACCCATTCAGAAAGAAATGGACAGATTATTCCTGTTACAAAAAGAAGAAAGTACATGGACAAAAGCAGACTGCGACCCGTTCACCGGGTCGCCTACTTGACAATAGCAACACTTTAACGCCACCTTGTAAAAAATTTTCTAGGAGTGTTGAAACATGGAAACAGTTTATAATTGTCGGCGTTACCAGTATGAGACCGGGGAACACATCACATTTTACCACCATGCAATAAATACTGGAAAAGAAAAACCAGAGGACAGTCTACTAAACAAGACCCACGATACAAGTGATCGCACCCCGGAAGCCGAAAAACACGCTATGGCGGTTTCTGCATCCAGAGCCAAAAACAACGTTTACAGAATTGCAAGGTCTAATAGTTGGGATTGGTTTATTACCCTTACATTTGACCGTAAAAAAGTAGACGCTTCCGATTATGATTTAGTTGTTCAGCGGCTTAACGACTTTCTGTGGCATATTAAAGAGCGCAAGTGCCCCGATATGAAATACCTTATAGTCCCAGAACTGCACGCAGATAAGGAACACTATCATTTCCATGGTCTGTTGGCAAACGTGGACAACCTTACCTTTAAAGCTTGGAAAGTAGACCACAGGAAAAAGCAGATCATCTACAATATTACCGACTGGTCATATGGCTTTACTACCGCCACAAAAGTCTTGGATACTGGCAGAGTAAGCAGTTATATCACAAAGTACATCACGAAAAGCGTTGACGAACATTTGAAAGAAAAACGCCGCTATTATTACAGCCGTAACTGTCACATTGCAGAAGAAGAACATTTTCTATTTGACGAAGAAGAATTTCGCAAAATCTATGCAGACCGCATTGTGTATGTAAAAACCGTAGACATACCACAAGCAAGTCAACAAATAACTTACTATGAACTAAAGTATTAAACAGACCGCCCCCGGACACCCACAAGGAAGCTTTACACCCCTTGAGGGGTTGGGGGTGATTTCATCCCACCTCTGTTAATTTTTCCGCCCACTCCCTATAAAAATTAAACACGAGAGTCCAGAGAACTGTCTGTTCTCTGGAAGCCACCTCCCCCACAAGCCCCATACAGAGCCATAAGCCCCGGACAGCTATAATACAAGCTATTCCTCACTACCGCCGCCAGAAGCCCCACCAGAGAAGCCACAGAGGGTCAAGGCACAGCCCCATAGATGCCGCCCTCCTTGACGCTCCGGGGCTTGCTCTGGTACGGTTGAATATAGGCAGACTACCGCCAGAGAGGGAGGAAACCATGTCGAAAAACATGACTTATGCTGATCGTCTAAAGATAGAAATGTATCTGAATGATGGCAAAACCCAGAGAGAAATAGCCCGGCTGATGAACCGGCACTACAATACTATCAACTACGAAATAAAGAGAGGGCGCACGAAACTGCGTGACGGTCAGACATGGCTTGAATACGACTACTATAGTGCGGAGATCGGACAGCAGAAACACGACCGCCACGCCGAAAGTAAAGGACGTGATCTCAAGATCGGCAACGACTACGATTTTGTAAAGCACGTAGAACACTGTATTATTGACTTAAAATATAGCCCCTATGCCACTTTGCAAGCCGCTAAAGGCAAGTACCGCACGGAGGTGTGCGTTACTACGCTGTACCACTATATCGACCGTGGCTTGTTTCTGAATGTAACTAACAAGGACTTGCCGTGGCGCAGAGACACGCCGAAACAGGATTACAAGCAAGTGCGCCCCTCCTACAAGAATTTAAAAGGAAGATCCATAGAAGAACGTCCGCATGAAATCAAGAAGCGTAAGGCCGCCGGGCACTGGGAACTCGACACCGTTGTTGGTGGACAAGGAAAAAGCAGTAATTGTTTGCTTGTTTTCACAGAGCGTAAACACCGTGATGAAATTATTATGCCGATACCAGACAAGACCGGAAATGCTGTTGCCCGTGCCCTTGACGATCTGGAATGTGCCTATGGTTCTGATAAGTTCCGGGAGATATTCCAGACGATCACTTGCGACAATGGTACGGAATTTCTCGATCAGCAAGCACTTGAAAAGTCTGTAAACGGCGGTGAACCCAGAACGACAATATATTACTGTCACCCTCACAACCCCGGAGAGCGTGGAAGCAATGAGAACCAGAATCGCATGATTCGCCGTTGGTTTCCTAAAGGCTGTGACTTTGCGGATGTTACCCCGGAACAGATCGCAGAGGTGCAAGAGTGGCTGAACAATTACCCCCGGCGTATGTTTGACGGTAAGTCATCCAACGAAATGAAAGCAATGTAAAAAGTTCGAACGTTCGAACAAACAAGCTTTTAAAAAGGGGGTGGTTTTTGGTGACAGTCGGCAAGCAATTTGAGAAGAATTTTGCAATGATTTGTTTTTTGTTGTCCCCCTCAGGGGGAAAACGGAAAACGCACTTTTCATTGCAAAATTCTGAACGCCCTTTTTGCTTGCCGACTGTCACCCATTCCCCTCCCGTTTCCGCAATCATGGCTTTAAATATCATGTATAGACAAAAAAAGACAGACGGCAACCGCCCCCGGCTACCGTCTGTTTCTGTTGCCTTTTTGTGCATATTGCACAATCCATTGTTTATGATCCGTGTTGTTGGATTGTGCAATATGCTGAAATTAACGATATTTCAAAGAAAATCACAAAATATTATTGACATTTACACATTTGTGGTAACGATTCAGAACCCCTTCGTAAAATTGCCGCTACGCGGATAGCTCTGGATCATTTCCACTTGAAAATCACAATACCCACAATCGCCACGGCCATGCCGATGGCTTTCCGCCACTCCCAGGGCTGCTTCTCCACACCGAACCATCCGAACAGTTCGATAATATATGCTACAGCAAGCTGAGCGACCACAATAAGCATTACCGCTTTGGCCGGTCCCAGGGCATCCATACTGCGGATCACAGTGTAGGTGATAAAGGCTCCGATGGCCCCTCCCAAAAGCATATATCTGGGCTCCACCTGCGCTATCTTCAAGAATGAAGTCCGCTCCGTACACAGCCATGCCCCCAGACATACCAGCAATGCTGTAAACTGCACAAATGCACTGGCGGTCCAGATGCCGGTGGATTTCGTCACCTGGGTGTTGAACACTCCCTGGATGCTCATCAGCGCACCGGAAACTAAAGCAATCAAAAAACCGATCATAGGATTCTACCACCTTTTCTTTTTAGTAGTAGTCTATCCTGTGACCGGTTCGTTCATTCATATTTTATTGTAACGGTTTTAGTTCTCTGTACCACCTACCTGTCCGGCTATGGTCTCGTCCAGCTGCTGTACCAGAGTAGTCACGTCGTCACCGTTCCATACCTTGGAAAACAGTACTTCCAACTGCATCCAGAAATTTCCCGTCTCTAGCATCTTCGGCAATGACACACTGTCCGCATACTCATCGGCAAAGATCATAAGCGCACCGTTGTCTGCATTCTCTGCCGCCTGAAGACTTGCCGGCATTTTGCCGGAGCGTTCATACAGGCCGTCCGCATATCCTTCTGCCAGATACGCTGCGAAGCAGTCCGCCAGTTCCTTGTGTTCCGAATAGCCGTTGATGACTGCCGCTCCCGTAACAGACAAAGATCTGCTCTGCAGTTCGGCGCTGACATCCGGCATACGGGCAATTCCGTAATTAAATGCAAGGCTGCCGTCCGCTTTTGCCTCTTCCAGCCGTTTGACCACATCCGTGGTTCCGATGGTGAACATGGTCTTGCCATCGATAAAGTCCTGGATCACAGAATCATAAGTCACCGTATCGGATTCAATAAAGAAGAACTGGTTCAGTGCCTTGTACACTTCCAGACACTGAATGGTCTCCGGATTATTGATATCAATATCATTTCTGTCATCCCCGGGATCACCGCCTACGATCATGTAGTTGCCTACGATCCAGTAGTTGTAGAAAATATTGTTCACGTCCCATTTCATGACACCTTCCACACCTTCCGGTGCATCAAAGGTATCTGCAATATTCAGCAGATCATCCACTGTGGAGGGAAGTGCTTCCGCGAAATACTGCTCTGCCAGCGCATTTACCGCTGCCTCATCCGCTGTCACCTGTTCCGTGGTCTGGTCTTCCGGAAGAGAATCTTCCTCGATGATCTCTTCTCCTTCCCCTATGGGTTCATCATTCTCACTGCTTCCCGCCAGTTCCTTCTCCGCCTGCTGGGTTGCCCAGGTTCGAAGATAATCTTCATTATATACCAACGCACTGGTATCAAAATAAACCGGGTAACCGATCAGCTTCTGATCATAGGTTACCGCAGACAGAGCCGCCTGGGGAAAATGGTCTGTATTGCAGATTCCCACAGTGTCAGGCACTTTCGATGCCAGTCCTGCCAGATAAGCCTTTTCCAGAGAGTCGCTGCTCAACAGGTAGATATCCGGTATCTGATCGGAATGCAGGGTCTCCTGATTGATAGCTTCCAGATATTCACTGTCAGAAGTAAGTACGGGAATCACACGGACTCCACTGTTCTGTTCTCCGAAGGATACTGCTGCCGCATTGATATAACCGGACAATGCCTCATCGGAATACCAGCAATAGATTGTCTCCTTTCCTCGAAACAGCTGCAGTCCGCTTCCGCTCTCCTGTGTCTGACTCATCTCCTGCGTACTTCCGTAAACAGCTGCAGCAGCCATGGCGATCACAGCTGCTGTAGCGATAATTCTTTTTTTCAAAAACATAAATTCACCTAAACCTCTTATTCGATACAGGTGTCCAAAATAGCAATCATTTCGTCCACATTTTCCCGGGTAATCACGAGAGGCGGTACGAAGCGGATAATGTCCGCACCGGCATTGATCAGAATTAATCCCTTCTCCAATGCTCTGTTAATAATGTCTCCTACCGGATGGTCAAATACCAGTCCCTGCATCAGTCCCACACCACGGCGTTCTTTGATACAGTCATACTTGTCTGCCAGTTCGTTCAGACGCTGTTCCAGATAGGGAGCCACCTCTCTCACATGTTCTATTATATGGTCCTCTTCGAATAAATCAAGCACTTTTTCCACTGCTGCGCAGGCTAAGGGGTTACCGCCGTAGGTGGTTCCGTGATCTCCCGCTGTCAGAGAATGCTGTGCTACTTTCTCCGTCATCATAAATGCACCTACCGGTACACCGCAGCCCAGTGCCTTGGCAGAAGTCATGATGTCCGGCTTCACGCCGAAACGCTGCCATGCATACATGTAACCGGTACGTCCCATGCCGCACTGGATCTCATCCAGAATCAGCAGGATATCCCGCTCATCGCACAGATCACGAACCTGTTTTAAGAATTCTTCATTAGCGGGACGCAGTCCGCCCTCGCCCTGTACAGTCTCCATAATGATGGCACAGGTCTTGTCTGTCACCTGATCCAGCACACTCTGGAAATCATTCAGTTCTGCAAATTTGATATGTCCGATCATGGGCTGGAACGCCTCACGATACTTGGGGTTGCCCGTTACTGACAAAGCTCCCATGGTTCTGCCGTGGAAGGAGTGATTCATGGCAATGATCTCATGGTCGGTACAGCCATCCTTCAGATACGCATATTTTCTGGCAGCCTTAATGGCACCTTCCACTGCTTCCGCACCGGAATTGGTGAAAAAGACACGATCCATGCCGGATACTTTTTTGATCTTACGAGCCGCCTCGATGGCAGGCACGTTGTAATAATAATTGGAGGTGTGGATCACCTTGTCGATCTGTGCTTTCAGCGCATCGTTGTATGCCTTGTTCTGATAGCCCAGGGCAAATACAGCGATTCCCGCTACGAAATCCAGATATTTTTTCCCATCGGTGTCATACAGATGTACGCCTTCGCCCTTATCCAGAACGATCTGATAACGGTTATAGGTATGCAGCAGGTCTTTTTCCGCCTCTGCAATATATTCTTTCATAGTGTCGCTCATTTTATTTTTCCTCCTCATCGGATACGATCGCAGTTCCGATACCCTGATTGGTGAAGATCTCCAACAACAGGCAGTGTGCCAGACGTCCATCCAGAATATGCACACGGTTTACACCGTTGCGGATCGCAGAAGTACAGTTGTTCAGCTTCGGCAGCATACCACCGCCGATGTAACCGTCGTGGATCAGTCCCTCTGCCTCGGAAGCTGTCAATCTGGAAATAAATGTGGACTTGTCATTGATGTCCTTGTACAATCCCTCGATATCCGTCAGAAATGCCAGTTTCTCCGCATGTACTGCTTTTGCGATAGCGCAGGCCGCATCATCCGCATTGATATTGTAGGTGTGATAATCCTTGTCCAGTCCAATGGGAGCGATGATGGGCAGGTAATCCTTCTCCAGCATGTCAAAGAGAATATCCGGATTCACGCCGGTGATCTCACCCACATACCCGATGTCCTGACCGTCGGAATATTTTTTCTCTACCTGAAGCAGGCCGCCGTCTTTACCGCTGACACCTACTGCTTTCACGCCCAGCTCTTCCACCATGGTCACAAGGCTCTTATTTACCTTGTTCAGTACCATTTCCGCGATCTCCATGGTCTCCTCATCGGTGACACGCAGACCGTTGACGAACTTTGCCTCTTTTCCGACCTTGCCGACCCAGCGGCTGATCTCCTTACCGCCGCCGTGAACGATGATGGGCTTGAAACCTACCAGTTTCAACAGCGTTACGTCCTTGATGACGTTTTTCTGCAGTTCCTCATTGCTCATGGCGCTGCCGCCGTATTTTACCACGATGATCTTACGGTTGAATTTCTGTATGTAAGGAAGCGCCTCGATCAGCACCTCTGCTTTTTTCATTACCTGTTCCATATCTTTTTCCATTTTTATCCTCATTTCCGCAGATACCGTGATCCGCCTGTCATTTATCTTTCCGGTCGTTCTTTTTTAGGAACGATAGTCCGCATTGATCTTCACATAATCATAGCTTAAATCACAGCCCCATGCGGTAGCTTCTGCCTCACCCATATGCATATCCACCAGTGCGGTGACTTCCGGATCGGAGAGGATCTTCGTGGCCTCTTCCTCGCTGTAATCACATGCCACACCATTACCGAAGATATGAATCTTGCCGCTCTTGCTCTCAAAATACAGATCCACATTTTCCGGGTCGAATTTGGCTCCGGAATAACCCAGTGCACAGAGGATACGTCCCCAGTTGGCATCATGTCCGAAGATAGCTGCCTTGGTCAGAGAAGAACAGATCACGGATTTTGCCAGAGTTCTGGCATCTTCCTTGCTGACTGCGTTTATTACTTTGGTCTCGAACAGTGCTGTGGCGCCTTCGCCATCTCCTGCCATTTTCTTTGCCAGGAATGTGGTGATCTCATGCAGTGCCTTGCAGAAGTTGTCGTAATCCTCGCCCTCTGCGGTAATCTCCTCGTTGCCAGCCATGCCGTTGGCCAGCACCAGCAGTGTATCATTGGTGGAAGTATCTCCATCCACGGAGATCATGTTGAAGGAATCCACTACATCTGCGCTGACGCACTTCTGCAGCATCTCCTTGGAAATTTTCACATCTGTGGTTACAAAACCTAACATCGTGCACATATTCGGATGGATCATACCGGAACCCTTGCACATACCGCCCAGAGTCACAGTCTTGCCACCGATCTGTGTCTCGATGGCGATCTCTTTGGAAATGGTATCGGTGGTCATAATGGCATGGGCTGCATCGGAGCCAGCCTCCAGAGTATCTGCCTTGGCTGCCACCAGTTTCTCGATGCCAGCGGTGATCTTGTCTACGGGAATCTGCATACCGATGACACCGGTGGATGCAACCAGTACGGCATCGGTGGGCACGCCCAACAGTTCTCCGGCACATTTTGCTTCTGCTTCACAGCAGTCCAGCCCCTGTTTGCCGGTGCAGGCATTGGCGATTCCCGAATTGACTACCACTGCCTGTGCAAATGCAGAATGTTCCACGATCTGCTTATCCCACAGTACAGGAGCCGCCTTTACCACATTGGAGGTAAATGTACCAGCTACGGTACAAGGTGCCTTACTTACGATCAGTGCCATATCCTTACGATTCTGATATTTAATGGCAGCCTCCACACCTGCTGCCTCAAAGCCTTTTGCTGCGGTCACACCGCCCTGGATCTGTTTCATGTTGGAATAATCTCCTTTCGCTTCCGTTTTATTTATGATGTCTGGGTCAAAAGCCCCCGACTTTGATGCCTACGGATTGCTTCGTGCTACGCACTTCCACAATCCTGGCATCTATTTATTAAACGCCGTAATGTTCTCTTCATTCAAAGTAAAGTCGTAGTAGTTCAAGTCTTCCCGCTTTGTCCATCCAATGCATTTCCAGAAAGCGTTTCCGATGTCATTCTGGGTAAAAGCGATCAGGCTGACCTTGTTGATATGTTCCGCTTTTAGAGCATTCATGCAGTGGACGACCATGGCTTTGCCAATGCCAAGTCTTCGGTAATCTTCTCTGACACATACATGGTACAGACAGCCTCGTCGTCCGTCATGGCCGCAGAGGATGCCGCCCACTACGGCTCCATCCTCCCCGATGGCTACCACACTGGTGCCGGGATTCCGGTTGATAAAACGTTCCACACCTTCTCTGGAATCATCGATGCTCCGGATACCGAAACCGTGAATAGTCATCCAGAGGGCATGCAGACCGTCATAATCTTCTATGGTCATGGGTTTGATCGTAAACTGTTTGTTCATGTATGTATTTTATCCTTTCTAATCCTTTCCGTATCTGCTTTAAGGGAAGCAGGGAACCAGCTCCAGGCCTTCGCTCTCAGGAAGCCCGAACAGCAGGTTCATGTTCTGTACCGCCTGTCCTGCGGCACCCTTTACGAGGTTATCCAGTGCACCCATCATAATGATACGGCCGGTACGCTCATCAATGACAAAATTGATGTCCACATAGTTGCTGCCTTCCACCCACTTGGTCTCGGGGCAGCTGCCCTTATCCAGCACACGGACGAATTTCTCGTTTGCATAATATTTATCATAGACAGCTTTTACTTCCTCATAGGTAGGAAGTGTACCGTCCGGTTTTCTCTTCAGTGTTGCATACTCGGTTGCCAGAATTCCTCTGTTCATGGGTACGAGGTGCGGGGTAAAATTAATGGTCACCTGGCAGTTGCCCGCATAGCCTAACTGCTCCTCGATCTCGGGGGTATGTCTGTGGCTTGCCACGCCGTAGGCTTTCATGTTCTCGTTCACTTCGCAGAACAGGTTGGGCACCTTGGCGCCTCTTCCTGCACCGGAGGTACCGGACTTGGCATCCACGATCAGGGTGTTCACATCAATCATGCCTTCCTTGACCATGGGATAGGCCGTCAGGATCGAACAGGTGGTGTAGCAGCCGGGGTTGGCTACCAATCTGGTCTTCTCCGTGATCTTGTCACGATTGATCTCGCAGAGTCCGTATACTGCTTCCTCAATGAACTGAGGAGATTTGTGTTCGATGCCGTACCATTTTTCATAGGTGGCCACATCCTTGATCCGGTAATCAGCAGACAGATCCACGATCTTCACCTGAGAGAGAATCTCCTCTGTCAAAAGGCCCGCCAGAAATCCCTGAGGGGTTGCGGTAAAGATCACATCTACCTGCTTCGCCAGTTCTTCCAGATTGTCATCCTTGCAGATATCCTCCACTAGCTGGAACATGTTCTGGTATACCTGATAATACTTCTTATCTATATAGCTTCGGGAACCGTACCATACGATTTTGGCATCCTTGTGATTCAACAGGATACGTACCAGTTCTCCTCCGGCATAACCGGTTGCTCCGATGATTCCTACTCTGATCATTTTTCTACCTCTCTTGTTTATGTCATCGTTTTTTATTTCTGTCGCCGCGATACTTGTGTCAACGAATTGCTTCTGTCGCCGCCATACTTGTGTCAACGAATTGCTTCTGTCGCCGCCATACTTGTGTCAACGAATTGC
>ENA-UONS01002376-UONS01002376.1-human-gut-metagenome-genome-assembly--contig:-CS19-NODE-2376-length-15053-cov-5.322110_pt1 | contig 15053 bp, 8 predicted proteins | sample MGYA00242458_ERZ724005 | MGnify/ENA metagenome assembly ERZ724005
CCATTTACCTGTTTTTTATTCATTTTTTAAACAATTCCTCCCTAACCCACTTCACTATCCAAATAATAAGAACAGACAATTTTAAACTACTTGGCAAATAAAATACAATAATCTGCAAATATTATCCATAGTAAAAGCTCTTAAAACGTTTTAGATATGTAACATGACGTCCATAAATTAATTTCGCATCTATATACTTTAATGTACCAAAGTTGATTTGCAAATTGCATTAAAAAATGTCAGCCTACGGCGAATAGGCTGACATTAAGCTGAATTACATTAAAGTTGAACTAAAATAGCCAATCGAACAAACGATGTATAAGATGTTTAAACAAATATGCAAAATCATTTAGCAACAACCTTTCCTTTCCGTATAATTCACCAAAAATTATTCATCGTCATCTGTTTCCTGATAAGCTTTCAACAATTCCTCCTGTACTTCAGACGGTACTTTTTCATAGCCTGCAAAATTCATTGTGAAAGTGGCCCGTCCACCGGTAATGGAACTCAGAGCAGTAGAATAACGCTGCATTTCCTTCAACGGCACTTTGGCTTTGATCTTCTGAAAACCGCTATCGGCATCCATCCCCATAATCATAGCCCGGCGGGTTTGCAAATCACCCATCACATCTCCCATATCTTCATCGGGCACCAGCACTTCGACATCATAAATCGGTTCCAGAATCTTCGGATTGGCTTTCCGGAAAGCCTCGCTAAAGGCATGACGTCCTGCCAAACGGAAAGAAATTTCATTGGAATCTACCGGGTGCATCTTACCATCGTAAATACATACGCGAATATCCCGGGCATACGAACCCGTCAACGGCCCTTCTTCCATTTTTTCCATAATACCTTTCAGAATAGCCGGCATAAAACGGGCTTCGATCACTCCACCTACAATACAGTTGTAAAACACCAGTTTACCTCCCCACGGCAAATCATATTCTTCTTTTCCTTTGATCGACATCTTGCTGTCCACACCACCGATCTTATAAGTCGTCGGCTCGGGCATTCCTTCTTCATAGGGTTCGATGACCATATGTACTTCCCCGAATTGTCCGGCTCCTCCGGATTGCTTCTTATGCCGGTAATCGGCCTGGGCATATTTCGTAATGGTTTCCCGATAAGGAATCTTCGGAGCATAAAATTCAATTTGAATCTTATCGTTGTGTTCGATCCGCCATTTCATCGTATTCAAATGAAATTCTCCCTGGCCCGAAAGGATCATTTGCTTCAATTCTTTGGAGTATTCCACCAACAAAGAAGGATCCTCTTCGTGCATCCGATAAAGCACTTCGGCCATTTTCTCCTCGTCGCCCTTATTCACTGCCCGGACAGCTGTACGGAAACGGGAATTCGGATATTTGATTCCGGGAAATACATAATCACAATCTTTCTCATTCAGGGTATCCCCGTTTCTCGTTCCTTTCAGTTTCACGGTCGCTCCGAGGTCACCGGCCCGGAGTTCCGTCACTTTCGTCCGGTTTTTACCGGCTACAGCATACAACTGTGCAATACGTTCTTTAGTACCGGTAGTCATATTGATCAAATCATCCCCTTCTTTCACCGTACCGGAAACAACTTTAAAATAGTTGATATCTCCCAGATGCTGCTCGATAGTCGTACTGAATACAAAAGCCGAAGCCGGGCCGTTCACTTCATAAGGCACCAGACGACCGTCTTTCGTAAGCATTCCCGGCATGGCAGCCGCACTCGGAGCCACGTTCACCAGGAATTCCATAAAACGCCGTACACACATATCTTTTTCGGCCGACACACAGAACACAGGGAACATATCACGGGCGATCAACCCTTTCCGGATACCGGCGCGCATTTCGTCTTCCGACAAGCTCCCTTTCTCAAAATAAAGCTCCATCAACCCTTCATCGTTTTCGGCAGCCGCCTCGATCAGGGCATTATGCAATTCGTCGGCTTTCTCTTTCTCCGACTCCGGGATCGGCAATACATCGGGTTTACCCCCCTCCGGTTTCCACTGATACATCTCCATTTTCAGGACATCCACCACCTGATTGAAACCGAGCCCCTGATTGACCGGATATTGTACCAGTACCACTTTCTTTCCGAAAGAAGCCTGTGCATGTTCAAGCGTTTGTTCGAAATTAGCTTTTTCATGATCCAGCTGGTTGATGACAAAAATCATCGGTTTATTTAAATTCCGGACATGCCGGCTAATAATTTCGGTCCCTACTTCGACACCCTTGACAGCATTGACAACCATCACCGCCGTGTCGGCTACATTCAGCGCAGAGATAACTCCACCGACAAAATCATCAGCCCCCGGAGTATCGATAAAGTTCAGTTTCTGATCTTTCCATTCGGTATATAATACTGCCGGAAAAACAGAAGAACCATACTCCTGCTCCACAGGCCTATAGTCAGAGGAAGTGTTTTTAGCACTTACGCTACCTCTGCGCGGGATGACCCCGCCCTCATACATCATCGCTTCAGCAAGTGTGGTCTTACCGGAACCAGCACTGCCTACAAGAGCGATATTCTTGATTTCATTCGGATTGTAGGTTTTCATGGTAATTAATTTTAGGTTATTCGTCAAAAATGTCGACTCAATCGTTTTAAATCGGTTCACAAATTAAACAGAATTTTTCTAAAATCAAAGAAACCTTGGTTCAAATTTAACAAAATCAACTTTTCCTTAGTTAAAATAACCATTGTTATTTCTTCCTTTTTTCCGGCTAAAAAACGAGATAAGAAATGTACCGTGTCTGTATACGATTTTGTCAGTATTTGTTAATTATTAAAAAACAAATGCAGGAAAAGCGATATCAGGCGTATACAATAAAAACTTTGGCGCATTTTTTGCACAGAAGAAAAAGATAAATATCAATCGATAAATAAAAAATGGAAAATACAACAATGTTTGGAGGTAGTCTTTGGATATGGGTTATATTCATCGGCTTCACAGTTATTAGCTGGCTGATCAGTCATCAACTGAAAAGCCGGTTTCAGAAATATTCGAAAATACCCACAGCAAACGGTATGACCGGAAGAGATGTAGTGGAAAAAATGTTGCGGGATAATGGAGTGACAGGCGTTAAAATCGGTTCTGTGGAAGGGATGCTGACCGATCACTACAATCCGGTGAATAAAACCATCAACCTCAGCCGGGATGTCTATTACGGAAACAGTATCGCCGCTGCAGCCGTAGCCGCCCACGAAACGGGCCACGCCCTGCAGCACGCCAAAGGATACAGTATGCTTAAGCTACGGTCAACGTTGGTGCCGGCAGTAGAGTTCGCTTCCCATTGGGTGCAATGGATTTTGCTGGCCGGTATCCTGATGGTGAACAGTTTTCCGGGACTATTGCTGGTCGGGATCGGGCTTTTTGCCATTATGACCTTATTCAGTTTCGTTACCTTACCGGTAGAGATCGATGCCAGTCACCGCGCATTAGCCTGGCTGCGCAATTCCGGAATCACGGATTATCAAACCCAGGGATATGCTTTCGATGCTTTGAAATGGGCAGCCTATACTTATGTGATTGCAGCTCTCTCTTCACTGGCCACCTTGCTTTATTACATCATGATCTATTTAAACAGAAGAGATTGACCAATTGCTTCATGCGACAATTTTATCAAGATTAATTCCCAATAGCAAAAACGGGATCCAATAAAACGGATCTCGTTTTTTTTGTTGAATATCAGCAAGAAGCTTCTGTTATACCTAGCTAACCGTATATTTACATTAAAAAAATAAAAAAATCTGCTACCTCCTTTCGTTCCCCTCATCGTATATACAGAGTAAAATTAGCAAATCTTATAGAATGTTGGAATACGACAACAATTACATACGGCGTCTGATACAACTTGATTTGGTTGGCGGACTTTCTCCGGAAGAAAAAGGGAAATTGGAAGATTGGATCAATGAATCGGAAGAACACCGGTTACTTTTTTGTAAAATAAAAAAGCAATTGAGTATAAATGAAATAAGAAATTATTTACAGACCGATGTAGAAGATGCCTGGAAAAAAGTGAGGGAAAAGACGTTCGGAGCTCCCGCTGTCCGTCCGCGCAGGGTACTGAAGTGGTTGAAATATGCCGCAGTGGTGATACCGGTTTCATTATCACTGAGTTTGTGGTATGCCTGGAAAGAGAAAATGGAAAATAAACAGGCAACAGTGGCCCGTTTAAGTCCGGTTTTGACATTAGATAACGGAGAAAAATATCAGTTGGATCCGGAAGAACAAACAGAAATATATGTGGATGAGGAGGTAAAAGCATACCAGGCAGGAGGAGGGTTGATTTACGATACGACAGCCCGGCAAGAAGAAAATAAATATAACCGTATCGAAGTACCCCGGGGGAGCGAGTATTGGATAGTATTGCCAGATGGGACACGGGTGTGGCTGAATGCAGCGACCGAATTAAAATATCCGGTCGCATTCCATGCAAAAGAAAGACGGGTATATCTGAAAGGAGAAGCCTATTTCGAAGTGGCTCCCGATAAAAACCGCCCTTTCTATGTAGAAACAGAAGAGGTTAAAATCCGGGTACTGGGAACGGTGTTCGATGTGAATACCCACTACACCCGTGGGGTAAGGACCGTACTGGTCGAAGGTGCTGTAGCGCTTGAATGGGGTGATCAAAAAGAAATCCGGATGAAACCCGGAGAATTAGCTGACTTTGACCGCACAACGACAGAGGTTACTTTAAAGGAAGTGGATGTTACTTCCTATATTTCCTGGAAAGAGGGATATTTCGTTTTTGAAGACGAACCCCTGGAAGAGATCATGCACACCCTGTCGCTATGGTACGATAAAGAATTCCTTTTTGTAGGAAAACGAAGCCGGGCTCTTCACTTTTCCGGCCATATCAAACGTTATGAGCGGATAGAAACGATTTTGTCGGCCATTACCGACGTGACAGGAGTGGAATTCCGGATGAACGGACAAATAATTCTAATACGCTAGATATCAACTTAATTACAAATTTATGAAAAAAAGTCGATGGTGTTTCCAGGTTCCCCGGGGATATTGGAGGAAAAGCTGGAAGATAACAAAAATGTTTTCAGTATTGATGTGTGCCCTGACTTTTTCTGTATCTGCCGCTGCTTTTGCACAACACGAGCGGGTAACTTTAAATTTCAGGCAGGCTACGGTCAGACAGGTGTTGAATGAAATTCAGCGGCAAACCCGTTTGAGTTTTATTTACAACACCGAACAAACCGAACAATTGGGACAGATTTCTGTAGAAGCCCATAATGAGAGCGTGACGAGTTTATTGGATCGTATTTTGACCGGGACCGGTCTGACCTGGAAGATTCAGGAGGATCTGATTCTGATATCCCAGGCTGGTCCGGAAACCACAGCTATACCACAAGCCCAGGAGCAGGAAACCGTTCTGCTTACCGGAACAGTTACCGATATTCAAAAAATGCCACTACCGGGAGTAACGGTGAAGATCTCCGGAACAAGTTTCGGAACTTCCACCGATGCTAATGGCAAATTCCGGTTCAGTTATCCCAAAAACAAGGCACAGATTGTATTGGAATTTTCTTTTGTCGGCATGCAGACAACTTCTGTAAAATATGCCGGTCAGAAAGAGATCGATGTGATCCTTTACGAAGATCAGAAGGAATTGGACGAGGTGGTAGTGACCGGTTACCAGGTACTGGATAAACGGACCCAGACCAGTGCCATTACAACGGTTAAAGCAGAGGATATTATGATTCCGGGGGTAACGAGCATTGACCAGATGCTGGAAGGACGTATTCCTGAAATGACCTTTATGCTGAATTCCGGAGAAGTGGGAGCTACTCCCCGTTTACGTGTCCGGGGAACTTCTACTTTGCTGGGAAACCGGGAACCCCTGTGGGTATTGGATGGAATCGTGATGACAGACCCTGTCGATGTCGATCCCGACGATTTGAATAATCCCGATTATCTGAATATTATCGGTAATGCCATTGCCGGTATCAATCCTCAGGACATCGAACGGATCGATGTGTTGAAAGACGCTTCTGCAACAGCTTTATACGGAACACGTGCAGCGAACGGAGTGATTGTAGTAACTACCAAAAAAGGACGGATCGGAAAACCGGTTCTTTCTTATTCCCACTCTTCTAAAATCACCCGCCGTCCACGCTATACCGACCGGAATATCAATCTGATGAATTCTCAGGAACGGGTACGATTCGGGAAAGAACTGGCAGACCAGCATTATATATTTCCTACCCAAATGCCGTTGGTAGGGTACGAAGGTGCTCTTTATCGTTTACAGAGCGGTCTGACAGACTACGATACTTTCCTCAACGAGGTAACCTGGTACGAACAGGTCAATACCGATTGGTTCGATATTCTGACCCGGGATGCGTATTCCCATTCCCATACGTTGAATGTAAGCGGAGGTTCGGATATCGTTCGCTATTATGCTTCCCTGGGATACGACCGGGATAACGGGGTTTCCAATACAACTTATACGGAAAGATACACCGTAACTGCCAAAATGGATGTACAGATGACTTCCAAAATGCTGATGGCAATCAAACTGAACGGTAATGTACAAAAGAAAAACCACCTGGTCTCCACCCTTGATGCGATGGATTATGCTTACAATACGACCCGGGCATTACCTTGTTTCAACGAAGATGGTTCCCTGTTTTATTACGAACGTTATAGAGGAGGATACGGAGGACAGGGAAATAAATACCTGCGTTATAATATTGTCAACGAAATTGACAACAGCTCCAGCGGATATGACGGTAAGGGTATTCAGGTCGATTTAAACCTGAAATACAACATTCTGCCCACCTGGGATGTCACAGCTACCGGTTCATATTCTGTCAGCAGCACCTTACAAGAAGATTGGTGGGGCGATAAAACAGCCTATGTCGCTGCTTTGAAAAACGGGGAATACGAAGATAAACCGATACCGGGAGATGACGGAAAATGTATTCTTCCCTATGGAGGTATTTTGAAAACCAAGAATTCAGATACGGAAAATCTGACATTCCGTTTACAATCCAATTACCGTAAACTGTTCGGAGAAGATGACCAGCATTTGATTACAGCCCTGTTAGGATATGAGGTTAATATGCTACGTTCCAAATCGATGAATAATGAAGTGAGAGGCTATTTGAAAGAAAGAGGGATGCAGTTTGCCGATATGAGTTCGCTGAACCTCGACGACTACCCTTTATATAAGGAATGGCTCCAGCAAAATCACCTGACCCTAACCCGGGGATTGACCAATCAGTTGAGTTTATACTTATCCCTGACTTATGGTTATCGGGAATATTTTACATTGAATGTAAACGGACGTACGGATGCTTCCAATAAATTCGGAAGCCGGAGTAACGAACGTTTATTGCCGGTATGGTCGGTATCCGGCATGTGGAATATACAGGAAACTTTCCTGAAAGAGGCTTCCTGGTTGTCTGAAATGCGCTTACGCATGTCTTACGGTATGCAGGGAAATATGCTGGACGGCCAGACTCCGAATATGCTGATCACTCAACAACCGATAAATTCTTATTACAACGAGAACGTCTCCAATGTATATCAGTTCCCGAACCCCAACCTGAAATGGGAAGAAACGAAGCAAACCAATATCGGATTGGATATGAGCTTTTTTAACGGACGCCTGAATATCGGTGGAGATTTTTACTACAAAAAGACTGAAAATGTCTTCTCTTGGGTAAATGTAGCTCCTACCAATGGATTGACTTCTTATCTGATGAATAACGGGAGTTTGAAAAATGTCGGTTATTCGGTCACTTTGTCGGCAACTCCAGTTAAAATCAATGATTTTGCCTGGAGAATTTCTACCAGTTATTCAGCGAATAAGAACAAGACACAAACGGATGCCGTCGAAAAATACGAACTGGAAGATTATCTGGCAGGTACGGCTATCATTAGCGGAGAATCCGTCGGTACGTTTTACTCCTATGAATTTTTGGGATTGAACGCACAAAACGGAACACCGGTATTCGATGACTATACCGACCGCCGGCATTTACTGGAAGACAAAAGTCTGGAAGATGTAGTCCGTATGGTGATGACGAAGAGCGGGACCCGGGAACCGGTCTTTAGTGGTAATCTTTTCAATACATTTACCTGGAGAGGAATCACTTTATCCTTCAACCTGGCCTATAGTCTGGGTTCCAAAGTGCGTCTGTTCGCTCTGTACGAACCGATCATTTCGGGAGTCAGTGCGGAAAATAATGTACGGAAAGAGTTTGTCAACCGTTGGCAAGTGCCCGGAGATGAAAAACGTACCCGTATTCCGGCCATTATCAATCGTTCGGACGAGATGTACGATTACTATAACCGCCATTGGTCGCAGGAGCAAAGTAATAAAACCAAAACTTTTGCCTATAACCTCTGGGATATGTATGACAATTCCGACATCCGGGTAGTCAGCGGTAATTATCTGAAAATGCAGACACTGACTTTACGTTATTCCTTACAACCCAAATTGCTGAAAAAGACTCCGTTTTCTTCCGCTTCAGTTTCTTTCAGTACACAGAATCTGTTTACCATCTCCGCCAAGGCCCTGAAAGGCCAGGACCCTTCACAAGCCGGATTTGCTAAACCGAATCTTTCGGTACGTCCGAATTATACGATAGGACTAAATGTTTCATTCTGATAAAAATGATGGATATGAAAAAAATAATATACGGAATTGTAGTCGCCTTGTTTTGTTCCGGATGCGATAATTTTCTGGAAGAGTATTCGCAATCGCAGACGGTTGCCAAAAAAGTCTCTCATTTCGATGAAGTATTGTTGGGGGACGGATACTTACCTGCCCAAAACAGAGCTTATATTTCAACGGATCATGCCGGTTTCCTGAATATCATGGATGACGATGTCACTACGGTGGGAGGAAGCGGACTAGCCGTTTTCTTTTGGCCGGATTGTAGTGTAAATCTGTTCGGCTATTATGCCTGGCAATTAGAAGTAGGACGTAATCCCACGGGAGATGTATTACGGGATGACAGTCAGACCTGGCTCGATTTTTACCGGCGCATCAATGTGATGAATGTTATTCTGAAGGAAATCGACGACATCTCTGTCAGTTCTCCATCTGAAGAACTGGATCGGATCCGGGTAAAAGGAGAGTGTCATTTTATACGGGCCTCCCTTTATTTCACTCTGGTCAATCTGTACGGGAAAGCCTATAATAAGGCTACTTCGGCTACGGACTACGGAGTTCCTTTGAAATTAACGGAATATGTAGAACACGACAAAGATAAGAAAACCCAGTTTGAACGTACTCCCGTCGCAAAAATATATGAACAAATCGTAGAGGATTTGAAGACAGCGGTAAATTATTTGACGGAAAGTCCGCAAAAACGCCCCTTACACAGGGCTTCCAAAGAAGCTGCACAATTATTGCTCAGCCGGGTATATCTTTATATGCAGGACTGGCATAATGCAGCTCTGACAGCTGAAGAGCTGTTGAAAGAAGATACGCGGCTTTACCACATGTCCGCCCGGGATTCTGCCAGAATATTCCTGTCGGAAGACAATACGGAAGTTCTTTTCTCTCAGGGTTCTATGAATTTTTACAATGGAATGACCGGAAACAGAGGTGATTTTGCAGTATCTGACAGCTTGGTACAATTGTATGACCAAGAGAATGATTACCGCCGGTATTTTTTCGGAAAGAACCAGAGTACTTCTGCCAATTCATTACAATGGAAATACGATACGATCGCAGTTCCACACGTATCCGATATTTACACGTTACGGATTGCCGAAGGATATCTGAACCTGGCTGAAGCATACGCCATGGAAGATAATTTCCAGGGGGCCAACCAGTATCTGCGGTTACTCCGCGAAAGCAGAATCCGGAATTATGTACATACAACTTATACCGGAGAAAAACTGGTGGAAGAAATCCGGCTGGAACGCCGCAGGGAACTCTGTTTCGAAGGACATCGCTGGTTCGACCTGAGACGTTATGCGGTATGTGAAAAATATCCTTATAGTAAACAAATCCGGCATGCATTTAATGTATACGACGGTAATAAATACGAATGGGACCATACCGATATTTATGTATTGGAGAAAAATGATCCGGCTTATGTGATGCAGATTCCGAAATCTGTATTGGAATACGACGAAGAACAAATGCCGGAAAATCCGAGAAACAAACGTTCTCCGCTGGGCGATGACGAATAGTTGACAATCAATAAAACAAAAGTATGAAAAAAATAGGATTATATATGCTGCTGGCCTGCCTGCTGCTGGCTTGCCAGAAAGAGGACGGGATAACCCCCGGAACCGGATTTGAAAATCTGTATACGATCCAGGATGATCCGAACGATTCCATTCAGCACAAACGGTATGAACTGTATACCACTTATGGGGTTCCGGTCTTTTTTAACGATACCATCGGAAAAGTGTTTGTGAAAACAGATGTTAACGGAGATTCGGTTTTCCGTTATGACACCCTGGATCTGAACTGGGCATTCAGCGGGACAAACAGCGGATCGGTCACCTATCAGGTGACCCGGCTGACCGATCCCGGACTGATGATGAAATCTTTACGTTTTGCGGAAATTTTTCTGAAAAACAGCCAACAGGCACTTTATCCATATGCATTGTGGCTGACAGAAAAATGTTATCAACTATCTTCTGCAGGAGTAGAACAAAAAGAAATAATCAGCCGTTACCGGAACCTGATGTTTTCCTGGATAAATCAGATAAACGAAGAGGATATGCTGGAAAAAGCCGCCGGTTACCGGAATGAAATCGTGAAACTAAAGGTTCAGAATTATAGTGACGAACTGAATGCTTTCAATAATATGTTGGATGAAAGTCTATATGATAAAAATTGGGGGGAGTTTTACCCGGACGAACGTATTCCTTATTGGAGAAGTTCGGCCAGTTTACAGATTTGGTTTCCTTGGCCGCTAGTGGAAGAATGGGAACAGGACAGCAGTTACCGGAAAGAGATGATGACCTATGGAAATGTTACCAATCCGAATTGGCCGGAAGGAGTCTGGACGGATGAAGAATTTGATAATTATGCCCTCTATTGCCGGGGATTAGTCGGAACATTGGGGTTTGTCAGCTATGATCCGGGGTATGGAAGCCGTTTTACGCCTAGAAATACAGATGTTGATCTGGAACTTTACCTGGAGGAGATGATGAAATATCCCCGGAAACAATTTCTGGAACGCTGGGAAAGTTCCCCGCTTGTGATTAAGAAATATGAAATCCTGTATGCCATCATCCGGGACGAGTTAGGTGTTGAATTATAATACTGAATTGTATATGAAAAAGATCGAATATTTTTGTTGTCTGCTAGGGCTGGTATTGACAGGACTGGCTTGTCAGGATGACGATGAGACGACTGTGATCCCGAAGCCGGAAGGGATTACCTACGGTACGGTAACGGATAAAGGAGGAAATGTTTATAAAACCCTGACCATAGGAAACCAGACCTGGCTGGCAGAAAATTTCCGTTACCGTCCGGACGAAGCTACAGCTGCCGATCTGGTGACTTACGGAGAATCATACGGAGGCACTGAGCGTGCCATATTGGAAGGTACAAATATGAATAGTTACCAAACTTTTTGCCGGAATTATTCCGGTCGGAAATTTCTGCTCTATCTGCGCGAACAGCTTTTGGCTGCCGATGAGGCAGGCCGTTTGAATACGAGCAGTCCCTACGGAGTAGACTGGATTGTGACACAAGTAGGCAACTACACCATTCCTAACCTCCTGTCTTATAATATGCACGATGATATTAAAGATGAATTGATGGCCATATGGAATGATGCTGTAAATTATTATTTTAAGGTCGACCAGGATTACCTGACACGTTTCGGTTACCTGTATTCGTATGAAGGAGCTTTAAAAGCCGTAAAAGAAGGAGCTCCGGAAGGATTTCATTTGCCCACTGACGCGGAATGGATGATGCTGGAACGTCATTTGGGAATGGATGCCGGAGAATTGGAGGGCCTGGAAAATTGGAGAGGCCACGCAGGTGAGCTATTGAAAACAGGAGAACAAGGAATCGGATTTGATGCCTTGTATGGCGGAGCTGCCGTATATGCCTTGTCAACAGCCTACAATTCCCGTTATGTGTATAAAAATGAAGGTGCTTACTTCTGGAGCAGTGATCAGATTGTAATATCGGACAGTTTATCTAACGGAATCGTCCGTAACATATCCCTGTATCATTCCGGAATCCGGCGCATGACAAGCCGTTTAATCAGTACAACTGAAAATGTACGCCCCTCTTATAGTGTTCGATTAGTAAAATAGAAAAAACCAAACTCATATGAAAAATATATTCCTGATTGTTTTTTGTCTGCTTGTTTCGACAGTGTGGGCTAAAGAAGAAAAGAACAAACGTATCCAGTATTGTACTACTTTGGAAGAGGCCATGCAACAGGCCGCCCGGAAACATAAACCGATTTTTTTCAATTGTTATGCCGGATGGGCCGGTCCTTCGGTACTGATGGACTCTGTCGTACTGACAGATCCCGATTTGGTTTCGTTTATTCAGAAACATTTCGTCAGTTTACGTGTGGATATGCCCAAAACCCAAGAGGGACGCAAACTGGCAGAACGTTACAGGGTAAAGTTTTATGCCCATTATCTGATTTTGGATGAAAAAGGAGAAATCATACACCGGATTTCCGGAGGAGCCAAAGCTCCTGAATTTAAAGAAAAATTGAAAGCAGGCCTGAATCCAAAAACCTCATTGGCGGGAATGACCCGGCATTATGAAAAAGGTGACCGGTCATTTAAATTTTTAGCAGCCTATGCCGGCACATTGAAAACGGCAGACGAAAATGAGAAATTTCAGGAAGTAGCTGACTATTATTTGGAGCATATCGATTCTGCCGGTCTCTATTTGCCACAGTCGTGGGAAATCCTTTGGAATAAGGGGAAAAGATATGACAGCGAATGGTTCCGTTTTATCTATGACCACAGAAATGAGTTGGTGGAGAAAAACGGAGAGAAAGTACTGAATTTTATAGTACAGGTACTTTTTCATCAAGTTTATCCTTACATGATGTTTGAAAAAGTATATGATATGGATTTCATTTCAGAAATAGAACAAAAAGCCGGTCACCTGGAATTTACTTCACTTAACCGGGACCAATTGTTGGATATGTGTAAGATTCTGCATTTCAGACAACAGAAAAAGTATTCGGAAATGCTGGACCTCTGGGGAAAAATGGTCCCGAACCTGCCGAATGAAGCCTTGAAAGTCAGATATGACGCTACATTGGGACGTTTGCAAGATATGAACGAGACTGAAAAAAAACAGGCAATCGCTTATCTGAAAGAAAGAATGGCAGGAATGACAGGTTCAACCCTGGAACGCTACCGTCAAATTGTAACTGAATTGTCAGACTATCAAGGAATACGGTTTGAAACAGGTGGTCTGCAGGAAGCCCTGGCAAAAGCCCGGAAAGAAAACAAAGCGGTTTTTGTCGATTGTTACACCAGTTGGTGTGGTCCCTGCAAAATGATGAGCTCTAAAGTCTTTCCGGATAAGCAAGCCGGAGACTTTTTCAATCCCCGTTTTATCAGCCTTAAAATCGATATGGAAAAAGATGAAGGCAAAGAACTGGCTCAAAAATGGAACATTCGTGTATTCCCGACTTATCTGATTCTGGATCCTCAGGGAGAAATCGTGTATACTTCACAGGGATACATACCCGCCGAAGAACTGATCAGGCGGATGAATGAAGGACTGGAACAATGGAAAAATAATATAAAAACCGGAAAATAACGAGCATATGATACACAAAATCTTACATCGATTATATATGGGAATTGTTACAATCGGCTGTACAATGCTATGGACTTTGTCCGGATGCGATAACGATACGTTAGATAGCTTTTTACAATTCTCTGATGATAATCTTTTACTAAGAGCGGCCGGTGATACTGTTGTCATTGACGTGACTGCCGGTTCCGGATGGAAAGCCGAGAGTATGGCCGATTGGTGTACAGTGGAAGAGAAGCAGGGAGAAGCCGAAGAAAAGTTGATCATCCGGGTTAGTCCGTCGGATGACATATACGAAAGAGGAACGGCAGTGAAAGTAACTTGTGGAGATAATGTGATTCGTCTGTCTGTACGTCAGGAACCGATGGTATTTGAAGTGACGGATGGTAAGAAAACTTTAAATTTCACGAAGAAGGTTGCTACCGATACCCTGAAGATTCATACCAATATGGCTTGGAAAGTAGAAATTGCCGATACGACAGGCTGGTTACAAGTAGCAGATACCATAGGTTCGGGAGATGCCGAACTGGTTTTTACAACCACAGATAATAGTCAAAAGAAAGGAAGGTCTACGACCATTCGTTTGAAATACGGTGTACGCACATTGAAATTAACTGCTTCCCAAGAAGGAGGAATCCGTGTGGACGGACACATACGGAAACACTATGGTGAACGGGAACCCGAAAACGGTTTTAACCTGATTTTTTTGGGAGATGGCTTTATAACCGATGATTTGATTGCAGAAACAGGAGTATTCGACAAAGCAGTGGAAGAGGCTTATGAGGCTTTATTCGCAGTCGAGCCCTATAAAACTTACAAAGAGTATTTCAATGTCTGGTCGGTCGCTTGTGAATCGAAAGAACGGGGAGCCGGAAGTTCAGATGCAGGAACCTCAACTCCCCGAAACACCGTATTCCAAAGTTATTTTAACGAAACTTATCGTATCATCGGAAATCATACGACGGCTTTCAGTTATGCAGCTAAAATTCTGGGGATGAATGACAATATATTGAAAACCAATTCGGTTGTCATTGTATTGGTTAATGACGAACGTTATGGAGGTTCTACTTACTGGTTCATCGATCCCGCCGATGCCAGCGATGTTGATTACAGAGCAATCAGTTATATCCCTCTGAACAGGGATACCCAATTGCCAGGTGGATTTACTAACATTTTTCTACATGAAGTCGGTGGACACGCTATCGGAAAACTGGGAGACGAATGGTCTGCCGAGCAATTGTTCACAATTGAAGCCAAAACTTTGATAACTAATTATAAAAATAATAAATTATACTGTTATAATCTGTGATTACCCACGAA